>ERZ857965.692-NODE-692-length-43780-cov-19.914237_pt1 | contig 43780 bp, 36 predicted proteins | sample MGYA00519758_ERZ857965 | MGnify/ENA primary metagenome ERZ857965 (study PRJEB31778, sample SAMEA3449381) | human gut metagenome | biome: human gut; feature: human-associated habitat; material: faeces | place: United Kingdom | collected 2010/2012 ... | reverse complement strand
CAAAGCATGTTAAAGCGACTGGCTTAGGCTGGTCGCTTTTTTGTTAACCTCGCATCGGGTCGAACCCGTCGGGGCGCGGAGCTGAGGAAATGCGTAAGCATTTGCCAGCGCAGCGCGCAAGGCGCGAAGCGCCGCAGCGACCGCCTGCACAGCAGGCTGACCCCCTGACGGCCCACCCAAAGCATGTTAAAGCGACTGGCTTAGGCTGGTCGCTTTTTTGTTAACCTCGCATGGGGTCGAACCCGAAAGGGCGCGGCCGCTTTCACAGATTGAGTCTACCCTGGGGATCGGTGAAACCGTCAGTACCCTCCTTGAGTTTCTTCTCGTCTGCCTTCACGCGACGCTCGAGCTTTTTTGTATCCTCGGCAGGCGGTAGGTTCTCGGGAACAATTCCGCGGTCGATGAGGCTGCCACGCACGCTCGTGTTGTTCTCGACGTGTTCTTGTTTGATCTGGTCCAGACCGTACAAGTCGTGTTCCTCGGCGTTGAAGGCCGTCATCGAGTTCGTGAGGTCCTTTGCTTTGATGAGGACATCGGCTAACCTGTCCGCCAATGCCGCGCTCTTGGGTACGCCGAGCTGCTGCTTCATTTCCGCCGTGCTTCTGCCGCCGAATAACGCCTCATCGCCCTTCGACTTGATGATCGCGAATCCTTTGGAGTCCACGCCGCGTTTGAACGCAATACCCGAGAGCTGTTTCCCTGAATCGGATAGCGAGTGGCGCGCCTGCAAGCGCTGAATCTCTGCGAAGCGCTGCTCTATGAGCTCTTGGCGGCGCGTCTGCACGGCAAAGTATGCCTGGGCGAGCGCGATCTCTGGCTTGTTTGAATCTCCGTTCTGTGCGATTAAATAGCATGCATAGCGCGTAAGTTTGTAGTCTTTAACCGCGCGAGCGGCGACACCGGCAGTTACCATTTTCGTGGTGTCACGAAAATGGGAATCAACTGGAGTTTTGTTTGTTTCGCACGAGACTTTTGCCCTCTTAACAACTTCGGCGAAGTTCTCCCATCGAGTGTACCCCATGGGTTCCATTAAATCGCGTGCGAGCCAATACTCAACGCCGTCTTCCACATGGGCGTAGCTGTCAAGTTCGACACGCCATTTCTCGATATCCCTGCTGTCCATATCTCCTCCTCGCTGGTCTATTTTCTATGCGGGCTTTGCCCGCTCTATATTCAGAATAAGGATACGCTGTCGTGCGGACACGAATGGGCCCCGTGCTGCTTCAAGCTCACGGGGCCCATGGATATCGATTGATTGTGTTCTGCTTTAGATAGGTGTCCGGTTTAATCCGCTCGATAGTGCGATCCGAGACTTTCGGTCCGCTTACGCATGGCTTTGACCATTTCCTGTGCCAGCTGAATCTGCGATTGCAGGCGGGCGAGGGCTGCGACTTCGCTGTCCTGGGCTTTCTGTGTGCTCAAGGTCGTTGCCTCCGTCTTCAAGCCCTCAAGCTCGTGTAGTGCTTCGGATAGGCCTGTTTCGGTCCTGTTGATCATGCAAAAGGTGCTCATCGTGTGCCTAAGGCTGTGTGTCAGGCGTTCGGCATCTGTTGCGGCAATGCCGTACTGGGGGAGGGTGATATCCGCCTTCAGGGCCGCCTCAGGCTCTTTCTGCGCTGCAAGGGCTGCCGATGCGCCCGCGATACGTCCGAATACGATGCCGTTGGCGCTTGACAAGCCACCAATGCGGTCGGCGCCGTGCATGCCGCCTGTCGCCTCGCCGCAAGCGTAGAGGCCCTCAACGCCCGTGTGCGCGGTCTTATCGATCTTGATGCCGCCGTTAGCGGCGTGGGCATACATCGCAACGCGCATCTCGTCGGTCGGCGCGATGCCGTGCTCGTCTTGCAGCCAGGTGGCAAAGGTCTGCACAAACTCTGGGACATCCTCGCGGGGGAAGTCGTAGTGGAGTGCCAGGCCTTCGACACCTGCCTGATCGATGACGAGATCGATAGCGCGGGAGGCCAAGCGTGACGTGAAGGGACCATATCCAGAGCGCTGCTCGAGCAGGTCGTCCAGCTTGTCGTCGGCAATATCTACCGGCTGGTCTACGTGCACGTAGCGCCAGGTTTTCTCATTGAAGACCAAGTTACGCCTGGGCTCGATGAAGCCGGGCATCATCTGCATGAACTCTATATTAGTAAGTGTTGCGCCGTGCGCCAGCGCGATGGCCTGCGAGGAACTGAGCACATCAGCCGACGTAAGGCTGCGCTCGAACAGGCCGCCTGTGCCACCGGCTGCGATGACCGTGGCCTTGGCAGCAAAGGGCACGATTCGATTTTCGGTAAGGTCGTAGAGTACGGTTCCGGTTATTCTGCCGTTCGTGTCCTCAACAAGGTCGATAAGCTCATGGCGGGGGAGCAGGCGAATGCCGAGCGACTCGATCCAGGTCGTCAGAGCGTCCTCAAGGGGCTTGCGGGTGAGGCCGCGCCACATGCGCGTCTTGTGGTCAAAGCAGGGGATAAATTGCTTTTGTTGAGCACTCTTGGCGCTTTGCGGACGCTGGAGCTCAACGCCCAGGTCTTGCTCGAGCCAGTCAATCGCTTGGGGAATGCCGTGGACGAACGCTTGGACGAGTTCGGGGTCGGCAACGCCGCCGCCGACGCCCAGGATGGTGTCGATGAGGTCCTGCTCGTCGTCTTCGTTAACGGGTCCGATAAGCCCTAGGCCCCAGGTTCCGGGGAAGAAGCTCGATCCACTCATAGTCTTGCCGGCGCTTGCCACAGTGACGGTTGCACCCGTGCGTGCCGCTTCGATGGCGGCGCAAAGGCCCGCAATGCCAGATCCAATTACCAGTACATCAGTCGATTCCATCGGATTCCTTTCTCGTCCGGCGCATTGTCGCACGGGTGATCGGCAATGGGGCCGCAAAGACTCGGCAAATCGGTAAAGGGCAAATATGGCAGGTGGGCGTCATGGACGCTCTGACGCTCCATCTCATCACATCTTGTATTTCGCCCCAACTGATATATCGGCATTAGCTACCCTGCGACAGCGCAAACAAAAAGAGCCGCTACCTGGGTGGGTAGCGGCTCCAAAGCTCAACTATATGAGCATCGCGCGGGCGCGATTAGGCCTTGAGGGCCTCCTCGACGGCGACAGCGCAGGCGACGGTGGCACCGACCATGGGGTTGTTGCCCATGCCGATGAGACCCATCATGTCAACGTGCGCAGGCACGGAGGAAGAACCGGCGAACTGGGCGTCGGAGTGCATACGGCCCATGGTGTCGGTCATGCCGTAAGAGGCAGGGCCGGCGCCCATGTTGTCCGGGTGCAGGGTACGACCAGTGCCGCCACCAGAAGCGACGGAGAAGTACTTCTTGCCAGCCTCGAGGCGCTCCTTCTTGTAGGTGCCAGCGACGGGGTGCTGGAAGCGCGTGGGGTTGGTGGAGTTACCGGTGATCGAGATGTCGACGTTCTCGTGCCACATGATGGCAACGCCCTCGCGGACGTCGTCGGCGCCGTAGCAGTTGACGGCGGCGCGGGGACCATCGGAGTAGGGGATGGTCTCGACGACCTTGAGCTCGCCCGTGAAGTAGTCGAACTGGGTCTTCACGTAGGTGAAGCCGTTGATGCGGGCGATGATCTGAGCAGCGTCCTTGCCCAGACCGTTGAGGATGACGCGCAGCGGCTTCTTGCGAGCCTTGTTGGCGTTTAGAGCCAGGCCGATAGCACCCTCAGCGGCAGCGAAAGACTCGTGACCGGCCAGGAAGGCGAAGCACTCGGTGTCGTCGGAGAGCAGCATAGCGCCCAGGTTGCCGTGGCCCAGACCGACCTTGCGGTCCTCGGCGACGGAGCCGGGAACGGTGAAGGCCTGGATGCCCTCGCCGATGATGGCGGCAGCCTCAGAAGCGGTCTTGGCCTCGCGCTTGACAGCGAGAGCGCAGCCGAGGGTGTAGGCCCACTCGGCGTTCTGGAAGGCGATGGACTGGGTGTTGTTGACGATCTCACGCGGGTTGAAGCCCTTGTCGGTGCAGATCTGCAGAGCTTCCTCGAGGGAGGCGATGCCGTTGTCGGCGAGGCACTTGTTGATCTTGTCAGCGCGGCGCTCGTAACCTTCGAACGTAACAGTCATAGTTATTTCCCTCCCTTTCTACTCGTGAACCGGGAACACGCTGGCGACGGAGTGAGTCTCCTCGTCGGTGCGCGGGTCGATGTACTTGGCAGCGTTCTCCCACTGACCATAGTGGCCCATAGCGCCAGCGATGGCCTCCTCGGGGGTCTTGCCGGCCTTGACGGCGTCGGTGAACTTGCCGAGGTTCAGGAACTCGAATGCGATGATCTCGTTCTTGTCGTTGAGAGCCATGCGGGTGACGTAGCCCTGAGCGAGCTCGAGGTAACGAGCGCCCTTGGCCTTGGTGCCGAACATGGTGCCGACCTGAGAGCGAAGGCCCTTGCCGAGGTCGTCGAGGGAGGCGCCCACGGGCAGGCCGCCCTCGGAGAACGCGGTCTGGCTGCGGCCGTAAACGATCTGCAGGAAGATCTCGCGCATAGCAACGTTGATGGCGTCGCAGACGAGGTCGGTGTTGAGGGCCTCGAGGATGGTCTTGCCGGGAAGGATCTCGGAAGCCATGGCGGCAGAGTGGGTCATGCCCGAGCAGCCGATGGTCTCAACGAGGGCCTCCTCGATGATGCCGTCCTTGACGTTCAGCGTGAGCTTGCAGGCGCCCTGCTGAGGTGCGCACCAACCCACACCGTGCGTAAGACCGGAGATGTCGGAAATCTCCTTAGCCTGGACCCACTTGCCCTCCTCGGGGATGGGTGCGGGGCCGTGGTATGCACCCTTGGCAACGGGGCACATGTTCTCCACTTCCTGTGAGTACTGCATGCCTCTCCTCTCTATCGTGTTGGCGTCCCGTCTGGGGGTCGTGGCTGGCGATTGCCGGGCGACCCTTCGAAAGGGACATGACATGCAGCCCCTATAATACCGCGAAATGCACGGAATATTCGGCGAACGGCTCAGTTTTCGTAGCGAGAAGTCCGGAAGTTTTAATTGAAACGATTTAACTCTATGTTCTGTGGTCGCGAACTTCCGTAGAGGGGGTCCGTCTTGGGCAAGCTATTGGTCAGCTCTCGTAAGCATTGCGGGGGTTGACCTGTTGCAACGGTGCCGTTCGCCGCCTGATTACTGCCTTTGGCCGCGCGAGTGTATTGTTTTGCGTGAATGTTTTGATGGCACGCTTCAATCGTGCTGTATTGGATGGCAAGCAGATCCCGGCGAAGGGAGCGCCATGCAGCGCGTTTGGAGAACGGTTACCGGCTTTTACCATGTTTGTGCCCGTGGCACCGGAAAGCAGGACATCTTTGAGACTGATGACGACCGGTGGGAGTTTTTGGAGCTGATGCGTGAGTGCTGCCGCAAGGCGGGCGTGACGGTTATCGCCTGGTGCCTTATGGGCAATCACGTGCGTCTGGTGCTTGCAGATTACGAGGACGCGATGAGCGCGGCGATGCACCGGCTGCTTTTGACGTACGCGCGGCGGTTCAATAAACGCACGGGGCACACAGGGCATCTGTTCCAGAACCGTTTTGACCGGCGCTCGCTCGATACCGACTGGCAGGTGATGGAGGCTATTCGCTCCGTTCACGCCGATCCGCAGGAGGCGGGCATGAGCCTAATCGAGCGTTACCCCTGGAGCAGCTTTGCGGAGCATTTGTGCGCTTACGACGGTGACGCGGCTGATGTCGCGAGGGGATTTTCTGATCCTTCTTGCGTGCTTGAGCTTTTTGGTTCTGCCGAGGGCTTTATTACCCATTCGCTTTCGACGCCCGACGGCGGCGAGCCAGCGCTGGGCGATATGAAAGAGACGGAGTGGGAACGCCACGCCTTTGCCGACAAGATGGCGAAGAGCCTCGGGGTTCCGCTCAACGGGGTTAAAACTGCACCGCCGGCGCAGCGCAACATCGTTATTCTTGGATTGCACGATGCCGGTTTTACGGTGCGCCAGATTGAGCGGTATACCGGGATTGGCAAAAGTACCGTCTCTCGTATCGTGCGCGCCCGCGCGCGAACGGCGATGCGGGCTGGCGGAAACGTGATGTAAGGTCGCCTGTTCATCGCAGCTGGGGTCGTCCATACGCCGCAACCAGCGTTCAAAAGCTTGGTACGGTAACTGCACTTCTTAATATGCATAGAACAATCGTCATCTTGCATAAAATAACGGCTCGGTCCGGGTTTGCCCGTGCCTACCCCCGTCTGCGCCGTGCAAAAAACGGAGTTTTCAGCATCGTGTTGCTGTCGGCACCGCCGCAATCTTGCAACATACGGGTCCCGAAGCTATTGATTCCCGCCGTTGCGCCCCCGAAGCACGTGCCTGCGTCCCGTCAGACCGCGATGCTTGTTCTAAAACACAATATATATGCGCCTAAAGACGTTGATTAACGCTTTCGATGCGTATACACACAGCTTGGCGTGCTGAATACTCGCAAAAATGCACGCCGCTCCCTATGGGACCCGTCTGCGGCAGGCGCGAAGCGAGTCGGAGCTTCGCAGAACGGGGCTTGGCGCATTGCTTGGCGGGCCCGGGGCCCTGCCGCAGGCCTTTGGTGCTGTGGAAAACGCCCGTGCTCGCGTCTGGCTGTGTGGCAAATGTCAGACGGGGCGCCGGACGCGCGGACTTTGTGCGTTCGCGCTCATTAGGTAAAAACAGAGCCGCCCGTATCGGGCGGCTCGGCAATCAAAAACCTTGGATTCGGGGCATAAACTACTGGTTTGTTTGCCCCTCGAGCATGCCGTCGAGGGTGCGCCAGGCGAGCTCGGCGCACTTGACGCGGGCGGGCATGTGCGAGATGTCCTGGAGCTGGGCGGCTTCGTCCAGGTCTTCCAGGTCCTCCTCGGAGAGCTGCTCGCCGCGGATCATGGCGAGGAAGAGCTCTGCCAGGCGGTGAGCTTCCTCGACGGTCTCGCCGGTGATGAGGTCGGCCATGATGTCGGCACTGGCCTGACTGATGGCGCAGCCGTGGCCGGTAAAGGAGGCCTCCTCGATCACGCCGTTCTCGACGCGCAGCTGCAGGGTGAGCTCGTCGCCGCAGCTGGGGTTGATGCCGTCGTGCTCGTGCGTGGGAGCATCCATCTCGTACTTATAGTCGGGGTGCGAGTTGTGCTCCATAAATGTGGTGGAGGTGTACAGATTACCCATTGAACGTGCTCCAAACGTGATGCAGACCGGCGATGAACTTGTCAATGTCGGCCTTGTCGTTGTAGAAGGCCACGCTGGCGCGGCAGCAGGCAAGGTTCTCGACGCCCAGCCAGGTGAGCAGCGGCTGTGCGCAGTGGTGACCGGCGCGGATGCAGACGCCGTCCATGTCCATGATGCTCGCGACATCGTGCGGGTGGATACCCTTGACGTTAAAGCTCACGACGCCATGGTGATTGTCCCAATAGATGGAGCCGATAATCTGGACAAAGTCGAGCTGCATGAGTTCGCCCATCAGGTAGTGGACGAGTGCCTGCTCGCGTGCCTGGATGTTTTCGTAGCCCACGGTGTTAACCAGGTGGTCAAGCGCCGCGCCCGTGGCGAAGATGCCGGCGGCGTCCTGCGTGCCGGCCTCGAACTTCTCGGGGACGGGCGCCCAGACGGCGTCCTGCTCGGTGACCGAGTCGATCATCTCGCCGCCGGTAAGCATGGGCGGCATGGCGTTGAGCAGGTCCATCTTGCCCCACAGCACGCCGATGCCCATGGGGCCCATGGCCTTGTGCGCGCTAAAGGCAAAGAAATCGGCTCCAAGGTCGGCCACATCGACCGGCATGTGCGGCAGCGACTGCGCGCCGTCGACGACCAGATAGCCGCCGTACTTGTGCACGAGCTTGCCGAGGTTCTTGACCGGGTTCTCAACGCCCAGGACGTTAGAGACCTGACCCACGGCCAAGATCTTGGTCTTGGGGCCCACCTTGGCAAGAACTTCCTCGGTGGTGAGCTGGCCGGTCTTGGTGGGGTAGAGGTAGACGAGCTTGGCGCCGGTCTCACGGCAGACCTGCTGCCACGGAATCAGGTTGGAGTGGTGCTCCATGATGGTGATGACGACCTCGTCGCCCGGTTCGAGGACCGTGGGCGAAAAGCTCTTGGCGACCAGGTTGAGCGACTCGCTCGTGTTGCGGGTGAAGACGACCTCGTTGGCCTGGGGGGCGCCGATGACGTCGGCGATCTGCTGACGCACCTTTGCGATGGCCTCGGTGGCCTCGACGGACAGCGAGTACAGGCCGCGCAGGGGGTTGGCGTTCATGCGCTGGTAGAAGTCACGCTCGGCGTCGAGCACGCAGGCGGGGCGCTGCGCGGTGGCCGCGCTATCGAGGAAGGCGATCTCGGGGTGCTGCTGGAACAGCGGGAACTGCGCCTTGTAGGGATTGGTCTCGATGTCGACGGTAGGCCAGCCGCGCGAGGCCTCGTCGCTGGCGTCGAGTTCCATGGGCTCGGGGGCAGTACAGGTATCGCATTTAACGTGCTCGGTGTCGATCATGCGAGCTCCTCCTCAAAGTTATCGATCAAGTTGTTGCCCAGGCGGACGACGGCGGCGCGGGTGCGCTCATCGGTGGCGGAAAGCGCAGCGTCCTCCAGCTTGGCGCGGATGAACAGGTCCTCGGCGGCGTTTTGGTCAAGGCCGCGGCAGGCGAGGTAGAACAGCTGCTCGTCGCGGACGTGGCCGATGGTGGCACCGTGGTTGCCAGCGACGTCGTCCTCGTCGCAGAGGATGACGGGGACGGTTTTGTTGTCGACGCCCTTGTTGGCGAGCAGCACGGTCTCGCGCTCGGTGCCGGTTGCGCCCTTGCAGCCGTGCACGAGGTCGATGGTGCCGCGGCAGACCTTCTTGGACGTGCCAGTCAGCACGCCGTTGGCGTCGATCTCGCACTCGGTCTTACGACCGCGGTGGCGCAGCTCGTAGTTAAAGTCGCGCACCTGTTCGCGGGCACCTAGGTAATCGGTATCGATGGTCACCTTGGCGGTGTCGCCCAGCAGATCGCCGGCGAGGCCGGTGGCGCTGGCACCGGCACCCAGGACGGTGTGCTGCACGTTGACGCGCGCGCCCTCGTCTAGGAATAGACCGGTGTCATCGAGTGCGATCCAGCTGTCATCGAGCGTCTGTGTGCAGGTCACGTTGACGGTGGCGTACTCGTGAGCGCACACGCGCAGCACGGAGCCCACGACGCCTTGGCCGCTGACGGGGGAGTCCAGGGCTAGAGCGAGGTCGAGCGTTGCCTGCGGACGGGCGACGACATCGATAGCGGCGATGGCCGCCGCCGCGTCGGCGCCACTCACGCGCACGGTAACCGTGGCGTGCTGGTATGCGGGCACATCGATGACGATGCACTTGGTGGCGTGGTCGATCAGATAGGTGCAGGCAGCCTCGCCCATGCCGGTCTCGAAGGCTTCGGCAGGGGAGAGCTCCTCCTCGAGCTTGATAGCGCCGGCCTGGTAGACGGAGGTGGCGGGCACGTCGAGCTCGGTCTCGGGCGTGATGCGGGCGCGGTCGGCGGCGTCGCCGGGGGCGGAGGCACGGCGCTCGGGGAAGCGCTCGGCCATGGCGTCCATGGCGGTATCGAAGGCGTCGGCCGTGCCAGCAAACTGCTCTTCCAAGCCCTCAACCTCAACGGCCTCGGCGGGAGCGGCGGAAAGCTCGTCCGAAAGCTCGAGCTTGGTCTGGTTCATTTTGAGCCAGCCCCAAGTTGCTGCCGGCATCGCATTAACCTGCTCGAGCGTGGTAGCAGCGGTGTTGGTTTCCTGTTTCATTATCCGATCGCTCCTTCCATCTCCAGCTTGATCAGGTTGTTCATCTCGACGGCGTACTCAAGCGGCAGCTCCTTGGAGACCGGGTTGGCAAAGCCGTTGACGATCATGGTGCGGGCCTCTTCCTCCGAGATGCCGCGGCTCATCAGGTAGAACACCTTGTCGTCGCCGATGCGGCCGATGGTGGCCTCGTGGCCGATGTCGACGTTCTTGGCGCGGATGTCCATGGCCGGAATAGTGTCGGAGCGGCTCTGGTCGTCGAGCATGAGCGACTGGCAGCTCACGGTTGCCTTGGAGCCCTCAGCCTTGGGCGTGGCCACGATAGAGCTACGGAAGGTCTGGATGCCGCCGCTCTTGGAGATGCCCTTGGTCTCGACGGTTGCCGAGGTCTCGGGCGCGTTGAGTACGACCTTACAGCCGGTATCGAGGTTCTGGCCGGCGCCGGCAAAGGTGATGCCGGTAAAGCTCGAGCGGGCGCCGCGGCCGTTGAGCACGCTCATGGGGTAGAGATAACCCACATGGCTGCCGAAGGAGCCACTGATCCACTCGATGTCGCCGTCCTCGTCCACGCGCGCACGCTTGGTGTTGAGGTTGTACATGTTCTTGGACCAGTTCTCGATGGTCGAGTAGCGCAGGTGTGCACGCTTGCCCACAAAGAGCTCGACAGCACCGGCGTGGAGGTTGGCCACGTTGTACTTGGGTGCGGAGCAGCCCTCGATAAAGTGCAGGTCGGCATCGTCCTCGACAATGATGAGCGTGTGCTCAAACTGGCCGGCGCCCTTGGCGTTGAGGCGGAAGTAGCTCTGCAGCGGGAAATCGAGCTTGGTGCCCTTGGGCACGTAGACAAACGAGCCGCCCGACCACACGGCGCCGTGCAGGGCCGCAAACTTGTGGTCGGTGGGCGGGATGAGCGTCATAAACTTCTCGTGAATGAGCGGCTCCCACTGCGGGTCGTGCAGGGCCTCCTCGATGCCGGAGTAGACGATGCCCATCTTGGACGCGGTGTCCTGCATGTTGTGGTAGACGAGCTCGGAGTCGTACTGCGCGCCGACGCCCGCCAAGTAGCTGCGCTCGGCCTCGGGGATGCCCAAGCGCTCAAAGGTGCTCTTGATGTCGTCGGGCACCGACTCCCAGTCGTGCTTTTGGTCGGTGTTGGGCTTGACGTAGGTGACGATGTTGTCCATGTCCAGGCCCTCGATGGAGGGGCCCCACGTCGGGTCGGGAAAACGATTGAAGATCTCGAGGGACTTTAAGCGCAGGTCGAGCATCCACTGCGGCTCGTCCTTCTTGGCGCTGATCTCGCGCACGATGTCGGGCGTGATGCCGGCGTCGAGGCGCTCGAATCCCTCCTCGCCATAGGTGAAGTCGTAGAGGCTGCGGTCGATGTCCGCGACCTCGGTGCGGTTCTTGGTCATTGCGTCGCCCCTTTACGCCTGCTGCTCGGCAACGGCGGACTCGGCCTGGGCGCGCTGCTCGGCGGCCTCGCGCTCGAAGGTCTCAAAGCCGTTCTTGTCAATCCAGGGGATGAGCGAGGCGTCGTCCTCGCGCACGATGTGGCCCTTGACCATAACATGGACGCGGTCTACATCCAGGTGCTCCAGGATGCGCGTGTTGTGCGTGATGATGAGCATGGAGCCGTCGCAGCTCTTGCGGTAGGCGTCCATGCCGTGGCTGACGGTGGACAGGGCGTCGACGTCTAGGCCCGAGTCGGTCTCGTCGAGGATGGCGAGCTTGGGCTGCAGCAACAGGAGCTGGAGCATCTCGACCTTCTTCTTCTCGCCGCCCGAGAAGCCCACGCCCAGCTCGCGGTTGAGATAGGCGGTATCCATGTTGAGCTCGGCCGCGAGCTCCTTCACGCGACGGCGGAACTCCTTGCCCTTCATCTCCAGGCCGGGGCGGCCGGCGATGCTGGCGCGCAAAAAGCTCGACAGCGGCACGCCGGGGATCTCGACCGGTGCCTGGAAGCTCAGGAACAGGCCGGCGCGCGAGCGCTTGTCGGTGGTGAGCTCGGTGATGTCCTGGCCGTCAAAGACGATAGTGCCGTCGTTGACCGTGTAGACGGGGTCGCCCATGACCAGGTGGCCGAGGGTGGACTTGCCGGCGCCGTTGGGTCCCATCAGCACGTGGGTCTCGCCGGCGGCGACGTTGAGGTTGACGTTGTGGAGGATGGTCTTCTCGTCCACGGAGGCGGTCAGACCTTCGATGGAAAGCAGCGGATTTGCGCTCATGCTGTCCCTCTCTGTATATGGTGTACTCATAGGTGTACTAAACCCTAGGAATCTTCTCGGAATAAAGTTACTATGGGTTCGGCGTTAGTCAAGGGAAAACCAGACTAATCCACTCGACTTTTTAGATGTGGGACATAATAATCAGGCTTGTTTGCCCCGCGTGCATAAGATTTGGGACAAACAAGCCTGGTATTTTGTCTCGGCTACGATGAGAGGGTAGGTATGCTCATTTCTTCTAAGGGCCGCTATGCCCTCCGTCTGATGATCTATATCGCGGCGCTGGGCGACGCCGAGGGCAAGATTGCCCTGCGCGAGGTTGCCGACCGCGAGCATATCTCACAAAAGTATCTGGAACAGCTGGTTCGTCCGCTTATGAAGGCGGGCCTGCTTAAGAGCGTGCGCGGCAAGGGCGGCGGCTACATGATGGCCAAGGATCCAGCCGAGGTACGTGCCGGCGACATCCTGCGCGCCGTCGAGGGCAGCACGGCTCCAGTGGCGTGCGATGGCATCGACAACAGCTGCACTCGCAGCGATCTTTGCTCGACCGTCAAGTTCTGGCGCGGCCTGGACGACGTGATCGAAAAGTACGTCGACGGCGTAACGCTGGCCGACCTGGCCGCCGTCCCCGAGATCAACTTTAACATTAAGCTGTAGGTTGAGCGCAATTCCTTAAGATTTCGCGGAGGGTTGTTGCCGTTTACCGAGGGGTTGTTGTGCAACAACGGGCGAGCTGCAATACTTACTCTTATCTTTGCAAACTGCACTTTAACTATACCAATGCAGGGAGGATCTTATGCAGCCCAAGCATTCTGCTATTGTCGCGGGCCTGACGCTGGCGCTTTCGTTTGGCGCCATTTCCGCGCCGGCACCCGCCGCTGCCGAGGAGCCCACGCCGGGCGTTGCCTCGGATGCCACCGATATCGATAAGGGTCTCTACACCCAGCAGTCCTTCTCGGGCGTGCTGAGGTCGGTCCAGGGCGTTTCGTTTGTCAACGTGACTCCCGAGATGAAGTACTTTACCAAGTACGAGAGCCATGGCAACTACAACCAGGGCTTTTCGTACGGTGACGGCTATAACGCGCTGGGTTATTACCAGTTCGACCGTCGTTGGTCGCTCATTCCGTTTATGAAGCAGGCCTACAACTACAACCCCGAAAAATACAGCATGCTCAAGGATGCGATTGATCGCGGCGGCGAAATTTCCAGCGCGAGCAATGCCATGTACGAGAACGGCCAGCTCACCGAGTTGGGCCGTATTGCGCAGGAGGCCTTCCAGGGCGCTTATAACACCGACCCTGCTGAGTTTTCGGCTCTGCAGGATGCCTATGCGTACAACTCGTACTATGCGGTGACCGAGGCGTGGCTCAAGAGCGGCCTGGGTATTGATATTTCGGGTCGCGCCGATTGCGTCAAGGGCATGGTGTGGAGCATCACCAACATGTGCGGCACCGGTGGCTGCAGGGACTTTTCCGCTGGGCGAATCTTTCCAACGATATGTCCGACCGCGAGTTTGTGACGGCGCTCTCCAATAGCGTGGTCAACAATGTCGCCACTAAGTTTTCGAGTCAGCCCCAGTATCATGAGGGCTGGAAGAACCGCTACCGCAACGAGCTAAAGGACTGCTTGGTTTATATCGCTGAGGACGAGGCTGCCGCTGCGACGCCCGTGCAGCCCGAGCCCACGCCGGCGCCCTCGCCGACGCCTGATTCGAATGACGGCTCGAGTGACGATGCCAACGATGACAGGATGGATGCGCCCTCGACCGATGCTGACGGTAATGGCTCTGCTGGTGGCACTATCAACGACGGTTCCACCTCGAACGGCTCCGATTCGAACGGCCCTGCTGCGGGCGATTCGTCTTCAAGCTCTGCCGGCAATACGAACAGCGCCGCCTCTGGTTCGACCGACGCTGGCTCCTCTAGCTCATCCACCGGCTCGAGCGATTCGTCCGTTGACATCGGCTCTAACAATGGCTCCGGCTCTGATGCAACCCCTGATCCCGATGCTTTCAAGAACGACTCGAATAAGGCGCCGGACGCTCCCGTTACTTCGCCGGACAAGAAACCTTCTTTCTCCGTGCAGCTTGGTTCTACGCTGGGCTCTTCGCTGATGGCTGGTGTCAATAACGGCTCGACCCAGAACAAGGACAACTCTGATCAGGCTTCCACGGAAAAGACCGAAGCCGCAAAGGGCGACTCCAAGGACAAGGCTTCCGAGAAGACCGAATCCGATAAGGGTTCTAGCTCTGAGGAGAAGGACGACAAATCCGCTCAGAAGAAGGACGAGAGCAAAACCGAGGGCGAAAAGAAAAAGACCGAGGACGAAAAGAAACAGTCCGAAGACGACGATAAGAGCGGTGCTGACAACCAGAATCAGGAGCAAAATGACTCCAAAACGGTGACCACCACGACCACGACGACTACAGCTACCAAGTCCTCGGGCGGCAACATGCCCAAGACGGGCGATCTGATTGTGATGGCGAGCCTTGCCAGCGCGAGCTTGGCCACGCTGGGCGCTACGTCTATCGTAAGTGGTAAGCATAAGCTCGATCAGCAGAAGAAGGCTTCTGGGGAGGACGACTCGGGGGAGTAGGCTCTCAGTTGCCAGATAACTAAATAGTCGGGACGGGGTCCGGTGCGAATGTATCGGGCCCCGTTTTGTTGTGCAACGATTAATTGTGCCCCCTCGGGGCCTTTGTTCCTACCGTTGCCCGATGCCTTTGCGCGGATGCAGCGTTGTGCTTGAACTGCTCGCTACAATGGGCCTCGTGCTACGTTTTAGGGAGAAGTTACAGTGTCTGAACAGGAGTATTGCAACAGTGCCGATACTTTTGGCGTACAGCTTGTCAACCATGTCGATGATGCGGTTATGCCGGTCGGTGTACATGATTTTGCCGATGCCATTGGTCGTTGCATGCTGATCGATAAGACCATGTTTATTGCCGATATGTTGGACTGCGACGCGTCCGTTGTGGTGTGCTGTCGACCCGAGGGTTTTGGCAAGAGCATGAACTTGTCGATGCTCAGGGCTTTTCTGGAGCGTCCTGCGGTCGGTCGCGCCGGTCGGAGCTCGTTTGCCGATGCTCAGATTTGGGATGCGGACGGCGGGCGTTATCGGGATGAGTACGCTTGCTATCCGGTGATATCGCTGGACTTTTCTGGCGCTGCGAGGCGTGGCGCCGCTGTTGCCGGCGTCGTGCGCGATGCCCTTTCGGGCGAGTGCACTCGCTTGTTGGCGCTCTTGGAGGCCCCGGATTTAGCTCGAGATAAGGTGCGTCACATCGAACGTGTTGCGCGTGGCGCGGCGAGCGAGGACGAGGTCGCCTCGGTGCTTGGCGTGCTCATTGAGTTGCTGGAGATTGCCTGCGATGAGCAAGTTGTATTGCTCGTTGATGGGTACGACGCGGCGTGGTTGGGCCGTGCGAACGCAAGGGGCGCTTCCGGCGCCGATCCGGCAGGGCTACTTGACCGTGTGCTGTTTGACGCCATTGCTGCCGCGGGCCATTCGCTACGCTTTGCATGTCTGATGGGGGAGTGTCCCGGCCCTGCCGAAGCGGCGCTTTCTTTGCACGGCTGCTCGTATTATCTGACGACGCCGCTTTCGACGTGGTGTGACCGTTGGTTCGGCTTTTCGGATGCCGAGGTCCAGGCTCTGTTGAATCATGCTGGGCGCGAGGAATACCTTGATGATGCGCGTGAATGGCTCGAGGGATATCGGTTTGGTAGGGCCTATTGCTCGAGTCCAGCGCGTGTGATCGGTTTTCTGGACCGAGGTTGCACGGCGCCTGTGCGCGCCGATCTGTATGGGTATGCGGATTGCCTGAGTAGGGTAGTTGCCGGGTGGAATCTCGACCGCCTTTCGGTCTTGTTTGATTTGCTCGAGGCCCATGGGTGTGCTGAGGTCCCGCTTTGTTTGGGCACTGCAGAGCCAGATGTCTCGCCTGACGATGGCATGTGGACAGCGCTGTATCTGTCCGGTTTTCTCACGACGGATATGACTGAGGAGCCAGAGCATGGCAATCGCCTCCGTGCTTTGCGATTGCCCAATAACGAGCTTCGACAGGCCTTGCGTCTAGTGATTGTTGAGTGGTTTGAGTGCGCTGCCGAAGACATTCGAGACGTCGATGCGTTTCGCGACGGGCTGTGCCGTGGGAACGAGGATACCGTGAGGCGGGCGCTAAGCCGCATCCTGGGGGATGCGGGAATCGGTGAGACCGACCCAGATAAGCCGCTGCCATATCATCTGCTCTTGCAGGGGCTCTGCTTTGGCTTACCGGGCTATGCCAATCCTGCCTCGAGGCGAAAGTGTGGCGCAGGTCGCTGGGACATCCAGGTTTTCCCTACGGGTGCTGTGTTCGACGTAGCAGATACGATTGGCATGCTGGACGAGCGCCCGCTGATAACGATTAACTTGATGTATGACCCCGATGTGGATGCGCTGGGACTGGAATTGCTGGCCGTGCAGTCGCTACTCGACATAGAGCGCGCCGGCATCGACGAAATCCGTGTACCGCGCCCCGGCGTGGGTCGCCTGCGCTGGGGGTTCGGTTTTGATGGGCAGCATGTGGCTACGGTGTGCCAGCGGCTTTAAGCGCCGAGGTGTTTCCGGCTTCCGTTACTCGGTGTCCTTCATGGGCGGCATGGGCTTCCAGTCGGGGTCCTTGATGATCTTGCGGGCGTCCTTCATGCCACGGCGCAGCGCCGGAATACCGGTCTTAAAGCATTTGTCGACCGCAGCCAAGCGGATGAACTCTTTGCAGAAGGTCGCGGCGTTGCCCAGACGGAACAGCACGGGGTGATAGTCGCCGTAAATCTGCATGTAGCGGGCCAGATAGCCGCGGTTGCGCATGATGTAGTAACGGTTGGTGTCGCTCGTGGAGTTGAGCTGGCGCTTGCCGGCGATATCCCAGTTTGAGACGGCGCGGGCGCGCTTGAGCACCAGGTCGGCCACAACGGCGGCGGGGAAGTGCTGGCTGGCCACGTAGCCATAGCAGGCATCGTCGCCGTAGATGAAGAATCGCGCATCGGGCAGGCCGATCTTGTCGACCACGCGGCGCGAGAACATGCCGCCCTCAAAGCACAGCTGGTTCATGGCGCGATAACCCTCTGGACCCAAGTCCCACTTGGCGACTGGGTTGGGAATGCCGAGCGAAAGGATGAGTTGGTATTGCCAAAAGAAGGCGCCGCCGTCAAAGTCCAGGCGCGAACCCTGGATGACATCGTAGCGGTCGGTCCACTTGGCAAGACGCTCGATGCCTTCGGGGATGACGAGCACGTCGTCGTCCATCACCCAGAACCACTGGGCGCCCAGGTCGTAGGCGCACTTGGTGCCGGCGGAGAAGCCGCCCGCGCCGCCACCGTTTTCAAGCTGCGGCGCGTAGATAACGCGGTCGGTGCCGCCCTGCGCGTCAGGTTGCTCGGTGTCGATGCCCCACAGGTTGGCCAGGCGCTCGTTGAATGCGGTGCACATGGCCTCGGTCTCGCGTGAATTCTCGTTATCGACAATCACGATGCGCCAGGGCGTTGCCGTGAGCTCGGTCATAGAGTCGAACAAGTTGGCCAGGAGTTCCTGGCGCTTGTACGTAACGACGACGATGGCGAGCTTGTCGATGGGGGCGGGAAGGGTTGAAGGCATGGGGCAATATATCCTTTCACGCGCGGCGCGCATGCGCTGCACGGAAGCTATCGAATACGTCCTTGGGACTGTCCTATTGTAAAGGCTCGGCGCACCTTGACGGCAAGCTTTGAATAAAACGCAGGAACCTGCCACGGCTGTAGCGGCTTTAGCGTCTGACGGCAGCGTGTCTATTGCCGCTTGAGCTTGCGAGCGATAAAGCTTCTGGCTGCATCGATGATGAGAAGTGCCAGAGCAAAGACGATGCTAATGACGGTACCCGTGACGATGTATATAGCTACCGGGCTGTTTTGGCTGACCAGTATGTTTGCGAGCAACGTTTTGAAGACGGGACGCCACAGGCTACTGGTGAGTGACTGCATCACATAGAAACCAAGCGTGGCGGTCGATAAGGTGACGATGACACCTGCAGTCCGCGGATTGCCTGAGGCACTGCGTCGGGTTGCCGCAAAGAGCAGGCAGGCGGCAGCGAGGGCAAACGAGATCAGCGAGGTCGATTTGTAGGAGAGGATTGTCATCGCTGTGAGGTTGTCGGTGAAGGAGAGTGCTCCTTCCAGGATGATGGTGAGCACCAAAACCGTTACGAGCGAGCGCATGCCCAAGGCGCCCACCCTGTCCGAATCCATGACATCGGTAACGTCGCGGAGCAGTCCGCCGATCAAAAACGCGACTACGTACGTGACGGCGCTCATGAACTTTTGGAGCCAAGAAAACTCGCCGGCGCTTGTCGCACTCATAGCGGCTAAATACCCGTTAACAACAAATGCGAGGATGCCAACGGCGATGACCGTCGCCGTGTAGCTCTTCCGGGGGAGTCGACTCCTTGCTAGTCCAAACCATGGCGCCATGAAGACCGTGGCGGCATAGACCCAAATGAGCTCGAGTCCCAGGGTATACCAGTTGTGCGTGTTGAGGGCTACATCAGGAATGGGTGAGACGACCGTGGACCACGCGAGCGCCACGAGGCAATAAAACGCAGTGGGCATAATGACCTTGCCAAGGCGCTGCGCCGTCCGTTGCATTTGCGACTTCCACGTTGCTCCACCGTCCCAAGCACGCGCGGCCGAAGCGATGAGAAAATAGCCCGAGATCATAAAGAAGACCTCGTTGGCCCAGCAGCCAAGCAAGTTAATAAAACCGAGCACGCCGGAATAGGGGAACATCGCAAGTGGGGCATATTCCACGGCGCCGACGTAGACGGCTTGAAAGGTCCACTGAAAGGTGTGGAACACCGCGATGCCGACGACCGCGACCAAACGCAGCGCTTCGATGGATATGTTGCGTGCGGCTTTGGGCTGCATGACGTCCTTTCTTATCGGTTTGCCTCTGCGAGCTCCATAGATTATATAAACGCCCGCTGGCGCGCTGACCCTTTGATACCATGAAATGACAGGTATTTCCTAAGGAGCACATTTGTCTACTAACGCCTCTGGCAGCCCTGTTCTGTCGCTGCTTATTCCCATTTACAATGTTCAGCGCTACCTGCGCGAGTGCCTCGATTCCGCCCTGGCGCAGACGCTCAAGGATATTGAGATCATCTGCATTAACGACGGGTCGACCGACAACTCGCCGGCGATAATCCGCGAGTATATGGAGCGCGATGGGCGCGTCAAGATGATCGACAAGGCCAACAGCGGCTACGGCGACTCGATGAACCACGGTCTGGAGATGGCGCGTGGCAAGTACGTTGGTATCTTGGAGTCCGATGACTTTATGGCGCCCGACGCACTCGAAAAGCTTGTCTCGGCCGCCGATAGCAATAATGCCGACTTTGCGAAGGCGAACTTTGATTTCTACTGGTCTAAGCCCGAGGAGCGCCGTTCGCTGCACGAGATGTTTAAAGCCAAGGACTGTGGCAAGCCAGTGCACCCGAGCGATACGACGCAGTTCTTTAAGCAAAAGCCGTCGATTTGGTCGGCCGTGTACCGTCGTGATTTTCTTGAGCGCAACGGCATTACGTTCCTGCCGACTCCGGGGGCATCCTTTCAGGACACGTCATTTGCCTTTAAGGTGATCGCGTGCGCCGATAAGGCTATTTACCTGCACGATGCCGTGTTGTCGTATCGCCAGGACAACGAGAATTCCTCGGTCAATTCTTCGGCTAAGGTCTTTTGCGTCAATACCGAGTATGCCGAGATTGAGCGTTGGATTCGAGAGGATTATGCCCGCGACCACGCAAGCGGCGATGTCGCGCGCATGCTCAAGTTCAACCAGCTCATTAAGTACGATTCATACATGTGGAACTACGTGCGCCTGGCGCCTAAGTTCTATAAGGAGTTCCTGGTTCAGATGGCTAAGGAATTTCAGGCGGCCTTGGACGCGGGGGAGTTTTTGCTTGACGACCTCAAACCGTGGAAGCGCGCAAATCTCGCTGCCATCCTCAAAGATCCCGAGGGCTGGGTTGACGAGCATCCGAGTTTTGCGACGGATGGTGCCTTGGGGCGTGCTAAGTATTACGCCTCGGTTGGAGGCCCAGGCGTGGTCGCCGCCTTCCTCATCGAATCGCTGAGGGGGTAGGTCGGCATGGGAGAGGCCTCGTGTCCTAAAGTTACCATTGTCGTCCCCGTTTACAACTCTGCACGCTCCATTCAGCGATGCCTCGATTCGCTGTTGGTCCAGTCTGAGTGTTCGATTCAGGTTGTCTGCGTCAACGACGGTTCGACTGATGATTCGTTGAACGTGTTGCGCCAGATCGCGCAGGCCGACGATCGCGTACTGGTGATTGACCAGGAAAACGCGGGTGTCTCGTGTGCTCGAAATGCCGGTATCGATGTCGCCGAGGGCGAGACCGTCTTTTTTGTGGACGCCGACGATTACATCGATGCCCAGACGGTCGAGCGCGTGCTGCATGCCATGGAGTCTGCGGATGCCGAGGCCGCCGTTTTTGGCGGCGTCTGTGAACCTGCCGATGCTGCCCCCAAACGCGTCCAGCAACTCATGAGCCCCAAAGCTGGTACCTTCGGCGCCCGCGATCCTCAACTGCTGTTCCATTCGAATGCGCAGCCCTATGCCTGCCGTGCGGCTTTTTCGCGCGAGCTGCTCAATCGCGAAGGCATTCGCTTCGCCCCCGGTTTGGCTTTGGGCGAGGACGTCGTCTTCCAATTTGCGGCTTATGCGCTTGCCCGCAGGACCGTCGTCATGCCTGACAAGTTCTACCACTACGTGATGGAGAGCGAATCGGCGACGCACGAGTTCAACAGTGCCGAGGCGCGCGCCAAAAAGCTTGACGCCCACATGAAGATGCTCGAGGAGGTCTTGGAAGACTGGGCGGCCTATGGTCTTTTGGACCTGTGTCCCGGCGAGCTGATAACTTGGTTTTTGGACCTAATTGTGTTCGATCTGGCGCGCTTGGATGCCGATGACTTCCATCGCGTGGCGGCTCGCGTCAACATGGACCTCACGACGTTTTTGGGAACGGAGTGGGCGGATATGCCTGCTAAGGGTGCCGTTCGCCGTGTTGCCCACAAGCTCGTTGCGGCGACCTCGGGCGTTTCGATGGCAGACGCCACGCTGTTCTATCTTTCGACTCGCGGTCTCAAAGCCTGCCTGGAGCGCTTTCTATAATTCCAAGCGCTGCCGCCCGCCGCAACTCGGCTGCTAAAATAACCCTGTTACACGCTATTCAACGGGAGGTTCTCTTGCAGAACTCTGATAACCCTAAAGTTTCGCTGCTTGTCCCTATCTGCAATGTCGAACGCTACCTGCGCGAGTGCCTCGATTCCGCCGTGGCTCAGACGCTCAAGGACATCGAGATCATCTGCATTAACGACGGGTCGACCGACAGCTCGCCGGCGATTATCCGCGAGTACATGGAGCGCGACTCCCGTGTCAAGATGATCGACAAAGCCAACAGCGGCTACGGCGACTCGATGAACCGCGGCCTGGAGATGGCGCGCGGTGAGTACGTGGGCATCCTTGAGTCCGACGACTTTATGTTTGAGGATTCGCTCCAAAAGCTGGTCGCCAAGGCCGATGCTGAACATGCCGATGTCGTTAAGGGCGACTTTTACCTGTACTGGTCTGCGCCCAGCGAGCGCCGTGAGCTGTTTGGAATTATCGACGAGCATATGACAGGCGCCGCGTATCGCCCCGTCGATCGCCCGGGGATCTTCTACCGCAAGCCTTCCATTTGGTCTGCCATCTATCGGCGCGAGTTTCTCAACGCCAATCAGATTCGCTTTCTCCCCACGCCGGGTGCCTCGTATCAGGACGCAGGCTTTAACTTTAAGGTTTGGGCTTGCGCCGAGCGTGCCGCGTTTATTGCGGACCCCATTTTGTGCTATCGCCAGGATAACGAGAAGAGCTCCGTTAATTCGCCCAACAAGGTGTTTTGCGTGTGCGACGAATATGCCGAGATGCAACGTTTTTTGGACGAGCGTCCCGAGCTCAAGGCTCAGCTCCAGGGCATTTTAATGCGCATGAAGGTCGATACGTACCGTTGGAATGATGAGCGCCTGGTCGATGAGCTGCGTGAGCAGTTTTGGAAGAAAGCCTCGTCCGAGCTCAAGGCCGATTGGGATGCCGGTCGCTTTGACCTGTCGCTCTTCGACCCGCGTGGCGAGACCGATTTGCGCCTGATGGTCAAGTCGCCCCGCGCCTATATCGATTCGCGCTTTGACTTTAAGAAGCCGGGCAAGCTCAATACGTTTAAGCATTACTTTAAGATCGGTGGCCTGCCGCTGGTCTGGCGCGTGCTGACGTATCAGCGCACCTACGGCGACAATCCGCACCCCGATGACGTTCCGGCCGCACAGTAGGAGCGAGTGATTATGGTTACCCCCAAGATTTCCGTTGTCGTTCCCATCTATAAGGTGGAGGAGTGCCTGGCATGGTGCCTGGACTCCCTGCTTGCTCAGGACATGCCCGATTGGGAAGGCGTGCTGGTCAACGATGGCTCGCCGGACGGTTCGCGCGATATTGCGGCTGCCTATTGCGAAAAGGATGCGCGTTTTACGCTGGTCGATAAGGAGAACGGTGGCCTGTCGAGTGCACGTAATGCCGGCATCGCTGCGTCCACGGCGCCTATCGTCGCGTTTTTGGATTCCGACGACCGATTTACGCCCGATGCATGCCGAGTGATCGTCGATGCCTTTGAGCGCGAGGACTGCGACGTTTTGACCTTTGGCGCGAATCCGTATCCGCTCGAGGCGGGGTATCCGTGGCTTAACTATGTGCTGAGCCCGCGCGATGTGTCGTTTGAAGGCTATAGCTCCGACCTACTGTTTAAGGAAGCTTCTCGCCCCTTTGCATGGCGCACCGCCTGCAAGCGTGAGTTTTTGCTGGGCAACGGGATCGTGTTCGACGAAACCGTTAAGTATGGCGAGGACCAGGTCTTCGATTTTGCCGTGTACGGCCGTTCGCGCAAGACCGCGCTTATCTCGAACAAGCTGTATGACTACCGCGTGGCGCGCAAGGGTTCGCTCATGGACACCATGCGCTACGACGACGAAACACGTCTGCTGGAGCACGTGAAGATTTACTCCGCGGTGCTGGCTGACTGGCAGCGCGATGGTCTCGATGTCCAGCATGCCGATGACCTGGCGTACTTTCTCTGCGATCTGGTGCTGTACGATGCGCTTAGGTTACTGGGTTCGGACTGCGGCAAGGTGTTTGCTGCCGTTGCCACGGCACTTGCCGGTTCTGCCGTGGGCAGCGATGCTGCGCTCGCACAATGCGCTTCTTCTGTTGCTGCTATGGTGCGTGCGGCGCTTACCAGCAAGGCCCCCAATGCCCGTGCGTGCAAAAAGCTCATGTTCGATTACGACGTCTTGAGGTTTGGGCGCCTGGGTGCCTGCAAACGCATGGCAGCGAACGCCCTGGGAAAGCGAGAAGTGTAGATGAGTATCAAGCGTTTGGCGCTTTGCCGCAGCCAGGGCCGTCTGTTTATTCTGCTTCGTTTTGCTGGCGAAGATGTCTCCGCACTTATTGAGCAGGAAGGTCCCCAAGCCTTTGCCCACGCAATGACGAATGGCGCTTGCGTGCCGTGCCTGGCGCTGCCCGTCGACCACGGTCGCGTGTTGGCGCTTTGCCCTTCTGTCGCCGACTATGAGCGTGAACTCGCCGTTTTGGTGCTTCCGTTCTTGGATGGCTCGATGATTGACGTTGAGTTTGCCGCTGGGTCGCGTAAGCTTGGCTCCATTCGCCTTGACAGCCGTGTGGCCAAGCTGGAATCCAAGATTAACTACAAGACGAAACCTGCGTTGTGCGCGCTTATTCGCGATGTGCAACGTGGCGAGCGTTGCGGTTGCTACGAGATTGACGCCGTGCGCTATTTACCGGCGGACGAGGGCGCCGTGTGGCGCTACGAAATTGCGTGGGCAGGGGACTCCGACTGCGCCCCCGAGCTCCAGATCTTCGATACGCATATGAACGTCATCGATGCCACGGTGCATGTGTTTGAGTCGCAGCTCGATGTGCCGCAGCAGAACGGGACGCGCCTCAATAAAACCTTCCTGAGTGTGGAGATGTTTCAGGATATACGCGATTTTGTCGCGATTGCGAGCGATCCCGTGGGGCAGATCAAGACTGGCTTTTGCTCCATGGATGGTCGTCTGTACAACGGCATGGTCGATGACAGTTGGAACCGTATGAAGGACGCGCGCGCGGATGACGCCGCTTATCGTCGCTGGTTTGAGCAGCATCGCGCAAAGCCGGGTGACCTGGCGTGCCAGCGGGTCACTTCGGCAGCATTTGCCTACCGACCGCTCGTGAGCATTGTCGTGCCGTGCTATAAGACCGATCGGGTCTACCTGAGCGAGCTGCTGGATTCGGTGCTTGCCCAGAGCTACGACAACTGGGAATTGCTGCTTATGGATGCCTCGCCCGAATGGGATGCGGTGGCCAACCTTGCAGTAGCCACTCACGACGAGCGCGTTCGCCGTATCGAACTGCCCGGTAATGGCGGCATTGTGGTCAACACCAACGCCGGCATCCAACAGGCGGTGGGCGATTACATCGCATTCTTGGACCACGATGACATCTTGGAACCGGATGCGCTGTTCCACTACGTTTCCGCGTTGAACAAGGCGAGCGAGGGAGAGCGCCCGCAGGTCCTGTTCTGCGACGAGGACATGTTCCAGAAAGCGGGGGAGTGGGGCCAGCCGGTCTTTAAGACCAAACTCAATGTCGACCTGCTCTATAGCCATAACTGCGTGACGCATTTTCTGATGGTGGAGAAGGCCCTGATCGACTCCATCGGTATGTCGCCGGAAGACGTTGCGGGCGCCCAGGATTACGATCTGACGCTCCGCTGCCTGGCGGCGGGTGCACGGTTTGAGCATGTTGCGCACGTGCTGTATCACTGGCGGGTGCACCCCGGCTCGACCGCCGACGGTTCTGCTGATAGCAAGCCCTATGCCATCGAGGCCGGTCGTCTTGCGCTGCAGCGCCACTTTGACTCGCTGGGCGTTTGCGGAACGGTCGAGGAGACTGAGACCCCATTCGTCTATCGCATGCGCTATGCTCTGCCTGAACCTGCGCCGCTGGTGAGCATTGTGATTCCGACCAAGGACCACGTCGAGACGCTCGATGCCTGCGTGATATCGATTGCCGAGAATGCAACGTATGCCAATTACGAGATCGTCTTGGTGGAGAACAACAGCGAAGATCCGAAGACGTTTGCGTATTACGAGGCCCTTCCGGAGCGCATAGCGGCTGCATCTGGTGGCAAGGGCACGGCGCGCGTTGAGTGGTGGCCGGGCGAGTTCAATTACTCCCAGATCATCAACTTTGGCGTTGAGCATGCCAAGGGCGACTATCTGCTGCTGTTGAACAACGATACCGAGGTCATAAGCCCCGGCTTTATTGAAGAGATGATGGGCTATCTGATGCGTCCCGATGCGGGCGTGGTGGGCGCCAAACTCTATTTTGCCGATCATCTGGTGCAGCATGCCGGCATTTTGGTTGGCGTGCGCGGCGCACTTGCCCATGCCAACCAGGACTTCTCGGCAAAGCGCGAGGGATACCTTGCCCGTGCTGTACGTCCCGGCAACTTTAGCGCCGTAACGGGCGCCTGCCAGATGGTTCGTCGCGACGTGTTTGAGCAGGTCGGAGGCTACAACGAGGAGTTCGCCGTCGGCTTTAACGACGCGGACTTTTGCCTCCGTGTGCGGGAGGCGGGCTACCGTACCATCTTTACGCCCTATGCCGAGCTGTACCACTACGAGTTTACCTCGCGCGGCAGGGAAGAGGCCAACGAGGAAAAGCTGCGCCGCTGGAAGCGAGAGCAGGCACTGTTCATGCAGCGCTGGCCGGAGTTCTTCCTCGATGGCGATCCGTGGTTGGGGCCAAACCTATCTGCCGAGAGTGAGTATTTCTCGGTCTAAGGCAATGGGTTTAGGAAGTCCTGAACTTTCTTTCGCTATGAGCTTGGAAGAAAGCAATGGTGGACTACTAACTAAGTCATATTACGAAAGCTCGATACTTCCGCGATAAGTTTATACAAGCTTATACAGCTCGATATTATTCGATATAAGTAGATATCGCACTTGTCTTTGCCGGCTTACCCGCCGGCGTTATGGATCTTATTAACGGCAAGGCGCTTACGTTCTTGCGTCGTGCCCTCTCCGAAGATCTGGCGCCTATCAACCAGGTGGAGGTAGCGCTCTCTATGGGCGATAGCTTTGTCGCGACTGGTTTGACCATAGAGGACGATCTTCTGTCGAGAGCCGCTAAGGCCACTAAGGGCTATGCCTATCTGGTGCAACTGGTCGGTTACTCCATTTGGCAACGCGCCAACTTGCATCGTGCCAAAAGTGCCATTGTGAGCGAGGGCGACGTCACCGAAGGCATTGCGCTGGCAGAGGCTCGTTTTCACGATGTTGTTCACGAGCCCGCGATTTCTGGATTTGGACTCAACGATATCAAATACCTTTTGGCCATGTGCGAGGATAAGCAGCAGTCCAAATCATCTGAGATTGCTAAACGCATGGGTAAAAAGACCAATGAGGTCAGCTCTATTAGGGCTAAGCTGCTTCAAAGAGAGGTTATTCAAGCTCCGCAGAGGGGCTACGTGCAGTTTGCCGTGCCGGACCTAGATATCTATCTGCGAGAGAACGCCGCGGAGATTCTCGAGCGGTTCTAAATCGAGGCATGAATAGCCGCCGGTTAACTGCCCTTGTCGACTTGGCTCGCGTCCCCCCAATCTAGTAGACTCTGAACCGTTGCTAGATTGGGGGGATTTTCCATGAAACGCTCCATGAAACGAGTTTCCGGGGCCGTTCGGATGCCGTGGCGCAGCAGGGACTTGAGCTTCTCGGCGAACACCTGCTCTTTCGAGTTCGCAAGCAGGCAGACGCCCTCCTGCCGGTGTGCCACGTCGAACCACAGCTCGTCCTGCTCCATCGCAGCGCTCGCGTGGACCCCCAGGTCGAGCTTCGTGTCGAACGTGCTGCGCCCGTCGCTGACCTTGAGGTTGACGCGCCTGCCCTTGTAGTCCTGCTGCGACAGCTCCTCTATCTCGCCGGCGATGCGGACGGTTACGCCGTCGCCGAGGTTCGAGAGGGCGGACACAAAGGAGCGAATGGAGGCGTCGGTCATCGGGTACCGCACGAAGTCGAGGTCTATGTCCTGGGTTGCGCGGCGCCCGCTCCCCGACAGCGCGCACATCAGGACCCCTCCCTTGACCGTCACTCGGTCGCGCATGCCGGATGCCGCCAGCTTTGAGAGGATCACGTCCTGGCAGACGCGCGCGGTCGCGTTGAGGCAGGAGTAGCCCTCCTCGCGCTCGTAGCGCGCCCTCATCTCGTTCAGGTCCATCAGAATACCTCCTCCATGGCGCGCTCGAGGTGTGCCTCGCCGTGCGGGATTGCCTCCGCGTAGTCCTGCAGCCTGTATATGTCCAGCCGCTCCGACCGCCTGCGGAACGAGGCGACGGCCTCCCGGTAGAGGTCGTAGGGCAGCTTGTTGCGCGAGCGCATGAGCTCGAGGAGCATGCGCTCGGGGTCGTAAGCGGCAAGCTCGGTCCCGTCCACCGAGACGGTCGACCTCCCGACGTCCAGCCATCCCTCCGGGATGAAGTGCTGGCGCACGGCGGCGTCGCGTATCTTGGTCCCACCGCGCTTCGTGGCCAGGTCGATCCGGTCGGGGGGCGCGGTCACGAGCCCGTGGGCGTAGAGCGCGGTCTGCCCGGTCAGGATGCCCCCGGGGTAGCGCTTCGCGATCACGGCGAGGGCGTCCTCGTCCCGGTTGGTCGAGTACATCCCTCGGCCGACGGGGTGGAGCTTCCCTTCCGACACCGCCTTGCGAACGCGGTACCTGCTCCCGAGTTCAGCCAGCGCCTCCCGGTAGGTGATCACCATGCCGACCTCCCCTCGAAAGCCATATAAGCCTACATCTGATGACAATTGTAGGCTTATATGGCTTTTCATGGAACGACTCATTGCGGCACCTCCCTCGCCATGACGGTGCCTTACTTTGATGGCCCTTTCCTCGTTTGCATCTGCTATATGAAGGAACGTCGATTCTGGTGCTCGGGCGAAGGCGCTACGCGATGAAATTCTCCACCAGCGTAACCATGGAGTCCTTCTCGCTTGGGTCAGAGAGGGCAATCATGAGCGTCATGGCCGCGAGCGCGTTGCCCTCCACGCGGAGTCTTTCGCCGTTGCGCAGTATCCCGTTCTTGTCGAGGAAGTGAATGAAGAGCGCCGCTGCAGAGCGCTTGTTGCCATCCAAGAATGGATGGTCCTTCACTACGAGGTAGAGAAGGTTGGCGGCCTTTGCTTGAACGGAGGGATATAGGTCTTGGTCGCCAAAGCCCTGATAGAGGGCGCTGATGATTCCGGCGAACTGGTTGTCCCGCTCTCGTCCGAACAGGGTGGACGACGAGTAGAACGGTAGGCTGCGGACGACTTCGAGGGCTTCGGTGTAACCGAGCTCCCAGTTGGGCTCGTTGCCCTGGGGCGCCTTCATCCTTCCCGTGTCGTATTCATCGAGCAGAGTCAGGCTCGGAAGGTACTTCTGTAGAATTTCTGCCGCACCGGAGAGTTCCGGAGTACTCGACCTCTCGAGGACCTTGAAGACCGTTCCGAGCGCCTCGAGTCTCTTTTGGTTGATGGAGTATCCCTGGAGTAGATGCTGCTTGAGCACGCCATTTGCCCACCGGCGGAAGTACACGCCCTGCTGAGACTTCACGCGGTAGCCAACCGAGATGATCATGTCGAGGTTGTAGTGCTCGACCTGACGTTTGACCGTTCTTGTTCCCTCTAAGCGAACTATTTCAAAAAATGAAATAGTTCGAATTCCGGCAAGCTCTTCCTTTGCTGCGGAATGAATGTGCTTGGAGATAGTCGGCACTCCGCGCCCGAACAACGTCGCCATCTGCTGCTGGGTTAGCCAGACCGTATCGCCGTCGACGCGCACGTCAAGGTGGACTGCGTGGTCGGGGTCCTCGTACAAAGCGATCTGCTGGCTTGCGTTGGAATTGTCCATGATGTATGCCCCTTCGGTTTAGTCGACATGCTATGATCCGCACGCCGGAGGACGAGTGGTTTCAACATGCCGGTATTGCGTAGCTTCAACCGGCATCCCGCCGGTCAGTCGGCGTCGCGTGCGCCGGCTAAGCCAGGGTCGGGGCAGCGGGGATCCGCGGCGCCGGCGCTTCGTACCATTGGGGGCCTCCGAAGCGACTTTCACTCTGTCTTATTCTGGTAGATACAGTGTACCACGAAACGCGAACATGCGTACGTATTTCTGTTTAAATTTTAGCTGGACGCGGCGGTGTGTCGTCCTCTGCCTTGTTCTCCGAAGCCAGCTGTATTCCGGGCCGCGGTTCTACAAGGCAGGGGGTAGTCAGATGGATAGGATTATCCTTCTCCTACTTCTCTTGACCTTCCTGGTCATCCTGAGCAAGTAATGGGCTTTAGTGGGTGCCAAGCTCTACTTTGCTGGCCATCTGGTTCAGCTAGCTGGCATTGTGGTCGGCGTGCGCGGCGCCCTTGCCCATGCCAACTGGGACTTTTCGGCAAAGCGCGAGGGATATCTTGCCCGTGCCGTGCACCCGGGCAACTTCAGCGCCGTTACGGGCGCCTGCCAGATGGTCCGTCGCGACGTTTATGAACGGGTTGAAGGCTGCGACGAGAAGTTTGCCGTCGGTTTTAACGATGCGGATTTTTGCCTGCGCGTATGGGGGCTACCGCACCATCTTTACACCTTATGCTGAGCTGCACCACTACGAGTTCACTTCGCGCAGCAGGGAAGAGGCCAGCGAGGAAAAGCTGCGCCGTTGGAAGCGCGAGCAGGCACTGTTTATGCAGCACTGGCTGGAGTTCTTCTTGACGGGTGATCCGTGGCTGGGGCCGAACCTTAGCAGCGAGTGCGTGTATGGTGCGCTGAAAATTACTGTGCTTGTTCTGGCTTGTTGCTAGGCGTAGCGCGCGTCCCGCCGGTTGAGAAGCTCGCAGTAGTTCGACACCGCCTCTACCTGCGGCGCCTGCTCCTGCGGCTCCTCCGGCTGCCCTTGCTGCCCTGCGGCTTACCATCCTACTCACCCACGTATGACTCCCGTGCCCCGAGCGGGCAAAAGGAAATGCCCACAACGTCTCCGTTGCGGGCATTCTCCGGGCCGGCCACAAATAGCTTTATCGAATCCGATTGCTCTTCATCATCCGGATCGTTGGCGTCTCGTCGGCAAAGTCATCGTCTATCTGTAGTTCAAGGGGCACCGTAATGGAGCTTCCCAGCGCGGTCGCGGTTCCCGGGGCGAATGCGGGAAGGCGCATGACCTGGCCATTTGATATGGAAGGGACATTGCGGCGAACGTAATCGAGGTCGTAAGAGTTCTGGATGCGGTGGATTATGAAGGCTCCCGTCTGAGAGAGTACGACGCGGGAAAGCTCGCTGGGGATTTGGCTGATGACGGTAAGGTAAATACCAAACTTGCGGCCCTCCCGTGCAATTCGATTGAACACTGAGTCGTCTGTCAGGTCTGCATCCCTGATATAGCGATGCGCCTCGTCAAAAATGAGATAGACGGGTGTTGAGGAACCTCTTCCCGCATCTAGACTAGCCTGAAAGAGTGTACGCGCAACGTAGTGGGAGAACAACTTCAGTCCCGACTCGTCGATTATCTGAGAGACGTCTAGCACAAGAATGCCACGCCACTTGTTTAAGAGGGCTGCAATTGACTCGCCCCGCTCAAGTGAGAAGAGGTCATGCGAATACCTTTCCCTAAGGTTTCTAAGCTGAGTAACCAGCCCCTCTGAATACGACCTTATCTGACGGTTGCCCCGCACTTCTTCTTCATCGAACACGAAGTCAAGCGCATCGACGACGTCAGAGATTGAGACCTCCCTTTCGGGTTTCTCGTAGCTGCACAAGATGCGCTCGACATTGGGAAGGCCGTTGGACATGTATTTATCCTCGATGAACTCCTTCAAAAGGGACTCAAGCCCTTCGACGACATCTTTCGATATGTTTCCGTAATCCAAATTGAAGAACGCTAGCAAATTGTGAGCAGTCCGAGCACGAGAGTGGGGCTCAGATCGTTGTTCGCGAATCGCGTCAAGGTCTTTCTCGATCGGCTGGTAATACTTTGAGACCTGAAACTTCCTCGCTGCGTGGCTATCGATGCTCGTGTCCCGAATTGCGGTATATGCGAAGGCTGCAAATAGCTTCTTCTTGCCCTCCTCGTTGAGGTGGGAGTATCTCACGGCCCTCTCAAGCAGAGGTTTCTGGATGCGTCGCGAGGGGTCGAGAATAGCTGACCAGTCATCCATCGACAACTCTCCAGGCGCGAGGTGGTACTCATCGGCATCGATTCGTCTCGTGCAGCCGTAACCGCCGCGCGTGAGAAAGTCATAATCACCGTGCAGGTCGAAGACGATGAATCGGGGCTCTGCATCGAACGCGTTCTCGGCATCTAAGAGCGACGCTACTCTATCAAGCAGGAGCCGCGCGGTTGAGGACTTTCCCGAGCCGGTATTACCGAGAATAGCGAGATGACCAGAGAACAGAGAATCGATATCAAAAGTGGGTCTTACCGAATCGTATCCAGCGAGAGACCCAATCTCGACTCCTTCCCGTACGCAAAAGACCTTCTTGAGGATTGATTCATCGCAAGCGTAGACATTGGAACCGACCGTAGGGAGGTCTACTACGCCGGGAACGTAGGTAGACTTCTCAATCTCCCCAATGGGGGTGGCTGTGAAGATGTAGCTCGTACTAAACCTCGACGACGGCTGGTCGGAATACGGTCTCTCGGCCTCTTCTGCGGAAACCACGCGGAAGATAACCTTGGTAGATATGGAGAGGTAGGCGAAGAGGTACTGGTTGAGCCCGTTCAAATGCCTGGGCTCGCCATTGAGCATACGATCGGAAAAGTCGGAACGCGACGCGCGGAGCCTTATCTTCTCTTGGTCCATGTAGCAAATAGTGCCTATCAGCCAACCCGGCTTGGGGACTCCGTTATTCATTCCCGTCACCAAGCCCCAGAGATCCAGATGCAGCATCGTCTCCGAAGGTGATTTCAGGCCCGATAAAGTCAGCGAATTCCGAGAAATACAGCGGACGCTTGGGCTTCGGATCCCTTTCGCTTGGATATACGAAATAGGCGTTCGCGCCACCTGCTCTGTCGTAGAAATCCCGTGTGGGGGAACCAATATCGGTCTCTGCTGGGTTGCCGACGAAGGCGAGAAGAGTGAAGTCAGGCCTCGCAAGAGCCTGCCTGATTAGGTTCGATATATGCGAGTCTGCAAAGCTGAATCCGCACGTCAGAAGAACGGTGTTGGGAACGGCGAGGATGTTTACGAACTCGCGAAACATATCGCTATAAGGAGTGCCTTGCGTTAGGGCATATTTGGAAGTCATCGGGGCAATAAGCTGTTTGTCGCCTTGGTATTCGTCGGCGATGTCGGGAAACTTTGGGGCCCTTACGACGTTACCGTCATAGACCCTCCAGTTGATGGAGCCGTGCATCTTGTAAAGGCGGAAGAAGGGGTTCATCGGTTCGTAGTGGTCTCTGAACCTCTCATCGAGGTCAATCGGCCTGCGATGGTATTCCCGCGGGCTGAATGTGGGCATCAGCGCGTTCGAGAACCCGTCGACATAGGCGTAGTCGCTCGATTCAAGGGCCATCTCATGGAATAGGTCGTAGTTCGTGGTGAAGAGGTTGACAACATCGAAGGCAGCCTGCCCTCCGCGCGCAAGAATCTGGCGGGATATACCAAGTCCCTGAACGAATCTGCGGTAGCTATCGAGGACGTCTGAGTGTTCTGTGTTGTATTTTATATCGACGGACTCGAGAAAGGCCTTGCGAACTGCATCGGAAACCCTCTTGTCTTCATCGGCGCTATCTAGAGAGCCCTCGATGCGCTGACTCAGCCACGAAAGGAGGTTCTCGATGTTCGAGTACTTCGCAGGGTCTTCGTTATCTCGACGTGCAATTTTGGTTATTCGACTTTCCAGAAGGGTAGATAGCTCGGGATCTTTGAGCTTGAGGTCCGCTCGCATGTTCCTGAAGGTTTCACCCATCAGGGGAATAGCCGGAGTAGATGCGCCTGAGCCGATAAGCGTGGCCAGGTTGATCGACCTGGAAAGAATGCCTTGGACAAAATGTCGGGCTTCCGAGGCGTTTACCTCACGCCTTGTTGCACCCCTCTGCAAGATAAAAAGGGATGTGGGGGATTCCTCCTGCACATCGGAGGGTGCGTCATCCGGTATATTCATCGCGTTGTCAGACATGGTGTGCTCCCTATAAACTCAAAAACCTCTGCTCGAACGCGCCCGGGAACTGGAACATTCGCTCCTTGCCCCAGATACTCACCCACGTCATCACCACGCCGTCGTTGCAGACGTACTTGGTGTCCGCTGACGGCTCGATCCACTTACTCATGTCGTCTTCCGTCGCGTCGGGGTCATCGTCGTTGCGACCCTTGTACCCGCGCTCTGCAACTGCGTAACGTTCGAGGGACGGGAATCTTCTGCGATCGCCTAACTATTCCGTCGCCGTGTATCATGTCCCTGTAAGCGGACTCGATAGGATTCATCCGTGCACGCCAGCGATGCCCTCATACAGACGGTCGCGACCGTCTGGGTTCCCATAACCCACATCGGGCCGGCCCTGGGCAAGGTCCCCAACTACATCAACAACTTGATCTCGCGCGGGCCGACTCCGCGCTGCGACACCATGGCCGCCATGCTCGGCGTCCGTGGCTACGCTCTCTGCGTGATCCTGCGCGAAGATGTCCCCGAGACGGTACTGTTTATTGATTATGGATTATCGTCATCGGGTACAATCGAAGAGCCTTTATACAAACAGGGAGGGTATCTATGCAGCTTTCTGAGCAGCTTCTTCATACGACGATACGAATTGAAGCATCGCTTCCCTCAGGAGAGTGCTCGGTTGGAACTGGTTTCTTTTTCAAATTCTGCGATGACGGTAAGACATTTGTTCCTGCCGTCGTGACCAACAAACATGTGGTCAAGGGCGGATATGAATACCGGGTCATCTTCTCGCGAGCCGACGAGAACGGCAACTTGCTCAATATAAACGAGCGGCTGACCATGCGTGGCTCGGACAGCGATTGGATTTCGCATCCAGACGAGAACGTGGACTTGTGTGTACTGCCTATTGGCCCTGCTCTCAACGGTTTTATCCAGGCGGGTAAGCATCTGCTCACTATACCGCTCAGTCTGGAGCTGCTTCCGACGAAGACGCTGATTAAAGACATGGGCTGCATGGAAGAAGTGACCATGATCGGGTACCCCAACGGCATCTGGGACGAGGCCAACAACTTGCCAATCGTGCGCAGGGGAATCACGGCGACTCCCTACAGATACGATTATCGGGGCGAGAAGGAATTCTTAGTGGACATGGCTTGCTACCCGGGTTCAAGCGGTTCCCCTGTCTTCCTGTACAACGAGGGAACCTATCTCGAGAATGGCGCGGTCGTCGTGGGAAGCAGACTCTATCTGTTGGGCATTCTACGCGCTGTTCCCATTAGAAACGTTCTCGGTGATATCACCGTATCTACGATTGCTCACGTAAACGTTCAAGACATGTTGAACTTGGGCATCGTCATCAAGTCCGAACGCCTGAAAGACTTCGACCCAATCTTGAGAGAGCGCTTGAGTGTTCCAGAATAATATTTAGGTCGCCCGCCGCACGTGGCGTTGGCGCACCCGAGCGCTGCGGGCCTCGGTAGTCCGCGCCGAGTGCCGTCACCCGGCCTGTAGTGACCCTCACGTCATCGGTATGCCCGCGCCCCGGCCCTTCGCACACGGGTATGTCAGCGCCGCGGCCGGCGGGCGGCCAGCTGCCGGCCCGTTCGAAGCCCTACCTGAGTAGCTCGTTTGACCTGTATCGTTTTTTTTTCGGACACGCAGGCTGGAAGGACCGCGACACCGCGGTGCCTTAGACTGCATGTGGGCTGATAAACGAAAGGATTGCCGAATGGTCGCCAATCAGAAGAAGTACACCGACGGGATCAGGCGGGAGACCGCCGACTACGTCATCTCGACAGGGTGCCCATAGCCCAGGCCTGCGACGAGCTCGGGCTCAACGCCAAGACGGTTAACGACTGGGCGCTCAAGCGCCGGCGCGAGCTCTCCGGCGAGCCCGACCCGAGAGCCGAGGACCGCGAGCTGCGCGAGGCCAAGAAGCGAATATGCGAGCTCAAGATGGAGAATGCGTTCCTAAAAAAGCCGCTGCCTTCTTCGCCAAAGAGAAGCACTCTAGCCAAGTGCGGGCTCGTGTTGCCGGAGAAAGGTAGCTTCGCGCTGACCATGATGGCCGGGGTGCTGGGGGGTGAGAAGGTCGGGCTACTGGAGCTGGGCATCGAACGGCTGCCCTGAGGACGACTGGTCCGAGGTCCACGACGCCGTGCGGCGCGTGTGGCTCGATCCGACAGGCGCTTCGAGGCCCGCTTCATGAGGTGCTTCCTGTCCGACGTGCCTCGGGGCACGACCCTCTACTGCGCCAGCAAGGGCCGGTACGGCTCGCGCTAGATGAACGCGTCGCTCGATGGGTTGGCGTCGCCGCCACCCGCCGCCGTCAGCCGTCGCCGGGCCTTCCACATCATGAGGGGGAACGGCCTGGTCAGCGCATACGGCAGGAAGAGGTTCAAGGTGCACCCCGGGGCGGTCAACGAGGCCGACGTGCCCAACGTCGTCGCGCGCGGCTTCGGCGGCAGGGCGCCGCGCACCCATATATGCAGCGACCTGACCTACGTGCGCGTCGGGGCCTCGTGGAACTACGTCTGCCTGCTCGTCGACCCCTGCAACAGGGAGATCGTCGGCCACTCCGCCGGGCCCAGGAAGGACGCCCGGCTGGTCAAGTCGGCGTTCGCGACGCCCTCCATCCCGATCCCGGACATCGAGGTGTTCCGCACGGGCCGCGGCAGCGAGTTCGACAACGCCGAGATCGACCTGATGCTCGAGGCCTTCGGCATTGAGAGGTCGCTGTCGGCCAAGGGCTGCCCCTACGACAACGCCGTCGACGAGTCGACCAACAGGATACTGAAGGCCGGGCTCGTCCACCGCGAGACGTTCGGCACGACGCGCGAGCTCCGGGCCAAGCTCTCGGACTACGTGCACCGGTGCAACAACTTCAGGATCCACTCGACGCTGGGCTACATGTCGCCGGTCGAGTTCCGGAAGGCGGGGCTGTCCCTCCCGGAATCGTCCAAATAGGTGTTGCCAATCCAACCGCCTCTTTGATTATCAGCCGGGGCTATCTCGGCTTTTTTGATTGGGGCGGTTGTTATGTTGCTGAATCTTTAAGGGACGAAGATTGTTTTTCAAAGGCCCACGATGTGCATCTGGTCACTCATATCTTTTCGAGACAGAACGATAAGAAGCTATATGATTCTCTTGTTTAAAGATGGTGAGTTCGATGATTCCCAGATTCCAAGAACTATTAGGTCTCTCCTAGATCCCTCTCTTCTTGCCCATTAGAAGATTCAAAGACGCGCGCGAGCGTTGCTTACTGGCGTTTGATTCATGAAGACCACGCTCTACTTTTCTTGAATGCGTTAGCCAGGCCACTCTTTCGATGAAGCCCCAGACGCCTCTGATACAAGCGAAACATTGGGGCATTTTGCTGTATTTCGCGGCTGCGTACACGCTTTCGTCGTCCGCCACGTGCTTAAACGAATTGCGTGCTTCAGTGGATTTTCGTGTCACTGGCGCTTGTGCTGTTTGGGGCGCCGCTAATTGCTTCAAAAACTAGAGCTAACACTGTGTCTATAGAAGGACTGAAAAACAAAAGTTTGCTGAGAACGTAACCTGCTTTTTATAAGAGCAGATTTCCGTCTGCCTTTATAACAATTCCCGCGCTTCGAATAACTGGACTTCCGATGCAGAAGGGATTGTAAGATAATCTTCTCTTAGTAACATCATTTGTGACGGGGGATTCGATATGAAAAAGGCATTGCGTGCCTCAACAGCTTTTTCTCTTGCTGGTCTTTTGACCATTTCATCCTTTATGGGCCCTGTGACTGCCGCCTACGCTGTGAGCAACGTCCCGTCTGCGGACGCTGCCGTGGACGCTGCGACTGCAGACAATGATGGCGTGGCCTCGCGTGATGCGGGCTCTGTCGATGTTGGCGCTGCAGATGACTCATCGTCGGCAACGAACGTTGACGAATCGGCTGATGAGGATTTTGGCGTTGATGTATCTGAGAACTATCAGCAGGCTGAACCGGTCGATTCTTCTTTCCAATATGTATATCTTGCCTCCCCGAGCGTTCCCAGCGGGACTGATCAGGTCGTTGCCTTTGCTACTCCCGATGACGACGATAGCCTTTCCTCCGCAACTCTCAACTATGTAAGTGCCAATGGGATTCAGGGGACTATTGAAGCATCTGGAACGGCTGACAATTCTGCTGCCTTTGTATTTGGCTCGACGTTGAAATCCAATACTTACTTTCTGACTTCGATAACCTATGTTTTGCGGGCCGATGACTCTGAGCATGAGTTGGATCTTTCCGACAGGGATTATTCGTTTACGGTCGTTGATAGCTCCGTGAGCTCCGAGGGCACTTCTGTTTACTATGCAGACGGTGATGGCAATGCCGTTGAGGCTCAATCAATCCAGCAGGCGTTGGAATGCGCTGATTCGCCTGATGGAGTATCTACCTACGCTGAGCGCTCCGCGCGTAATGTGGGGGTTATTGCACTTGACGCCGGACATGGCGGGGTGGATTCTGGCGCTCAGGGTAATGGCAAGAGTGAAGCCGACCTTACCTGGAAGATCATGACAGCCTGCAAAAATAAACTTGAAGCTTACGGCTTTAAGATCGTTCTTGCGCGCGAGCAGTCTGGCTACTATCCCAGCAATGATTATCTTTATCGCGTACAGCGCTGCATTGATCAGGGCGCGCAGGCCTTTGTTAGCTTTCACATCAACTCTGGGTCTTCTGGAGCTCACGGCGCAGAAGTTTATGCTCCTACCGCAAATGGCACCGACTACACGCAGGTCTCTGTTGAGCTTGCCAACAAGGTCATGAACAACCTTGCTGCTATGGGACTAACGTACCGCGGCGTATTTCAAATGGAGGTAGGCGACGAGTTCGCCGTTATCCGCTGCGCTCGCGAGCAGGGAATTCCAGGTATTCTTATCGAACATGGCTTTATCTCGAATTACGGTGATGTGGTCAACTATTTCTCGGACGATGGTTGCCGCCGTCTTGGCGAGGCTGACGCTGCCGCAATCATCGCGCAGTTCCCGCATCCCTACTCCGTCAATGGAATTTCCTTCTCGGAAGAACTGGGACATGCGGGGTCAACGGTAAAAATCGGTGTAAATGTTAGCGGCAAGACTGATGGCCTTAGATATAAGTTTGTTTGGCATAGGGCTGGGTCTGATTGGAGTGATTCCAATTGGGGTGTAATCGGTCAAGACTTAACTTCGCCGTCGATTTCTTGGACCCTGCCCCAGGCTGGTGAATATGAGATCTATGTTGATGTCATTGACTCCAATGGGTATGTGACTAGCACTTCTAAATACAAAGTTGTTAATTGGTCTCTTGAGTCGCTCGAAGTCTCGGGCGACGCCCTCTGCGGCAAGCCGGTCAAGCTGCAGGCCAAGGTGTCCGGCGACGCCTCCGGCCTCAAGTACAAGTTCGTCTGGGAGAAGGGCGGCTGGGCCAAGTGGGGCGTCGCCCAGCAGCCCTCCGCTTCCTCCTCCTGCGAGTGGACCCCGACCGAGCCGGGCGTGTACACCGTCTACCTCGACGTGATCGACGGCTCCGCCGAGAGGCACCTGACCCGCAAGGTCACGGTCGGCGAGCGCTACTCCGTCGAGTCGCTCGAAGTCTCGGGCGACGCCCTCTGCGGCAAGCCGGTCAAGCTGCAGGCCAAGGTGTCCGGCGACGCCTCCGGCCTCAAGTACAAGTTCGTCTGGGAGAAGGGCGGCTGGGCCAAGTGGGGCGTCGCCCAGCAGCCCTCCGCTTCCTCCTCCTGCGAGTGGACCCCGACCGAGCCGGGCGTGTACACCGTCTACCTCGACGTGATCGACGGCTCCGCCGAGAGGCACCTGACCCGCAAGGTCACGGTGGAGGGTACTCCAATTATGGGAAGTCTGCAGACTTCAGTTGATGCGATGGTGAACTTATATGAATCAACAGGACATACATATCCCTCAGACGAATTTATTTCAAAGGGAGCACCTACTATTCGCGATTTTTGTTCATTAATTGTCGAAGCCGCTGTTTCTGAAGGGGTTCGTCCGGAAGTTGTTTTTGCTCAGGCTATGCTTGAGACTGGATGGTTGCAATTTGGAGGTTCCGTAAAGCCGAATCAGTGCAATTTCGCCGGACTGGGCGCCGTCAATCAACAATCGGGAGGCGCTAGATTTGACGATGTATATCAGGGCTTGCTTGCCCAAGTCCAGCATCTTAAAGGATATGCTACTGGTGCGGCGTTGAATAACGCTTGTGTGGATCCTCGATATGAAGTCCTTCAGTCTAAGGGTTTTCTCGGAGTTGCGCCATATTTGGAAGATTTAAATGGCCGCTGGGCTGTTCCGGGTGACACATATGGTCAGAATATTGCGCGCATTATTTCTTTAATTGGCTAACATCAATATGAATTCTCTAGGTCGACTGCGCTGGTTGTAGTCGACCTTACTTGTATGGTAAATCTTGGCCTTAAATTGTTACTTGCTAGCAATATTATGTTGGAGTGAACTATCGGGGAGGTTCTATATGCATTTCTTTAGAAGTAAGGCTGTCCGTGTCGCTTTTTTCTTCTTTTATTTCTGTTTGGCCGTAACTCCTTGCTTTGGTTTGAGCGAAGCGGACCTGTCTCCATCACAGATTGAAGATTCAACACGGGCCGATGATTTAAGTGCAACTTCGCCGGTTTCAGAGGACTACTCTGTCGACGGCCTCTCGGCAAAGGCGTCCGATGGAGGGTCTCCTCTCCTGGGCGACCGCTGCTCGCTCGGCCTGGCCGCGTCCGGCAACTCGGGCTCGGTCCGCTATAAGTTCGTCTGGGAGCAGGGCGGCTGGTCCAGGTGGGGCACCATCCGCCAGCTCGGGCCCGAGGCCTCCTGCGATTGGGTGCCGGAGGTCGCCGGCGACGTCAACATCTTGGTCGACGCCGTCGATTCGGCCGGCAACGTGAGGACCTGGAGGTTCCCCGTCAGGGTGGATGCCTGTCGCCTTTCCGTGAGCGGCGGGGATACGCTCGAGTGGAGCGGCGGAATGAAGGTCAATATCTCCGCCGCGGCGGCTCCCGGCGCAAAGATTAAATTCCTTTGGGAACGGGGCTCATGGTCCAAGTGGGGCGTCATCCAGGCAGCATCTGAGTCCGCCGCCTGTACCTGGGCGCCCCCGTCTTCCGGCTCCTATACTCTCTATGCCGACGTCACGGTCGGCGGGCTCACGTCGACGTCAAGACTCCCCGTTCGCATCTCAGAGGACTACTCTGTCGACGGCCTCTCGGCAAAGGCGTCCGATGGAGGGTCTCCTCTCCTGGGCGACCGCTGCTCGCTCGGCCTGGCCGCGTCCGGCAACTCGGGCTCGGTCCGCTATAAGTTCGTCTGGGAGCAGGGCGGCTGGTCCAGGTGGGGCACCATCCGCCAGCTCGGGCCCGAGGCCTCCTGCGATTGGGTGCCGGAGGTCGCCGGCGACGTCAACATCTTGGTCGACGCCGTCGATTCGGCCGGCAACGTGAGGACCTGGAGGTTCCCCGTCAGGGTGGAGAGAAATCTATCTAACTTCACTTCAATAGATTTGAAATCTGATTCATCCAATTTGTGCGTAGGGGATACGCTTTCAATTACACCTCGGATTACCATCCGAAAGAATAATCAGATTTCATACAAATATGTTTGGATGCGGAACAACTGGGCTGAATGGGGTGTGATTGACTCCGGCAGAGGTAAATCCTCAATTGACTGGAGAGTCGATAAATCTGGCGCTGTCACCGTTTTTGTTGATGTTATTGATGAGGCCAACGATCAGACGATGACCTCGAAGACTGAATGCTCGATTGGCTCCGAGAAGTGGAATTACGAGTCCCTGAGTTCTTCTGCAACGCTTGTCAGGCCTAATGAAAGCACTGAGATCGATGCTAGATGCTCGGGTGATATTAATTACTTACAGTATAAGTTCGTCTGGAATAAGAATAATTGGGCTGACTGGGGCGTTGCTCAACAGGGCACAAGTTCACACTTGCAATGGGCTCCAAAAGACGCCGGAGACTATGAATTGATCTGTGACGTTTCGGGGTCAGATGGAGTTGTCCAAACAAAAAGAACAATCATTAGCTGTTGGGATTTCTCGAGGATTACTGCAATTTCGACTGATGGCAATAATTCTTGGGGAGTTCGAGCTGATTTGGGAACGCTTGCAGCTGAAAAATCTGGACAATTTCAGTTTAAATTTGTTTGGGCCAAGTCCGACTGGAGTAAATGGGGTGTTCTAAAAGAATTTTCCAGTGTGAATGACGCCTATTTCAATCCCTCTGCACTTGGATTGCAAGATGGTTATTACGATCTTTACTGCGATGTCTTGCTTCCTGATGGCACTCTCCAGTCGAAGTCGACTCAGATTTACTACAGCCCATTTGGCAGCTCAACGGTTTTGGGGGTTAGTCGTATTGGACTCGTCACTTGGCTTACGACGCATCAATTTGATGGCTATTATTTAGGAACGAGATATTCCGGTGGCTTCTCCTATGATAGTTGCCTTTACCCAAAAGGTGCCCCGAGATGGGATGGCTATACTGGCATGAATTGCACTGGCTTCGTGGCCCATGCTTATGCTGCGGTTGGTGGCGATGTCAATCGTATTGCGCAGAATAATAATCACTCTCCTTGGGCTGGGGGGCCAGGCGGTGGCGGCTATATTAACGCTTGGAGATGGTATGGCTATGCTCGAGATTTGGGATGCAAAATGTATGAGTTCCGTACTGTCCAAGATATGCTAAATAGTGGTTATGCTCAAAAGGGAGATATTATCTTCTTTAAGACTGACGGATCAATCGACTGTCATATTGGGTTCTTCTGGGGAGATAATCCGCATGACAATAAAATGTGGCATCAAATTCTGCCTGGGAATTTAATCGGACCCTGTTTTAACAATGCGAACAAAGGAGAGGTTCGGCAATCGGTTGTTCTGATTAAATAGTGCTTTAATTTCTGAATGGTATTTGAAGCAACTAATTGTGAAACGGTGATTCTGATAAGTAGCGCAAGCAGAAGACTTACTGGCATAATAATTACATATGGTTATATACTGGCTCAGGCTTTAGTCGGCTTTGTATATGTTCCGATGTTGTTGCAAAACATTGGACAAGACGAATATGGACTCTATCAATTGATAGGCTCTATCATGTCTTATATAGTTTCCATTAATGGGATTTTGTCTGCCGGTGTTGGGCGTTTTTATTGCAAGTATATGGCAGAGGGCAAAAATGACTTAATGGAGAATACTCTCGCAATAGCTAGGCGTCTGTACTGGGTCCTATCTGTGTTCGTGATGCTAATAAGTTGCGTTCTCGCCGTGGTTGTTCGGTTTGTATATTCAGCCAGTTTTACAAACTCACAGCTTGATGAGTGTTCCGCAATGCTTGTTGTATTAGGGATCAACACAATTGTTATCATGAACAACACTATTAGCGTTGCGGCGATAACTGCTAATGAAAGGTTTGTTTTTTTGAAGGGCTCGCAATTGGCCGCCCTAATAGCTCAGCCTTTCATAGTGTATGGACTTACGACAATTTTTAAGAATGCATTAGCCGTATGTTTAGTTGTGCTTGTTACAAATGTGTTGTGCGCGGTGAGTCAGCGTTTGTTTGCTAAATATAATCTGCATATTAGTTTCAGATATCATGGCTGGGACATGAAACTGGCTAAAGGATTGCTATTTTTTAGCGGCGCGATTGTATTGGTGACGATTGCTGACCAGATTTTCTGGAAAACCGATCAATTAATTGTCGGCTATTATTTTGGTGCTGCCGCCGTTGCGGTATATTCTGTTGGATCTCAAATCTACACGATTTATATGACAATCGGTACGGCAGCCTCTTCAGTTTTTCTTCCTCGAGTTTCAGAACTGTATTGCCAGAATAAGGATATGTCTGAAATTTCGGATCTCTTCATTAAAGTCGGTCGCATTTCCTTTATCGTCTGCGGATTTGTTCTTAGTTTATTTATTGTTCTGGGAAAAGATTTCATCATTATTTGGGCTGGTAAGGACTATATAGACGCTTTCTATATCGCCTTGATCGTAATGGTTCCATTTACCATTGACTTAATTCAGAACCTGGGACTTACCATAATGCAGGTTGCGAATGTTTACCTGTATAGGGGGTATATGTATCTTGCGATTGCGCTTGTCAACGTGGTCGTGACGATTATACTGCTCAAGCTTATGGGCATAGTGGGCGCAGCAGTTTCAACAGCCATCGCTATGGTTATAGGTAACGGTTTCTGTATGAATTGGTATTATTCTGAAAAGCTTGGGTTGAACATAAAGAAATTTTGGCTTGAAATTGCCAAACTTTCCGTCTTGGTTATTGTCGGTACGGGGGCTTTGCTGCTGCTCTATAACCTAATTAAAAACCTTTTATCTGGCCTTGTGGTGGTTTTGGTGTCAGCAATAATTTATTTCTTTATCTATTTCTTCTTGGTTTTGATGTTTGGGCTAAACGAATCCGAAAAGACGAGCATATCTGCATTTATCAAGCGATAATCTGCGACGCGGTAATGTCGAGAAAGTTGGTGTAGCGCCCGATCCGAAGTGAGTCGGCCCGGCG
>ERZ857965.666-NODE-666-length-44742-cov-4.515676_pt1 | contig 44742 bp, 66 predicted proteins | sample MGYA00519758_ERZ857965 | MGnify/ENA primary metagenome ERZ857965 (study PRJEB31778, sample SAMEA3449381) | human gut metagenome | biome: human gut; feature: human-associated habitat; material: faeces | place: United Kingdom | collected 2010/2012 ... | reverse complement strand
GGCTTTAACGGCGTGACCGCCGGTCTGACGGCACTCGGCACGCAGATGTCCACCTGCTGCTGCGATACGCAGCGCCAGATCGAGCGCGGTTTCTGCGACACCAACTACAACGCCGCTACCAACGCACGCGACATTATCCAGACGGCACACAACGACACCGACCGTATCATTGCACGACTGGATGCAATGGAGAACACCCGTCAGCAGGAGAAGATTGCGGCGCTCCAGAACGAGAACCAGACCCTCAAGTTCGCGGCTTCGCAGGAGGCACAGAACAATTACCTCGTAAACGCTCTGCGTCCGGCTCCGGTACCGGCGTTCCCGGTTCCGGCACCTTACCAGTTTTCCGGCTGCGGCTGCAACACTTGCTGCGGCATGTGAGAGATACGTTCAGCCGGGGGACATTCCCCCGGCTTTGATAGGAGGTTTTGATTATGGCTTGCAAGCCTGTACAAAAACTGTGTCCGAACCTGCGTATCTCACAGGCGGTCACTTACACAAGCGGCGTGCTGACGGTAAATATTCCGGCGGGAGATTACCAGAACGGCTGCGTTTACGGTATCGTCATCGCGCAGAACATTCCGAGCACGACGATCATCGGCGCGCCGGTGGTCATCACGATCGGCGACGGCACGGTAACGTATCCGCTGCTGAAATGCAACGGCGCTCAGGCGACAGTGTTTAATCTCGACACGCGGCACAAGTACCTGTGCCGGGTGGTCACTTCGGCAACCGGCGGCAGCTTCCGAATGCTCGGAAATTCCTGCTGCTCGCACTCGGACGCGCTGCGCTCGATTAACGGAACGGCGGTGACAGTATGAGAAGGGGAACAATGATGCTGCTGATGCAGCGAAACAGAAGGAGCGATTTTGAAGGCCGGGAGCACTACGGCGTGCGGTATGATATGCCGCGCAGCCGTTATATCGAGCCTTACGGCTACGACGAACCGCTCGGCTACTACGACGAGCGCATTCACGGCAGAGAGCCGGAGATGCGCCGGTACTCGAACGGCCGGTTTGCACCGAGAAGCAGCGCGGAATGGCCGGAGTACGACGAGTACCCGGAAATGCGTCAGATCGGATTCCGTGACGGCGATACCTCTTATGTGGGGGACAAGACGCACGGAACAGAGAAAATGCAGGGTTATGCACGCGGCGGCGGCGCAAAGCTCAACCGTCAGATGGCGGAAAAGTGGGTGCGCAGCATGAAAAACGCGGACGGCTCGACCGGCGAACACTGGACGATGGAGCAGGTCAGCGCAATCATGGAGCGGCACGGACTGCGATGCAATCCGGTGAAATTCTGGGTGGCAATGAACGCGGTGTACAGTGACCTCAGCGAGGTCGCAGAAAAGCACGGCGTGGGCAACGAGGAATTTTACGCGGACATGGCAAAGTCGTTCTGGCTGTGCGACAGAGACGCGGTAGAGGACAAGCTCGGCGCGTACTATGAAAACGTCGTGAGACACTAACTTAACAGGAAAGCAGGCGGAAACGCCTGCTTTTATTTTACCCAAAAGGAGAGATATGTATGAGTATCTGGGGCGCGGCTATCAAGGCCGCAACCACGGCAACCGCTGCGGCGGCGGCCAAAAAGAAGAACAGCTCGAGTTCTTCGTCCTCGTCTAATAAGGGGGCTTCGTCGAGCTCGTCCGGTTCTTCCTCGTCGTGGCTCGATCAGGCAAAGGCAAATTCGAGCGCATGGCACACGGCAGACGCGGCAACGAAAAAGAACCTCGAGCAGGCAAACCGGAAGCTGTACTCTGACCACGGCTACACCTACAACAGCAAGACGGGCACGTGGAGTGCGCCGACAGCCTCGTCCTCTGGCGGCTCGTCCTCTGGTGCTTCCTCCGGCGGTTCTTCCGCGTCCTCAGCGGTCAGCACGCCGGACTGGCTCAAGCAGGCACAGGCCAACTCGCAGGCATGGCATACTGCGGATGCGGCAACGAGAAAGAACCTCGAGGAAAAGAACCGTGCGCTTTATACGGGGCATGGCTACAGCTACGACAGCAAGACCGGCACGTGGAAAGCACCGACGGCGGCAAACGGTGTGGCAAATACCGTCGGAAACATGCTCGGCGGCGCACTGAGCACGGGACTGAATGCGATGCAGCAGGCAAAGGACAAATACAACAACGTCGACTATTCGACCGTGCTTGCAGACCAGATGGCAAGCGGTGCAAACTGGCAGGATGTACAGCAGTCGCTCAATGACCGCGAAACCAAGATCGCGCTGAACGGCGGCAAGCTCGACCAGTTTTCCAACGACGCGACGGCGAAGAACGCACAGACCTACATCAACAACATGAAGGCAATCGAACAGCAGTACCAGGCAGAGCTTGACCGGCAGGAGGAAATCAAGCAGCAGCAGCAGGCGTACTACGACCAGATGGCGAACCAGATCAATCAGCAGTATTCTGCGATGCTCCCGTCGCTCAACCAGAGCTACGACGAGGCGGCGCGGCAGGCGTACATCAACTACCGCACGGCGCAGCGTGACCTTCCGAGTCAGCTTGCGGCGGCAGGCATTTCCGGTCAGGGCGCATCGGAAAGCGCACTGGTGGCACAGAACAACGCCTACAACAGCGCGTACAACCAGAACGAGCTTGCACGTGCAAACGCAATCCAGAGCGTGGAGAACAACCGTGCAAGCGCACTGGCGGGCAACTCGACGCAGGCGGCGCAGAGCATGGCAGACCTTGCAAACAGCCTGTATCAGCAGCGTCAGAGCATTCTGGCACAGCAGGAGGCGGCAAAGCAGAACGTCATCGGCAATCTGTACAACTACGGCAACGCAACCGGCAATTTCGGCGTAAACTCGACGCTCGACGCACAGCAGACGCTTGCAAATATCGCGTACAACAAGCGTGCACAGGATATGCAGCAGTCGCAGTATGAGCAGAGCGCAAAGACCGATCAGGAGAACGCAATGCGCGATTACTACCTGAAACTCTGGGAGGGCATGGGCAACCGTGGCGCTACCTCGCAGATTGCAGCAGTGCTCGGCATTCCGGTCGGCTCGGTATACGGCGCGGGTACGTACAACTCGAATTACTACTAAACAGCACGGGGCGGCATGACCGCCCCCTCTTTTATGGAGGCGCACAATGGGTAAAAGCAACAAACTGAGCGACAGCCGAAGAAAGCAGCTCGAACAGGCAAAGCAGAACGCCAGAAACAAGGCAAAAAACAAGCCGAAGGCAAGCAACTATGCCACCGGAAGCACGAGCACGAGAAGTAGCTCGTATGCGGCAAACCGTCAGGGCGGCTCAAGCCGCGGACGCACGGGAACCACTACGCAGCGCACAAACACGATCCGCTCGACGGCCGGCAAGAACACGGTGACGAACCGCAACGTCCGGCAGGCTGACAAGGTGACGGGCGCAAGACCGTATCAGCAGAGCGTCAAGGGACTCGGAAATACGGTGGGGATTACGAGGGAAGGCCGTCAGGCACAGCAGAGGATCAACGACACGCGGCGGCAGAACAACGCAAAGAAGGTACTCGAGACTGCAAAGGCAAACGGCACGTTCAAGGCCTCCGGCACGATAAGTGCGCCAAAGCAGAACACGCTCCCGCGCGCAAGCGGCGGCTTTAAGAGCTCGGGCACGGGCAATACGTGGAACGAGAAGGAAGAGCGTCAAAAGGCAATCGACAAGCTGAACGCAAACTCGCTCATGTGGCACAACACCACGGACGAGGCAGAACGGAACCGCCTGCACGAGGCGAACAACCAGATTCGCAAGAGTTTTGGTATGACGTATCGGGACAAGACCGGCGCAACCTATCTCCCCAAGGCAGGCGGCACGACCAACGTTTCCACGCCTGTTGTCAAGATCGCCCGCGGCGCGGCGCTCAACCGTGCGGCAACCTCTCAGGCGCAGCGTCAGCAGCGCGTAAACGAGCTCGACAGCGAAATCGAGCGCATGCAGAAGCAGTACCCCTACCTCATCAACATGGATGTACAGGGGCGGAACACGGCGGACAAGGCGGCGGCTATCGCTCACCTTGCAACTCATCCGAAACTTGCGATTGCAGGCATTAACGGCAGTGCGCAGTACGACAGGATGAGCGCAGACGAGAAAAAGCAGGCGCAGGCAATCTATCAGCTGTACAAGCGTCTGAACGACGAAAGCAACGCATTGGAAAAGATGAGCGCGGCCAAGTCGTGGGGAAGCAGCGCAGCAAACACGCTGCTGAATGCAACGGGCGCGGTGGAGAATGCGGGACGCTATGTTTCCGGCACGATGAACAAGGCGGCAGGCAATTTCCTCGACTTTATCGGCATGGATAAAGCAGGTCAGTTCCTCAAGGACACGGCGCAGAAAACGTTAGAGGGCAGTCTCTCGGACAAGGCCTTGCAGGCGGTAAATGAATGGGCTCAGCCTGTCGGTATGGCGAAAAAGGGACAGGAATTTGCAGGCTCAGCGGCACGCATGGCACCGGGCATTGCAGCAAACATGGCGCTGCCGGGCGCAAGCCTTGCTATGATCTACGGCGACAGCGCGAAAAGCGGCGTAAATGAAGCGCAGAGGGAGGGCGCGACGCTCGACCAGGCGATGCTTTACGGCACGGGCGCAGGTCTTACCGAACTCGGCACGGAAAAGATGTTCAGCGGCATTCCTGGCATGGGTGAGGGCGTTGTCAAGACTGGAAACGGCATTCTCGGACGCGCGGCGGATATTCTGGGCGAGGGCGCAGAGGAAGCGGCGAGCACGTTCATCAATCCCTATCTCAAGCGGGCAACTTACAACCCGAACGCGCAGAACGCGACGGCAAAGGAGCTGCTCGACAGCGCAAAGGGCGGTATCGCCATGTCGGCGCTCATGCAGGGCGCGAGCGGCGCGGCAAACCGCCTTGCAGACTACCGATACGGCACGGACACGAACACGGTCTACACCTCTCCCGAGGAAGCAAACCGCGATATGGTAGACCCGGTCTATGCACTGCCGAACGGTCAGCGGCTTGCACTCCCTGAGGGCAACACGCGCACGGCAAACACGCTGTACGCGAACGCGAACGGCGGCGTGGCGAACAATCTGCGTGCGTTCAACGATGTTCAGACCCCGGACGTGCTGTACGGCAATATGCGCGGCGATTTCACAGCGTCGCAGAACAGCGGAAACGTACTGTATGCAGGTCCGAACGGACAGGTAGCACAGAGCCTTCCGACCGGGTATCTGCCAGAGGGACGCAGCACCAAGACCAAGATCGCGGCGCGCGGCGAGACGAAAACCATCCCGCTGATGGACGAGTACGAGACCAACGGCGGCCTTTACAGCGGTGAAATGGAGTGGGCAAAGCTGCTTATCGACAGCTCGAACAAGACCGGCGTTCCGATCAAGACGTATATCGAGGCGCTTGTAGACCCGGCAGTGGACAAGGTAAACCGCACGATTTCCGACGTGGAAAAGTACATTACTGACTACATGAACGCAAAAAATTCGCAGAGGTCGAAAGAACGCGGCAAGAACGTAATGCACCACGAGGACGGCACGACTGAATTTCTCGGTCTGAATGAAGCGTGGTACTCCAAGGCGTACAAAGAGCTCGGTCATACGCCGCGCGTCAAAGAGTATAACTGGATTGCCACGAAAATGGTACGCGAGGGACTGGAGCACGGCGGCAATGAGTGGGTATCGCCCGAGCTTGCGCGCGACTGGGCGGAAGCTCAGCAGGTTCAGGCTGCGTATGAAGCCATCGGAGACGATGCGGTCAGCGCGGAGATCACACCGGAAGGCCTCAAGGTTATGAATGGCACTCGTGCACGCACAGAGGACATCCGCGAGACGAACGCGGGACGAAACGCGATTGTCTCCCCGGCAGAGATCAACAACACGGCGCAGCCGCTCGACCTCAATGCGGCACAGGGCGTACAGCAGGGCGCGGTGCAGACCAATCCGCCGCTGCGGGACATTAACCCGAAGCTCCGCACAGCGGCACAGGCGGCGCAGGAAAGCGCGCAGAATGCCCCGGCGGAAATTACACAGCCGATGCAGGAGAACGCACAGGGCGCGGCTCTGGGGGCACAGCAGACCGCACAGGCGAACGACATTAACCCGACTCTGAAAAAGGCGGGGGTAAATGCGGAAAGCTCGGTGGGTGCGGCGGAAACTCCGTTCGGACAGAACACCGTCGGTGCGGCGCAAAGCGCCTACGCGCCGGAACAGAAGGTCAGCAAGGTATCGAGCAACACATTTGCCAACAGTACGATCTTCAATGACGCTGAAAAGCAGTCTGCAAAGATTTTCGATCAGGACGGCGACGCACTGTACGACGTTGTAACCGAAAAGCAGAGCCTTGACAATGCACGCCAGAGATTGGATACGGACTATGACGGCGAGGTGCGAGACCTCCCGAATAAGCCGAATTTCAGCGGCGAGGACAATGACACCGCAATGGGCATTCTTTCTCGTAAACTGGAAGAAGCACGGCAGAGCGGCGATTACTCCGAGGTCAACAAGTGGGCGAAGCTCATCAAGGAGAAAGGCACAGAGGGCGGTCAGCTCGTTCAGTCTTTCGCCAAGTACAGCAGAACGCCGGAAGGTGTGATTGTACAGGGTCAGCGTGAGATTGATGCGGCCGTGAAACTGCTGGAAAAGACGAACCCAAAGCAGCTTGCTAAATGGCAGAAGAAGGGGTACTTTCAGTGGACAGATGCAGACGCGCAGCGCAGCGCAGACTATATGCAGCAGGCGGTGGATGCAGGACTGGACACGCAGCAGGGCAGGACGCTTGAAGCCAAGGCGATGGAGGTTATCGCGGATAAGATGCCGGTTACGGCAAAGAACAAAATCGTCTCGCTGCTGATGGATAATATGCTGGGCAACTTCCGCACGCTGATTACCCGTAACGCAGGCGGCAACGCTATGTTCAGCGCACCAGAGGCAATTCGCGAGAATTTTGTGGCTGCGCCGATTGATAAACTTGTTTCGCTTAAAACCAAAGCAAGAACCACCTACGCATCTCCGTTTGCAAAGAGCAAGGCGTGGGCAGGCGGCGCGAAAAAGGGCGTTTCGGAAATGGCATCCGATATTAAGAACGGCGTGCATACGGCGCGTTCCGGCGAAAATACAAGCTGGCAGGCACAGCAGAAAACATTCCGCAATAAGGGGCTGGGCAAGCTCGGCAACGCTTATGACAGCTTTGTCGGCTCTATGCTGGAAGCAGGTGACCGCCCGTTCTACGAAGCGGCATTTGCGGCGAAAATGACTGACCTTGAAAAAGCAAGGTCGCAAGGCAAGTTGACAAAGGATTTTCAGGGCAAGGATTTTGACACCTATGCACCGCAGGTGGCACGACAGGCTGCGCTTGAAGCTGTATTCCAGAACAACGGCACGGTAGCACAGGCATTCTCTAATATCGCAACCGGTCTCGGAAAATTGAGTAAGGGCACGCTCGGTACGGCATCCTTGCAGCAGTCTGCACTTCCGTTCACCAAAACACCCGGCAACCTTGTCGAACGCGCAATCGAGTATTCGCCGTTCGGTGTGTTGAAAAACGCAGTACAAACGGGGCATGAAAAAAGAACGGGAACATTCAATCAGCAGCGATTCGTTACCGAAACGAGCCGCAATATTGTTGGCAGTGCGATTTTCGCATTAGCTGGCAGTCTGGTCGCAAGCGGTATGCTGCGCGGCGCGCTGCCGGATGACAAGGACGAAGCGGAAGCGCTCAAAAACGCGGGCGAACAGGCGTATTCTATCCGTATCGGAGATAAGAATTACAGCTATTCGTGGATTCCGGTCATCGGTCCGGCTCTTGCAGGTGCAGCAGACTTTTACCAGACCATGAACGATATGGACGGCAATAAGGCCGCTGCTGTTTGGAACGCCGCAGAAGGTTATCTCAACTCGGCAATCTTTGAGCAGAGTTCGCTTTCCAGTCTTCCTGATCTGTTTGGCGGTTCCTACAGTACGCCGATTGAGGGCATCGGAAAAACCTTTGCGTCACTGCCCAGTCAGATGGTTCCGTCTCTGGTGCGTCAGGTTGCGACAGCAACAGACCCCTATGAACGGCAGACTTATGTAAAGGGCAACACGATTGAAAGCCAGCTCAACTCTATCAAGGCTTCTATTCCGTGGCTGCGGCAGACGCTCCCGGTTAAGGTGGATGAGCAGGGCAACGAAAAACTGAATTCTCAGGGACGCGGACTTGGCTCTCGATTGGCAGAGAATATGATTTTGCCTTACAAGGTTACACAGCAGCAGAGCAATGATGTTCGGGATGAGCTGATGCGGCTCAAGAAGGCAACCGGCGAAACAACGCAGTTCCAGAACAAGATCACTTATGCGGTAGAGCACGATGGAGAAAAGAAAAATCTGACGGCAACGGAATCCATGCAGTACCAGAAGATTTACGGTCAGGAATCTACAAAGGCGATTCGTGAGCTGATGGCAAGTGATACCTACAAAGGCCTGAGCGACAAGGAAAAGGTTCGGGCAATTACCGAAATCAATTCGTATGCAAAGACGATTGCGGATTCTAAGTTTGTTGATATCGAATTGAGCGAAGCGGAGCAAAAGGTCAAGAACGCAGTAGACAAGGGTATCGGCATTGGCGATTATATGGTATTCAAGAACAGCGTTAAAAGCATCGAAGATAAAAACACCGGCGCGGATGACAGCGGCAAGAAGAATATGCAGGATATAGTTGATCTGTTTGAGAATGGCAGCTTTGCAAAACTTACAGATGAACAGAAGGATTACTTGTATTCGTCTACTGGTCGTTCTCTCGCAACAAATCCGTATCATATTTCCGAGGTGGAAAAGAGTGCAAGCGATAGCTCGTATTACAAAAATCTGAGCGGCGAGGACAAGCTGATATTCCGAAGTTATGCAAACGAATACGAAGATGCAGTCAACAACGGAAAGATGGACGGCTGGGTTGCAAAGGCTAAACTGGCAAGTGACAACGGCGTGCTTGAACCGTATCAGTTCGCAGCATACGAACAGGCGTTGATGTACGCGGACAAGGATGAGAACGGCTCGTTGAAGCAATCCGAGGTCGCTGCGGCAATCAACACGATATCCGGATTGTCACAGACGCAGAAAGCGTACTTGTGGCAGTCGCAGAATAAGTCGTGGAAGCCGAACAAAAACCCGTTCGGCAGTGCAACAGTTTATTGGCCGGAAGCAAAAGAAAAAGACAACAGCGTTGAGGCAAAGGTTGACAGACGCATCGGTGGCATGCAGGCTTCGCAGAAAACCAGCAGCGCGGGATTTGTTAATCCGACTACGGCAAGCAACTCAGTTGTAACCAGCGAATACGGCGGCAGAAATGCACCGAAAACCTCCGGCGGATACGGCAGTTCCAACCATGACGGTATTGACATTGGCGACACAGGCGGCAATCTGGACGGTCAGGCGGCGGACAGTATCAACAGTGGCAAAGTTACTGAGGTTGGCTACGATGAGAACGGCTACGGCAACTATGTTGTGGTAGATCACGGCGACGGATATACCTCGCTGTACGGTCACTTGCAGAAGGCTACGGTTAAGCAGGGAGAAACGGTAAGCGCCGGTCAGCAGGTCGGCGTGATCGGCTCGACTGGCAACAGCTCCGGCCCGCATCTGCATTTGAGAGTGCATAAAAACGGACAGAGCATTGACCCGAGGACGGTTATTCCGGGGTACGGCGGATAAGAGAAGGGAGGGCGTTTGCCCTCCCTTTTCTCATGTTCTATATGTAAAAGCATTTTTGTATAGAGTAGTAATGGCTGTCATTATATGTGCCTTGTGGTATAATGACGGCAAATAAATGCGGGAAAATGCAATTTACAAGTGATGTGTCACTTGGTGTGCCACTTGTAAATCCGAGTGCCAAAATCGTTAGATATACGGTGACTTTTGAGGAATGTGCTGCTGCTTTGGGAGCAGGATGCCGCAGGTTCGAATCCTGTCACTCGGACCAGACGAAAAGTTCCGTAAACAGCTTTGTTTGCGGAACTTTTTCTTTTATTCCGGCTGTGAATGTTCCGGTGCTCGGTTTTGCTGTTTTCGACTTTATTCGCCGGAATGCGGTTTTTTAGGGGTTTTTGGGGGTGTTAGATGTGTCACCTACTGTGTCACCTGATTTGGGCTATCTTTCCGCTGCGACGTGCGGTGTCCAGCGCAACCACCTTGTCTACCGCTGCGGCGAACGCCTCCTCAGACAGGTGGGTGTAAACACGCGCTGTCATCGAAATCTCCTTGTGCCCCAGCAGGTCCTTTGCAACGTTGATCGGAACGCCTGCCGTTTGCAGGTCGGTTGCGTAGGTGTGACGCAAGCAGTAGGGCGTGAGGTCCACGGCTACCTTTGAAGTCTCCGGGATAACACCGCCTTTGAAAGTGTGTGCTCCCATGTCGATGTCTACGGCGCGTTTGAAACTCTCCCACATGCGGCGCATGGAATGCTTTGTGTGCGGCTTGCCGGTGGTCGGCTGCGTGAAGATGTAACCTTTGCCGCCGGTCAGCAGAGGAGCAAGCGCCGGATGCAGGGGAACGGCTCTGTCACCGAAATCCGTCTTTGATGAGTGCAGGATGATCTTTTGTTCGTTTCGGCGAACATCGTCCCATGTCGCTTTCCTGGTCTCGTCCGGGCGTGCACCGGTGTACAGCATGAACAGCACCCAGAGACCGGCGCGGTGCGTCTCGGCAACGTGCAGAATATGCTGGCGCTCTTCGGCTGTAATCGCCCTGTGCGTGCCGTTTTTGGTCTCCGGCATAACCAGTGCCTCTGAGGGGTCGTAAACGATTACACGGTCAATACGCGCCTGCCGGAACGCGCCTTTGATAAGATCGCGCAGCTTGCACGCCATGGACGCGGAACGGCCTGCAACGCTGTTCATGATGCGCTGCAAGTGCACGGTTCTAACATCCTTCAGTCGCATAGAGCCGATTTCCGGCGCTATGTAGTTCTTGAGATAGCCTTGCAGATCAGAACAGGTGCGCGGCTGCACTTTCGGCTTTTTGTAAGTCTCGATGTATTCCGCGAACCACTTATCGACGCTCGTGTTCTCGTTCACCACGTCTACACCTTCTTCAAGGCGGCGCTTTTTCTCGCCGACTTTCCGCCAGAGCTCGCGTTCTGTCTTGGCGCGGACAGAATAACGCTTACCCTGATACGTGAACGTCTCGCGGAAATATCCGTCTGACGTGTTTGCTTTTCTCATGTTGCAAAACCTCCTATTTTGTCGTATAATAGAAGGGTAGTAACGTTCCTCAAATGTACTACCCTCGAACCGCCTGCCGGATTGCCCTCCGGTGGGCGGTTTTTTTGCTTTATTTATGCCCACATATCGTCAATGAATTTATTCGCCATGCTTGCAGACGAGTAAGAAAAAGTTCTCATAGCTTCGTTTACTTCTATGATGTACTGGGAGTTTCTGGTCGACACATAGTTTTTTGCACTCGATACGGCGTCAACCGCAATGGCATATTCTTTCTGAAACTTCGTATAAGCGGCTTTTAACTCTCCAAGATATGTGTTTTCATTGTCCTGCGCTTCTATGTATGCGGCGCTTGCGTAATTAAAATTCCCTTCGATATTGCTCGACAGGTTTGCAATCGACGACGATGCGTCCTGAGCGGTAACATAACCACCACTATACATATCACACTTAGAATAAAGGAGTTCAATGTCCATCATCAGCGCGTCACTCGCAACTGTGATTTTGTGTGCAACTGTGACAGCTTCCATTGCATCGTTATCGACAATGGCGGTCTGCGTGCTTGCATCATAGCCGACGTAACAACCGAGGTTTTCGGCAACGGCACGAATGGGAACATAAGTCGTACCGTTATAGGTGAATGGTTCAACGGTCTTTCCGTTTGCGTCTGTCAAAACAGTCTGCTGACCGTCAATCTCCACTTTAATTCCGTATTCGGCGGTAATCGACCTTTTATAAGCGGTGGCGGCGGCTGTACTTGTAACAAAGACAGCCATCATCGCCGCTGCGGCTACCAATCTTTTTTTCATTCTTTTTTTCCTCCTTTTTGAACATCGTTTTGTGCAGTTTTGCGTTACGATTTCGGGTGGTGAAATTCTCACCTTTAAGAAGTTTTCAAAGCCGAAAAAGTTCTGAAAACGCAAAACCGCGCTGAAAAATTCAGCAAGTTTCTGATTTACTTTCCATAATGCGCCTGTTAACATATTTCCTGTAGCTACAGCAGAGCATGCTCACCCCGAAACGGGGCAGGCATTGGAGTTATGCATGGCGGGGTATGCTCCCGTCGCTCCTTTCCACTTAACGGAAAGCGAGGTTATCATGAACGAACTCATTACTGTAAATTACGACAACGAACAGCCGACTGTATCGGCACGTGAACTGCACGACTTTCTGGAAGTCGGCGCGGATTTCCGCCACTGGTTCCCGCGCATGTGTGAATACGGCTTTGAAGAAGGAAAAGACTTTCGGACATTTTTGACCGAAAGTTCCGGTGGCCGTCCGGCGCAGGATGCCGAAATCACCATCGACATGGCGAAGGAGCTTTGCATGCTTCAGCGCAACGACAAGGGCAAGCAGGCGCGTCAGTATTTCTTACAGCTGGAACGCGACTGGAACAGCCCGGAAAAAGTCATGGCTCGCGCTTTGCAGATCGCACACAAGCGCATTCACACGCTCTCGGAGAAGATCGAGCAGGACGCGCCCAAGGTTCTTTTCGCGGACAGCGTCGCGGCGTCGCACACGTCCATTCTGATTTTCGACCTCGCGAAGATCGTCAAGCAGAACGGCGTTGACATGGGCGGCAAGCGGCTGTTTGCATGGATGCGCGACAACGGCTATCTGGTGCGCAGACAGGGCACAGATTACAACATGCCCACACAGCGCAGCATGGAGCTCGGTTTGTTCGAGGTCAAGGAAACCAGCGTCACGCACTCCGACGGCCATATCAGCGTAAACAAAACGCCGAAAGTGACCGGCAAGGGTCAGCAGTATTTCATTAACAGGCTTCTGGGAGAAGAGAACCGTTCGAATTGAGCGGTTCTTTTTTGTCCAAAATATTGGACTTATTTTGTTGCCCGAGGTGTAAGGGTATTGCATCGAACAAGCGTTCGATGTATTATTACCTTACGGACGGGCGGTTTCGACAGCTTACGCCGGATTTAGGGAGTAAGCTAATCGCATACAACAGGAAAGGCAGGAATTAAACATCATGGACAATATCGACAAATTCACCGCAATGCTCAATTCATGCACAAACCCGCTGCGCATTTACAATGCGCTAAGAATGATCGCCGAACCGCCATTCGAGCAGTCCGACAATGTAACCGAGAAACGCGAGATCATCGTCGGAAAGGTTGCCGGACTTATCGAGCAGTCCGAGCGCCTTTAACAACTGGATAGACATTTCTCTTGTTACTTCCCCTGTTTCGGCTTCGGCCGGGGCGGGGGAGGTTTCTTTTTCGTCAAAATAACCCTTAGGGTCATCTGAAAGACCGAGCAAGTAATCTGCGGTACAGCCGAAATAACTGCACAATTTAACAATTACAGCTGAGTTCGGTTCGCTTACTCCGTTTTCATACCCATAGTATGTTGTGTATTTCATATCTATGGCTTCTGCAAATTTTCGTGCACTCATGCCCGTGCTTTCGCGCAATTTTTTTATACGGTCGTAATTCATATTTTCACCCCTTCCTGCTTGTCTTTATTATATGCTCGTTGCGTGCGCGGTGTCAATAACAATATTCGAAAAACACGTAAATTATTTTCCGTTTTTCTCTTGACATATTCGAGAAACAAGAATATACTATAACCATGATATTCGTGAAACACGAATACCGGGAGGTGATGAAAAAATGAGATTTCCGAATATTGAGGCGGAACGCGGCCGCAGAGGCTTAACCCGTGAGGAGTTCGTAAAGCCGATCGGAGTTACCGCAAAGACTTATGGAAACTGGCAGAACAGCAAAACAGATATTCCGTGTTCGAAGATTATCTTAATGGCGCGGATGCTTGGATGTTCGGCTGATTACCTGCTGGGTATCGACCACGAGGACAGGGGCGCATGAGGGGGTGAGGGGCGATGAAGTTTTTCAGACGGAAGCGAAGTCTCTTGGAGTGCGAAAAGCGAAGTCTCTTGGAGTGCGAAAACGAAATGCTGCGCTATCAGCTGAACGCCCTCCAAAAAGCCATGGGAGACAGAAAGATTGCAGACGGTGTGAAACCCTGTTACAGCGGTTCGTGCAGTCATTGCCGGTTCAGTCTTTCCGTAGACGGGTATTTAATTGGCTGTGTGCGCGAGAGCGTATGCGCTTGCTTTGATCCCGGCGATAATGCACGCGGCTATAATCTCAAATCAGACTTTTTGCCTGATAACGAGGGCGGCGAAAGCAATCACAAGGGAGAGAGCGGAGAAACAGAGCGAGACGATTGATGAAATGCGATTGAATTTTGCGTTTGCACGGTTCTTTTCATATTCCAGCAGCATAAGCCGACCTTTTACGCTAAGCCGATACTTCTCCGGCCGGTCTTCCGGGTGGATAACAGTCAGTATTCCTTCGGTGGTGAGCGAATCAATGTCGGGCGGGTCTAACCGGGCAAGGCGCAAGAGGTCGAGAGAATCAAGCCAACCTTGTTCTTTCAGAGATAAGAGCATTTTGTAAATATCGTATTGCATGAGTAACACCTCCTTTCCGAACCAGTATACCACGGGCGGAGAGGACACAGCAAGGGCATTGCGTTGACGAGCATGGCCGAGCAAGGGCAGAGCACGGCAGGACATGGCATGGCACAGCAACGGCATAGCAAGGCAGAGCACTGCAGAGCAGTGGCATAGCATAGCACTGCTTCGCAACGGAATTGCAAAGCGTAGACAGGCGTTGAAATGCTGCGCAAGGGCAAACAAAAGGCAGTCCAAGGGCAAACCAAAAGGAGGGAAGAACATGGAGGAACGGGGCTACAAGGAACTGCGGCAGGAAGTGAAAAACGACCTGATACAGATGTACGGCGGCGCGGTGCTTTTAACGCTCGAACAGTGCATGAAAGTGTACGGTTTGAGCGACAGAGATACCGCAAAGAAGGTTATTCGTGCACCGAGAGTTCCCGGTGAAAGACGTGTTGTCTACTACCTGGGCGACGTCGCAAGCGACATTGCAAAGCGGCGCGTCGGGAACGTCTGAGGGCAAACCGAGGGCAGTCCAAGGGCAAACCGAGGGCAGTCCAAGGGCAAACCGAGGCGTAAGAAAGAAAGTACCAAAGAAAGAAAAGAAGTATATATATATTCTCCCTACGGTCGAATATATATTAATTTAATTTCTAACAAAGCAAGAAGAAAGAACTAACCCTCACTACCGTTCGGGTTAGTAAGAAAACCACGACAGGAGGAAAAAACCATGACTATCAACCCCGTACTTTTCGGCGTACTCGCCTGCATCTTCGCGCAGCTCGTGCTGCTGTTCGGGTGGGGCTTTTACCACCGCGTTCTCAAGGACGAGCTGAACAAGCGCAAGACGCTTTTGCTGAAAGCCGCTCAGATGCGCTGTGAGCGCCGTTAAGCACTCAATTACATGCCGAGGGGTGCGAAAACGCGACACACGCCGTCTGAGGGCGCGGAAAGGGGTGATACGCAATGACCGACGGTATCAAGCGGCGGAACGTCATCCGCGAGATGCAGAAACGCACGATCGGCGAGGCGCTTTACTCGAAGAAGATCGGCAGGAAGCCGAGCGAGAGCGCTAAGAAAATCGGCGTACTGCCTGCACGGCAAGGGCAAAGCAAAGCGTAGCTTGGATGTGCAGAGGCAAAGCGCAGCATAGCAATGGCGTAGCGTTGCAAGGCAATGCAGGGGCATAGCACAGCGCAGATGCGCACAGCAACGGCAAGGCAAAGCGCAGCAGAGCATAGCGACGGCAAAGCATGACGAAGCAGAGCGAAGCACTGAACAGCTTAGCAACGGCAGTGCATAGCATTGAGCAGCACAGCGAGGGCAAGGCATAGCACTTCACCGCTCAGCGAGGGCAGAGCAAGGCGTAGCAGAGCATAGCAAGGGCATAGCATTGCTGGGCTTAGCTATGGCACGGCGAGGCCATGAGTTGCATAGCGACGGCAAAATTTGAGGAACGAAACAACAGGAGGACAAAAATCATGAAAAAGCTGAAAATTCACGTGACATTCACCGAGGGCATTCTCGGTACTGCAACCGCAGACCCGGAAATCTACAGCCGGTTCATCGGCTCGAAGAGCCCGGACGCGGCAACACTGCCGGAGGAAGTCGCGGCACTCGGTGAGGACGCAATCATCGAGCGCGGCACGACCGTGTTCCCCAAGGACGAGGACGGCGCGCCCTTCCTGTGGGACTACCAGATTAAAGGTTTTTTTAAGGACGCGTGCGGTATGCTGTCGCGTCTCAGCGGCAAAGACCCGAATACCGGCAAGAAGCGCAAGGCGGTCAACGAGTCCGGCAAGCTGACGGCGTACAAGAAGGTCATCGACGGCCTGATCTTCGTCGAGCCGCGCCGCATTCGCCTCGATACCCCGGGCGAAATCACGATCTGTCAGCGTTCTTTGCGCGCGCAGACCGCGCAGGGCGAGAGAACCGCACTCAGCAGCAGCGAGGAATGCCCGGCGGGCACGACATGCGAAATGACGATCCTCTGCATGGACGATGCACACGAAAAAGCGGTGCGCGAGTGGCTGGACTACGGCGCGCTGCGCGGTATCGGACAGTGGAGGAACAGCTCAAAGGGGCGGTTCAAGTGGGAGGAAGTCAAGTAAAAGAAAAACCGCCGAGCGGGAGCGCAATCCCGTTTCGGCGGCAAAGATAAATGTTTCAAGGTAAGTATATCACGAATTGGAGGAAAAAGCAATGGACAGAGAGACAATGCACCGGCTGCTGGACTTGTGTATCGGCGTTGACGATCTGGACGATATGCGAGCGGTTGAGTTCTCGGCGTACTCGGAAAACAGCATGGTGTGTATCAACATTTTCTATCGCGGATACCTTGCGAAGTGGGAAATCACGGACAGCTACAGGTGCTTTGAGATTAACGGCGAATGCGTGTGGCATCACGGCTTGCAGGAGACAACGCTCGACAAGGTGATTGAGGTACTGGAGGAGATGCGGCGTGCTTGATCGAGAGAGACGCAGAAAACTCATGGACAAGGAAACCATGATTAAGCTGCTTTACCTGTGCCTCGGTGCAGACGCGCCGGGGGAGACGACGGTTGAGTTTCGCGCGGACACGGATGGCACTGTCGGTGTCACAATCCGCGACTATGTGGGCGACGATTACTCCATAGAAAAGGAATCCTACACGCGCGGCGTCTTCGGCAATGGAAAGGCTGTATGGACACACAGAAAGGCTATATGGACAAACGGCGCAAGACAAACGACGCTGTACGAGGTCATCAAGGATTTGGAGGATATGCAGATGCTGAACATTGAGCCGCCGCTCGAGCCGCCGGAGAGAGACGATCAGGAGCGCATTAACCGGCTGTACGACATGCGCGAGGCGGAAATCCGCATGGGGGCGTTCCTCGAGGAGTACGAGGGGCTGTTCCCGGATGAGATCAAGAACTTTTTACAGGACGTGCGGGAGCGCGTCTGGGAAGCAGAAGACGAGATAGAGGAGGACTAAGAAATGAGCGTAATCAGAACGCTACGGGCAGATGAAATTGAATGCCGCGTAGCACAGGTGAAGCAGACACGAAACGGCGTTGGGTGCTCGCTGCTGCTCTACAAGGATGCGCGATGCGATATGGCAATCCTTGACGAGGTATACGGCGCGGCGAACTGGCAGCGCGAGCACACCATCATCGACGGCCGCTTGTACTGCAACCTGTCCGTATGGGACGACAACAAGAAGCAGTGGATTACCAAGCAGGATGTGGGCACGGAAAGCAACACCGAAAAGGAAAAGGGACAGGCAAGCGACAGTTTCAAGCGGGCTGGTACGAATTGGGGTATCGGACGTGAACTGTACACAGCTCCGTTTATCTGGATTACACTGGCAGACGGAGAGTACGCAAGTCAGGGCGAGCGCGTGCGCTGCAACCAAACGTTCAAAGTGTCGGAAATCAGCTATTCCGACAGCCGTAAGATTAGCGGTTTGGTCATCGTGGACAAGAAAGGCAACGAGCGCTTCCGCATGGGCGGACAGGCAAAGCCAAAGGAGGACCCGAAGATCGCGGCGGCGAAGGCTAAGGCGAACGAGGTCAAGCGGATGCTTGTGAAGATCATGGGCGACAAGACCGCAGCGGCGCAGCTGTGGAACGAGAAGTACAAGCAGGATGCAGGCGACATCATGAAGATGAATGCGGCGCTGCTTGATCTCGAAGATCGGCTTAAGCAGATGGAGGCGCTTGCATGACGCATGAGTTTGACAGGGCGCGGGTCGTGCGCGACGAGAGCGGCAACTGGCTTTGCCTGCACGTCAAGAACCCGCCTATGGCGCGCGTAGAGTGCGAGCAGATGAAGGAGGGAAAGTTATACTGCGCAGAGGTGAAGCGCAAGTATGATAAGCGCTCAGGGCGGGCAAATGCCTATGCGTGGATTTGCATGAGCAAACTTGCGGCGGCGCTAAGAATGAAGCGCGAAGACGTTTACCGCTCGTACATTCCCGAAGTAGGGGACAATTACAGGATTGTCCCCTACGCCAACGAGCAGCAGCGCGATTTGATCGCGAACCTGTGGGAAAAGCAGGGGCTCGGATGGGTGACGCAGGACTGCAACGGCGGTTTGCTGATGTGCTACTACGGGTCAAGCACTTACAACACGCTGCAGATGGGGCGGCTGATCGACATGGTAGTGCAGGACTGCAAGGAACAGGGCATTGAGACCAAACCGGAAAGCACGGTGCTCGGATGGCTGAGCAAGTGGAAACCGGAGGAGCGCGGGGTATGAGGAGACAGACACGGTTTACCGGCATCTCACCGGCGGCGTGGAAGGAATGCTACGACAGGGACGGCGGCATCTGCCGCCACTGCGGCAAGGGCGGTGTGTTGCAGGCGGCGCATTACGTCAGCAGAGCACGCGGCGGCATGGGCATTCCGACGAATTTAGTCATGCTGTGCCCGGACTGTCACCGGGAAATGGACCAGGGCGACGGAAAAGCAATCAAGGAAGAAATGCGCGAATACCTCGAAAGCCTCTATCCGCCGTGGAGCGAGGAAAACCAGAAATACACAAAGGAGACAGGACGAAATGCTGAATAAGATCATCTTACAGGGACGGCTTACCAAGGATTTGGAGCTGCGATACACGCAGAGCAACACGGCGGTTGCAGGCGGTACGCTGGCGGTGCAGAGAAGCCGCAAGGACGCGGGCGGAAAGTACCCGAGTGACTTCATTGACGTGGTTCTGTGGAGTAAGCTGGCAGAGCATGCGCACACGTGGTTCCACAAGGGTGATATGTGCATTGTGAGCGGCCGTTTGGAAAGCCGCGACTGGGAGGACAAGAACGGCAACAAGCGGCGCTCGTGGGAGGTACAGTGCGAAAGCATTGACTTCTGCGGCGGAAAGAGCGAGGGCAAGCCGAAGGAAGAGGAAAGCGACTTCATCATGTCGGATGAGAGCGACCAGGGCGACGTTCCGTTTTAAGGGGTGACAGGGGATGCTGACTAACGGGCATATACAGATTTACCGACAGCTCACAGAATGGGGGTGGTACAAGGATGTACCAACATGCAAGCTGTGGCTGCACATTCTGCTGAGGGCAAACTACAAGGAAAGCCAGTTCATGGGGAACGAGATTCCCCGAGGCGCGTTTGTAACGAGCTTGCAAGGGCTTGCAGACGAGAGCGGACTAACGGTAAAGCAAGTGCGCACGGCACTCGGAAAGCTCAAGAAAACCGGAGAAATCACGGTGGAAAGCAACCGGCATTATACGGTCATCGCGGTATGCCGGTATGACGAGTATCAGGGCGGCGAGCGGGAGGAAGCGCCTGCAAAGCAGCCGCCGAAACCGGAGATGCCGAAAAAGGCACAGAGTCCAAAGCCGAAAGAGCCTGACCTTGCAGAGCGGTTTTCTGAGCCTGCGCTTTCTGCGGTGCGCGACTGGATCACCTACAAGCAGGAGCGGCGCGAGGCGTACAAGGCAGTCGGGCTGAAAAGCCTGCTTACAGAGATAGAAAACCGAGTAAAGCGCCACGGAGCGGCGGCGGTTGCCGAGGTTATCCGGCTTTCCATGGCGAACAACTGGAAGGGCATTATCTGGGATCGCATCAAGGACGCGCCAAAGCAGGCGGAAGCAAAGACGGAACCGGAGGAAACGCCGGACTGGGAGCAGGCATGGCGAGCGCAGAAGGAAGAAATCAGACGGAAAATGAGGCGAGCGGGTGAATTATAAGTTTACGATCAAGGGCACGCTGCCCGGGCTGAACGAGTTGATCGAGGCGGAAAGGCGGCACCGGCAGGAGGGGGCGCGGCTGAAAAAGCAGTGCGAGGCCGTTGTGATGAATGCAGCGCGGCAGATGGGCGGCGCGGAAATTCAGGAGCCGGTGTACATGGTTTATCACTGGTACGAGAAGGACCGGCGGCGGGACAAGGACAATATCTGCGCGTTTGGGCGCAAGGTTATTCAGGATGCGCTGGTGAAAGCGCGGTATCTGAGCAACGACGGATGGAAGAATATCCGAGGGTTTGAAGATCACTTTGAAGTGGACGCGAAAAATCCGCGGGTTGTGGTTGAGATTTGGGAGAGGGACGAAACGGATGAAAGTTTTAATTGCCTGTGAAGAATCGCAGACGGTGTGCAAGGCGTTCCGAGAACGCGGACATGAGGCGTACTCATGCGACATTCAGGAGCCGTCAGGAGGACATCCAGAGTGGCATATCCTCGGAGACGCGCTGAAAGCGGTAGCCGGGGGGTAATATTTACCATGGACGGTAAAGCACATGATGTAGGTAAGTGGGATTTGCTGATAGCGCATCCGCCTTGTACTTATCTGTCGAATGTGGCAACAAGAGCCTACTCGCTGAAATGTACTCCGGCAGAAAAAGTAGTTGCGAGATTGGTAGAAAGGGCAAAGGCGGCAATATTCTTTATGCGCTTCGCGCTTGCCGATGTCGATAAAATCTGTGTCGAAAATCCGGTTGGATTTATGAATACAGCGTACAGGAAAGCAGATCAGATTATTGATCCTTACATGTTCGCAGAAAGCGTGAACGATACGGAAAATTACGTTACAAAGAGAACTTGCTATTGGCTGAAAGGTTTGCCAAAACTTGTAGGGAACAGCTTGCCGAAACCCAATAACGCGGAGCTTTTCGGACGACATCCAAACGGAAAAATGCGATGCTGGGAGGAAGTACAGAAGGGCAACCGCGCGAAAGAGCGCAGCAAGACGTTCCCGGGCATTGCTCGGGCAATGGCGGAACAATGGGGAGGATGAAGTTGCAACGGCGACAGCGAGCACCGGGCGGATTTCCGGTTGGAAGATGAGACATGCGAGGAATGGGAGGAACGAAATGAAATCTGTAATGTTAAGCATTCGCCCGACGTGGTGTGAGGAGATTGCCAGTGGTGAAAAGACCATTGAAGTCAGAAAGACCAAGCCGAAACTGGAAACGCCGTTTAAGTGTTACATTTACTGCACAGTGGAAAAGGCTGGGTATGATGCGCTCTGGGTTCTGGACGCTCCAACAAGAGAAGAATACTCGCTTATGGCGGTGTCTGCTTACTTAGAGAACCCCGAAGGTGCAAATAAAGGAAACGGCAAGGTCATTGGCGAGTTCACCTGTGACCGGATTTATGAGCTTGCGCCCCTCAACCATGCACCGGATGACGTAGAAAAGCAAGCCTGCCTGACACGGGAAGAAATTGTGAACTACCTAAAGGGAACCGGCTACGGCTGGCACATTTCCGACCTGCTGATCTATGACCAGCCGCGGGAGCTGAGCGAGTTTACCGGATTACGCAATACGAGATTCGGCGCAGCGCCATATGACATCAAGCGCCCGCCCCAGAGTTGGTGCTATGTGGAGGAATGGGAACAGAAAGAATTGGAGGAGATGTAAATGGGTAGCTATAAGCCGGGCGATATTATCACCATTAAAGGAACGGAATTTGCGGTGCTGGACGTAGAGAAAGGCGCGGCGAACGGCAAAGACAAACTGTTTGTGCTGTTAAAAGAGCCGTTTGGAAGCACGCCATTCAGCACGGACGGCAACGACTATACCGAAAGTAAGCTGCTTGACGAGGTGGTGCGGTGGTATAGCGAATTTGTATCTGGTTTGAGCAAGGAGCTGATTTTCCAGAGAGAAATCAGTCTATTGACCATGGACGGGCGCGCGAATTATGGGGTTGTTTATCGCTTAGCAGCACCGTTGACATTTGATGAGTGGCGCAAGTATTCACGCTATATTCCAGATTGCGAGAAAAGCTATTGGCTGGCAACCGGAGATGGCACAACGGGGCGCTACGGCGTGGACGCTGCGCTGCTCGTGTACTCCAATGGCGCTTGGTGCAGCGGTGACTGCTCGACCGCGTATGCGGTGCGTCCGGCTTTGGTCGTGTCGGAAGAGCTGATTGATACGCCGAAGGACGATGGTTTGAGCAAGTTCAGCACGATGGAGCTGATTCAGGAGCTCGCGGAAAGGACAGAGATGGACAATTAACTGTGCGTGACGATCGGGGAGGAAAACGATGGCTGAAATTACTTACATGGATTGTTGGCACTTTATAGCGCCTTTGATTCCCGTTAAGGTCGATACATATTCGATGGATGTGTATGTGATGACTTTTCAGGCGCTGAAGGAAGCGGAAGAAAGAAGGGCGAAGGAAAACAATGGCTGAGTATCTCAATAAGCAAACTGCACTGGATGCGATCTTGGCTGAATATCCAGATGCGCATTATCCCGAATGGTACGCGGCTAAAATTAAGGCGTTGGCTGCCGCCGATGTTGCACCGGTGGTGCATGGGCGATGGATCTACAAACACCGGTACAGAGGAGGTTTTCGAACATACGAAGTCTGTGATGAACTTGGAGAAAAGCATAGTGTCAGAGTAGATGAGAGATACGAAACTGATGACCCGTATTGCCCTGAGTGCGGCAAATGGAACGAGAGTGTTTGGCTCAACTACTGCCCCAACTGCGGGGTGAAGATGGACGGAGGTGCAGATAATGGCTGAATACATCACGAAAAAGGCCGCGATTAACGCGGTGGAACCCCCCCTATCGAACTGTTCCAGAGCGAGCGAGAAGAAATCGAAGAAGCGATTAACGCTACGCCTACTGCTGATGTTGTACCAGTTGTCCACGCTAAGTGGATACACACTAAAACTGAGGAAGATGATTGGGGACACAGCTTTCATCATTGGTATTGTTCCGCTTGCGGGTGGTTTGAAGGTTCAAATCCAGAGGGTGCTAGGGAATATTGCTCTGGCTGTGGGGCAAAAATGGACGGAGGTGAATAAACGTGAAATTGGAAGATTTTCGACCTGTTTATATCCCGAACGCGCGTTTCATGCGGTTCGTTGGGGAAAACGGTGAATGCATCAGCGTGCGTGCTGAGCATTATGTAAAATTTCTGAACGAGATTTTGCGCGGTAAAACGATGTTTTATCGATGGAAACTCGGCGAACATAATGACGAAGCAGAATTCGTCAAAGCCGAGCTTCCAAAACATTTCAGCCTGATTGAAATTGAATTATCAAATGGTGAGAAACACGAAATTCGTGATGGTAACGGCGAACTTTTCATCGTTACAGATACAGAGAAGTTTGAAATCATGCACGCAGCCGATTATATAAACGAATGCCTTAATCGAACAAAGTGAGAATTACTTCTGCTTCAAAAAATAACCTGAAATGATGGAGGTGCAGACAATGATTGAGCTTAAACCCTGTCCGTTCTGCGGTGGAAAAGCTCGCCTGTTTGTAAGCAACGGCGTGAGAGTGCTCTGCACCAAATGCGGTGTAACCACGTGGACTGCAGTCGACAGCGAGCGCGTCGGAACGAGCGCGGTTGAGGATGTAATTAAGGCATGGAACAGGAGGAAAAACAATGGGTGATATTCTCGGTTATGCTTTTATCGTATCGGCGATTATCTTCTTTGTGTATGGCATCTGGGTAGAGCACAAGTACGATCTGATTGCCGACAGGCTGAACGAAATGATGGAGGAGAAAAACAATGAAGCTTAAGAAAGACGGGTTGGTCTACGAGAGCTTCGTGGACGCTGTGAACGCATTTTTCCTCGGAGATCGCAAGATATTTGTTCAAGGCGAAAAGACGGAATTTAAATTTCCGGACGATGCGCGCCAGAGTATGATATGGGCGCGTGAGGACGCAGATATGAGGCGCATACGGCTGTACGCAAAACTCATGGGCTATGAGGTGATTGAGGACGGCACTCCCTACATCCGCGAGGTATTCGAGAAGTACGGCGAGGATGTAAAGCACAAGCTGACCCGTGCGGACATCCTGCACGCGGCGGAGAAGTGCGTATGCGGACAGCGCGAGACGGACTACGGCACACCGGAGGATAACTTTAAGACGATTGCGGAACTGTGGGAGGCGTATCTTAACAAAGCCTGCACAAGGGGCGTGAACGTGCGCGTAGAGGCAAAGGACGTTGCTGTAATGATGGCGCTGCTCAAGATCGCACGCATTGCAGCAGGCGGCGGAAAGGCTGACAGTTGGATTGATCTTGCAGGCTATGCGGCTTGCGGGGCGGAATGTGAGGGAGTAACGGAATGAAGAAAACAATTTTAACGCTGCTGGTAGCTATGATGGCTCTGATGTTTTCTGGGTGCGCTGGCTGCGATCGCGTGGCTAAGAGCATCGGCAGTGATGTGTCTGGCGGGCTGCATCGCACGGTAACGGTGTACAGCAACACAGGCGAGAAAATCCAGAGTTGGAGCGGCAAGTTTGATGTTTCCGAGAACGATAACGAGGTATATTTCGATCTGAACGATAAACGCGTCATTATTCATGGCGGCATCGTAATTGACGAGGAGGACTGAAAATGACGATTGATGAAGCTATCAAGGTAGCAGATGCCAACGCGGAACTCTATTCGAGCTTCGAAGGGTGGGGACAGGCGGTAAGTTTTTACGACACATGCGCTGCCATGCTGAAAGTAATGAAGAAGATGATCGAGGAAGGCAGACCGGAAGACGCGCCGGATGCGTGGCAGGAGCGCAGAAAGCGCGAGTACCGCGAGACCAAGGACCGGTACGAGAGGCTGCACCGGATTGTGACGAAGTACGAGGCGGGCGTTCTCGAGTTTAAGCCGAAGTGCTCCATCGACCTGTTAAAGCAGCAGAAAAAGCATATGGGCGAGTACCTGCACGATCTGGAAATCCGCGGATATGTGGAAGGAGTGGAACTGTGAAGAAAATCGAAATTGGCGAGTTGAAAGAGGGATGCGCAGATAACTGCGGCTTGATTGATTTGAACGCGATCCGATTCCCGAATGAGATTGCAAGCGTGCAGTTTTGTGCCGATTTTGAGATTACGGAGCAGGAGGAAAACGATGAACGCAGTGAGTGAAGATGTTGAAAAGCTCGTGGAAAAGGAGCTTGCAGGCGCGAACAAGCAGTTTCCGGCTTTTGCCTCGGAGCATGAGGCGTGGGCGGTGATGCACGAGGAACTCGACGAGTGCCGCGAGGTGTTCGAAATGCTGACGCGGCAGGATGGTTTTCTGTGGGAGTGCGTGAAGGGCAACCGCGGATATGCGGACGGACTGGTAAAGGAAATGCGCGAGGCGGCGGAAATGCTGGCTTGCGAGGCTATACAGGTGGCCGCGATGGCGCAGAAGTACCGCGATATGCTCGGAGAGGAGGAGGACGAATGAAGGGAGAAGTGTACAGGATCAGCGCGCGCGAAAGTTTGTCAACGGCGGACGCAATCAAGATCGCGTGCAAGTATGTTTACAGCTATGGTGTGCCGGCAGAGGACGCGGAGACTATGAAGCTGTTTTACGCGATGTGCGAATATGTGCTGCGCGTGCATTACAGGCTCATGCGGTATATCAACCCGAAGATCAAGCCGGAACCGAAGGCGCTTGCAGCCGTGGACAGCATGGTGCAGGACGAGGTAAACCGGCTGCTGAAAGGCATTGCGGAAAAGGAACCATGCCGCGTCAGCGTGAAGGAAGATAAGGCGGAACTGCTGACTATGGAACAGTGGGAGGCGGCGGTAAAGGCAATCAGAAAAGAGCTCGGAGAGGAGGAACAGAATGAATGAGCAGCGATACAGCGAGGAAGTCAGGCGTTACTTATTATGGGGATATGCCGTGCCGGAACTGCGCGTACTGGCGGACGCTCGGAAACTATAAAAATCTGAAGCTGTGGGCGTGCCACTACGCATTAGTTAACCGGCATTCGAGGGGATGCGAGCCGGGAGAAGGGTGTACCAAAAGAACAGAAAGCTACCGCAGACGGATAGCTTTCAAGCACGACGGAAGCACCGAGGAGATTACAAGTCGATGACAGCGAAAGAATGGCTGATGCGCGGGCGCGCACTGGAAAAGACGATTACAGCTTTGCAGGAGGCACGGAAACGCGCCTATGCACGGGCAACGGGCGCAACCGCGCCGGTAAGGGATACGCCGGGCGGAAAAGGGAGCACGGGGAACAAGGCGGACCCCTACATCGAACTGGGCGAGAAGATCGCAGAGAAGGAAAACGAGCTTGCGGAGATATACGGCGAGATTGTGCGCGTGCTGGGCGAGATGCGGGACAATGAGCTGCAAACGCTACTGCTTGAGCGTTATGTAAATGGCGCAACATGGGCGCAGACGGCGCGGCGGCTGCATTACAGCGAGGCGCACGTGAAGGGCTATATGCACAGAATGGCGCTGAATGCTGTGGATAAGTTAATACCCCACAATACGCAATAATGTGATATACTGATATCGTGGAAGAGCTCCAAGGGAGCAAAACCACGGCATTCACGGGTTGATAAATTCCGGTTATGTCCTCCTAATTCTCTCCCCTGCTTCGGCGGGGGACACGCACCAAAGGCTGCACGAGGCTGGCGGGGCTCACACTTCCTTTCGCCCAAGGCATTCCCTAATGAGGCGGGAAACCGTCTCAGCCTGTCCGCCGCGTCTGCACGAGGGCGCGCGGGCTCTTTGACTCTCGGGAATACAGTTCAAGGAAACGCGGCAGAGATGCCGCACATGCTCCAAAGCCTGCATGAGGGCGGCGGGGTGGCAGAATGCAGTGACGGCATATGGCGAATTCTGTATCCGCAGCCTTGCACGGAAACAATGTGCAAGGCGATCTGCTCGCAAAGCCTGCATGAGGGCGAGTGAGCACAAAAAAGACAGCCGAACGGCTGCCCATAATCTGACAGCCCGGAAAGACGGGCGCGGGCGCAGCTTACGGAACGGCGCGCCGACACCTATTCTGACGGCCCGGAAAGACGGGCATCTGTTTGCGAACTTTGCCGGACTGCCCGGCAGGCCTTGCGCAGGGCCAAAGCGTCAGTACACAGCGCAGCAGCACGTGTATCAGGGAGTAATTCCCTGCAACGGGGTAGCGCCCTGCGGTGAAAGTCCGCCGGTTTGCAGGCCGATAACTGCGCGCGAGGGGTTCAAAATTCGAACTTCCTATTTTGTAGCAGCCCCTGAGCGCAAGCCGGGAAACCGTCCGTAAAGCCGGACGCAAGGCGCAGCGATACGCGCACATACCGCGAAAGCGGTATACATGCAGCCGAAAGTTGATACGCGGTGCGATTCCGTGTGGCTGCACCTCCAATTAGTCATAGTAAAAGCACCTCCCCGGGATGGCTTCGGGAAGGTGCTTTTGCTTAGTTCCAGTTTACGTTGCGGTGAAGCAGGACTTTTCCGGTCTCGCTGTAGATCGTCACGGGTCCGCGATACGCATTCCCTGCGATTTCGAGCTTGCCCGGGTAGACTTTCTCGACGATCTCGTCCGCATCGGTGACGATGGCGTCGCCAAAGTCGGTGGAGACTGCCTGCCAACCTTCTGGAAGTTCGAGTTCTACGTGCAGGGCGTCGCCGGGGAAGCTCTCGCGGGCTTCCTTCTTGATCTCGATCCGATCGGCGACGTTCGCGTAAGTAGAGGGGTAGCGGTACAGGTGTACTTTCATGATCTTTTCCTTTCTGCCCTCGTTACCTCCGGGGCGGGTGGTTGGTTTAGTGCTCAAATTTGCCTTTGGCAATATCAACGGTTACGACTATGCCGGTATGGGTGCGCTGATACTCTTTTGCGTCTGATATGGCTTTGTGGCGGTCGGTGCCGTCGTAGGTCTTGATCTCGCCGCGTTGCCGTGTGCCGTCCGGGTAGGTATACCACTCGATAAAATCGTAATAAACTTTTTTGCTCCATGCGTCGCGGCGGCGCTTGAGTTCGGCGGACTTGGTCGGCTGCGTGCTGATCAGATAGGCGGCACGCTCGGCCATATCGCGCCGGTACTGCTGCAAGTCCTCGATCATGCTTTGAAGTCGGGCGATGTTCTCGGCGGCGCGCTTGTCGCTCTGCAAGAGTTCCGGCAAGCTGGTGCGCTTGGCAGGTGACAGCATCATAATCCAGATGTGATCTTGACGCTCTCCGCGGGAACCGTAGTCAATCATGGTGACGCCCTCCCTTATGCCGGGAGAGCGTCGGCGCGGTGACCGTCCGAGGTGATGCGCTCGCTGCCGTACTTGCGGCGGATGTCGGCCATGCTTGCGTGGCTCTTTCCGTGGTGTGCGTCCTTAGCGCAACGCCAGTACCACATGCCTTTTTTCTTCGCCCAGAAGCAGCCAGCCGCTTTGATCTCGTCCTTGTGTTCGCGGGTCTCACCGGATACCCATACCCAGGAGCCGCACAGCTCAATGATAATGCCCTTGATGCTGAGGAGCTTTTCGATCACTGCGCGGAACTCTTCCGGCATTTCTTCAACGCGGCGGGTCTTGCCGGTCGGGTCTGCGTCGGCTTTGCGGTTCTGCTCAGCCTTGAGGACCTCGAAACGCTTTTCATAGGCTGCGTTAACTTCCTGCATTGCTTCGGTGCTGCCGCCGTGGTCCGGATGTGCGGCAAATGCTGCGGCGCGGTATGCTTTGCGGAGTTCGTCGAGAGTGTTAATATTGTTAAACATGGTGTGTACCTCCTGTTTTGTGTTTCGGTGTTTTCCTTTGTTGTGATTACAGTATATATCATTGAGCAATGATAAGCAATAGGCAAAGTGAACATAATTGAGTAATGATATTTAGTGGAATTGTATAATTGAGCAATGATAACGGCTGTGGTACACTATAACAGGGAGGTGATACCATGGCAGTTGACCCAAACGCACGAACACGGGCGAGTAATAAGTATAACGCGAAAGCATACGATCGGCTTAATATCGTAGTACCCAAGGGAGAACGCGAACGCATTAAGGAGTATGCAGCCAGCAAGGGCGAAAGCCTGAACAGCTATGTATATAAGCTGATAACGGCAGACATGGACAAGTAAACAATGTAGGCAGACAAAAGCCGCTCCATCAACCGGGGCGGCTTTTTTGTGTCTATATAGTAAAAGGGGGCGAGAGTATGGAAAAGCTGACCGCAAAACAGCGGGCATGGATTGATTACTATAAGCAGGGCAAGACAGCAGCAGAGGCGGCACGGCTTGCCGGTTACAGGGGCAATAACTCCGACGTGATAGGTTCGCAGAACTTGGTTAAACTTGGTAAATACGTTGCAGACCGCGACGAACTGTTAGATCGTGCCCGTGTGGCGGATATGGCGGAGATTAACGCATTTTGGAGCGACATCATGAGAGATGATACAGCGGACATCAAGGACCGTCTGAAAGCCTCTGAGCTGCGCGCACGGAGTATCGGCGCATTTATCGAGCGTCGGGAAATCGTAGGAGCGCAGACGATCACGGTAAAGCTGTTGGACGATGATGAGGAAATGAAAGATACAGAGTAACGGCTTGCAGCCGCTTTCGGGCGGTGCAGGCTTGTTTTTTTACCCTGTTTTGCAAGTTCGTGTTGCACATCCTGCAAAAACAGACGTTTTCGCGCGGATGAATACCGAATTTTCCGGGGTTTATACTTCGGAGTGGGACGGAAAGCGTCGCGAATTATGCAAAACGTAACTTTTGTTCAATTCGGGAGGTGAGCAGGTGCAAGTAAACATTCCCAAGCGGGCATTCAATGCGGCTTACCTGCCGCTCCTTTCGGATGATGAGCACCGTTATATTGTGCTGTTCGGCGGCGCGGGCAGCGGCAAGAGCGTGTTCACTGCGCAACGGCTGACCGTGCGCATGATGAGCAAGCCGCTTTGCAATGTGCTTGTAGTGCGCAATGTAGGCGATACCAACCGAACGAGTACGTTTGCGCTGATGCAGCAGGTAATTAACAGCTGGGGCTTGCAAAGCCTGTTCGATGTTACTGACCTCAAGATTGTGTGCCGGCTGACCGGAAACGCCTGCATTTTTAAGGGGCTCGATGACTCGGAGAAGATCAAATCTGTTACCTTCCCGAATGGCGAGCTGACCGACATCTGGATAGAGGAGGCAAGCGAGATTTCGGAAGCCGACTTTAATCAGCTTGATATCCGTCTGCGAGGCAAGCGGATACACGGACAGATAACGCTTTCGTTCAACCCGATCAACGTGCTGCACTGGCTTAAAAAGCGGTTCTTTGATCGCAAGGATGAGCGGGCGGTGACGCTCAAGACCACATACAAGGATAACGCATGGCTTGATGAGGACTACAAGCGCACGCTTGAGGGGTACAAGGATAGCGACCCGTATTACTATCAAGTGTATTGTCTGGGGCAGTGGGGCGTTATCGGTAAGACGATCTTCGACGCTGCCAAGGTCAACGGCAGGCTAGCAGAGCTTCCACCGGCAGAGCGGCGCGGTTACTTTGTGTACTCCACAACGTTTGATGCACTGGCGAATCAAGTCAGGATAGACGACAAGAGCATTAAGTGGGTGGACGCTGACGACGGCTATATATCCATCTATCAGGACAGGCGCGAGGGCGTGCCGTATGTGATCGGCGGGGATACGTCCGGCGAAGGCTCGGACTGGTTTGTTGGGCAGGTGCTCGACAACACCAACGGGCGGCAGGTCTGCACGCTGCGGCATCAGTTCGACGAGGACGTTTACGCCGCACAGATGTATTGCCTCGGTATCTACTACAATACCGCACTGATTGCGATAGAGGCGAATTACAGCAGCTACCCCATCAAGGAGCTGCAACGGCTGCGGTATCCGCGGCAGTATGTCCGGCAGACCGAGGACAACTACACCCACAGACCCCGCGACAGCTACGGCTTCAAAACCACAAGCGTCACCCGTCCGGTTATTATTGCCGGACTGGTTGAGGTGGTACGCGAGAGTGTGGAGCTGCTGAACGATGCGGACACGCTCGGCGAAATGCTGACGTTTGTCCGCAACGAGAAGGGCAGAGCAGAGGCGGAACAGGGCGCACACGATGACTGCGTTATGGCGCTGGCTATCGCCTACTATGCACGCACACAGCAGAGCTACACCGAGGACAAGCCACGAGGCAAGCGGGCGAAGTGGACGGATGATATGTACGAGGATTACTACAACGCCGACAAGAGCGGACAGGAGTATCTATTGTCTAAATGGGGCAACCCGTTTTGAAAATGAGGTGATAAAATGCAAAATCCGTTTGATAAAACGGGCAAGAGCGACGAGGCGATTTTGAAGAAGTGGCAGGACAGGCTGAGCAAGGCGAGGAGCCGGTATCAGGACGAGCTTAATCTGATGGTCGAGCGGGAAGAAATCTACCGGGGAACACACAAAATCGACAAGGTGCACGGCAAGAACCAGAAAACGCAAGACGCAGTAGTTGCGCGGAACGTGGTTGCGGAAATCATCGAGGCGGAAGTATCGAGCGATATTCCCACGCCCAAGGTTACACCGCGACACGAGGAGGACGAGCAGCTCGCAAAGACCATTGAGGATTACATCCGAAACGAGCTTGACAGATTACCCTTTGAGCGGCTGAACGATCAGGATGAGCGAACCACGCCGACGCACGGCGGCGATTTGTTCCTTGTGGAATGGGACAACACCAAGCGGACGCACACGACGCGCGGCGCGCTGAGTGTTACGCTGCTTCACCCCAAGCAGTTCATCCCACAGCCGGGCGTTTACAATATCCCAGAAATGGATTACTTCTTCATTCAGCTTGCCCAGTCCAAAGAGTACATCAAGAAGAAGTACGGAAAGGACGTTTCCGACGAGGACGAGGAACAGCCGGACGCACGAGGCTTTGAGCAGGGCACGGCGGACGATCTCGTTACGGAGAACATCGGATACTTCCGCAACGCTGACGGCGGTATCGGGCGCGTGGCGTGGTGCAATGACGTACTGCTCGAATACATGGAAGATTATCAGGCGCGGCGCATTAAGACTTGCAGCAAGTGCGGCGCGGATATGCAGGGCGATACCTGCCCGTACTGCGGCAGTAAGAGCGGCGAACAGAAAACCGTTAAGGACTTCGCGCGGACGGACGAAAACGGTATCCCGATGACCAAGATCGTAGATAAAGTGCAGCTTGACGAGATGGGCAATCCAACCGTTACACAGCACGAGGAAAACGACATGATACCGTACTATAAGCCGGATGTGTATCCGGTGGTACTGCGGCGCAATGTGTCCGTTGTCGGCAAGCTGCTCGGGTCCTCTGACGTGGACATGATACGGGATCAGCAGATGCTGATTAACAAGCTCGACAGCGCAATTTCTCAAAAGCTGCTGGGCGGCGGCTCGGTTATCACACTTCCGAGGGGCAAGCAGATACGGCGCACGGACGAGAATTTCAAGGTGCTTGAAATCGAGGGCCCGGAAGAAAAGGCAATGCTCGATGTGCTCACCTTGCAGCCGGATATTTCCCGCGATATGGCGTTTGAGGACAGCACATACACGGCAATGCGCAACCTGATCGGCATTACGGACAGCTTTCAGGGACGCAAGGACAGCACGGCAACGAGCGGCACGGCAAAGCAGTTTGCAGCGGCGCAGACCGCCGGACGACTGGAAAGCCGCAAGGTCATGAAGAACGCCGCATATGCTGACCTGTTCGAGGTTATGTTTAAGTTCCTGCTGGCGTACTCGGACGAGCCGCGGCCGATGGTATATAAGGACACCAACGGCACGCAGATGTACGGCACGTTTAACAAGATGGACTTTCTCAAGGTGGACGAGGCAGGGGAACCGTACTGGAACGATGAATTTTTGTTCTCGGTAGACCAGACCGCGCCGCTTGCGGGCAACCGTGAAAACCTCTGGCAGGAGGCGAGAATGAACCTCGAAAACGGCTGCTTTGGCGACCCGGCCGATATGCAGAGTTTGCTGACGTTCTGGACGATCATGGAGGGGCTGCACTACCCGCTGGCAAGCGAGGCAAAACAGCAGCTTTCCGAACGACTGGAACAGCAGCAGCAGATGATGGCACAGCAGCAGGCAATGATGCAGCCGATGGCAACAAGTGCAGACGGCATTCCCGATGTTACGCAGTCCGGCTACGTCAGCCCGGAGACAATGCCGAGTTATCAGGAGGGAGGCGGCAGTTATGGTATGTCCGGTATGTAAAATCGACACCAAGACCGACACTGTAGACGGTAAGCTCGTGCTTATCTGCAAAAATCCGCAGTGTTCAAACTATAAGCAGGTAGTAAAGGAGGTGAAATAGCATGGCAAAGTGTGCAACTCTGGCCGGTAAGGTGAAGAACTCCGGCAGCATGGAGGTCAAGGCGCTGTACGCGCAGACCAAGACCAAGAAGCCGACCGTTAAGACCGGCGGCGACCTGCGCAGCAAGGGCAGCAAGTAAAGAAAGACCGTCCGAAAGGGCGGTTTTTTTATGCCCAAAATCGCACGGAACAGCGTGAAAATCCAGAAAGGAACAACCAAATGGAAGAAATTATGGAAACCGAAGTGGAAACCACCGAGGCAGGCGTAAACGAGCAGGAAACCGCCGAAACTGCGTCCATCGGACCCGAGGAGACAGGCGAAAACGAGCAGCAGACCGCCGAAGCTGCACCCGAGGGAGTACAGAGTGCGGAAGATAACGCACGATTTGCCGCGGCACGACGCAGAGCGGAAGCGCAGTTTAACCAGCGCATTCAGCAGGAGCGCCAGGCGGCAAAGGACGAGATGGTACGGCAGATGTACGAGGGTCAGCTTGACCCGTACACCAACAAGCCGATCACCTCGGAAGCTGATTTGCAGGCGTATCAGCAGGCCTATCAGCGCGACCAGATGCAGCAGGCAGGAATCGACCCGTCTATGCTCGATCAGATGATCGCAAACAACCCCACTGTACGGCAGGCGCAGGAAGTGCTTGACCGTGTGCAGATGGAGGAGGGCGAGCGGCAGATGAACGAGGCAATCAAGGAGATTTCCCACCTTGATCCGTCCATCACCGACGTTGCTGCACTGGCAAACCACCCGAACGCACCCGTTTTTAACGAGTACGTAAACCGCGGCTATTCGCTCGTTGATGCGTTCCGCCTTGCAAACTTTGATACGCTCACCGGCAAGAAGGCCGCGGCGGCAAAGCAGCAGGCGATGAACAATGTCAACGGCAAGAGCCATCTGACCACCACAGCAGGCAATGCGGGCGGTGACGATATCGTAATCGACCCGCAGGAAATGCAGATGATGAAGCACGCATTTCCGAATCTTACCCACGCACAGCTTGTGGCAAAGTTCAAAAAATACAAGTAAAAGGAGATTTTTTCATGTTTAAGATCGCATATCGCCGCGTTGCTGATGTGTCCCCGTTCGTTTACCTTCCCGGCGCGGACGGTCTGACCCTCGGCATGGCGGCTACTCTGACTTCCGGCGCCCTGGCAAAGGGCACCGCTTCCGTCAAGCCGACTCACATTATCATGGGTCCCAAGCGCGAGGACGGCAATTACCCGGCTATCGAGGTGAACGACAACATTGTGTTTGAGACTACTTCGACCGCAACCGTTGCGCAGACCGTCGTCGGCTCGGCTGTCACTCTGGCGGCTGATGCGCTGACCGTTACCGCAACCGCTACCAAGGGCGTTTTTAAGGTGCTGACCACCGACGGCGCTACCACCAACTCGACCGTTACCGGTGTGTTCGTTGAGCCGGCAGCGGTTGCCGCCTAAAAAAGAGAGGAGACAAGATAATTTATGGCAGGCATTACTTTTTCTGAAGGCTCCGGCGTTGCGGATTCCTTCTTCGGCAAATCGCAGGCTCCCATCAAGGCAATTATCGCAGACCGCGTAGAGAGCTTTCAGGAGCAGAGCATGATCGACAAGGTATTCTATATGGATACCACCCCCAACTACGCAGAGAAGTACACCTCTGCAACTGCGCTCGGTGATTTTCAGGACGTCGGCGAGAACGGCGCATATCCGCTGACCTCTGTACAGGAGGGCTACAGCAAGATCATCGAGCCGACCACCTGGAAGAGCCGCTTTGAGGTCACCCGCGAGCTGATCGAGGACAGCAAGTTCAATCTGGCTGAATCCCGTGCACGCAAGTTCGGCGCTTCGTACAACCGTACCCGCGAGAAGTACGCGGCGGACATGATCGCAGGCGGCGTCGGCACTTCGATCACCTTCGGCGGCAAGAAGTACGACACCACCTCCGCAGACGGCGTTTCCCTGTTCTCCAACGCGCACGGCTCGGCTACCAAGGGTTACAAGAACCAGAGTAACCGCTTCAAGTACACGGCCGGCACGGACAAGTACACCGAAATTCTGGACGCGGCACAGGAGCAGATGCAGGACATCCGCGACGACGACGGCAACCTGCTGAACATCAAGCCGGATACCATCATCATCCCGAACAGCGGCAAGCTCAAGCGTGCGCTGTTCGCGGCGATCGGCTCGGAACTCGACCCGAACACCAACAACAACGCTTTCAACTTCCAGCTCGGTCTGTGGAACGTTCTGGTATGGAACTATCTGCCTAAGACCATCGGCGGCAAGGAGTATTTCATGCTGCTCGACAGCGACTACAACAAGGACGCTATGTGCCTGCCGTGGCTCGACCGCGTATCGCTGACTGTCCGTTCCTCTGTGGACGAGAACACCGATGCGAACTACTGGTCCGGCCGCGCACGTTTCGGTGCGGGCTTCAACGACTGGCGCGCAATCTCCATCGTGGGCGACGCGATGACGAACGGCACTGCGCTGCTGTAAACAGAGGGGAGGGGGCAACCCCTCCTTTCCCTTTTAAGGAGTGATTTTATGACGTGGGAGCAGATGCAAAAGGCTGCACTCGATAAGATTTTCTCACGCCTGAACTACGGCACAGAGGTTTCGCTGACTTCTCCTGATGTGGCGGACTATGTGCGGGCAATGCCGCACGCGGCATGGTTTGCAATGGTAGACCTTGCCGAGGTCATGCCGATTTACAAATCCGTGGAAGTCGAGCTTCCGGACGATGACGCGGAAGGCTATCGGCTGTTTCATATCCGCGAGCTTGCACCGGATTTCATGCGGTTCTGCCCGGACAGACTGACGATCATGGGCGCGAACAACACGTTTATGCGCGTGAACGACTATCAGTTTGACGGCATGGACACGCTGTTTGTCCCGGCGGAGTACGTCGGGACACTTGTGATCTGGTACGAGGCATACCCGGAGAACATCGACGAGAGCACGCCGGGTGACACGACGTTTTCTCTGCCGGAGGAAGCACAGCGGGCAATTCCGCTGTATATCGCGGCGGAGGTGTTCAAGGAAGATGATATTTCCATGGCGACGCAGTATCTGAACGAATACGAGAACGTCAAGCAGATGCTTGCGAGCAGGAGACAGCAGACCGCAAGCGGCGGCGCGTGGCGCTCGGTTACGGGGTGGGTGTAAATGGCAACATACAAGATTCCCGATTCCCCGAAAAGGTACAAAACCGAGTATTCCAAGTTCAAGGGCGTGGATCTGTCGAGCAATCCTACACAGGTTGACAGTACGCGCGGCGCTTCCGGCACGGTAAACCTGATTTCGGACAGCGGCGGCTTCCCCGAAAAGCGCAAGGGATGGCGCGTGCTGCTGAATGTCGAAAAGCCGGTAAACGGTCTGTATCGCGGCATTATCAAGGGCAGGGAATACTTCCTGGTGCATGGCGGCACGAGGCTGTACAAGTGGACGGAAAGCGCCTTAACAGAGCTGAAAAGCGGGCTGACGAACAAGCAGGGCACGTCGTTTACGCTGAACGACAAAATGTACGTGCTGACGGGCGGCGAATACCTTGTGTTCGACGGCGAGACCGCCAAGGACGCGACAGCGGACGCTTACGTTCCGACTACCACCATTGCCAACACGCCGACAGGCGGCGGCACGAGCTTCGAGGATGTAAATCTTCTGAGCGACAAGCGCAAGAACGAGTTCTGCGCGGACGGCTCGGCTACCGTGTATCAGCTCGATACCACGGACGTACAGAGCATTTCAGAGGTCAAGGTGAATAATGCGGTCTGGGACGCAAGCCGCTACAGCCTGAACGGGAGTAAGGGACAGGTGACGTTTACCAGTGCGCCGCCGAAACCGGATATTACCGGCAAGGACAACGTGTCGATCACGTTTGTAAAGCACGTGGACGGTTACGCCGAGAAGATCAAAAAGTGCACCATTGCCGCAATCTACGGCGGCAAGTCGCAGGACAGGGTGTTCCTTGCAGGCAATCCCGACGAGCAGGACAAGGACTGGCGGTGCGAAAGCAACAATCCGCTGTACTTTTCCGACCTCTCCTATACCAAGGTGGGCGCAGACGGCGCGGCAATCGTCGGCTATACGGCAATCTCGGACAGTCAGGCAATCGTCAAGTCGGATGACCGCAGCGAGACCACGATCTATTTCCGAGGGTATAACATCGACAGCACGACGAACAAGGTGCAGTTTCCGGTACGCAGAGCCGCAGCCGGTGCCGGTGCAGTGGCAAAGCACGCATTCGCGTATCTGCCGGAAGAGCCGGTATTCCTCAGCCGAACGGGCGTGTTCGCGCTGACGAGCAGCAACATCACGGCCTTGCAGGTGGCAAGAAACCGCTCCTACTACGTGGATGCGGCGCTGACCAAGGAAGATCATCTGGAAAACGCCTGCGCGGTAGTCTGGAACGGCTACTATGTGCTGTCTGTGAACAACCATGCCTATGTGCTCGACACCAACCAGAACGTAGCGTACAAGCCGCAGTCCTACGGCGATTACGTGTACGAGTGCTACTACTGGGACAACTTCCCGGCGGTACGCATGATGGAAAGCAGGGGAAGCCTGTATTTCGGAACGAGCGACGGCAAAATCTGCAAGCTGAACACGGATATTGACGCGATGCAGGCTTATTCTGACGGCGGTACGCTCGGTGAGGACGGCAGAATTACCGGCGGTACGGCAATTTCCGCAGAGTGGCACACCAAGGCGGACGACGACGGCGATTTTATGACGTACAAGACCATGGTAAAGCGCGGCTCTGGCGTTATGATGAAGCCTTACACCCGTTCCTCGGTCAAGGTGTTCGCCCGTACAGAACGCGACTTCGGCCGGCAGATACGCGAGGGTATCGCGGATATTTTCAACTGGGAAGATATTGATTTCAGCCGCTTCACGTTCAACACGAACGACGCGCCGCAGGTGCTTCCGTTCAACAGCAAGGTCAAGAAGTACAAGACCTTGCAGCTTATCATGCAGAACAACGCACTGAACGAGGCGTTCGGCGTGTTCGGCATTATCAAGAGATACACCATCGGAACTATGGTGAGGTGATGAAATGGCAATCGAAAAGATTTCAGACAGCGCGGTGAGCTCGACAGGCGTTGTTTCCACGGCGGACACGCTGACCGGCACGGCTGCGGAAAACAAGGCGGTGTTCGACAAGCTGCCGCGGCTGCTGAGAGACAAGATCAACGAGACCATCGACGCTGTAAACGCACTGAGCGCGAACGACGAGATCAGCATCAAGTGCAATGACGGCTCACTCGTCTGGATGCGGCTGAACAGCGACGGGGCAATCGAATACAGCCTTGACGGCTCGACGTGGCTTGCAACGGCAAGCTCGGGTCACGTTATCCTCGACGCAGGCGGCAATGTGCTGCCGCAGAGGAGCAGGATGCAGTTCGCCGAGGGCTCAGTTGAGGACGTAAACGGCGTAACGGTCGTGCACGGCGTTCGCGGTCCGCAGGGCAACAAGGGAGACCAGGGAGACCAGGGCGAAAGAGGTGAGCAGGGTCTTAGAGGTGAACGCGGTCCGCAGGGCGAGATCGGCCCGAGAGGTCCGCAGGGCATTCAGGGTGAGCAGGGCGCACAGGGCATTCGCGGCGCACAGGGCGCACAGGGTCCGCAGGGCGCACAGGGCGAAAAGGGCGCAGACGGCAAGGACGGCAAGGCGTTATACATTGAGGACGTTTACAGCACCCTCGCCGCACTGCGAAACGCTATCCCGAACGGCAACGACAAGATGTATCAGGTCGAGGAGAACCGCGAGTGCTACATCTGGAGCGAGAACGCGCTCGACTGGGTGAGCGTCGGCAAGGTGGAAGGTCCGGTAGGTCCGCAGGGCGTGCAGGGCATTCAGGGTCCCACCGGTCCGCAGGGCATTCAGGGTGTGCAGGGCATCCAGGGCGTTCCCGGCAACGACGGCAAAAATGCGTATGACGCGGCACTCGACGGCGGCTACCAGGGCACGGAAACGCAGTTTAATGCGGCGCTTGCACAGATGAATGGCTTCGCGCTTGCAGAAGAGGTTGTCCCCAAGACCCGCAAGATCAATAACCTTGACCTCTCTGCTGACCGCACGCTAACGGGCGAGAATATCGCGGTCTCCAGTACGGACTCCACTCCGATTTCTGGCGCCGTCAAATACCGCACAAATCCGAATTTGCTCGACAACTGGTACTTCGGGAGACCCGTGAACCAGAGAGGGCAGACGGAGTATACGGGGAACGCTACATACGCGATTGACCGATGGTGGATACAATACGAGACGACGCTTAGCATTGTTGACGGTGGTATAAAAATTGGCAGCAGATGGGATGTGCAGCAATACTTCGAAACCACTTTACCGAATGCAACATATACGCTGTCTCTACTTTACAAAGATAGAACGGGTTCTGATCCGCTACGCCTGCTTATCGGAAATCGCACAGATGGCGACCTCGCCCAAACAGAAAGCAAAGATGCAAGCGGTATTCTCAGCGTTACGTTTTCGACTGACAAATCGAATAAAGTTAATTTCGGTTTTACTGGTTCAACAGATAACTCCGCTATCATCATCGCCATCAAGCTCGAACTGGGCGACACGCAAACCCTTGCGCACAAGGAAAACGAAAAGTGGGTGCTGAACGAAATCCCTGATTTCGGGGAGCAGTTGAGGAGGTGCCAGAGGTATTTCGTGCGTGTTGGTCCGGGCGGCAACTCTCCGGCTGGAATCGGAATTTATCGCGATGGAAATATCAACGGCTGGCTACCTCTCCCGGTTGAAATGCGAACCATACCCTCGTTATCTTTCAACGGGAGTCTGTTTACGGTTCCCAACTTTCACAACGTTAAGTTCAAAAACCAAGATGCATCGACCACCCGCATTATAATGTATATTTGCGAACTAATCAATTCGGGTGAAACCTTGTCACAGATTCCGTATTCGCTGCAATGTGGGGCAGACTCCTACATTGACATCTCCGCCGACCTATAAAAGGAGGTGACACCATGCAAACACCAAAATCGCGTGTTTACGTCCAGACGGACGAGACCGGTCGTGTGCTGCGGCTTGAGGGAGAGTATTCCCTCCCGGCAGATCTCGCCGGTTGGATAAAAATTGATGAAGGCTATGGAGATAAATTTTCGCTCGCGCAAAGCCACTATTGCGCAAAGCCGTTATACGACGGCGCGGTTCTGCGCTATAAGCTCGTAGACGGCAAGGTGGTAGAGCGCACTGCCGAGGAAATCGAGGCGGATAAGGCGAAGCTGCCGAAGCCGGTTATCCCGAAAACCAACGCAGAACTGGAAAGCGAGAACGCTAAGCTCAAGCAGCAGATTTCCGCTCTTGCCGATCAGCAATCTTTTTACGAGGACTGCATTGCTGAAATGGCAGAAATCGTCTATGCGTAAGTTAATCAAGGCCTACACGGTCTATGTCCATGAAAATAGCACAAACGGTAAAGTTTATATCGGAATAACCAGTCAAAAGCCCGAAAATCGTTGGAGAAACGGAAAAGGTTATTTAACTGGTTACGCGAAGAAAACTCCATTCGCAAACGCTATTATGAAGTATGGATGGGAGAATTTTTCACACCACATTGTGCTTTCTGGCATTTCTCAGGAAAGAGCAAATCGGATTGAGCAAAACCTTATAAGAGTGTTTAACTCCACTGACCGTTCCAAAGGCTATAATCTATCGCATGGAGGCGGCGGCGTTACTGGCTTTACAGTCGACGAGGTAGAACGGAAAGCCCGTTCTGAACGAATGAAGGGAGCCAAATTTTCAGATGAAACGCGCCGGAAGATGTCAGAGGCAAAGAACGGTTACGTTCCGTGGAACCGCGGAAAGCATACAGGCTTTACAGAAAAACAAACAGCAGCGAGAAGAAGACGCTGTAGGAATGTAAAAACTGTTGATGGCGTTTTTGATACTGTATCTGAATGCGCAAAGTTTTACGGGGTGTGTCGTAAAACACTATCTGACTGGCTCTCCGGAAAAAGAAAGCCCAGCAAGAAGTACGAACATATTCAAGCTACATATTTATGAAAGGAATGATACAAATGATGGCAACTTTATTCGCAAATCGCATTATTATCGGCAGGTGCACTTTTGAGCAGGTGCCGAACAAGCTCAAACAGCAGGTAGCGGAAATCCTCGTAGAGGAATGCGGCATGCCGGAACTTGTGCCTGCTGAGTTTGGCGGTACCAAGGAGGCGTAAAGTGAAGGGCGCAGAAAACACCGCTGCACCGAACATGATCGTCGACGAGGTTTTTCCGTGGCAAATCAGACAGCGTGAGGACTTTGCAGAAATCCGCGAGGCGGTGCGCAAATACAGGATTACAGAGCTGTATCTCACGCAGAAGTACAACAGAAAGCAGGTGGGGTATGCCCGCTGAGGTTATTACGGCGGCGCTGTCGCTGGTCGGTACTTTGGTGGGAACGCTGGGCGGCATTGCGCTGAGCAGCAATCTTTCCAACTACCGCATTGAGCAATTAGAAAAGAAAGTCGAGAAGCACAATAACCTTGTTGAAAAAACGTACAAGTTGCAACAGGATGTTACTGTGCTTGACGAGCGAATCCGTGTTGCGAATCATCGCATCGAGGACTTGGAAAAGGAGCATATTTATGAACATGAACATCAAAGTACGAGTGCGTAATCCTTGGTTCTGGGTGGGCGTTGTGTCGGTAGCTATCACCGCCATCGGCGTTGACCCGCAGACTTTTACGAGCTGGGCGGCTGTGTGGGAGGGCATCAAGGCGGTGCTTTCTAATCCTGTACAGCTTGTTACCATGTGCCTTGCGGTGCTGTCGGTCTTTATTGACCCGACGACGGCCGGTCTTTCGGACAGCGAGAAGGCGCTGACCTATGATGCACCGAGGAAGGACAGCCATGAAGATTGATTACATCCCCTGTGACCCGAGCAACTACCGTTCGGGTCGCGGCGGAAACGGCATTCGCTATATCGTCATGCACTACACGGCGAACAACGGCGACACGGCGGCGAACAACGGACGGTACTTTCAGAACGACAATCTGAGCGCAAGTGCGCACTACTTTGTCGACGAGAAAAGCATTGTGCAGTCTGTCCGCGATGATGACACGGCGTGGCACTGCGGCGGTGCGCTCGAGAGCGGCCATCATCCGCTGCGCGGCATCTGCATGAACCGCAACAGTATCGGCGTGGAAATGTGCTCGGACATCGTGAACGGCAGATACACCATCACGGCGGCAACGGTCGACAGGGCGGTCGAGCTCGTAAAGTATCTCATGGGGCGGTACAATGTGCCTGCTGACCGTGTTGTACGGCACTACGACGTGACCGGCAAGGATTGCCCGGAACCGTGGGTGAGAAATCCGCAGCTGTGGGAAAAGTTCAAGAATATGCTGACAGAGAAAGAAGTTGAAGATATGACGGAAGCACAGACCCGCGCAATCGCAAAGCAAGAGATCAGGAGCGCGGCGGAGAAGGTTTACAACAGGCCGAAGGATTGCCCGCAGTGGGCACAGGAGACCGTGCAGAAGCTCGTAAACAAGGGCTTTCTGCAGGGTGACGAGAACGGCAACCTTGCGCTTACCGAAAGCCTGATGCGCATTCTGGTGATTAACGACAGAGCGCACCTGTACGGCTAAGAGAAAAAACGAGGGGAAAGATATGCGGTGACACCATAACGAGGGGATACCGCATGAAATTAACGGAATTTACAAGGCCGGAGGTGGAATACTTCCGGAGTGAGTGCAATTTTACAGACGAGGAACGCGCCGTATTCGATCTACGAGTTACGGCGCGTTCTGTTATTCAGATTGCTGACACGCTGCATATGAGCGAGGCAACGGTTTACCGGCGCCTGCGAAACATCAAACGGAAAATACTGAAAGTTTTGTGATAGGTTTTCGCGCTTCCGATGCGCTATAATAGACGCATAGAGAGGGGCGATAAAGCATGAGCTACGAACAAAGACTGGAACGTATCGGCTACGACAAGCAGTGTGCGCGGCGCATTGCTGAGGACTACCGCGAGGCGGGGAACACAAAGTATCTCGACGAGTACCTTGCCTACAAGGAGCGCTCCCTCCACGAAACGGAGGTGCACGGATAATGGCTTACGGTTATCCACAGTATCCACAGCAATATTCACAACAGAATGTGCAGATGCCACAGTACCCACAACATATTGTGCGTCCAGTGGCAAGCGTCGAGGAGGCAAGAGCGGTTCAGACCGATTTCTCGGGCGCTTTAACCATCATGCCGGACACGGCGCACGGCTATATCTACACAAAGCAGCTCAACCTTCAAACCGGCTGCGCGGATTTCGCGGCATACAGCCGGGTGCAGATGCAGGAAACAAATAAACCCTCGGAAACGGATTTGTCAAAGTTCGTTCCGAGAAGCGAGTTTGACGAACTGAAAGCACGGTTCAACACCTTGTGCGACAAGCTGGGAGGCAGTGAGGCATGATGAATATGATGCAGGTTTTGCAGCTGATGCAGCACGGCGGAAACCCGACGGCGCTTTTGCAGCAGATGACGGGCAATAATCCGATGGTCGGTCAGCTGATGCAGAGTATGCAGGGCAAGAGTCCGGACGCGCTGCGGCAGATGGCGATGAACATTGCAAAGGAGCGAGGAATCGACCTCGATCAGTTTGCACAGCAATTCGGCATGAAGATCAAGTAAATAACTTCTTTTCAGTTTTGACGGGTCTTGACGAAAAACCGACGTGATTTTGTCATGTTCGGAGTTCGCGCGGCTCCGTTCAAAATAAACTGAAAAGGAGATTTTCAAATGGATAACGATTTTGCAACCGGCTACGCTCTTGGATCTGATAACAACGGCGGCGGCAATGACGGCATGTGGGGCGGTAACGGCTCGTGGATTTTCGCGTTTCTGATTATCGCGCTCATCTTCGGCGGTAACGGCTGGGGCAACTGGGGCGGCAACGGCTCGAACGGTGCAGGCTATCAGGGCGCAGTTACTCGCTCCGACCTGTGCAGCGAGTTCAATTTCAACAACCTGTCCCGTTCCGTTCTCGGCATTCAGGACGGATTGTGCAACGGCTTTTACAGCATGAACAACGGTATGCTGACCGGCTTCAACACGCTCGGCAGCGCGGTTTCTAACGGCTTCCACGGCGTGGACAATTCGGTTTGCCAGCTCGGCTATCAGAATGCCCAGCTTATCAACGGCGTAAACACCAACATGAACAACGGCTTTAACGGCGT
>ERZ857965.665-NODE-665-length-44793-cov-3.954401_pt1 | contig 44793 bp, 40 predicted proteins | sample MGYA00519758_ERZ857965 | MGnify/ENA primary metagenome ERZ857965 (study PRJEB31778, sample SAMEA3449381) | human gut metagenome | biome: human gut; feature: human-associated habitat; material: faeces | place: United Kingdom | collected 2010/2012 ... | reverse complement strand
AGAGTTGCAAGGGTTACAGTGGGCTATACATATGATGACAGACCTGTAACTGTAAGAGATCTTAAAATACAGGGAGCTGTTGCGGCTGTGCTTAAGGACGCCCTCAAGCCTAATCTGGTGCAGACTCTTGAACATACGCCTGTATTTATTCACGGCGGACCTTTTGCAAATATCGCTCACGGCTGCAATTCGATAATGGCGACAAAAATGGCCCTCAAGCTGGCAGACGTAGTAGTTACAGAAGCGGGATTTGCCGCTGACCTTGGAGCGGAGAAATTCCTTGATATCAAGTGCCGCAAAGCAGGACTTACACCTGCGGCGGTAGTTATTGTCGCAACAGTAAGAGCCCTCAAATACCACGGCGGAGTTGCAAAGAACGACCTTGGAGCAGAAAACCTTGAAGCCCTCGAAAAGGGACTTCCTAACCTGCTTCAGCACGTGGAGAATATAACTAAACAGTTCGGACTTCCTGCGGTTGTCGCAATCAACAGATTTCCTACAGACACAGAGGCAGAGCTTGCGCTGGTTGAGGAAAAATGCAGAGAGCTTGGCGTTAATGTTGCGCTGTCAGAGGTATGGGGCAAGGGCAGCGAGGGCGGCGAGGCGCTTGCAGAAGAGGTTTTAAGACTTATAGAGCAGCCTAATGATTTTGCATATATATATGAAGATGATATGTCAATCGAAGAAAAAATATCAGCAATAGCTACTAAGATATACAGAGCGGACAGAGTTATATATACTCCTGCCGCAAAGAAGCAGCTTGCAACTATTAAGGGACTCGGAGTTGAAAACCTGCCTGTATGTATGGCAAAGACCCAGTTCAGCTTTTCGGACGACCCGTCAAAGCTGGGAGCGCCGAGAGGCTTTGACATTACAATCAAGGATATCAAGGCGTGCACAGGCGCAGGCTTTATAGTTGCCAAGACAGGCGATATTATGACTATGCCAGGACTTCCTAAGGTGCCTGCGGCAGAAAAAATAGACGTGGACAGCACAGGTAAAATATCAGGACTGTTCTAGAATATATAATATAGGGATATTACTCGTTAAGCATAAACTCCTCTGCACTTAAATATATTAGTGCCGGGGAGTTTTATTATGCATGGAAAAAATGACAGAAAACTGGGCTTTGCAGGGCTTGTGGGAGTATCTGCGGGCAGTGCGGTTGCAAGCGGCATATTTGCATTTCCGGGAGATTTTGCAGCGGCAGGAGCAGGAACCGCAGCGGTACTTACGGGCTGGCTTACAGCGGGCGCGGGAATGCTGGCGGTGGTTATGTGCTTCTTTGGACTTGGAGAAGCAGCCCGGCAGCCTAATGGAGGCATATATTCCTATGCAAGAGATGGCTTTGGTAAATGCGCGGGCTTTTATACAGTCTGGAGCTACTGGCTTTCGGCTCTGTTCGGCAATCTTTCGTTTCTCAGTCTGCTTGCCGTTTCGGTTTCATATTTTCTGCCGCAGGGAAGCAGGGCTGCCGTCCTTATAGGACAGAGCCTGTTCATATGGTGCGTGGCGGCTGTTTTACTTAAAGGGACAGAATACGCCGCAAAGGTAAACCTTATGGTTGCAGCAGCAAAGCTTATTCCAATCGCGGCCTTTGCAGCAGCCGTTGTATTTTTCAGAGCCTTTGATCTCAATATATTTATGGATAATTTCTTCGGACAGGATACAGGCTACAGCATGCTGCACCAGATAAAAGCAACCACAGGCATATCCCTCTGGGCGTTTGTGGGGATAGAGGGCGCGGCAGCTGTATCGGCAAGAGCCAGATACCCCAAAGATGTGGGCAGAGCCATAGCCGTATCCTTTGTGTGTGTACTCCTTATATACCTTTTGGTTTCGGTACTTTCCATGGGCGTTATGACAAGGCAGGAGCTTGCATCTCTCGGCAATCCACCCCTCGCATATGTATTTGAAAAGGTGGCGGGCAAAGCAGGAGCTGTAATCATCAACGCCGGAGTCATACTGGCGCTGGGCGGAGCCTATCTGGGATACAACCTGCTGGCATCTGAATGTATGGCGGCATCAGCCCGGCAGGGAGCCTTTTCGTTTTTTTTCGCGAGAGCCAGCAGAAACGGCAGTCCTGCAGCCGCAGTGCTTGTCACCTGCGGCGCAATTCAGCTTCTTACGATTGCTTTTACAATGACTGGCGCATCATATCAGAATATATATGAGATGGCGGCAAGGCTGTGCGCGCCTGTATACCTTATGTCTGCTGCATACTATCTGAAACTGTGTGTTATGAGGAAAAAACGAAGCGCAATGCAGTGTATAATTGCGGCGGCGGGAACCCTTTACGGCCTGTATATGATGTACGCTCTGGGCTTTGGGGAAGTGTTCACGCTGGGAATATTTCTTGCTCCAGGAACCGTTCTGCACATATCTGCGCAAAAAGAAAAAAATCAGCGTATACTCGAAAGTACCGCTGATAAACTGCTGATTGGAGCAGTTATATTAATCTTTGCCGTTTCGGTGTGTCTTACTGCGGCAGGTGTTACTGCGCCGCTTTTTCGATGGCCTCTTTGAGTCCTGCCACAAGCTGATCCGCACATGAGGTCTTTTTCATACCGCAGTGAATACCCTCAAGCTTGCTTACAACATCTTCAACTTTCATACCCTCAACCAGTCTGCCTAAAGCCTGGAGGTTGCCGTTGCAGCCGCCTGTGTATCTGACATTGCGAACAGTGTTATCCTCTATTTCAAATTCAATGGCTCTGGGACATACGCCCTTTGGAATATATGTGTATTTCATTAATTTCTCCTTTCGCAAAATGTGTATTTGTCGTATAATTAGTATACAACAGAAGCAAGGAAGATTAAACTGCAATGTACGAAAATGTTAAAGAAGATAAAATACTTTTTGCACATATAGAAGATTTATATGACAAATGCATCAACGGATATACTATGGGAAACAGCGGATTCCTTGACTTAAGGCAGCAGTCCCTTGTAAAGGAGCGATACAGATACGACAGCGCCGTTGAGTTTTACGGAGGATACGAGGATGCCGAGAGGAGAATATGCGTATTTAAACCAGAATGGATTTCGCAGAGCGCGGCGGAGTATTTTGCAGACAATGAAGAGGACAACCCTATTGTGTGGATAAGAGCCTACAGACAGGCAGGCTCAAGAGCGCTCAGCCACAGGGATTATCTCGGCTCGCTGGTGGGTATGGGTCTCAAAAGAGAAAAAATAGGGGACATACTCGTAAGAGAGGACGGCGCGGATATTGCAGTTCTTCGGGACATTTCGGAGTTTCTGCTGTATAATTATGAAAAGGCAGGCAGGACAAGTCTTAAGCTTGAGATAGTAAGCAGTAGCGACATCAAGCTGCCGCCCCTGAGATTTAAGGAAATATCCGATACGGTGGCATCGCTTCGGCTTGACAGCGTGCTATCATCGGCCTTTGGCATTTCGAGAGCAAAGGCGGCAGAGGCGGTACGAAAGGGTATTACCTTTGTAAACAGCAGCCAGATAGTAAAGCCCGACTTTAATGTAAACGAGGGGGACAGACTGGTTATCCGGGGGCTTGGCAAGGCCAGACTTGCGGAGATAGGCGGAAACAGCAAAAAAGGCCGGACATATATTAAAATAGAAAAATATCTGTAACAGGAGATATGCTTATGGCAAGGCGAAAGAAAAAAGGAAAAATTGCAGTAATAATTATACTTTCGGTATTAATACTTGCAGCAGCGGGAATTTGTATTTTTGTATTTAACACTCCGGCGTATGTGGACTCTGCCAAAGAAAAAACAGGAATTACAAATCCGCTTACGGGAGAGCAGGTTGAAACACTTCCCGCAAGACCGCTGATAGTATCGACGGACAATGTGGGAGAGGCAAAGCCGCAGCTTGGAATATCAAAGGCGGATATAGTCTATGAAGTGCCTGTCGAGGGGTCGCAGTCAAGGCTTGAGGCTATATATTACAGTGAAATACCTGAAACCGTAGGGCCCTGCAGAAGCGTCAGATCATATATAGTAGACCTTGCAAGAGAATACAATGCAATACTTGTGCATAACGGTTACAGTCCGCAGGCAAGAGAATATCTTGAGCAGGGCAGTGTGGCATATATACCTGCCCAGAAATACAGCTTCTTTTACAGAACCGATGCAAAGCCTGCGCCGCACGACTGCCTTGTGGACACAAAAGACGTGCTAAAAGCGGCAGCGGATAACGGCTGGGATACATCAGTAGATGTGAGGGCTTTCAGCTTTATGGACGAGCAGGAGGAGGCTGTATTGACAGGCACACAGGATAAATACCTTGCAAAGTGTGAGGAAGAAATCAAAGAAAACCTCAAATGGTCATGGCAGAAATATGAGCTTCCTGATTTAAGCGGTATAGAATTTGCGGCAAATGAAGAGGTTTCGGAGATAAAGGTTGCCTATTCCGGTTCAGACAATGTATATAAGTATTTGAGTGATGAGGGTGTGTATCAGAAATTTGTAAACGGCGGTGAATATGCTGATTTTACAGACGGAGAGCTTATCAAAACCTCAAACCTTATAGTCTACAGAGTATCAAGCAGCGTATTTGACCACAAGGGCAGACTGGATATAGATATGTGCGCAGGCGGAGAAGCTTGGGTGTTTACAAAAGGCAGAATGTTTGAATGTACATGGAGCAAGAAATATCTGGACAGCCCTGCAGTATTCAAGGACAAAGACGGCAATGAGATAAAGCTTGCTGTCGGAAATACGTGGATAAATATAATTGACGGCAATTCTAAATTCAGTTACAAATAGGAGGTGGATTTAATGTTTACTATTTATGTTACATACAAAGGCAGTGACAGAGATGCCGTAGAGGGATTTTACAAAGAAATCAGGGAAATCGGCATCGATATTCTTTCACGCAAAGAGGACGGCAATGTACGCTACGAATATTACTGGCCTGCAGAGCATGAAAACCAGCTGTTTCTTCTGGAAATATGGGAAACAAAAGAAGCTCAGCAGATACATTCACAGCAGGCTCACTTTAAAAAGCTGGGAGAGCTTAAAGAAAAATACGGTATTGAAACCGCAGTGGATTTTGAGTAGAATATATGATATAAAGTAAAAAATACTGATAAACAGGAGGCGGAGGGATTATGTACTGTACAAGAAAAATAACAGATAAGATAAGCTATATAGGAGCAAGCGACAGAAGAATTGCTCGGTTTGAAAACGTATATCCTGTTCCGGAGGGAACATCATATAACTCATACTTTGTAGACGACATCAGAACAGCGGTAATTGATACTGTAGACAGAGCCGTTTCAAAGCAGTTCTTTGAAAACATCAGATATATGCTGGCAGGCAGACCGCTTGACTATGTGATAATAAATCATATGGAGCCTGATCACGCAGCGTCACTGGAAGAACTGGTTATGAGATACCCCGAGGTTACAATTTTATGCAACGACAAGACCAGAAAAATGATAAACCAGTTCTTTGAATTTGATATAGATGCGAGAGTTCAGATTGTTGCAGAGGGAGACACTGTATGCACAGGTGCTCACACCTTTAAATTCTTTATGGCTCCTATGGTGCACTGGCCTGAGGTAATGGTTACCTATGAGGAGTCACAAAAAATTCTGTTTTCGGCAGATGCTTTCGGCAACTTCGGCGCATTAAGCGGCGGTATATTTGATGATGAAACCGAGGTGGACTACAGTGAAGCCAGAAGATATTACACTAATATAGTCGGAAAATACGGACCGCAGGTGCAGGCTGTCCTCAAAAAAGCTGCTGCGCTTGACATTAAGATGCTGGCGCCTCTCCACGGCGTTATATTCAGAACCAATTTGGCAGACATTATCGGTATGTATGACAAATGGAGCAGATATGAGCCTGAGGAAAAAGCAGTCCTTATACCGTACGCATCGGTTTATGGCAATACCGAAAGTGTGGCGGCATTAATTGCCGCAAAGCTGGCGGACAAAGGCATCAGAACTAAAATGTATGATGTTTCAGCGGTTCACGCTTCATATATACTGTCGGAAGCTTTCAGATACAGCCATATCGTATTCCTTTCAACAACCTACAATGCAGGAGTATTTGTAAATATGGAAAATCTGCTTCATGATATTGCAAACCATAATCTGCAGCACAGAACTGTTGCTTTTGTTGAAAACGGCTCATGGGGTCCTATGGCAACAAAGGGTATGAAAGCAATACTTGAGCCTTGCAAAAACATAACATATATCGAGAAGAACGTAACTGTCAAATCCGCCCTCAAGGAAGAACAGATTGCGGATATAGATGCGCTGGTTGAAGCTGTTGCAGCTTCAATGGCAGGAGAGGAAGCTCCTGCAGAGGAAGCTGCGCCTGAAAAGACATATGTGTGCAAGATATGCGGATATGTTTATAAGGGTGAGATGCCTGCTGACTATGAGTGCCCGCTTTGCGGAGTCGGTCCTGATATGTTTGAAGAACAGTAATAACTATAGAGATAAAGCCCCCGGCAATGAGAACCGGGGGCTTATAAAGTTTTTGAGGTTCTGTTGTATACTCCCGAGTTTGACAGCTAAAACTTAACTGATTTTTGCATATCTTTTTTGGCGTCGCTTTTGCATCATTCTGTTTTTTTGAGATAATCCTATGGCTTTTTTCATATTCACCTTTGTAATAATCTGATAATCAGTATATTACCCCTTCTTTCTCCGAGTTTAAGTGTGTTACGGTAAAACTCTGACTGTATATCATCAAAGTTTTCACAGAGAACATCCGGAGCGCGGTACATCTGAAGAACATCAGAATCCGGCTGCTGAAGGAGAGTTTTGGAACGTGGTTCAAGAATTCTGCCGTAACAGAGCTTCTGAAATATATCTGTAAGGTTAAAGGAAAAATCTGCATTCTTCTGAATTGAGGCGCATATTCTGTCCGGTCCGGGATCGTAAAAAATCCGCTGGAGGAAAAGGTATATCGGTAATTCTTTGTGATAAGAGAGGAAGGGGAGAAATCGATGGAGATATTCCGGGTTTCCGGTTTTTCCTGCTCTGTCAGGAAAGCGGCGTGTTCTTTTGCCCATTCCATAAAGTCACGACCTTTTTTTTACGGATTTTCTGTTCGCTGCCCGGTTTTTTAACAGTACCGGTATTTTCGATACCTTTGGTATCGTAGTAGATTTTGATGATGTAAAAGCGTATGCCGGGTTCTGATTTGTTTGTTCTTACTCTCATAACAGGCCTCCGAAGCAAAATCTTAAAAATCTGACAAAAGAATTAAGCGTTTTCAACGCTTACAGCTGTTTTTCTGCTTCTGAGGTTTCAAACTCCCGCCTGCTCCGTCAATTCCCTGATGCACCCTGCTTTATTATCTTTCTGCGGCTTTTTCAGCCGGTTTTTAACGATACAGCTGTTTTCTAAAAGTCTTTTGGTTTTTTTGACCGTATGTTATACTAAATCTAAACAATCATTATACCTTTTTTCTTTTTGATCGTATAAATAAACAGAAGGAGGAAGCAAGGTTATAAACAGCAAGACATAGCAATCAGATTTGAGCGATCACTCTCAGACAAAACTATAAGGGAGGGATCATTATATGAAAAAATCAGAAAAGAACTTGACACAAGTATAAAGCTCAAAAATGTTGATTTTAATACAAAGATAAAGACCAACAATTCATATATAAAGATGTTGAAAAACGACTGAAAAGTGCTATCCCCCCCAATTGACGATGAAAGGAGAAAAACAATGGAACTGAACAAAGAATTATTGGAAAAAGCAAAAGAAATGAAAACACCCGAAGAACTTTTGGCATTTGCAAAAGAAAATGGCATTGAAATGACAAAAGAAAAAGCGGATGCGTATTTTAAGCAGTTCGGCACAAGCTCCGGCAATATAGCAGATGACGAGCTTGAAAATGTTTCGGGCGGCAAATTTGACGAAATGGAAGACCAGAAGCTACCCCCGGGTTGGACATGCCCGAACTGTGGCAAATATATTCCGAAAACCATTACGGACTTAGTACGGCCGAGACTCAGATGCCCGTACTGCCTGTCGATAATAAACATCGATCGGGAAAATCCTGAAGCACGAAAATAAACTGATACAGCTGCCGTACCGGCTCTGTCCATGGAACAATTGATGGAATATCTGAGTGCGCGATGAGGAACGGGCAGCCTGTTTCGCCTTGTTTGCAGACTGCCTCCTCGACTCCCATCTCAGTCGCGTGCCTGAGCGTTTTCGCCCGGGTGTTTGAGTGTTCACTCACACGCCCAAATGTATATTTACACGAAAAAGAGGCAAAAAACGAGTTCGATTCGTGTAAATCTTAACTTCAGATGAATTTTCAACTCAATAGGCAAATTGCACTCAAAAATACGTGGAAAAGCCCGGGAAATCAACGAAAACGGTGACTTTCCGGGCGAATCTGATATAATTATTGAGTAGGATATCATACTTAACAGGAAAAGCAAAATGTACTTTGATTTTCTTGTAAAAATACCGGAAAACACTAAAAAATCTCATTGAACAAGAGAAAAGGCACTGCTTATGTAGAATATACATACGGCAGAAAATATATTCCCGAAAAGCGCTATAACATACCTCAAAGAACTACAATAGGCAAGGCAGATCCGCTTGATCCGACAATGATGCATCCCAATCAGAACTTTGTGAAATACTTCCCGGACGTTGAGCTTCCGGAATTCAGGAAACGGTCAAAACGAAGCGGCTGCATCAGAATAGGCAGTTATGTTGTGATTAAGAAAATCATAGAAGAATACAGGTTTGATGAAATGATGGCTAATATCATAGGAAAAGACAGCGGCCTTTTCCTTGACCTTGCAGCCTATTCAATAGTCACAGAAAACAATGCAGGGCAGTATTACCCTGAATACGGAAATAACCATCCTCTTTTTACCCCGGGAATGAAGATATACAGCGATACAAAAGTATCTGATTTTCTTTCCTCGGTTACGCCGGATCAGAATATAGCGTTTCTGGATGAATGGAATGCTGCCCGCGATCATCGGGAAAAAATATATATTTCCTATGATTCCACAAACAAGAGCTGTCAGGCAGGAGATGTTGAAATTGCAGAGTATGGTTATGCGAAAGACGGAAAAGACTACCTTTTGTGATGAGGAGATGACTCATACAACGCTTTCAAGGCAGCTCAAGGCTTTGGAGAGCGAGGGGCTGATTGTGCGAAAGGAGTACAGCCAGGTGCCGCCGAGGGTTGAATACAGCCTTAGCGAGATAGGCAGCAAATTCAGCGCTGTGCTGGCGGAGCTTGAGATATGGGGAAATGAATTATTGACTATATGAATAAAAAAGCGCAAAGCGAAGCAGACTTATAACTAAGGGCCTCTGAATATGATTTCAGGGGTTTTTAATTAATTTGAAAAATATTTTTATTTACCTATTGACAAGGTGGGTAAATGGGTGTAAGGTATATACATACTAACGAGGTAGGTAAAAGAAAATGAAACAGAAACCATATAATTTCTTGTGTATGCCCTTTGGGGCATATATATAAAAAGGACAGATGTTAAAGTAATTTGTTTTTAGTATTTAAAGGAGGAAATTATGTCAAAGATATATAAATCAGCAGATCAGCTTATAGGAAACACACCACTGGTGGAATTAACAAAGATAGAAAAGGAATTGGGATTAGAGGCTAAAATACTTGCAAAGCTTGAATATTTCAATCCGGCTGGATCGGTAAAGGACCGTATCGCCAAGGCTATGATAGATGACGCCGAAAAATCAGGAAGGCTCAAACCGGGCTCCGTTATAATCGAGCCTACAAGCGGCAACACAGGCATAGGCATTGCATCTGTAGCAGCGGCGAGAGGCTACCGCATTATAATCGTAATGCCTGAAACAATGTCAGTAGAGAGAAGACAGCTTATGGCGGCATACGGAGCAGAACTGGCGCTTACAGAGGGCGCCAAGGGAATGAAAGGCGCAATTGCCAAGGCTCAGGAGCTTGCAGACGAAACTGAAAACAGCTTCATTCCGGGACAGTTTGTAAACGAGGCAAACCCTAAGGCTCACTTTGAAACAACAGGTCCTGAAATCTACGAGGACACTGACGGAGAGGTTGATATATTCGTTGCAGGCGTCGGAACAGGCGGCACGGTAACAGGTACAGGCCAGTATCTGAAATCAAAGAAGCCGGAAGTAAAGGTTGTGGCGGTAGAGCCTGAAACCTCACCTGTATTATCGCAGGGCAAGGCGGGAAGCCATAAGATACAGGGAATAGGCGCAGGCTTTGTTCCTGACGTGCTTGACACATCGGTATACGATGAGATTATACCTGTAGCAGATAACGATGCTTTTGAAACAGGCAGACTTATAGGAAGAAAAGAGGGCGTACTGGTTGGTATTTCATCAGGCGCAGCGGTTTATGCGGCAATACAGCTTGCAAAAAGACCTGAAAACAAGGGCAAGAATATTGTAGTTCTGCTTCCGGACACAGGCGACAGATATTTGTCAACTCCTCTTTTCGCACAGTAAAATATATGATAGAATAAATATGTAATTTACACAGAGGTGAAGATAAATGATGATTTCCACAAAGGGAAGATATGCTCTCAGGGTTATGATTGACCTGGCGGAGCATTGCAATGGAGAATATATTCCTATGAAAGACGTAGTCAAAAGGCAGCAGGTTTCACAGAAATATGTGGAGCGGATTATGACAATGCTGTCAAAGGCGAATTTCGTAGAGGCCGTGCACGGCAAGGGCGGAGGCTACAGGCTCAACCGCAGTCCCGATGAGTACATTGTAGGCGATATACTGAGGCTTACGGAGGGTTCACTTGCACCTGTGGCGTGTTTGGACTGCGATGCCGAGGAATGCGAGAGGGCCGATCAGTGCAGGACGCTTCCTATGTGGAAAGAGCTTAATAACAGAATTACAGATTTCTTTGACGGCATCACCATTGCCGATTTAATGAAAAAAGACATAGAGATTTAGAAATAACAGGCGATTGCATAATATATATTATGTAATTGCCTGTTTTTGTGATAAGATATTATTATGGTTTTAGACGGGATAGAAATAAAGGTAGACAAAAAACGAATAAAAAACATATACATACGCATTAAGCCCCCTGCAGGCGATGTGGTCATATCAGCGCCTCTTCATATGAGAGATGAGGATATATACATTTTTGCAGAGTCGAAGCTTGCGTGGATCAAAAATCACCGCAGGAAGTATGAGGGCGCGGTAAGCCGCCGGCTTGTATCAGGTGAGAAGCTTTACTTGTGGGGCAATCCGTATACTTTGGTGATAAAAGAGGGCAGGAGCAGAGCCGAAACGGCAGGCGAGAATATAATTATATATGCTCCTCAAGGATCATCATTTGAACAGCGGCAGGCTGCATTAAACGAATTTTACCGCAGAGAGCTTTTGCAGAAGATATCAGAGCTTGCGCCACTATGGGAGCAGGCTACAGGTCTTTTTGCGGACGAATGGAGAGTTCGGGATATGCAAACCCGCTGGGGCAGCTGCAACACCGTCAGAAAGCGCATATGGCTGTCTCTGAAGCTGGCGCCTTATCCGGTATGCTGCCTTGAATATGTTATCGTTCACGAGCTTTGTCACCTGCTGGTGCCAAATCACGGCGCGGATTTCAAAGCGCTTATGGATAGGTTTTGTCCCGAATGGAAAAAAGTAAAAAGGCTGCTTAACGGAGGTTATTATGTTTAGTCTGGTTTCACTGGCAATGCTGCCGGGTATACTGATAATATTATACATATTCAGAAAAGACAAGGTCGAAAGAGAGCCTGTAAACCTTATAGTTAAAATGGTTGTTTTAGGCGCGCTTTCGTGTGTGCCTGCGGCATTTCTCGAGGGCTGGATAGAGAACTATCTTCCGCAGTATCCGGAGGGAAGTCTGGGATATGCCATGACTATATCCTTCCTGTCGGCAGGCCTTATAGAGGAACTGTGCAAGTTTGCGTTTCTTAGGATAGGAATATGGAAAAACAGAGAGTTTGACTACAGGTTTGACGGAGTCGTATACGGCGTTTCTGTGGCCGCAGGCTTTGCAATGCTTGAAAATATAATGTATGTGCTTGACGGAGGCATATCCGTTGCTGTCACAAGAGCGTTTCTTTCAGTACCGCTTCACGCCTTCTGCGGAGCGTTTATGGGCGCTTTCTTCGGAATGGCAAAGAAGCATTATGTTGCGGGAAACAGAGGCGGCGCTGCGGGCTGCCAGCTCTGCGCCGTTATAATTCCTATTGTAATTCACGGCATATATGATACATTTGCATTTTTAAACCGGGACTATGCTTCCATGTGCCTGCTTGCATTTACGGCGCTGCTTTACATTATAGGCATAACCGTTATAAACAGGCTTGCAAAGGACGACTGGAAGATGTCAATCTATCCGCAGGAAAGACCGGAAACGCTGGAGTTTGTCAGAGCCTACGAGGAGCCTGAGCGGACCTACAGTCACAATACGGTCAAAGCGACTAACGGCTTCAGTATAGCGGGACTCATATGCGGAATAATCGCATACCTTACAATGGCGACATTTGTACTGCCGTCGCTTCTTGCAATTATATTCAGTTCGATAGGCAGAAGAAGCACTCCGCCGGGAGTCAGGAACTCGGCGGCAAAAGCCGGAATGGTTATGGGAGTCACCTCCCTTATATTAAACGCAGTAATATACTATATGATTTTTTAGGAGGAAGCCATGTTGGAATTTATAAAGGCAGCGCTGCCGTGGGTAGTGATGGGCATTGTTATTGCAATCTTTGCGGCGCAGAATTCAAACCGCAAAAAATCGGCGGACAAAGACAAAAAGAAGCAGGAAAGCTATATGAACGAGGGTATGTGCGTGGGTTTGTGCCTCGGAGTCTGCATAGCCTCGGCAGGCGTATGGGATATGGGAATAGGCGTCTCTTTAGGCTTATGCGCGGGACTTCTGATCGGAAGTCTTGTAAAGAAGCAGGGCTAGGCCATGAAAATTACAGGAATAATATGCCCATGCAGGCAGGAGCTTGAGCCGTTTTTAGAGGCTGCAGACAATATGAAACGGGTGCAGATTAAAAAACTTGAATTCCTGACAGGAGATATATGCGGGAAGCCGGTTGTACTGTGCAGCAGCGGCATCGGCAAGGTAAACAGCGCGATTGCCGCTCAGCTGATGACAGACAGATTTGATGTCGGAGCAGTTGTAGTATCCGGCGCGGCAGGCAGCACAGACGACAGGATTAAGTTGTTTGATACCGTTATATGCGATACGGCTGTCTATCACGATTTTGCATCAGGCTGCCTTAAAGCTGAGAGTCCGTATATGAGCGAAGCTGTATTTAAAGCGGACAGAAGCCTTACAGAGTGTCTGCGGGAAACAGATTATATATTCGGCTGTATAGCAAGCGGCGATTATTTTGTAGACGACAGGAACAGAGCGCGTATTGCAGATAAATTCGGGGCTGTGTGCGCCGATATGGAAACCGCGGCAGTTGCCCACTGCTGCTATATAAACGAGGTGCCGTTTGCCGCAGTCAGAACAATATCGGACACACCGGAATGCAGCGGCGTTAAAAACTGCCTTGCAAACCTTGAAAAAGCGGCGGAGCTGTCTGCAGCTGCGGTAATCGAAATGTTAAAAAACAGATGAATACACATAAATATTGACACATGTCACAATAGGTGGTAAAATTTAGTAAGTTAAATTGCCTGAAAGGAGAAGACTATGGACGATTTCACAGCACAATTTAATAACATTCTTGTTCGGGCATACCATAATGTACTTCTAATGGAGGAAACCAAGAGAAAACACAGCCGTACGACAACTTCTTTTCGAGGCAGAAACGCAATGGAGTTTCTATACAAAAGCGAAAACGGTGAAAAGAAAATCAGCGAGATTGCGGACTATCTTAAAATTTCAAGACCATCTGCAACGGCTCTGATTAAAAAACTTGAAACCTTTGATTACGTCAGGAGAAAAACAGATAAAGCTGATGAAAGAAGTACAATTGTATCGCTGACAAGAAAAGGCAGACTTGTTACAGCATTGCAGACTTCTCACAGAGATAATGCCATCAGCCGGATATGTGAAGAATTTACAGACGAGGAGAAGCAGGTGCTTTACAAGGGCTTCTGCAGACTTAATCAGATGTTTGAAGATTGTATAGACACAATGGAGAATGCTAATCATAAAAAATAACAGAGAAAAGGAGAACGAATATGAAGCCAGTTGCACAGGATGAATACAAGGCTATGCAGGCAAAGGACTGGGAGTGGGCCAAAGCGCTCATACAGTGCCAGATTGACGACAAAAGACCGGGCGTACAGCACCTTACCAACAGACCTATAATCAACATCAAGCAGATGCTTGAGTCAAGCGCCGAGCTTTACGGTGACGGTATTGCATTTTATACCAAATTTGAAAAGGGACCTTACACTACAATTACTCACAGAGAAGTGTTTAATGACGTAAACGGAATGGGTACAGCCCTTATCGCTCACGGTATGAAAGACAAGAGAATTGCCGTAATCGGAGAAACCACATATATGTGGGGCATAGGTTATCTGGGTACTGTCTGCGGTACAGGTATTGTTGTACCTCTTGACAAGGAGCTTTCCTACAATGAACTCAAAAACCTTATAAACGAGGCTGAGTGTTCGGCAATAATATTTGATAAAAAAAGAGAAGCTACATTTGTGAAGATGATGGAAGAGGGCGAAACAGGCCTTGAACTTCTGATTTCACAGGACAGAAGAGAGTCCGCAGACGGAATTGTATCCCAGTGGGAGCTTATTGCAGAGGGCAAGCAGCTCATAGCACAGGGCGACAGAAGCTTTCTTGACGCGCAGATAGACAGCCAGGAAATGAGCATAATAATATTCACATCGGGTACAACCGGTATGGCAAAGGGCATTATGCTGTCCCACAGAAACATTGCCGCAGACCTTATGGTATCACCGACGCTGGTTGACTTCCTGCCAAGCGATATTTTCTTCTCGGTACTTCCGATACATCACACTTTCGAGTGTACATGCAACTTCATAATGCCGCTTTACAAGGGCGGAGCCATTGCGCACTGCGAGGGACTTAAATATATAGTTAAGAATATACAGGAGGTTCACCCTACATTCCTGCTGGCGGTTCCTGCAATATTTGAGGCGCTGCACAAGGCAATATGGAAAGGCATAAGAGCCAAGGGCAAAGAAAAAACCGTAAGAAAAGCGATGAAGATATGCAAGGCCGCAAAGAAAGTCGGCATAGATCTTACCAACGTATTCTTCAAGGAAATCAAACAGACACTGGGCGGCAGAATGAGAATGATGATATGCGGCGGCGCAGCTATCAATCCGGAGATTTTAGAGGATCTTCAGGCCTTTGGAATTATGGCGCTTCAGGGCTACGGACTGTCAGAGGCTGCACCTATGGGAGCGTTAAATCCCGAAAACAAGCCTAAGAGCAACTCCTGCGGTATAGCATTTCCGGGATTTGATGCCAAAATTGCAGATCCGGGCGCAGACGGTATAGGCGAAATCTGTCTCAAAGGCGACAATATTATGCTGGGATATTACAAGAACCCCGAAGCTACGGCTGAGGTTATCAGAGACGGCTGGTTCTATACGGGAGATCTCGGATATATAGACGATGAGGGATATATAGTAATCACCGGCAGGAAGAAGAACGTAATTATTACCAAGAACGGCAAGAATGTATTCCCTGAAGAACTGGAATACCAGCTCTCACTATTTGATGAAATTGCAGAATCAATGGTATTTGAAGGAGAGGCAGAGGGTAAGAGCGACACCCTTATAGTTGCAGGTATATATCCTGACTGGGCTGTGATGAAGGATATTCTCGGTGATAAGGCTGATGACGACAGTGAAGTCGAAAAATATCTGTGGACTCTGATTGACAAAGTCAACGCAGAGAACCCGGGCTACAAAATGATAAAAAAACTCAATCTGAGACATCATGAATTTGAAAAAAACACTTCAAGAAAGATAAGAAGATTTATTGAGGACAACAAAAAAGCCTTATAACTGACAAAAATCTGAAAGCTGCTCTGAAGAAAGGGCAGCTTTTAATGAAATAAAACAAAAGGAGAAGAGATATGAAGCCGGTTTCACATGAAGAATATATGCGTATGCAGGAAAAGGACTGGGAATGGGCCAAGGGCATTATACAGTGCCAGCTTGATGATAAAAGGCCCGGAGTCCAGCATTTTGATAACAGACCTATAATAAATATAAAGCAGATGCTTGAGTCAAGCGCCGAGCTTTACGGGGACGGTATTGCTTTTTATACCAAATTTGAAAAGGGGCCATACACAACAATCACGCACAGAGAAATGTTTGATGATGTCAACAGTATGGGTACCGCCCTTATAGCGCGCGGCATGAAAGAGCGAAGAATTGCCGTAATCGGAGAGACAAACTATATGTGGAGTATAGGATATCTGTCAGTTGTGTGCGGCACAGGTGTGGTTGTCCCTCTTGATAAGGAGCTTTCATACAATGAGCTCAAGCACCTTATAAATGAGGCGGAATGTTCAGCCGTCATTTTCGATAAAAAAAGAGAAGCAACCTTTGTGAAGATGATGGAGGAGGGCGATACAGGCCTTGAGCTTCTGATTTCACAGGACAGAAAAGAGTCTGCAGAAGGAATAATATCACAGCGCGAACTTGTTACAGAGGGCAGGAAGCTCATAGAGCAGGGTGACAGAAGCTTTCTTGACGCGCAGATAGACAGCCGTGAAATGAGCGTAATAATATTCACATCGGGCACCACAGGTATGGCAAAGGGCATTATGCTTTCCCACAGAAACATTGTCGCAGACCTTATGGTTGCGCCTGCGCTGCTCAAGGTTAAACCGAGCGATATTTTCTTCTCGGTGCTGCCGATACATCATACTTTTGAATGTACCTGCGATTTCCTCATGCCTCTCTACAAGGGAAGCGCCATAGCGCACTGCGAGGGACTCAAGTATATAATAAGGAATATACAGGAGGTCAAGCCTACATTCCTGCTTGCTGTTCCTGCCGTGTTTGAAGCGCTGTACAAGGCTATATGGAAGAATATCAGAGCCAAGGGCAAGGAAAAAGCCGTAAGAAAGATAATGAAAGTATGCATAGCGGCAGGAAAGGTGCGATTAAACCTTACAGATGTGTTCTTTAAAGAAATTAAAAATACCTTTGGCGGAAGAATGAGAATGATGATATGCGGAGGAGCTGCCGTAAATCCTGAAATTTTAGAGGACCTGCAGGCCTTTGGAATTATGGCGCTGCAGGGCTATGGGCTGTCGGAAGCTGCGCCTATGGGAGCGCTTAATCCTGAAAACAAACCAAAGAGCTATTCATGCGGCATAGCGCTTCCGGGTTTTGATGCTAAAATTGCAGACCCTGCGCCAAACGGAATAGGAGAAATATGCCTTAAGGGTGATAATATCATGCTGGGATATTACAGAAATCCTGAGGCTACTGCCGAGGTAATCAGAGACGGCTGGTTCCATACAGGCGATCTAGGATATATAGATGATGAGGGATATATTGTAATAACGGGCAGAAAGAAAAACGTCATTATTACCAAAAACGGCAAGAACGTATTTCCTGAAGAGTTGGAATACCAGCTGTCGCTGTTCCCTGAAATCACAGAGTCTATGGTATTTGAGGGAGATGCCGAGGGCAAAGACGATACTCTTATTGTTGCAGGCATATATCCTGACTGGGCTTTGATTAAAGAAACTCTCGGCGATAAGGCCGATGATGACAAAGAGGTCGAAAAATATCTGTGGTCACTGGTTGACAAAATTAATGATGAAAATCCGGGGTACAAGATGATTAAAAAAATAAATCTCAGACATCACGAATTTGAGAAAAATACGTCCAAAAAGATAAAAAGATTTGTTGAGGAAAACAAAAAAGCTCTGTAACTGATAAGAAATTAAAAGCTGCTCACTGCGGGCAGCTTTTAATCATTAACGTGTTAATTTTTCTCAAGCAGTCTCATCTGAACAAACACTATTTCATTGGGAGCGAGCGTCTCGTTATATGTAAAACTTCCTGAGGTGTTAAGAAGCTTCATACTCATAGCGGGAGCGGAGATTGTTTCAATGCTCGCTTTATCTATAGCGGTTAGATCCGGTTTGAAATTTAACTGCTTCCACAGCGTTATACACGAATTTTCTCTGTTCATTCTTGAAATTCTCATCTGATAAGCACCCGGAGCATCGAAAAAGCTGAACTCAAAGTCCTGCTCGTTTTCGTCATCATCATTAAAAAACAGGAGCTGAATATCTCTGGTATCGGAAGTAATCATATACCAGCCGGTATGCTTTACAAGAAACTCATGCTGGGATTTTAGGAACTCACACAGGTAGTAAAGAGGCTTCTTGAGCCCGTTGTAGGTAAACAGCCCGTGAGGATTTTCGGCGTTGTCATACAGGGAGCACCTTGCAATCAGCGGATTTATAGCCAGCGGATTTTTAAATGCCTCCTTGAGAAATGCGATGCAGTCCGCATGAGCATCGTAATCCCTGTACATTTTGCCTATTTCAGAGGACATATGAGGAAGCCTCTTTAAAGCTGCCTCGTGGTTTTCAAATCTTGCGAAATTAACGCTGGCGGACATAACCCTGCCGGAAGCTCCCGTAAATACAGGCAGCTCTCCGTAGTCTGTTCTGATGGTATTATCTATAGTATTGAGGGGCAGGAATTTAACATCTGTCCTTGCGTTTCCCAGTATCTCGCCTCTGTAAAGCTGTCTGTATTCTTTTGGAGAGCAGCCGAACCATTCCCTGAACCTGTCCGTATAGTATTTAAGATTTGAAAAGCCCACATTCTGAGAAATCTGAGTGATTGAAACATCTGTAGACAGAAGCTCTGCCTCTGACATTTCACACCTTGCCATGCTTACAAAATTTCTGAAGCTGTCTCCTATAAACTGCTGGAACAGATGCGATAGATAATAGCTGTTTATATTCTCCGCCTTGGCAATCTCCGACAGATTGAGCTTGTAGGGATAATTCTTATATATATAGCTTACGACTCTGCCTATTCTGTCTATCTGAAGCATATCGTGGGGCACCTTGTGCTCAAAGGTTCTGCTGGACAGATCCAGAGTGAAGCCCCTGAAATTGGCATAAAGATCCGATATTAAATCTCTTGAAATCTCCTGTATGTTTTCTCTGTATCTGATGCCTTTTGAATACAGCTCGGATATTATAGAGAAAATATGAGTCTTGATTGCCAGATGTTTTTTGTAGGTGATTACATTCTCGCCCACCTTGGTGGTGAATACCTGAGTGTTAAGGTCAGGGAAAAACTCCAGAAAGTATTCCATATTAAAGCTTATGAACAGCACCAGATTGTTTTTGGTAAGTCCCTTGAAGCCGTGAACGTCATCATTGTGAATGAAATGAATATTGTTTTTGACAAGGGTATAGCGGGCATAGGCTATTTTGATTTCAATCTCTCCCTCAAGTACATACACTATCTGAATATCATTGTGGGTATGCCACGGATACTGGCCTATGGTGCAGACCTCCAGCTTTACGGGCAACCCGTCCTCGTAATCTATTTTTTTGAGCATACAAACATATCCTTTCTTTCGAAAATGCCAGATAACTGTTTTTGTTGTCATCGCATATCCATTATATATTAACAGAATATTTATTTCAATTTGAAAAAGCCTGAACGAGAAAACAAATTTATTGTGTAACAGGCTTAAAAACGCAGCTTTAAACTGGGTTTCTATAACAGATTTACGGTTTTGGAGATAAAAACGGAATTAAGCAAAAAAATACTGTCGGCACAAAAACAGGTCTTAGTTGCGATTTTTGATAACATAAAACAAAGAAATACAGCTTTAAAATTAAAATATACAGCTAAAAATCACACAAAAACAAAAAACTCGACAAGTAAGATATATATATTGCTGAAAAATTGGTATAAGCTTTATTATGTTGCGGGGAGAAATCAACGCAGCAAAAGCACATATTAAATTTTAAAAATCGAAAGGAGTATGCTGTATGATACAATGCAAGGCTGATATGATACTCAAGGGCGCCACATTTTTTTACGGAAGAAAAGATGCAGGCTACAGAGTAAAGGACATCAATTTCGTTGCTGTAAAGGGCGGCAGAATTGTCGGTATTGGTAAAGAGGGCGAGGACGCCGATTTCACAGGTCCTGACACCAAGGTATATGAATTTACAAAAGACCGGCTGATTATGCCGGGAATACATGACAACCATGTGCATCTGCTTCAGGCGGGAATGCTCAGCAAATATGCCGATCTGTACAGCGCCAGAACAGAAGAGGAAGCAGTGGCAATGGCAAAGGAATATGCCGATGCGCACCCTGATGACAAATGGATTATAGGGATTGGCTGGAGCAAATACGCATTCAAAGGACTTCCAAATAAAAAAAGCATCGATGCGGTAATAAGCGACAGACCTGTAATGCTTATGGACGATGAGCTTCATTCGGCCTGGGTAAACACTGCGGCGCTTGAGATTGCGGGAATTACAAATGAAACTCCCGACCCTGACTACGGGGAAATCCAGAGAGACGAAAACGGTGAGGCCACAGGCTTCCTGTACGAAACAGCGCTTTCAATAGCTGCAAGAATTGCCTTTGACTTTACGGACGAGCAGGTTGAAGAACTGGTAAGCACCTATATGGAAAAGGCATTGAGATACGGTATTACTTCAATTACGGACATGACGCCTTACCTGGGCATAGACCTGTCATACATGAACGCATATCTCAAGATGGCAAAAGAGGACAAGCTGAAGATAAGAATAAATGCGGCGCTTGATCTGTTTGCGGACATTAAAGACGTTACAGCCAAAAGAGCAAAAGCAGAAGCAGAGGGCAAGGGCTTTTACAGAATTCCTTTCCTCAAGCAGTTTGTAGACGGAGTTCCGGGAAATCATACAGCAATGATGCTTGAAGATTACAGCGATCGACCGGGCGAAAAAGGCGGAGCGCTTCTTGACCTTGACCGATTAAACGATGCAATAGAAGCAGCGCATCTGCAGGGAATGTCGGTAAGACTTCACGCCTGCGGAGACGCGGCAGTAAGGGCAGCCCTTGACGGCTACGAAAACGCCATAATCAGACATGGCAGAGGTACTTCAAGACATCAGGTGGAACATATAGAGGTTATAGACCCGGCGGATATAGAGAGATTTGCAAAGGCAGGCATTATGGCCTCGGTACAGCCTGAACACGTGGTATCGGGAATGCCTTCATTCGCTGATAATAACTATCCTGAAATTTTAGGACCTGAAAGAACTAAATACACATGGGTATTCAGACAGCTTCTGGATACAGGCGCGGTTCTTGCAGGCGGCAGTGACTGCCCGGTTGTTGAGGGAAGCCCGTTTGCAGGTATTTATTCTGGACTTGAAAGACTCCACGACGACGGCACACCTGAGGGCGGCTGGAATCCGCAGGAAAAGCTGACAATAGAAGAACTGCTTGAGATATATACATACGGAGCAGCCTATGGTGAGGGTCTTGAAAACCAGCTTGGTACGCTGGGCGAGGGAATGATTGCAGATATAGTTGTTCTTGACAGAAACCTGCTTGATGTTCCGTCGGATCAGATTAAAGATACAAAAGTCCTTATGACTATTGTAAACGGTGATGTTAAATACAGCTGCTAAAACAGCAGCTCGTATTTAATAATATATTTTATATGAAGGGAGAAAAAAATGAGCAACAATCAGAACAATGACGTAACTTTAAAGAGCTCGTCGCAAATGCACAAGAATAAGTTCTCGGTAATGGGAATTGCTTTTCTTATCTATTGTATGTGCGCAGGCGGTGCGTTTGGTATTGAAGAAATGATACCAAGCTCAGGTCCGGGACTTACAATCGTATTACTCGTATTAATTCCTGTTTTGTGGGCAGCGCCTATCGGTGTTTATACAGCAGAGCTTGGAGCAATAGCTCCTGTAGATGCAGGCCCGTATGTATGGATGAAGATGGCCTACGGAGAAATGTGGGGCTTCTGCATGAACTGGTGGCTGATGCTGGCAATTTATCTGGGACAGGCATCATATGTAGTACTTGCAGTAGGCTATATTGACAAATTTATACCGCTTACACCTGTGGCATCACTTATTATTAAGGTAGGCATAGTAGTAGTTTTAACAGCAGTAAACCTTATAGGACTGAAAGAAGTAAGCATCATCAGCACTATTTTCACAATCATAATTTTAGTTGCTTTTGGTCTTGTAACTGTTGTAGGCTTTGCAAACTGGAACTATAACCCTATGACACCGTTTACACCTGAAGGACAGAGCTTCGTTGGAAGTCTTGGCACAGGACTTTGCATAGGCATCTGGATGTTCTGCGGATATATTCAGATATCCAATCTGGGCGGTGAAATCGCAAACCCTGAAGTAATTCCTAAAGGAATGAAAATCTCAATTGTAATGATTACATTAAGCTACGTGCTTCCTACAATTGCAGGAATTGCATCAATAGGCAACTGGAGTGAATGGGGTTCAGACGTTGGCGGCTCAACATTAAACTATTCATCGGTTCTGACTCAGAACATCGGAAGCGGCTTTGGCATAGCATTTATGATTGTTGCAATCATAGCTCAGTGCGCAATTGTAAACTCAGTAATTGCCAGCGGTTCAAGACTGTTTATGGTACTTGCGGAAGACAACCTCTGCCCTAACTTCCTGACAAAGCTGACTAAAAAGAGCAAGATGCCTTACTGGCCTATACTGATACTGGCAGCAGTTACTATCATATTTGTAAACTTTGACTTCTCAATGATAGTATCAATAATCTCACCTGTACTGTTTGTACTTTATGTAGGCCTTGGATTTGCATTCCTGAAGATGAGAAAAAAATATCCTGTAAAGGACAGAACAGTATGGTATGCAAAAGGCGGCAAGGCAGTAGAGATTTATGTAATCGTAAGCTTATTCGTTGTAGGCTTCATCGGAATGATGGTAAACGGTACAGAATTCTTCCTGCTGGGATTCCTGGTAATTCTGTCGGGTATAGTTTTCTATGTAATATTCAAACTGCTGTACGGCGGACTTTACAAGGACGATCCGGAGAACTACCCTATCAATCCTAAGACAAAACTGGCAAAGGGCGACCTGTGGAGATTCGGAGTATTCTTCATCATATTCGGTCTGCTGATGTTTGCAGGCTCATTCGTTATAGCGTGGTATGAGGGAGATACAGGTCCTGCATATTACCTTGAAACTTACGGAAGCGGGCTTCTGAGCAACTTTACGGCTATGGTAAATACCTCAAGATACTGCGGTATCGGCGGCACTATTATCGGTATTGTGCTTTACTTCGTTGGAAAGAAAGTAGACGCTTAGGCTTCAGGCTCAAACGGGGTGAACATAATAACATAAATATATCACAATACACCACCTGTGTTTGCAGATGGTGTATTTTATCTTCCAGTAACTTCTAATCAGGATTTTTGCTGCAACTTATTTTACGCGTGAATAAACGCGCGAATTCGAGCGTAAAATAAATACGGTTGATTACGATCGGGCGATAATGTATAATAAGTAACAAACGGAGGTACTATATGAAAGAGAACAGACATCTGGAATTCAAAGAGATGATTACGAATACTTTTCTTAAAACAGTAAGTGCTTTTGCCAATTACGACGGTGGAGTTATTATCTTCGGAGCTGACGATAATGGAAATCTCTCAGGCATAGAAAATCCCGAAAGTGTATGTCTTGATATAGAAAACAGAATTAATGATTCAATAAGCCCTCAGCCGGAGTATACTTTGGATATAGGAGAGAAAAATACTATTGAACTTACTGTGTTTTCAGGAGATAAAAAACCATATATGTATAAATCCAAGGCATATAAAAGAAATGATACTGCAACTGTTGAGGTGGACAGAGCAGAGCTTACAAGACTGATACTTGCAGGAAGCAATATGCATTATGAAGAACTTCCGGCGGAAAATCAGAAACTTACCTTTCGTGAACTGGAAAAAAGGCTGATTGCAGAAACAGGAATAGACAGATGCGATATAAATATTTTAAAAACGCTTAATCTTTACTCGGATAAAGATGGCTACAATATTGCAGCTGCGCTTCTTGCCGATAGTAATAATTACCCGGGTATAGATATCGGCAGATTTGGGGAGTCAATAAGTGTTATCAGAAAACGGAAAACTCTGGACAATATATCTATATTGGCAGAGTATGAGGCAGCCTGTGAAATCTTCAGAGACTATTATCAGTATGAAATTATAGAGGGAAGCCTTCGAAAGACAAAAGAACTTATCCCGGAAGAAGCGTTCAGAGAAACGGTTGCTAACGCACTTATACATAGGGTGTGGGACGTCAGAGAACAAATCAGAGTGTTTATGTTCGAGGACAGGATAGAAGTTTATTCTCCGGGAGGTCTGCCTGAAGAGTTATCAAAAGAAGAATATCTTGCGGGGAACTTTTCCAAGCTGAGAAACCCTATAATAAGTAATGTTTTTTACAGATTAAGAATTGTGGAAATCTTCGGGACAGGTGTGCGCAGGATAAGGGAGGCCTACAAAGACAGTGCAAACAAGCCGGAATTCAGAGTGTATGAAAACTCTATAAAAGTTGTACTTCCGGTAATGAAATCAAAAAATGACCTTGCAGGTGATGAAGCGGATGTATACAAACTGCTTTCAGTAGAGACAGGCAAACCGATAAGCGATTTGGTAAACAGACTGCCTTTTGGAAAAAGTAAAACAAGAGAAATATTAAATACCCTTGCAGAAAAAGGATTTGTATATATATCTGGCAGTGGAAGAGGGACAAAATATCACAGAAAATAAATTTGCTGTTTGCTGAGTGATAAATTAATACACCACCTGTGTTTGCAGATGGTGTATTTTATTAACCCTAATTAATTTCCACTCTGGTTGAGCTCTGGCTTTCACAGTCAAGCTTAGGCAGAGTAAGCGTCAGAACCCCGTTTTTGTAGGAGCCTGATATTTTTTCTCTGTCAATGCCCGAAATATTAAAGCTTCTTGAGAATTTGCCGTAGGATCTTTCTCTTCTGACGTATTCGCCCTCGCTGCTTTGGTTGTCATTGCCGTAGCATCTTTCGGCTGTGACCGTAAGGAAATTGTTATCTGTCTTTACCTCGATATCTTCCTTTTTAAATCCCGGCAGGTCTGATTTCAGCACTATTTCTTTGCCGTTATCCTTAATGTCGGTCTTGAAGTGGCTGCCCGAAAAACTGAAATCGCCAAACCACGATGAAAGCTCATTATCTCTTTTCCAGAACGGTGCAAGTTCAAACATATATATTTACCTCCTGTCTTTTCTATATATTATCTGTTAAGAAGGTCTCCGATATACATATCAGTCATATTATCCAGTATTTCAGCAAAAGGATTGTTTTCATATATATACAGCGCAAAATGCGAATTTTCAAGGCAGGAAGCCAGCGACTCGGAAAGCTCCGGTGACATAAGCGAAACCGCAGGAAACAGCAGCACCGATGCGAGCAGCACCAGCACAATTCCTCTTATCACCCCGATGAGTCCGCCGAGAACTCCGTCAGTGAAGCCGAGAAGTCCGTCCGTATATTTTTTTGAAAAAAGGCGGAGAAATATGTACAGAACAAGCATAACAGCAATAACCGTAAGCACAAAGCATACGGCGCAGTAAACAGCATTTGAAACGGCGGTAACCGCAGGATCTGCCGCTTTCTCCGCGGCGTTTCCGAGAAGACCTGAAAAACCGTCAGGAACAGGCAGGGCGTCTGCTATAGGCTGCGTCACCTTTTCGCTGAATTTCTGCGATATATCATCTTTAATGCTTTCATATATATGGGTATGCTCCGAAAGCAGCCCGCGGATTTCTGAATTAAAAACAAAGCCGCAGATTACAGCGGCAAGCCAGCCGCAGGTATGAAAAACCGCAGCCAGAAATCCGCTTCTGATGCCGAGCAATACAGAGCACAGAAGTATTAGCCCGAAAAAAATATCCAAAGCCATATAGATATCTCCTTTTAGAATATGTAAGGGTCTGCAAACATATACATAATACTAAAAAAACATATATAAAGCAAGGCGGGGTAAAAATGGACTATATAAAATATGAAAAGACATATGTGATGATGGAGGAGGAAAACCATTCCTTTGCAAATGATGAAGCCGGCAGGGTCGGCGGGGTTATAAAAATCGAAACAGGCAACGGCAAGGGAGCCATAAAGGCAGATATAAGCAATCTGCTTTACAGCAGCATATATGCCTACAAGCTCATATTTTTCGGAAGAAAAAAAGAAAAAACAATATATACGGTAGTGGGGGACATAAGCGTTACGGAATCCGGAGAGGGCAGAGGATATTTCAGATTTACTCCCGAAAATGCTGACGGAGCGGGAAATGAACTGAAAGACTATTCGATAGCGGTGATTGCCGCGGTTTCTCTTGATGACGGCAGGGAGCCTTTAAGACCTGTGGCAAGAGGAACCTTTACGGGTGAAAAGCCCTCGCAGGTATTAAAAAATGAGAAGAAAAAAGCCTACAGCAGCTATTACAGAGAATTTCTCACCGAAAGCTGCGGCAAAATAGCGGATAACATATCCTTTTACGAAGACATCAGACCTTTTTCAAGAAGTGTTCTTGACTGCTCGTGGAAAAAGATTGTCAATACGGCGAGAATGCCGGTTCTGTCGGCTCAGGCGGCGGGGCTTTGCAGCAGATACAGACATTTTATCTTTGCGGAAACAGAAAACTACTATTACATAGGCATACCGGGAAGAAAGCTGAAAACAGAGCAGCCGGAGCAGGGCAGGTCGGGATTTTCACTGTGGCAGCCGGTTGCAGGCGCAGAGGATATTGCAGATGAAAAAGAGGCTTACGGATACTGGATATGCGCAATAAACAAAAACAATGGAGAAATTGAAGAAATATAGATGATTTGAGATTGCACTTGAGCAAGAAATATGATACGATTAATCAGTGTATGGAAAAGTTTATGTCAGAAGCTCTGAATGAAGCAAAAAAAGCGTATCGGGAGGGCGAGGTTCCCATCGGTGCAGTCATAGTAAAAGATGGACAAATCATAGCGAGAGGTCACAATATGGTGGGACAGCTCAAGGACCCTACGGCTCATGCGGAGATTGTGGCGCTGAGAGCCGCAGCCCAGGCGATAGGAGGTTGGAGACTTATAGGGTGTGATCTTTATGTCACGATAGAGCCCTGCGCAATGTGCGCCGGAGCTATGGTGCTTTCAAGAATTGAAAAGGTTTATATAGGCGCTATGGACCCCAAGGCGGGAGCATGCGGGTCTGTGATGAATGTCATTCAGGAGGAGCGACTTAACCATTATATAGAAATGGAAACAGGAATTATGCAGGAGGAGTGCCAGAGCATAATCAGGAATTTTTTCAAAGAAAAAAGAAAGAAGAAATCGGAGGAATTGTAGTAATGAAAAGAATAAGTGCAATATTGAGTATCTGCCTGCTGGTGGTAATGATGTCTGTAGTTCCGTGCTTTGCCGGAAATCTGCAGGTGGACTTATCAAATCCTAAGGACGGAGATACAGGAATGGCCAAGGACAATCTGGGTGTTAAGCTGTATTTCAACCAGGATATGTATTCCGAGAAATACAACAAGGCAAATGAAAAATGCTTCAGCATTACAGACGAGAAGGGCAAGGCAATTCCGATTATCGTAGTATTCAACAGCGAGAAAGGATACGAAAACCAGGTGCTTGTTCTTGAGGATACAACTGCCAAGTATGAAGTTCAGCAGGAAATGACATATACACTGCACATAGACGAAAATCTGGTATCCGCATCGGGAGATACTCTTTCTGACAAGGCTCTTGCAGAGAGCGATATCAGCTTTACAACAGTAAATCAGAGCAAGACAAATACAGTCAATATGCTTATGATGGTTGCAATGATTGTGGTTATGATATTCTTCACAATGAGGGGCAACAAAAAAGAAGCAGAAAAGAACCCTAAAAAAGAAGAAAAAGTAAACCCATACAAAGAAGCAAAGAGAACAGGCAAGTCTGTTGAAGAAATAGTTGCAAAGGACGAAAAGGCAAAAGCCAAAAAGGCTGCCAAAGAAGCCAAGATAGCCGAGGAAGAGGCAAAAGAAAGAGAAAAAGAAGAAGCAAGAATAGCAGAAGAGGAAGCCAGGATTGCCGCGGCAGGAAGAAAAAGAGTTTCACGTCCAAGACCTATTTCAGAAGGCGGAAGCACTTATGTGACAGGCAGAAAAGCTCTTGCAGAGCAGAAAGCTAAAGAAGAAGCGGCAAAGAGAGCGGCGGGAACAACAAATCCTAAGCATAAGAGCAAAAAGAAAAAATAGATTAAAACATCGGGCGGTTTGATTATCGCCCGTTTTTAAATGGAGAGCATCAGATGAAAAGTATAAGGATTAAATCGTATGCCAAAATAAATCTGGCCATAGATGTCAAGGGGCTTCTTGAAAATGGATATCACGAGGTCGAGATGATAATGCAGCAGGTGGAGCTTCACGATGAGGTGCTTGTCAGATGGTTTGAAAGAAAAGGCGGCGGTACGGATATACTGCTTAATACAAACAGAGCCTATCTGCCAAAGGATGAAAGAAACCTTGCCTACAGAGCGGCCGCTCTTATGGCGCAAAAATACGGACAAGAAAAAAACGGTACCATTAGAATTGATATAAGGAAGAACATACCTGTGGCGGCGGGACTTGCAGGAGGCAGCGGCAATGCAGGCGCTGTAATTCACGCTTTGAACAAGCTGTGGAATTTGGGGCTTTCCCTTGAGCAGCTTATGGAGGACGGCAAGGCCTTAGGCGCAGACGTGCCGTTTACAATAATGGGACAGGCAAGATGCAACAGCGTACTTGATAAGGCTGTCAGAAAAGACCCTATGGCAGCATCGTGCGCCTATGCCTATTATGACGGTACAAAACTGAGACCGCTTCCTGCCTTGCACAGCAATATTGTTTTGAGCAAGCCACCTGTGGGAGTATCTACAAAAGAGGTATATCAGGGCATCGACGAGGTTGAAATCAGCGAAAGACCTGATATTGCAGAGCTTATCAGAGGGCTTGAACAAGAAAACAGCCATTTTATTAAAAAAAATATGATAAATGTACTTGAATTTTACACGTTAAAAAAGTACAATTGCATTATGAATACAAAAGACATGGCAATACAATGCGATGGTGTAGACACAGTTCTTATGAGCGGCAGCGGTCCGACCGTTATATGTATAGCGGAGTCGGAAGCGTGCGCACAGGCGGCTGCAAGCCGCATGAAACAAGTAAATAGAGAGACTTTCCTGACAAGAACGACTCTTTAAATTTAAATATATGTTAGGAGGTATATTATGCTGAATTTTGACATTCAAAATCACAGGCCTCTTCGGGAAATTGTGTACGAAGAACTGAAAATGCAGATACTTACAGGCAAAATTGTTCCTGGAACAAGAATGATGGAAGTAGAACTTGCAGACGATATGGGCGTAAGCAGAACGCCTATAAGGGAGGCTATCAGACAGCTTGAAAAAGAAGGACTTGTTACCATTGAACCAAGGCGCGGTGCATATGCGTCGCAGATTTCTGTAAAAGATATGGTTGATATACTCGAGGTCCGACAGAACCTTGAGGGTCTTGCGGCATTCTTTGCAGCACAGAGAATGACAAAGGACGTTCAGGAGGAGCTTCACAGGGTATCCGAGAATTATGATCAGGCTGTTGCCGATGGTGATATGGCAGCCATGATTAAAAGCGACACGAGATTTCACAGGATAATCGTTGAAGCAAGCAACAATCACGTACTTCTTCAGATGATAGAACAGCTTCAGGAGCTTGTATTAAGGTTCAGATATCTGTATTACAGCGATTTCAAGAGAGCAGATGATATGCCTTCAGAGCACGAAGCCATCTATGAGGCTATTGTTGCCGGTGACGCGGATGCCGCAAGAGAAGCGGCGGATATACACATCCAGAGACTCAAGGAGCTTGTAATAAGTGAGGGAGTTTAATACGTAATATGAAACAGTCTGGTTTTGATATCAGGCTGTTTTTTGTGTGTGATTTTTAAAAAATTATTAAAATGAAGATTATGTGAAATCTCAGAAAATGCGGTTGACTTACCCCTTTATGCGGGTATAATAGTTGTCAAAGCAACGGTTGTCTTGGCAACTAATTTTGGAGGTCGCTATGAATGATTTTGGTAAAGAGTTTTCCATAATCCACAGATACAGCAGAGTATATATGTCAAAACTGCTTATGGAATATAACATACCGGGGAGAGCTGTTCCGTATTTTATGGAGATATGCGCGCATCCGGGAATATCACAGGAGCAGATTGCAAAAAATCTAAAAATAGACAAGGGTGCAGTTGCGAGAATCGTAAAAGCAATGCTTGACGCAGGGATAGTAGAGCGCAGGCATAATCCTGACGACAAGAGAGGATATAAGCTTTACCCTACGGAAAAAATGAAAGAATTAAACAAGAAGAATGAAGAGGCAAGAGAAAAACTCGAAAAAGTTCTTACTGAGGGTATGTCTGAAGAAGAGATACAGATGTGCAGTATGCTTCTTAAGAAAATGGCAGAAAACCTCGTGAATGCAGTTTCAGGGGACTGCGAGCTCAGGGCGCACGAGGCTATGATTGAAGAAAAAATCAGTAAGAATATCAGAAGAATATTGAGAGAGGAGAGATAGCTTTGAAAGAAACAATGAAATATTTCAAACCGTATATTCCGTATATACTTGCGGCAGTTGTGCTGCTCTTTGCCGAAGCAATGCTGGAGCTGGCGCTTCCGGGATATATGGCAGATATTATTGATGACGGCATTATAGCCGGTGATATGAAGCAGATTTACAAAATAGGAATACTGATGATAGGAATATCCGCCGCTATAGTTTTGTGCGCGACAGGAGTCAGCCTTTTTGCTTCAAAGACGGCGGCAAGATCTGCAAGAGATATCAGAAAGGCTGTGTTCCGAAAGGTAATGCACTTTGCAAATGAGGAAATGGAGGACTTCTCCACAGCCTCGCTTATTACAAGATCCACCAATGACATACAGCAGATACAGATGGCTACGGTAATGACCCTGAGGCTTGGCATGTTTGCGCCGGTAATGGGTATAGGCGCAATAATCAAAGCACTGAGAACCAGTGTGTCGCTTGCATGGACCATCGGCATAGCCTTCGGCGCGATAGTAATTCTTATGGCATTTATGTTTATCATTACACTTCCAAAGTTCAAGGTTGTGCAGGAAAAGGTCGATAAGCTGAACCTTGTAATGAACGAGAGATTGAGAGGAATTCTGGTAATCAGAGCCTTTAACACTCAGAAATACGAAGAGGACAGATTTGACCATGCCAACAATGACCTTACCAAGCTGAATCTGTTTGTAAACAGAGCAATGTCGGTAATGATGCCTGTAATGATGCTGATAATGAACCTGACCTCGATACTTATCGTGTGGGTGGGCGCTCACTATATTGATGCGGGAAACCTTGAAATAGGCAGTATGCTTGCGTTTATACAGTACGCTATGCAGATAATAATATCATTCCTGTTCATAGCCATGATGTTCATATTCCTGCCAAGAGCCGCAGTATCAATGGGCAGAGTGGGAGAAATACTCAAAAAAGAAATATCAATAACAGACAAAGAAAACACACAGGAAATCAAAGAAAAACGCGGTATTGTGGAGTTCAAAAATGTAAGCTTCAGATATGCAGATGCAGAGGACGCTGTTTTATCCGATATATCATTTACCGCAAAGCCGGGAGAGACAACAGCCTTTATCGGCTCTACCGGCAGCGGCAAGACGACTCTTGTGAACCTGATACCGAGATTCTTTGATGTGACAGAGGGAAGCATCACAATAGACGGTGTTGATATCAGAGATATGAAGCAGCATGAGCTTAGAGAAATGATAGGCTATGTGCCTCAAAAGGGCATGCTGTTTTCAGGTGATATAAAGAGCAATATTGCCTACGGCGCAGAGGATAAGAGCTTTGAGAATATAAAGAGGGCGGCCGAAGTTGCACAGGCAGAGGACTTCATAATGGAAAAGGAAGAGGGCTTCGATGCGCCGGTTGCACAGGGCGGCACCAATGTGTCGGGAGGTCAGAAGCAGAGACTTTCCATAGCGAGAGCTCTGGCAAAGAAAGCTCCGATATATATATTTGATGACAGCTTCTCGGCGCTGGATTTCAAAACCGATGCGGCGCTGCGAAAGGAGCTTAAAAAATCGGCAGGCGAAAGCACCCTCCTTATAGTTGCGCAGAGAATAAGCACCATAGCCGATGCCGACCAGATTATCGTATTAAATGAGGGCCGGATTGCAGGTAAGGGAACTCACAAAGAGCTTATGCAGACATGCGGGGTATATAGAGAAATAGCAAGCTCACAGCTTGACAGCGGAAAGGGGGAAATGTAAATGGCAGAGCAGAGAAGAGGCCCGAGAGCAAGGTCAGGCAGAGGACCGGCAGGTATGATGCCCGGTGAGAAAGCCAAGAATTTCAAAGGCACAATGCTTGCGCTCTGGAAATATGTAAAAGACTTTAAATGGCATATAACAGCAGTGTTCATATTTGCAGTAGGAAGCACAGTATTTACAATTGTTTCTCCCAAAATACTGGGAAAGGCGACAGATAAGGTTGTAGAGGGACTGATGTCCGGAATGGGCATAGATTTTGATGCGCTTCTTGATATTATCATATTTTTATGCGCAATATATGCGGCAAGCTCACTGCTTTCATTTTTGCAGGGCTATGTGATGTCGGGAGTATCCCAGAGAATAACCTACAGACTGAGAAAGGAAATCTCAGAAAAAATGGACAGAATGCCGCTTAAATATTTCGATACCAAAACTCATGGTGAGATATTAAGCAGGGTAACCAATGACGTGGAAACGGTAAACCAGTCGCTGAACCAGTCTATGACCCAGATTATAACCAGTGTTACCACTGTAATCGGCATACTGGTAATGATGGTGTCGATAAATATCTGGATGAGTCTGATGGCGGTAATAGTAATACCAATGTCGGCACTTTTCATTAAAGCTGTAGTAAAAAAGACACAAGGGTATTTCCAGGACCAGCAGAGATATCTGGGAGATGCCAACGGTCACGTTGAGGAAATGTACACAGGTCATCAGGTTGTAAAGGCGTTTAACGGCGAGGAAGCTGCCATTGAAACCTTTGATGAGATAAACGAGCACCTTTGTGAGTCAGCGTGGAAATCGCAGTTCCTGTCGGGACTTATGCATCCTATTTCAAACCTGTTCGGAAACATAGCCTATGTGCTGGTATGTATTCTCGGAGGAATATTTGCAATAGGCGGCAGAGTGTCAATAGGCGATATACAAGCGTTTATCCAGTATATAAGAAACTTCAACCAGCCTATAGCCCAGCTTGCCAATGTTGCCAATATGCTGCAGTCTACAGCGGCGGCAGCAGAGCGTGTATTCGAATTTATAAATGAAGAGGAAGAAACCGAAAAGACTGACCTTGCGCTTCTCAAAAAGCCTGATATAAATCAGCACAGGGGGGATGTGACATTTGACCACGTATCCTTTGGATATGACCCTGAGAATATAATAATAAAGGACTTCTCGGCGGAGATAAAGCAGGGACAGAGAGTTGCAATCGTAGGGCCGACAGGAGCAGGAAAGACTACAATTGTAAAGCTGCTTATGAGGTTTTATGAGCTTAACAGCGGGCATATATATATAGACGGCACCGACATTACAGATTACTCCAGAGAGGATTTAAGAAAAATGTTCGGAATGGTGCTGCAGGATACATGGCTTTACAGCGGCAGTATTATGGATAATATCAGGTACGGCAGAATGGACGCTTCAGACAAGGAAGTGAGGGCAGCGGCCAAAGCCGCCAACATAGATCACTTCATCAGATCGCAGCCCAAGGGCTATGACACTCCTGTAAACGAGGATGCGGAAAACATCTCACAGGGTGAAAAACAGCTGCTTACAATAGCAAGAGCTATACTTTCGGATGCCCCTGTAATGATACTGGATGAAGCTACAAGCTCAGTAGATACGAGAACTGAAATGCTTATTCAGAAAGCAATGGGAAATCTGATGCAGGGAAGAACCAGCTTCATAATTGCTCACAGACTGTCAACAATTAAAGATGCAGATATGATACTTGTAATGAATCATGGTGACATTATAGAGCAGGGAACTCACAGCCAGCTGCTAGCGGCAGGAGGCTTCTATGCGGACCTGTATAACAGCCAGTACGCATAGTGCGAAAGAGATTGCAGAAGAATATCCTTGATATATTAAATATATAATAAATATTGCAAAAGTATTGATTATTGCAGATAAAGATGATATACTATCTGTAGGCTCATATAAAGCGGAGCGGGCTATGTTATAAAAATAACCAATAGTTTTCTCAGGACGTGGCGGTTATTTTTGCGTCTTGCCGTTCCTTTTAGAGCCAATGGCATAACCAAGAGTGAAGCAAGAAACAGACAGGACAGATTATCTTAATACGATTTTCTGTCCTGGCTGTTTTCTATTGGGCTTTTGCTTCATTTCTGCTGTCAAGCACGCACCAGATACATATTGTAGCTATTACTACAGCTCCGCCTATCAGGGCGAATATTCCCGGCGCTTCCCCGTCAAATATGAACACCCATACAGGATTTAAAAGCGGCTCCAGTGCGCCGATAAGAGAGCAGGCAAGAGGCTTGCAGTCCTTTGAGGCTATGCAGTACAGCACATATGCAAGACCAAGCTGGAATATTCCCAGTGCCAGTATTGCAAGAATTTCAGTCATAGTGACTGCTTCCGGAGTATATATCACCATAAACGGTATGCCGATTACAAAGCACAGCAGATGCGCAAACAGTACGCCCGTCATTCTCAGGTCATCATCTTCCCCCGACTCACCTGTAAATACGTACATTACAGCCAGCAGTACGCCTGCGGCTATGCCAAGCAGATTGCCCGCCAGCCTGCCCGGTGTAAGCTGGTCGAAGAAAAACAGCGCAATTCCCACCATTATAACTATTACGGTTATGATGTCATATCTTTTCAGTTTGCGTCCGAAAAACACAGCAAAAATAATAAGTATGAATACAGGGTTGGTAAACTGCAAAACTATTGCATTTGCGGCAGTTGTCAGCTTGTTTGCAACGGTAAACAGAGTAGCGGAGCCGCCAAGTCCTATTGCGGCCATTATTGAGTTTCTCTGCACCTTTATATGTATGCCCTGAGATTCCATATATATGGCAAGCACGGCGGCGGAAATAAGGCCTCTAAGTCCCGAAATGATAAAAGGGTTCCAGCTTATCAGCTTTATAAATATTCCTGCGGTGCTCCACAAAACAGCGCATACTATCATCAGAAGCATTGCTTTTGTCTTTTTGTTCATCTTAGCTCCTCCCAAAACAAATACAGAATATATTCTACAACATTTTCAATACGATTTCCTTACAAATTGAGTATAATCCAAACAAATGTATTGAGTAAAGCGATAATAAATCAATTTTTCTTTGATAAATAATCAAAGAATGATGCTGATATGAAAATTTTCTGCAAAGCCGTAAATTATTGAATGTTTCAGGCGTATAAGTTAAAATATATATTAAAGATATATTCATTACGAGAGGATAAGGCTATGACAGGCAACATTATAAACAGAGCAGAGGCTGCTCTTACAGGCAAAACCGTATTAAAAAAACTGGGCATCAGAAAATCGGAGATGCCGGCGCTGATGTCAAAAACAGGCTGGAAAAAAAATATGCTTAACTGTCTTGGTGAAAGCAGATTTAAAGCGGCAGATATACTCAAAGCAGTAAAACCGCTTATGAATGAATTTGCAGCGGAGCCTGCGGAGGGCTGGCTGGAATTTGCATGCAAAGTGTCAAGAGCCGGACTTTACCCCGAAAACTTTGCTCTTGATTCGGAATATGAAGATGAAAAAAAGGCGCTGATTATTCTTATGGAAAGCTGCAGAGCAGCTATAGAAGCAGAGCGCGCGGCTTACCCCGATGCAGCAAAAACAAGCCTGCGCCTGCTTGACAGCGAGGCTACGGCAGGCTGCGTATCGGAAGCGGAATATATCAGATTTAAAGAATTCTGGCGCAGCAGATATATATTTGAATTTATGCGCATATACAGCGAGATAACACCGTTTAACATATCGGAGCATATAAGCGGGGTGCACTATATTGCAATGCATATAGGCAGTCAGCTTGCAGAAAAGGGACTCCCTGTGGATATGGCGCTGATGTCGGGAGCTGCGGCAGGCCATGATCTTGGCAAATTCGGATGCAGTGAAAGAGAATCAGCCAGAATTCCGTACCTGCACTATTACTATACGGATGAACTTCTCAAAAGACTGAATATGCCTATGATTGCCCACATAGCCAGCAACCACTCCACATGGGATTTAGAACTTGAGAACCTGTCGGTAGAGTCCCTTATACTCATATATGCCGATTTCAGAGTCAAAAACTACAGAACCGGCGGCAGAGAGCGTATTAAATTCTATACGCTGGAGGAAGCCTTTGACGTTATTCTGGGCAAGCTGGACAATGTTGATGATGCCAAGCGCCTCAGATATGAGAAAGTATACGCCAAGCTGCTGGACTTTGAAAACTATCTTAAAAATCTCGGAGTACAGACAGATATAGACTCAAGAGAAAGCTGCCTTAGCGAAACGGCACAGAAGGACGCATCGCTTCTGTTTGGAAATGAAGTGGTGCAGCGCCTTAAATATACAGCCATCGACCATAATATAAAGCTGATGTCGGTATTCAATAACGAGTCAGCCTTCGGCAGCCTCATAGAAGCTGCGCGAAGTGAAAGACAGTGGAAAAAACAGAGAACCTACCTCAATATACTGACAGAATACTGCACATATATGACAAAGACCGAGAAGCTTATGACCGTAAGCTTCCTCTATGAACTGCTTTCTCACAGGGAGGGTGATATCAGAAGACAGGCTGCCCGCCTTATCGGCCTTATAATCGCGCAGTATGATGATGTGTACCGCAAGGAACTGCCGGAGTGGGTGGATTTAAGCAGCAGAAGCGATGCCGTTTCACTGTGGGAAACCTACCTTAACAAAATAGTATTTCCGGATTACCGTATGACAGACCAGCACAAGAGCTGGATAGGGTATACACTCAAGATAGTGCTGGCAGAGATAATACGGAGCAGCGACAGGGACAAAACCTCAGAATTTCTAAGGTGCTTCTTTGACCTGTTTCACAGAAACAGAATAAGCGAGAAATCAGCATTTGTACTGCTGGACTCATTTCTTATGATACCGCACGAGCTGATTACTGAGGAAATACAGACAGAGGTGGCGGAGTTTGCATGCAGAATGTCCAAAAAAGCATCGGTTCCGCTTAAAATCGCGGCGCTTAGAGCTGCGGAGCATATTTCCGTTATGGACATTTCACAGCATGCGGCAGAGGAAATTATGTCTGCAATCAAAAACGTGAGGATAAGCTACTGCAGTGTGGCCTACCTTACAGACAAAATCAGAAACAACATAAACGGCGGCGGCGCGCCTGCAATAGATAAATTTATGGCCGATGAAGAGGCTGTTTCAAATATGCTCAGAGATAATCTGAAGGTGGGCAGACCATGGGTACTCAAGATTATCAACATAGAGCTGCTTTTGGATATTGCCCTCAATTCAGAGGACACCAGCCGTAAATTCTACTTTGCGGCTCACTTCTCAAATCTGCTCAAGGTAAGCGAAAGAGTTACAGTGCGTCACAGAGCGGGAGAAAGTCTGATTGCAGTGGCAGAAAACCTGCCGTCAGAGCAGATAAACGAAATAGCCGTAGAGCTTATGAAAGGCCTTGAAATAGGGGAATACCAGTTTTCAAAATATATACCCGACTACCTTGGAAGTCTGGTGCTGCTGCTTCCTCCGGGGGAACTGGACGAATTTGTGGCAGCCCTTAGAGGTCTTATTGAAGCCACCAATGACAAGATAGGCTCTGTTGCCCTTGATACTCTGGGAGAAATCATAGAGCAGTATTCCTCCTACAGACACAGAGGCAAAGAGACGGAGGCCGGCTATGAACAGAGAAAAACCACAATGCTGGGAATGCTTCTCAAGGGACTTTCCAACTACAGAGAGGCGGTAAGCCAGGAAGCATTTATGGTGATAGGTCAGCATATATTCGGAAGCAGCCGCATGTCCGATGAGCAGAAGACAGATATATTTATGCGCATATACAAAAAAATGCTCACGCTGATTGCCGCAGAGAAAAGCTACGATATGAACTTCTTCACAAATGCGGCGGCGCTGAACCATATCTACCGTTTTATATCGTCCTTAAATACTAAAGGACTTGAAGAGGAATTTAAAGCGGAGAGAAAAATCGCATTCTTCCCGGGCACGTTCGACCCGTTTTCGCTTAGTCACAAGGGAATTGTAGAGGCTATAGCCGCGGCAGGCTTTGAAGTCTACCTTGCGATAGACGAATTCTCGTGGTCTAAAAAAACACAGCCGAGAATGATAAGGAGACAGATAATATCAATGTCTGTTGCAGACAGAATGAACGTGTTCCTGTTCCCTGACGATATGCCTGTAAATATAGCAAATCCTAAGGACCTCAAAAAGCTTAAAGAGATTTTCGGTGAGAACGAGCCATATATGGTTGTGGGAAGCGACGTTATACTCAACGCCTCCTCCTACAGAAAACCGCCGGAGGAAAACTCCATTCATACTATGAACCATATAGTGTTTAGACGCGCAATCGGCGGTGAGGACAGCAGAAACTACGAAAAGCTTAAAGCAAACTACAAATATATATCGGGAAAAATACAGGAGCTGAAGCTGCCGGTATACCTTGAGGATATAAGTTCGACGAGAATAAGAGAAAACATAGACAAAGGCAGAGATATATCAAACCTTATAGACTCGGTTGCCCAGAACTTCATATACGAAAACAGCCTGTATCTCAGAGAACCGCAGGACAAGAGCTTCCTCGAAGAACAGAAGCTTCTGGTTGAGCCTGCAATGCAGGCAGACAGGAGCATACTCAAAGGGCTTCACGAGGAAATCAGAAAACGCGGCGCTGATGCGGCGGCGGTAGAGAGATATATAGAAGACCCTGATGTCAGAACAGCGATAATCAGAAACAAAAACGGACAGATATATGCCTTTGCGGCGGCAGGCATACTGGAAACCAAAAACCTGTATGAAGAATTCGGCGACATATCAATAGCGGAATATATCAGAAACAGAGCCGTAGGCAAGATGCTGGTTATAAAAGCCATATACTGCAGCCGCAGAGCGGACAGGAGCCAGCTTATCAGGCTTCTTATGGGTGAGATACTGTCAAAGGCTCTTGAAGAGGAACTGGTGTATGCCGTATATCATCCGTTTGACAGGAAACCTCAGCAGAATATTGTTTCGGCGCTGCAGAGGCAGGGCTTTGTGGAAATCAGCATAGGCGGCAGGGGCTACGGTATCTATGAGGTTGATATGAAAGAGCCTGTGGTGGTAATTGAAAATATGAACACCGCGCTCAAAGAACCGTTTAACAAAAGTCCTAAAATGCAGGAAATCCTGAAAGAAACCCACGAGGAAATGCAGAGAGCCCTTACAGAGATAAATCCGGGCGGACTGGTGCTTTCGTTTAACGCGGAGCTTATGAACCAGCGGATTGTCGATATAGTTACAGATATCAACGGCGTGCCTAACCGCCAGCTCAAAGAAAGAGTTCTGGGCGAATATATGTGCGTGCCTTTCGGCAAGATATTCAGAGGCGTTGCGGTACCTAACACAGTTACCAAAACCCTGCACACAGAGAAAATGTTCTCGCCTACACTGGACAGCTTCATAATTAAAGAGTATCCGATGTATGCCAAGATAGGCAACCAGATTAAAACCATCAAATCCTTTGACAGACCGATTATACTGGTAGACGACCTGCTTCACAAGGGCTACAGAATTAAAGCCATAGACCCTGCGCTCAAGCGTAACAATGTTGATATCAAAGAGGTTGTAGTCGGAGTGCTTTCGGGCAGAGGCAAGGACCTGATGACAATTCAGGGCAGAAACGCCAAAAGCGTATATTTCCTGCCTAATATGAAAGCTTGGTTCGTAGAGTCAACCCTGTGTCCGTTCATAGGGGGAGATGAGGTCAGAAGCGAAGAAAAAACAGAAGCCAACCTTATAAACTCCATAAATCTGATACTGCCGTTTGCAGCTCCGGGATTTCTTGCAGACGCGCCGAGGGGAGCGGTCTATGACCTGTCGGTTACATGCCTTAAAAATGCGGCAAAGATATTCAGAGGGCTTGAAGAGGAATATCAGAATATGTTTGAAAGAAAGCTTACAATCAAGAGGCTTTCTGACGTAATCAAATCACCGAGAATGCCAAACGGGTCAAACCGTGTAGCGGTAGACTTCAATCTGGCGCCGTCGGTATATATGGAAGACTATATGCAAAGACTTGAAAGACTGGAGAGTGCACTGAAATGAGAAAAATATCCGAACTTATATGCCAGAGCAGAAAAAGGGTAGACTGCGCAGAGGGCGAGGAACTTCTGTCCGGGCAGGAATATATCAATAAGGCTGACGGATTTAAAGTAAACGTGCTTGCAATGGGAGATGTGGGCGGCACGCTTGTTATGGGACTGCGTCTGCTGGGCGGAGAAACCGTAGCGGATATAGGGATTTATGACCTTAATGAAAAACTGTTGAGAAGATATGAAAGAGAGATAAATCAGATAGGCTATCCTGACAGAAGATCTATGCCAAAGATAGAAATTCTCACAGAGGATAAGCTCTTTGAATGCGATGTATTTGTATTCTGCGCATCCCTTGGAGTGCCTCCTGTGGGAGCGGCAGGCGATGTGCGTATGGCTCAGCTTGACGCTAACAAAAAACTTGTTTCACAGTATGCCGCAAAAGCGGTGGCAGAGCAATTCACAGGAATATTTGCGGTTGTTTCTGACCCGGTTGACCCGCTTTGCAGGGCGGCGGTGCGCCAGGGACTTGGATTTACACAGGTTCAGGGCTTCGGTCTTGGAGTTATGAATGCCAGAGCCGCATATTACGCAGACAGAGATAACAGATTTGCGGCATACAAAGATGAGGGCAGAGCCTACGGACCTCACGGCGAGGATCTTGTAATTGCAGACAGCATCACAAGCTATAACGATGAACTGTCTAGAGAGCTTACGGAGCTTACGGTAAAGTCAAACCTTGAAACAAGAGCAGACGGCTTCAAGCCGTATATAGCGCCTGCGCTTTCATCGGGAGCAATCTCTATTCTTCAGATGCTCAGAAAAGAATGGAACTATTCCTCTGTATTCTTGGGCGATGAGAACAGCGGAGCATTCTTAGGCTGCAGAAACAGACGGGCAGAGGCAGGCAGCATTATAATTGAAAACAGAGAGCTTGACGAAAGACTTTTTGAAAGAATAAAAAATGCATACGATAACCTATGCGTACTTTAAAGGAGGCAGGCTATGAGAAAACTGGTACTGATAAATCCCTACTGTCCCGAATTTTCAAAAAGGGAGCGGCTTGAAAAGATATTAAGCTATGCTCTTGACGGATACAGCTGCACAGAGATAGGTACGGCAGAGGAAATGGCGCAGATTGATTTAAGAGGCAGCCGGATACTGTTTACCGTGTCCCTGGGAGAATCGGGCATCAATATGCACCTGTTTGAGATTATGAAATATCTCAGACTTAACAGGACGGCGCTTGAGGGCAGTGTGGCGGGAGTGCTGATTGACGGCAACTGCGAATTCTATACAAAATCAACGGCAAGAAGCCTTGTATTTACCGCCAACAGAGCAGGCTGCACATTTCCGGGCAGGCCTCTTGTAGAGGGCACAAGAACCCTTAAAAACTACAACATACAGGCCCAGAATTTAAATACGGACAATATGGGCGCATATATGGAGGCTGCAAGAGTCCTTGTAAACAATATTACAGAGTACAGCTTTGAAAAAAAGGCAAGACCGAAAATCCTGGCGCTCTCCGCAGGCAACCAGCACAGGTCAAATACAATGGCTTTGTGGGACATGGTTAAAAGCAATCTTGATATGTGCGATATTAAAGAGATATCACTGCGAAATGGTCAGATTACAGACTGCAGAGGATGCTCCTATCAGACCTGCCTGCACTTTGGAGAGGAGGGAAGCTGCTTTTACGGCGGCCCTATAGTTGAGCAGGTGTATCCTGCAATCCTTGAGTGCGATGCGCTGGTTATGATAGGCCCAAACTACAACGATGCGCTGGGCGGCAATCTGACAGCCTTTATCAACAGAATGACTGCGCTGTTTACAAAGCACCGATTTTATGACAAGCTGCTGTTTGGAGTTATAGTGTCGGGCTACAGCGGCAGTGATATAGTGGCGGAGCAGCTCATAAGCGGACTTAATATGAACAAGACCTTTGCGCTTCCGGGCAGATTTGCAATAATGGAAACAGCAAACAATCCGGGAGAAATTCTCGTTTCAGAGGGAGTGAGAGAAAGAGCAGCTGTCTTTGCGCAGAATATTAAGGACTATATGGTGCTTCAGAATACAGGGGATTAGTTATGAAATACAATTTTGATGAAATTATAGACAGAAAAAACACCAACTCAATGAATACCGATGGGTGGCGCTCATACATTTTCAGATGCGGTCCCGACCGGAAATTCCCATATGCAGACGATGAGTTCATACGAATGTGGGTTGCCGATATGGATTTTGCGGTGGCGTCTGAAATACAGGAGGCAATCAAAGAGCGGGTTGACCGGCAGATTTTCGGGTACACTATGGTATCCGACACAGGCTATTACGAGGCCTTTGAGAAATGGTGTAAAGACAGATATGACTGGAGCTTTAAACGCGAGGAGCTTGTGTTTTCTCCGGGCGTGGTGCCGGCTCTCTATCAGCTTATAGAGGATCTGGCAAAGCCTGCGGGAGCAAAAGTAATTACGATGACTCCGGCCTACGGCTACTTCCTGCATGCCTGTGAATACAACGGAGTGGAGCTTGCAGCCTCGCCGCTTAAAAAAATTAACGGCAGATTTGATATAGACTTTGACGACCTGGAGAGCAAAGCCGGCGATCCGTCAGCAGCCATACTGCTGCTGTGCAATCCCCACAATCCTACAGGGCGCATGTGGACGGAAGCAGAGCTTAAACGCATAGCGGAGATTGCAGAGAAAAACAATCTGTGGGTTATTTCAGATGAAATACACTGCGACCTGCTAAGGCGCGGAAACAGGCATATACCTATGGGCAGGATAATGCCGGAATATCAACGCCTTGTAACTGCCATGTCGGCAAGCAAGACTTTTAATATTGCAGGACTATTACAGTCAAACATAATTATACGGGACAAAGAGGAAAGAACAAGATTTAAAAGGCGTGACAAAATGACAGGCTCAGTTAATCCTCTCTCACTTGCAGCCCATAAGGCCGCATACGAAAAGGGCGCGGACTGGCTTTTGCAGCTTCAGGAATACATTGACGGTAACTTCAGACTTGTTAAGGAGTTCATTGGGGAAAACCTGCCGGGTGCTGAATTTGAAATTCCGGATGCTACATATTTTGCATGGATAAATATGAACAGTGTGCTGCCCGATATAGAGGACCTGCCGCTGTTCTTTGCCGAAAACGCCGGCGTGCTGCTTGAGGGCGGCGACAGACTGTTTGCAGGAAATGCGGGCGGATATATCAGACTCAACCTTGCAATGCCGAGAGATGTTGTTCGGACAGGCCTTGAGAGAATAGCCGTTGCCGTTAGAAATTACAGAGGCGGTAAGTAGGGCTTTTTAAAAACGTATATTTAGTGTATACTACTATAGACGAAGAAAACAGATACGAATATCTAGAGGTGGATTATGGCTTTTAATGCTGAAAAAGTGAAAAATGAAATAGTTGAATGGATAAGAGCATGGTTTGAAGAAAATGGACCGGGCTGCAACGCAGTGCTTGGCATATCCGGAGGCAAGGACAGCTCAGTTACGGCGGCCCTTTGCGCAGAGGCTCTGGGCAGAGATAAGGTTATAGGGGTGCTTCTTCCGAACGGAGAGCAGTTTGATATAAACGTTTCAAAGGCTCTGTGCGAGCATCTTGGTATTAAAAACTATGTGGTAAATATCAAGGACTCCTACAACGGAATGGTTAAGGAGCTTGAGTCGGTTTTAGATGAGGTGAGCACGCAGGCTTATACAAACCTTGCGCCGAGACTTAGAATGTCAGCAATATATGCGGTGGCGCAGTGCCATAACGGCAGGGTTGCAAACACCTGCAATCTTTCAGAGGACTGGGTGGGCTACTCAACCAGATACGGAGATGCCGCAGGAGATTTCAGCCCGCTGTCGTTCCTGACAGTTCAGGAGGTAAAGGCTATAGGCAGAGTGCTGGGACTCCCTGATATGTTTGTTGAAAAAACGCCTATAGACGGACTCTGCGGCAAGACAGACGAGGATAACCTTGGCTTTACCTATGCGGTTTTAGACAGATATATCCGTACAGGAGTTTGCGAGGATAAAGAGATAAAAGAGAAGATAGACAGGAAGCACAAGGCGAACCTGTTTAAACTTAAATTTATGGACTGCTTCAAATATGAGCCGGAAAAATAGCTGATATGTATATTGGTTATTAAATAAAAAACTGTTGAGGGTTATAAGTTTTATGGTGGAGTAAGGTGTTTGAACCGCTCCACCATATTAATGTATAATATTTTAGCTAAAATATTGATGAAAACAGCGATTTTGTCCGGGAAGCAGTTTAAACCAAATAAAATAAGCAGCTGTAGAAGTATACTTCGCAGCTGCTGTATTAATGTGCTGGTGAACTACTCCGACTTATAGAAGTCGGAGCTTCCTGCTTCAACCACTACTGCGTTGGCTGCGGTGTTACGCAACTCAAT
>ERZ857965.656-NODE-656-length-45740-cov-6.191157_pt1 | contig 45740 bp, 45 predicted proteins | sample MGYA00519758_ERZ857965 | MGnify/ENA primary metagenome ERZ857965 (study PRJEB31778, sample SAMEA3449381) | human gut metagenome | biome: human gut; feature: human-associated habitat; material: faeces | place: United Kingdom | collected 2010/2012 ... | reverse complement strand
CTTTATTTGTTGCATTACTTGGACTTATTGTTGCTACTAAACTTTCACTAGCTCCTATTGTTAAATTCAGAGCTGTTTTGTTCAAGGTAATACCTGAAACTCCAACTATTTGTCCTGTATTTGATTTTTCTAATTGTCTCGATTTAATTAATAATTTTTGTGATGCAGTTGGATTAATTGCAACATACGCTTTATTATTACTTATTTTAAAATCAAGTTTACTTAAATTCTCGTCTGATACATTTAATCCTTCTTGTACCCATTTATCACCATTAATTTTTTTAACTATTGAACAACCCTTTACACTGTCAACATAAGCTACATACGGTATTTTACCATTAACATCTATAAGTAAATTTGTTACTTCACTTCCACCAACATCTTCTCCAAGTTTAGTCCATTTGTTATTTTCATAAACATGAACTTGCGAAGAGTTTGTTCCATTTACAAAAGTAGTTGCAAGGTATAATTTTTTATCAGTTACCTCAATAACAGCTCTTGATGCTGATAAATTTATCCCCTCTATATTTTTCCAAGTATTATTTTCATACTTCTGTATGAAAACTTTATTATTCTGTAAAAAATCTGTATATGACACATATACATTTCCGTTACTCTCACTTAAAGAAGGTTCTACTACATACCCTGTATGTATATTGTTTCCAATGCATTCAAACTTATTTGTATTTGAATTTAATTTAAATACTTTTAAATACGCCTTACCTTCATTCATAAATGTTGTCTTACCATTTGTAATTGCAATATATACTCCATTATTAGTTGCAATCATATCTGAATACTGACTTAAATCGCTTGTTAGAGTTTGCACAGTTTCCCATTTATTATTCGTAAATTTTGCAACTATACTTTTATAAGCAGAATCATGATATAAAACATATGGTGTATCATTGTACACTGTAATTGTTGGGTTATTTCCTTTATTATTTATTATACTATCTCCTAAACTAACCCAATTTGAACCATCAAACATCTTAGCTTTTAACTTATTATCCTCATTATATACTGTATAAACTTTATCTCCAACTACATCCATATCAATATCATTGTTTGTTCTATTTGATACTTCTTTATTTCCTACTACATCCCATATATCTAGATTTGATGTATCTGTAAATTTAACATCAAAAGTGATTTCTTCTCCTGCATTTGAAACATTCTCTATAACTATTCCACTATTTTGCCCGTTAGAATAAGTTATTGCTTTGTCACTTATTTTTTTACTAAAATCAGAACTACCATAAGTTGTTCTTCCAGATTCTTTAGATAAGAAAGCTTCTGATAATTTTCCATTACCATCACCTTCTCCTGTCTCACCTGGTCTAAATACATAAATATAATCTTTGTTACCATGATAGTTCGAAGTTTCTTCTGTATTTACTCTATAAATTATTAAGCCACTACCTGGTATTTTTTCATCAAGCTGATCTTTATATGGTGTTCCAGCTTTTCTATACTCAACAACAAAAAACTCTTTTTCTGAAATAGGAGTTTTTAAAATTAAAGCTTGATTATCACCTGAATTACTTGAAGGCTTTAATGTGTATGTTCCATTTTGAGTTATAGTATCTATTGATATCCATCCAGATATGGCACTTCTTAAATAAGATAATGGGTACTGAACAAATGATGAAACACTAGCCATTATGTCCCATCTTCCAACTGGTGCACCAGTTCCTCTTGAACGATATAAATCTGGGTAACCTATTGAGTGCATAAATTCATGTATAAGTACTCCTCTTTCCCTTAATACAGAGTCAATCAAACCATATGAGTTATGTATATTGTAGTTATTTACTTTTTTACCGTTTACTTCTGTTGCACCATTATGATTAGCTTTATGTGCCCAAAGCACATCACCATCTTCACCCTTTTTTGCACCAAAAATAAATATAACATTATCAACATATCCATCATTATTCATATCAATATTGTAACTTGGGTCTACAGGAACATTTTCAAGTACATTTGATATTAATTCAGTTTCGTTACTATTGTTATAGTAACTTCTATTATTCGGTAATCTATATGGTGTTATTTTTCCATTTTGTTCTTGTGGAAAGTAATTATGCACATTCATTTGATTATAAGATATAATTTTTATATAGTTACTTAATGAAGTATCCTTATTTCCATCAAACATATCTTTAACCTTATCAACTTTGCCATCCATAAAATTTGAATTGCTATCTTTAAAATCAACAAAATAAACTACATTTGCAATATGCTCAGTAGGTTTATTCAAAACAGCTGCATTTGCTGTTATACTTACATCTAAGCACATAATTAATGCTAAAAAAAGCGCCATTATTCTTTTTATCACCTTTAATATTCCTCCAATATATTTTTTATTATAAGTACTATAAATAATAAATTTTTAATTTATTTTCTAATATTATATATTAAATAATATAGTTTTTTCAATGATATTGTAGGTTATTTTGTCGAATTTTGTAGTTTGTTTTTAAAAATAGTAACATAATCTATCATTTTAATATATTTTCAATTAAATAATAAAAACTCCTAAAAGTAAATTTACTTATAAGTACCTTTCATTATCTAAAATTTATATCAAAAGGCTATATTAAAAACAACGTAATTCTAATTAAAGTATGCAATTTATAAATTGTTAAAATAAAAAAATTGCTTTATTAATGTCCCTCAAAATGTTCATCAGAAGGAAAATTTAACAGCATTTTATAATACTTAGTTTGACAAACTTAAGGAAGATACTCTAAATGACTAGTAATTCATCATGTACTTTTTAGCTTAATTCTTACTATATTTAATCTTAACTTTCTAATTTATATTTCATATTTTATGTCTTTATAAAATCAATTTATTGCAATAAAAAAACACATTGATAAAATTATCAATGTGTTTTTCGTGGATTTCAATGGTGGAGACGATTCACAAGAATCATACCCACAATTAACTTATACTCAACTTTATAATAAATGCCTAATAAAACTTCACATTCATTTATAGCTTATTTAAAATGCTATACGTCTAGCATTACAATAAATATACTCTAGCTATACTAAGTATATGCATAATCTATCTGAATATATCACACTTTAGTATTAATCATTAACGAAACCTCTGCACCAACTTTGTCTTCTCTATTTTTTAAGATTACAAAACCACCATGCTTTTTAGCTACGGATTCTGCAATATACAATCCCATACCATAATGTTCTCCAACTTTTCTTTCATTTGCTTCCATATAAAATTGACTTGTGGCATTTTTGAGTCCACCCTCAGTAAATCCTCTACCAGAATCCCTTATAGTAAATATAAACATACCTTCCTTCTCACTTACTACAAACTCAATCTCACTTTTTGTAGGTGAATAGTCAACTGCATTTGACATTATGTTTACAATAGCTCTCATTAAGAGTTCTTTATTCCCTATAATTATTTTTGTTTTATAACTCATCTTATTAGAAACTGCTATGCTTTTTAATGAACACAATGCGTAAAGTTCACATTTTAATTCTTCTACAAATTTATCTATGTCAATAGCTTCTTTAGTTTCATTTTTTTCTAAAGGTGATTTTGATATATCAATTAATATAGATATATATTTTTCAACTTTATCTGCATTATTAATAATGTAGTCTGTAAACTCTCTATCCTCTTGACATAGTTGACTCTCCTTTAAAAGTTCTGCATTTCCTTTTATTATAGTTATTGGTGTTTTTATATCATGAGCTAGCGCACATATTTGATTTTTCTTTTCCTTTTCCATATGCCACTGCATCATTAACGATTCTTTTAAGGCTATTTTCATATTTGAAATGGAAATTAATACTTCATTAAATTCTTTCACATCACTATTTTTCACTTCAAAATCTAAGTCTTGATTCATTATTTTCTCAGTTGATAATTTAAGAGGATACAATTCTTTTTTTAATTTTTTACCAAACTGTATTGCTATGATAAGTGCTATAAATATAAATCCTGTTAAAAATACAACTATTAATAGTTTTTCTGGGTATGGTATTAAGTCATGCAGTATCCTTGATGTAAAGTGTGCTTTAATATCATATCCAATTATACAAGTTCCATCTTTAAAGATTATTTTATCGTAAACATATTTACTGCTGAATTTTTCCCCATTTAAATATTTATTTATATTCTTTGTTTCATCTTCATTAGTGTTTGCTTTAACCACTTTATTTTTATTATCAAAAAAAATGTAATTACTTGAATAAGGTATTTTACTTGAATCAAACTTCAAACCTTGCTTTGCTTCTAGTTTTAATTTTTCTACTTGATTTTCCATATAGTTAGCAGGCTTTATTATATCCTTATTAACAGAAATATTAATAAAAGCTACTAATGAAAAAATCCATATTATGCTTAAAATACAAAAACTAATCAAGTATCCTAAAAATATCATGTACAGACTTTTTCCTCTTTTTATATCCATTTGTATCCTATCCCCCAAACTGTTGTGATGGGGCTTTCTATATACTTAGTAAGCTTGGCACGTATATTTTTTATATGTTCTCTAATGCAGCTACTGTCACTATCTTTATCAAATCCATAAACTTCTATAAAAATTTGTTCTAATGTGAAAACTTGTCCCTTGTGTCTTGCTAAATACTCACAAATTTTATATTCACCTTTTGTAAGTAGTATTTTTTCATCATTAAAATATATTTCTTTTGATTTCAAGTTAAATTTTAATTCATTTGTTGATAAAACTTGTTGTTTTTCTCTATGTTCTCTTCTGAGATGAGCCTCTACTCTTGCCCTTAATTCCAAAATACTAAAAGGCTTTTTTATATAATCATCTGCACCTATAGAAAATCCTTCTAGTATATCTTCCTCCATCGTTTTGGCAGTTATGAAAATTATTGGACAATCAACTTCATCTCGAATATATCTACATAAAGTAAATCCATCTACGGTTGGCATCATTACATCTAATAGTATTAAATCAAATTTATTAAGTTCTTCTTTACTAATATCTATTGCATTATTTCTTACAGTAACTGCGTATCCCTGCTTTTTCAATGCACTTTTTATCAAATTACAAATCTCAATCTCATCATCAACTACTAAAATATTTATACTATTCATAAATACTCCTTGCTCTAATAATTTTCTCTGTTCCCTTCCCAATGATTACTAAATATTAATTGTGAAATAAAAGTTATAGCTATAAATATTATCATTATAAATATACCTTGTATTATCTCACTATTTTGAATTAATATATTTTCCTTATACAATATAAAGTAAGAAGATAATCTCATTGAATATGCCCAAGGTATCACTTGCCATATTCCATCTCCTAAACCAGTTAACATCAGTGCTGAAATAAGGCTTCCAATTATTCCAATTCCAATTGATGCACCTTTGCCAAAATAAAATACTACTAAATATTGTATCATATATAAAAGTATGTTACTTGAGAATACTATCAAAGTTTCTTTATAATAAAAACTTATCTCTATAGAGTCATTTCCCATAATATAAAACATAATTCCAAAACCTAATATTGCTATAAGTGTTGATACTAACCCTAAAATAATTATTGATATTAACTTGCTAAAATGGGGAAGGTATTTTTTATTCGGAGTAGTTAAAAAGTATTGAAATCCTCCACATTCTTCTTGTTCATATACCATATTCAATATAATAGATATTATTAAAGGAAATGACATTGAAATAATTTGAATATATGAAATAACTTTATCCAATTCATTCCATGGAGAAACTGAATAGTACGATAAAAAAGGTATCATAGCTAACACTGGAATAATAAAATGCACTTTAATTATTTTTGAATGATAAAATTTATAGAAATCTATCTTTATATAATTTATAAAACTTGGCATAGTTAAACCTCCTGTTTTTCAAACCATTTTGCAGTTAAATATGACGTGACAATATAAAGTGTAATAGTTACTAATACACCTATTAATATAACTTTTATATCAAATGGATAAGCTCCAGCCTCAACAGATAAACCATTTGGCATAACTCTTATTACATAGCACATAAGTTTTGATGGTATCGCAAATGGAATCCACCATATTGGTGTTAACGCTAATAGTATGCCACCAAGAAAATTGCATAAAATACTAATAATTATAGTAAATCCAGTACTAAATTTCATGGTTAAGTACATCAGTACCGGTATTTGCCACGAGAACGTTATAAATAATATTGTAGATGCTAATAAACTATTTTGAACTTGAATAGCAGTTTCAAATATAAATCCCATAATTGTTATTACTACGAAAAACACTAAACAACTTAACCCTAAATACATAGTACTGATAATAATTTTAGAATACCAAATTTTTTGTTTATCCACTATAACACTAAATAATCCATTGAATTTTCTTTTCCTATCATTAGATATAATAAATGAACATATCATAGTAAAACTTCCTGGTAATATCAATGTATACCACCAGTTATACGCACTTTTTTGTATATAGTATCCTCCCATTAATACAAAAGCTATTGCTATACTTACTAATGGAGCTAAATATATTAATTTTTTTTGAAAAGTATGCTTTTGTTTTAAGTGCTCTGATTGTAGTATTTTATTCATATTTAGTACCTGCCTTTTTAACAACTTCTAAAAATAACTTTTCTAAATCTATATCCTCTTGAACCTTTTCTTGATACCAAAGTTGACCATTTGCAATTATTCCTATATAATCTGCAATTTGCTCTACTTCAGATAAAATGTGGCTAGATATGATTACTGTTATTCCTTTTTTAGGAAATGATTTAATTAATTCTCTTAAATCTCCTATGCCTATTGGGTCTAATCCATTGGTAGGCTCATCTAAGATTAATAGTTTTGGATTATTTAATAAAGCTATTGCAATTCCTAGTCTTTGTTTCATTCCCATTGAAAATTTGCCTGCTTTTTTGTTTCCTGTATTTGTAAGGTTAACAATTTCTAGAACATCTTCAATTCTTGAATCTGGTAAGTTGTATAATAGTGTACGTACTTTTAGATTTTCTCTTGCGGTTAGGTTTTCATATATTGGCGATTGCTCTATAAGTGAACCTATTTCTAATAAGTCATTTCTTGACCATGGTTTTTCTTTGTATATTATTTCTCCTGATGTAGGATTTATCATTCCTGTAAGCATTTTAAGTAATGTTGATTTTCCAGCTCCATTTGGGCCTAGTAATCCATATATTGAATTCTTTGGTACTAGTAAAGATATATCTTTATTTACTTCTTGTTTTTTATAGCTTTTATTTAAATTTTTTGTCTGTATCATATATTTCATAAAAAAACATCCCTTCTACTTTTTGATTTAATAAAAGTATAAAGAATGTTTATAAGGATTTTATAAGGATTAGTATTTTTTATACTATAAATAAAAAAACACATTGACTATTATATCAATGTGTTTTTCGTGGATTTCAATGGTGGAGACGAGGGGAGACTCTTATGCATTTTTTATCTATTTAGAATTTATTTTTAAATGCGCTATTTACAATATATTTACTATAATTATTTTCTATATAATTACTGTTATTTTTAGTTAATTTCATTGTAGTTGTGTTATTATTGTGTTATTTATAACCCAAGTATTTAAACTGATTCTAACTATTAATTAGGTATAAATACCTTATAACTTTGTTCAAACCTCTATAAATCTAAAATACAATATGATTTTTAATAGGTAATTTTATTATATCGATTCTTTACTTACATAAATTTATAAAATTATTGTACTTTTAAAACATTTACATTTTAATTATATTTTTTTGGCTATGTTAGCTTTCTTTGTGATATATAATACAATTAAAGTTTGCAATTGTTGTATATTGTGAATTAATTAGTATAAATTAAATTTATACTTTCTTTAACTTGAAGTTATCTAATTAGTAAGATAATATAATTAATAACATAAAACAAATTATATATGGAGAGAGCAACATGTTTACAATAATGGTAGTAGATGATAATGAACAATTACAAAATGAAATAGGGAATTTACTAATAGCAAACGGATACTCAATCTTAAAACCAAAAGATTTTAATAAAATATCACAAATAGTAAAAGGAAGTAGTCCAGACTTAATTTTATTAGATATAAATTTACCTAATGATGATGGATTTAAGATATGTACAGAGATACGAAGTTTTTCAAATATACCAATAATATTTATAACAAGTAGAAATACAAATATTGATGAACTTATGTCAATCACATTAGGTGGAGATGATTTTATTACAAAACCATATAATACTCAAATACTTTTGGCTAGAATAAATGCCCTTCTTAAAAGAGCTTATCCAAATAACTCTAATATGGATGTAATCGAGTATAATGGATTAACGCTAAATATTTTATCTAGCACAATTGAGCATGATCAAAAGAATATAGAGCTTACAAAGAATGAATTAAAGATACTTTATTATCTATTAATAAATAAAGGTAAAATTGTATCCAGAGTAGATATTATGGAGTATTTATGGGATAGTTCCATGTTTGTAAATGATAACACACTTACAGTTAATATAACTAGAATAAGAAATAAAATTGAAGAGATCGGTTTGAAAGATTTTATAAAAACTAAAAGAGGACAAGGTTATATTATATGAGTTTAAAAGATTATTTGAAAAGTAGAGTAGCTATAATATTTTTAAATATTATAGCTTTGATAACGTTATCAGTTTTTCTTTTGAGTGTGGGAAATAAATTTAAAGTTATAATAACTATAGCAATTACATGGATTATTTTTTTATTTGTATATTTTATGTTTGCGTATAGAAAGAGGAGAAATTATTTTGAAATCATAGAAAAAAGTGTAGCAAGTATTGATAAAAAGTTCTTAATAAGTGAAGTGTTAAAAGAGCCGCCTTTTGTTGAAGCTAAACCTTACTATTATCTATTAAAAAAATCAAGTAAATCAATGAGAGAAGAAATTAACAAAGAAAAATCTAGGCTTAAAGATTATAAAGAGTATATAGAACAATGGATTCATGAAGTAAAGACACCCATATCACTTATAAAATTAATTGAAGAAAACAACAGAACAGCGAAATCATCAGAAGTACTTATTCAGTTAGAAGAAATAGATAGATATGTGGAACAATCTTTGTTTTATGCAAGAAGTGAAGATGTAGACAAAGATTACCTTATAAAAGAAATAAGTTTGCAAAGTTGTGTACATAGTGTTATTACAAGAAATAAGCAAGGATTTATTTTAAATAATATATATCTTGAAATAAATGATATAGATAAACAGGTATTCTCAGATAGTAAATGGCTTGAATTTATTTTAAATCAGATAATAGTAAATGCTATAAAATATAGACAAAATGAGTGTCCAAAAATTAAGATAGATGCAATTGATATAAAAAATGGTACTAGATTAATTATTGAGGATAACGGAATAGGTATACCAAGCAATGAAATAGATAGAGTATTTGAAAAAGGATTTACAGGAAATATTGGACGAATAAATAGTAGATCTACAGGCATGGGACTATATTTATGCAACAAACTATGTGATAAATTAGGATTATTAATAGACATAGAATCTAAAATAAATAATTATACAAAGGTAATAATAACTTTTCCAATGGGAAGCTTTTGTAAGTTTTAATTCAGTTAATGTTACGAGATTGTCACCTAAAAGTAAGATTAAATCGAATCAAGGAAGTTACTTATAAGTTAAAATATCATCGAGGTGATAAATATGAAAAAAATATTAAAAATAAATAAAGTAGAAAAATATTATGGTAATAAAGGGAATATAGTTAAGGCCATAGATGATGTAAGCTTTGATGTGAAAAAAAGTGAATTTGTGGGGATAATGGGACCTTCAGGTTCGGGGAAAACAACATTATTAAATATGATAGCAACTATTGATGATGTGAGTTCAGGTAATATTTATTTAGATGGAAAAGATTTAACAGAGATAAATCCCAAGAATATAGCAAAGTTTAGAAGAGAAAATTTAGGATTTATATTCCAGGACTTCAACTTATTAGATACGTTAACTATACATGAAAATATTGCATTGGCACTTACAATTAACAAGACTAAAAAGAGTGAAATAGATGGCAAAGTGTTGGCAGTGGCAAAGGAACTGGGAATAGAGGAGTTACTAGGTAAGTATCCTTATGAAGTATCAGGTGGTCAAAAGCAAAGGACTGCCTGTGCAAGGGCATTGGTAACAAATCCAAAACTAATATTAGCTGATGAACCAACAGGAGCACTTGATTCTAAATCAGCACAAATGTTAATAGAGATGATGGCAAATTTAAATAAAGATTTGGGAGCAACTATTCTGATGGTAACTCATGATTCTTTTACAGCTAGTTATTGTAATAGGATATTATTTATCAAGGATGGAAAGATATTTACAGAGTTAGTGAGAGGTGAAAATACACGTAGACAATTTTTTAATAAAATATTAGATGTGGTAGCATTATTAGGTGGTGATGTTAGAGATGTACGCTAAGTTAGCCAAAATTAATGCGAAGAAATCTATAAAAGATTATTTAATTTATTTTATAACTATAACAATATGTGTAAGTTTGTTTTATGCAATAACATCACTTTCCAGCTCTAGTTACGAATTTATAACAGAGGAATCTTATAATTTTAGAACTTTACAACTAATATTAAAGTACTCTACTTATGTAATTACAGCAATTTTAATTTTACTTATAGCATATGTGAACAAATATATGATAAGACGACGTCAAAGAGAGTTTGCAACATACATACTACTTGGAGCAGAACAAAAGAGTATTGCATTCATGTTTTTTATTGAAACACTTATAATTGGGACATTGGCAATAATAGCAGGAATATTTGTGGGAACCTTGTTTTCACAAGTTATCACAGCGTTGGTTTTAGTAAGTGTAAATCAAGAAGTAGTATTTACCTTAAGGTTATATATGGATACAGTGGCCATTACATTTATATTCTTTATATCCATGTTTTGCATAATAGGTTTGTATAATGTTTCCGTATTAAATAAAATAAAACTAATAGATATGTTAAATGCAAGTAAACAAGTAGAGTTCCAATTTAGAAGAAGTGGAAAAGTATATGGTGTAATATTTGAATTATCAATATTATTATATATGGTATGTGGATACTGTACTTTTGAATTAATAAATACAGAAATTGATTATAGTATAAAATCGCTGACGTATATAGGTATATCACTAGTAAGTTTTATTATAGGTACTTTTGCACTATTTTACTCTATTTCCTACATTTTAATATATTTAAAGGACAAATGTATTAACTTTAAGTATGAAGGAACAAATTTATTTTTAATAGGTAGTATTGTATCTAAAATAAAGACAACACCAATACTAATGGCAACAATATCAATGACTTTTTTAGGGGCTATGATAAGTTTTATTATGACACTTGCAATGGCACAGTGGTCATTGGGATATCTAGATATGAGAGTTCCTTATGATATTGATATAAGAAATGACTATAGTTATAACTTTGATATGGAAGATATACCAAAGTTAGATTATGGTGAGGTTGTGCAATATTTAAATGATGAAGGTCATGGTGTAAAAAGTTATTGCCAAGTTGAAAAATATTTTATAGATAAAGATGAGTTTTATACTGGGGATAGGAATAATTCACCTATGTTAGCAATAAGCTTAAGTGATTTTAACAAATTAAGGACCATGTTAGGTTATGAAAAAATAAATCTTAAAGAAAATGAGTTTACAACACAATGGCATAGTGTGGTTAATGATACTGATATTAGCAATTTTTTAGCAAAGAATAAACATTTAAATGTTAATGGAGAAATTTTTAACATTAGTAAAGATTCATATTACAAAGAATCAATCGGGGAAGGAATATATGATTTTTATTCTTATAATATTATTATTTTGCCAGATAAGGTGTGTAAGGATCTTACTCTAGCAGAAACTAATTTTTTAGCTAATCTAAATAATGAAATGAGCTATGAAGATGCAGCGAATTTTGAATATGAATATATTGAAAAATGGTTTAAAGAAAATAATAGGAAATTAATTGAAAAATATAGCAAAGAATTCGATATAACGTCTAGTATTATAGATGGAAGAGTAAAATCATCTGAAACAAATGATATTTTAAATATGACTTTGGCAATGAGAATCCTTGGGGTATATTTATGCATAGTTCTACTTACCATAAGTTTTACAGTGCTTGCCCTTGGACAACTTGCGGATTCTATTGAACATAAAGATAGATTTAACGTTCTTAGAAAGTTAGGCGTTGAGGAAAAGTATATAAATAAGATAGTATTAAAGCAAATCTCAATATATTTTGTAGTACCTATAGCTATTGCACTGGTAGGTGTAGGAATCTTCATATATAACTATTATCTAATGTATCAAGAGGTAATCGCTACTTTTATTGGTGGTAATTTATTCATTTTGAGTATTGTTACAGGGATTATTTTAACGATTTGTGTTTATGTGTGCTACTTTGTAGGAACGTATTATACTTTTAAGAGAAATATAAAAGAATTTATATGATTTAATATAATCAAATAATACAATAATAATGTGACAATAATAAAGGAATTTATAGTAAATAAGATAATCATTCACAATTTTAATATATTACGAACAATTTATAGTAAGTTATAGAAGTAACCACATCTTAGAATTCAATGTATTGAAAAGTCTAAGGTGTGGCTGTTTTTTATGCCATATTTATCACAAAGAGGGCTAACATAGCCATTTTTTCAAATTTTCTCAATTTCAATTTTTCTTTTCTAATATTTTTTTATATTAATTCCATAATAAACTAGTATAGATTTTCTATTATGACCCATATATCCTGTTAAGTCTTGCAATGGATCTTTGCGACATAATAATATTAACTCTTTATACATATTCTGTGCATATTCAGCTCTATAACGATGTGCTTGTAATTCTTTAGGTATTTCTTCATTAATCACTTTCGAATCACTATCAAGTACTTCTATTACTTTATAAATATATTCTTGATAATCTCTTCTAACTTGTACTTGCCTAAACTTTCCACCCTTAGCACCTTTTTTTACTAATACACCTGTAACTTTATTATTTTCGATTAAAAGGTCTTTTACCTTTAAATTAATTAATTCATTGCGTCTTAATCCAGTCCCTTTTAAAATTGATTCTATAACTTGAGAATTTGTCCTAAATCCATTATCTATTCTATTTTTTTTTATATTAGATAATTTTCTAGTAGCTACATTGCACTCTTTTTTAGTCAACGAAATGTCTAATGTCTTTGATATCATTGCCATATCTTGACTATAAGTGTAGGCAGAACAACCACTTTGTTCTCTGTATTTTATATATTTTTTGCATATATCCTTATCTATTTCAGATAAGTTTTTAACTTCTGGAAACTCTGACCTTAACCACTTAACAAACTGTTTACTAGAGTTTTTATAAGCATCATATGTTTTGTAGCTATAAATACCATCATGAGCTACCCCTTTCTTCTTTGCTTTATGTCGACTCTCTCCTATTCGTTTTTTACTTTCCAATGCTTGAAAAAACTGATATCCAAGGCTTGGTCTTTTTGCCATATTTACACCCCCTATTTATTTTTTGCATGACAAATAAGCCAAATGTTTATTTTTCATGCTATGTATAAAATTTAGTTAAGTAAATACGAGCTATCAAGACCGCCCTTGTCTGTTGATATTTCAATGTTTTTTCGTATTTCATTCAGATATAACCGTCTAGCCTTTAGGCTATCCGTTTATATCCATCCCATAAACCTTCGCAAAAGCTTTGCTTTTACTTGTTTTATGAAGTTTTGCAGCTGCACAATCTAGATTGTTTTTTCACTTCCTTCCTTAACCATAATTACAATTTGTTTTTTTACTTATGAAACGTGTCCTATAAAGAACTCTTTCATTTTATTTTTAATCAGATCTTCTTACTTAAGAATATCTTTTTTCATTTTTATTACAGATTTTCAACCTTGAAATTCTGCTACTTTTAAGTGCGCAACATTTCAACTTTGAATTGTTACTTTATATTTTTTTATTTTTATGTATTATAAATTTCAATTTTAAATTTATAACTTTTAATATGTTCTATAAAATAAAAATACCCCGGAGCATCTCAATATTGAATTACTCCAAGGCCGGTATACCTTATTTTTTTTGTTATATTATTGCTCGGGGCTACTAAGCCCCAAGTCATCTTTTTATCTTATAATATATAAAAAACATAAACTTACAACTTTTTATATGTTCTACTAGTGTTCTATATATCAAATTTTCTATTGAACGCATTTTGCTATTTCATATTCATCTATTGATGAAGTTACTTCAAGTACTTCACCCCATTTAAATTCATCTAAAAATACAGCTCCTTCCTCAAATTCAAAATCTTCATCTTCTTCTATGAATGAAGTTTCATAACAAGGATGTTCTCCCCAATTGCTAAATATAGATATATTCATATTTACAACTGGTGTTTCAGAAATAAACTCTTCTACCCATTTCTTAATTCCTCTTTCAACTACCTTATAAACTACATCTTCATTCACTTCAACTAATTCAAAAAAATATCCTTCAAGATATCTCTCAACCTCTTGATATTCAATATCCCAAACTGTCCAATACCTCTTGCAATTTTTTATATTTATTAATTCTATTTCAACTGTGCAACAAGAATCTATTTTCTTAAAATAATACATATTTAATTCCGCCTATTTTTAATCATTAATTATTTATAAGTTATACCACAAAACCATTAAAGCTCAAATTTTGTATACGCAGAACAACCACTTTGCTCTCTATATTTTATATATTTTGCGCAATGCTCATTGTTTATTTGGTCCAAGTATTTTACTTCTGGAAACTCCCTTTTAATCCACGCACAGAAGGTCTTAGATGCCTATTTATAGGCGTCATAGGTCTTGTATCTATAAATCCCCCCAAGTTCCCTTGCTCTAATCTTTGCAATATGCCTACTCTCTCCTATACTCTTTTTACTTTGTAGTGCTTGCCAAAACTGATATCCTAAGCTTGGTTTCTTAGCCATTGAAACACTCCCTTTGCTTTTTTTACATATTATAAATTTGCATTTAAATTTATAGCTTTTAATTTGTTTTATATAAATCATATAAAACAATAATGCCCTGGAACGTCTCAATTTTGAATCATTCCAGGGCGGGCCCTTATTTATCATTAATTGCTTTGGGGCTACAAAGCCCCAAGTCACCTTTTTTTATTCATTATAAATAACACTAAGAATAATATAACCTTTTATATGTTCTATAGTTGTGTATCAAAGTATTTAAAAATAATATATCAAAAAGAAGGAGCAAATTAAATCACTCCTCCATCTATACTTAATTCCTAAGACAATAACATATAGTATTCATATAAGTGCAATCATCCAACTCCAATTCTTCAAAATCAAATACATCCCCAATATATGACATAACATGTTTATCTGAACACTTACCACAATAATAAACATCATACTCCAGTCAATTCACAATATCGTAATCTATTTCTGTATCTAATTCAGCTCCACACTCTTTACAATAAAAATCAATTTTTATCTTACACCACCTTTCATTTTTAATAACTGCAACCTACATTTACTTACGAACAAAGCCTATCGCCTGCGCTACACGCTTCGCATTAAACATTACGATTCGCATACCGCAACAAGTCCAAAATCTTTGCTCCGCGGGACTCGTATTGCTAGGATTTTATAACTTTTAAAGTAAATTATTTATGGCATTTGTCTAAATCTCACTCTTATAGCATTAATTGCTATATTGAAATAATCATTGTCTAGACTACTAAAAATATCAATCAATGATTTATTTAAAATATTCGAATTAGTGTATAATTCAAATGCTAATGCAATTAACTTATAAGTTCCAGATGTTAAAAAATCTCTTCCAAATTCTCTATTTATAGATTTCGCTTCAAAATCATATATTTGATTAGCGTGTACATACAAATCATCTTTACTTGCTAAGATAAAAAATAATGATTGAGCATACCAATCATCTTTAAATTCTCCTCTATCGACTAACTCTTTATATCTTTGCTTATGAATTTCATTATCAAACAAAGTTTCAATATCAAATTTTTTTATAACTATTCCTAACTTTTCTAACTCTTTATAAATCATTTAATTACCTCCTAATTAAAATTTATCATCTTTAATAATAAATATTGTCGAATAGTAATCATCATTTCCTTCACTACAAAAGAATTCAAAATCTCTCTCAAGTACAATATTCCAATTAATATAAATCTATTAATTGCCATATACTTATAATTTTATGATTACATTGTAAGTTCAAGTTGCTTATTTTTTCTAACTATTTCAGTTATAAATATTTATATAGTTAAACTATTTATATAAATATGAATACCTCATGTTATAAAATATCTATCTAAAATGGACTATCCACTTCAACTTGTATAAACTGTTTATTTTTATCATATCCGTAGTCTTTATTAAGCTCTAATAAATCTGTATATATTCTCTTTCTATTTTCATCAAAATAAGTTTTGATAAATATATCTTGCTTACCATTTATTCTATTTTTAAGCACAAATATTCCAGAAGTGCTACTTTCATCATCTTTTTTGGCTCTAGTAGTTCTAATCACATAGTCTGCAACACCTACCATCTCACTTGCTCCGGATACATCATACATACTAGGCCTATCTAAACCAGTAGGTTTTTTAGGGTGAGCAACTAATATGATAACAAGCTTGTATTTTTTTGCCAAATTCTTAAGTTGCGAAGCTATCCTCTTTTGATTTTCATATTTTTCTCTACCTCCATCCATCTCCATAGTCATTAAATTATCTAGTATAAATAAACGAACGCCTTTTTTTATATATAAGTGCTCAATAACACTAATCAAGTTGTCTTCATTTGCTTTTGCATCATCTCCATATATGTATAATTTATTTTCAATCCATTCAGATATCAAGTCCCATACATAGTCAGTAACAAACTTATACTCTACTCCCAACTTATTTTTACAGGTTTTAAGATGATATTCATTCGATACAGACCTTACAAACCACTCCATTAATTGGTACGAAGGTAATTCTCCACTATATATAAATGCTTTATTTCCTTGAGATATACTTTCGGCCATAAACTGATTAAGTATAGTTGATTTACCACTTGCTGGTTCTCCTGTTAGGACAGTCAATGAACCATAGGCAATTCCATCAGATGAGTTTTTGCCTAATATACAATCTAGTTTAGTAAACCCAGTCTCCATATGCATATCTGCATCTTTATCTCTTTTTATAGTCGATCCATCAATATAACTATCCTCTATATTTTTATAATCGTTAGCAACAGACCTAATACTATCTATTTCATTTAAAATATCATAAATACTACAACTTTCATAAGATGAATCAATTATTTGATTGCATTTCTTAATGATACTTCTCTTTAAATAATTATCTTTAATAATTCCAATATAATAATCTATATTTAATGTAGTAGGTACTATCGTTGATAAACTAGTTATATAAGATATGCCTCCTACATGATCCAAATAACCTATATTTCTTAACTCATCCGCTAAGATTATCAAATCAATTATCTTATTATCATTAGTTATCTTTATCATACATTCATATATAATCCTATGAGCTTCTTTGTAGAAGAACTCACTTTTTATAAATTTCATCTTGTAATAAATATGCTCGTCTAATAAAAAACTACCTAGAATACTTTGCTCTGCATATATATTATGCGGAGGAATTTTTATATTGTTATCCATTTTATCAACCTCCTAAATAACTTCAAACCCATCTAATTTACTTGAATATACATTAATTTTTTTACTATACTCTTGATTCATCTTAACAACTAGTTGATCATACTTCTCCCTTAATTTTTTCGGACTAAGTATGTTTGAACACCAAAAACTATCACTTTGACACCATTTAATGACTTGCTTTACTTCATCTAATTCTCTTCCATCAATTCGAATAATATAATCAAATTGCTGTGACCAAGCTTGATAATTAGGCTCTTTAGCATTATAGTTATTTCTTCTTATATGTTCAAATAAAAACTTTGCTAGTCGATACTCGTTAGAAGTTTCGACATATAGCTTTTTATTCTTTACATTCTTTACATTCTTGTTAGTTGTTAGTTGCTTGTTAGCTGCCTGTTGGTTTACTTGTTGTTTTTCCTCTTCACTTTGATATAACTCCCAATTTACAATGGTTATAAGCCTATTTTTGTTTGTTGATTTGTTTATTAAAAAACCATATTTTTCAAATTTCAACAAAGCCGTTCTAACATTCTGCACAGTTACATCTTTTGCACATGAATTTGCAATACTTTCTAATGATGTAACTAATTGACCTGCTTTAACTTCAAATTCTTCACCTTTAAATATCCATTTATTAGATTTGTGATTAGCCATTAGTAATAAATTTATTAATATATCCCTCTGCTTTGAATTACAATCTTTATATAATGAATTCTCTCTAAGTTTTCTATGAAGCTTTATCCATCCTTTACTGCTCATAACTTCACCTAATCAATTAAAATTCTAATCCTATATTATTTTCTAACCATTCATCAACCTTATATCTAAGTATCAAATAATTACGTCCATTTTTTATCTTAGGGAATCCTTTACAATTAATTAATTGATATGTCTTCAAAACTCCAATTCCATATTCTTCAGAAAACTCTCTAGGTGTCATCAGTTTATCATTCTTTTTTCTATTAAATATCGGTATTATCTTATAATCTTGTTTAAGCTCCAAAAGTATCCCTCCATTGTATTTATTTAAAAATAAATCTATAATAGGAATATTCAAATTATTTTACAATTTACTTAATATAGATAAGTTTATATTGCCACTACCATACTTTTGTATTTGTAACATAATACTCATTCCTACAAACGTGTGATTTATTTTGTAAAACTATTATAATCATACATTCGTATACTTTTCAAGTTTTTTTTATTTATTTTTTAAAAAAATTTTACAATTGTGTGATTTTTAGATATACTTATACTAATAAAGGTAAAATAAATGAGGTGTTTTAACTTGACTTTAGGTGAAAAAATAAAAGGATATAGAAAAAAAGCCGGATTAACTCAAAATGATCTTGCTCTAAAATGTGGTCTCTCAAAAAATGCAATTTATAATTATGAAAATAATAAGAGAGTTCCAACAATTGATGTACTTAACAGAATATCAGAATCACTAAATATACCCTTAGATATTCTATTAGATGCAAATTCTGAATTGATAGATGCTCCACTGTTAAATGTTGTTATAAAAGATGGACTTGATGTAAAAAAAATAAATTCTTTAGTTTCAACAGATTCTATAAATTTAATAGCATCTATCTTCGAAATTAAGGGATATGAAATAAAAAAAAATATAGAAACTAATGAAGTCTTTATATTTGCAAAAAATTCAAATAAACAGGTAGCAATTTTAGAAAATGATCAATTTAATAATCAATGTAAATATTTAGAGTATTGGGTTGATTTATTTATTAATGGAATTTTAGAAGAACCTAAATTAAAAAATAACAAAAAAGATTAAAACAAATTAACTTACTCTAAATTAATTAAGCAAAAAATTTATAATAAAGAAGGTGAAAGCATGGCAAATAAGAGAGCTAATGGTGAAGGGTCTATTAATAAATATATTGTAAATGGCGTTCAGAAAGGCTGGAGAGCTTCTATACTTATTGGTAGAGATGAAAATGGTAAACTAATAAGAAAGCAGTTTTACGGTAAAACTCAAAAAGAAGCTAAAGAAAAACTTGAATATTTTAAAAATCAATTGAACCTTGGTTCTCTTCCAAATGATGATAAAATAACACTAGAACAATGGTATTATACCTGGTTATTTGATTATAGAATAAAAGACTTAAAACCTAAGTCATTTCAAAAGTACGAAGGTATTTATCGAAATTATGTACAAGATACTCAATTAGGTAAAATGAAACTTAAAGACCTAAGAGCAACACACATCCAGCAATACTATAATAAGCTTATTGACATAGATAAAAAGCCTATTTCTACGGTAAAAGGTGTAAATACAAGACTAAAACCATGTCTTTCAGAGGCCGAAAAACAAGGTTATATACAAAAAAATTACTGTAAAATGATTACTTTACCAAAAGAATATAAAACAAAAGAAATAAAGGTTCTAAGCACATCAGAACAAAAACAATTTATAGAAGCTATTAAAGGCCATGAACTAGAAGTATTATTTTTAACTGCTCTTAGTACCGGATTAAGACTCGGCGAAATACTTGGATTACATTGGTCTGATATAAATTTTGATAAAGGTGAATTAACTGTTAATAGAACATTACAAAGAGTTACAGAAATATCTAGAAATGGAAAAAGAGAATCCAAGGTAATTGAACAAATACCTAAGACTAAAAATTCGATAAGGAATATTCCAGTTCCTGAAAATATATTATGTATATTGAAAGATTATAAAGTAAAACAGTATAAAAATAGATCGAAATTAGGTGAATTATATCTTGATACCGACTATGTTTTCTGTAATAACTTTGGTCATCCTATAGATGATAAAAAACCTGCAAGAAATCTAAAAGGCATATTAAGTAAACTTGATATAGAACCTATAAAATTTCATGCCTTACGTCATACCTATGCAACTAGATTATTTGAAGCTAATGTACCACCTAAAACAGTTCAAATATTAATGGGACATTATGATATTAGTATAACTATGGATATATATACTCACGTTATGGAAGATACTAAATTAGAAGCTGTAGAAAAACTTAATGAAATATTTATAATTTAAGCAATTTTATATACTAAAAAAGTAAGGAGCATTACATTTTAAATACGCCTTACTTTTTTTTTCCCTCATTAATATTAGAGAAAAATAAGCTATTGAACTCTTCTATACTCATTTCTTCTTTATTATTAGTATTTTGAGGTTTATTCTCCTCAAGTGTTTTATCTATTTCTTTTATGATTTCATCCTTAGATTTATGTTTACAGGATTTCTCATGTGTTGACATAAAATTCATTAATCTGAACGGTTCACTTTTACCTAATTCAAAATATGTTGTAAAAAGGTCTAGCGTGTTATTTAACACATTCATTTTAACATCTTTATTCGAATAATCTTCCATTATCTCTAATGGTTTTTCATATAAAATAGACTTTAACGCTCCTTCAGATTTATCATAACGATAACTTTCCAAGTCACATGCATCTTTTAAAATTTTTACAAATACTTTATCATTCATCCTCATAATCAAAGCTGCAAACAAATGAGAATCATTATCTGTTTCATACCATGAGTTAATTTTCTTACTCAAGGTTTTCAAATATATTTTCTTCTCATATGATGTTAACATGTTTAAAGCTTTACTCTTTAAGTTCAAAACTATTTCTACATTTACTATATTACTACTTTCTTCACTATCTTCAGATTTCTTTATACCTGATACTAAAAAATAAGTTGCACATATAGGTATAGCTACTCTCCCAACATCATGCAATGTTTCTATAGGCTTACCTTCAAATGCATACCAAAACATAAATGTTATTCCTACTGAAATAAGTAAGCAAAATAACATTAAACATATATGTATCCAATTATATTGAAATTTATGTACGCTTTTTATAAATCCTACTATGTTGTCATTAACTCCTACATTACTTATTAGCTTTCTATCAACCCTTAATTTATTCCATTCAGGTAATACCCATACAAAATACGTATATAACATACCTATAATAGTGTATATCAGCCAATTATAGCTTATTATTAACTTACTAAAATTCATTTAGCCTATCTGCCAATTCCAATGGTATAACTTCCTTTAATCCTGCTTCAATCCATAAAGGTTCTTTATGCGAGTATTCTGATATTTCGCTAGCACTAAAGTTATCAAATTTTTTTGCAACTCTATTTAAGATTAAAAGCTCTTCTCTAGTGTAATTATTTTCAGCTAAATCATATTCTGCCTCTACATACTTACCATATGCTGTATTTTTAAATTCAATTAATCCCATTCTTTCAATTTCATTTAACCTATAATCTATATCTTCTATAACAGGTCCAAAATAATCACATACAAACTCTGTCTTAAGTAAATCCTCTCTAAAATTTTTATAGAATAAAAATTGAGCATAAAATAAAAGCTTATTAAGTTTAGTTTTATATAATCTAGTTTTAGTATTATTAGCAAAGTATAGAACTAATTTGGCAAACTTTTGTAAATCCATATTATCTACCTTCTTTTTATTTAATTTATACTCTTTAAGATTAATAACACCTTTCATTATACCACTCCTTATTCTATATTTAAATATAAAAATCCTTTTACTAAATAATATTAAGATTATGTCCACTATAAGAATTTATATGATAATGTGATATAAATTAGAATTATATTATCACTAATTTAAATTAGTTGTGTTACCATTGTGTTATTTAAAGATAAAAAAAGGAACTACTACATTTATAAATATAGTAATTCCAATGTTTTCAATTATAAAATTATGTAATTGGTGGAGACGAATCGCAGGAATAATACCCACGAAATCTATCAACCTTAATTTTTAGCTTTAACTTTTTAGATTAGTACATCCATTTAATACTTATAAGATGTACTATCTATATCTTTTAATATAAGAAAAGTTAATTAATAAACCACCTAGTATAGATTATTTATTAATTAACTACTTTTCTCTTGTATATATACTTCATATATTTAATAAATATGATTTATTATGAAGATTTATCTATATCTTTTGATCTAAATAATATAGATAAATCTAATCCTCTTCTAGCATTAGATCCTCGCTTCATTTTTATTTCTTGTTGTATTTCTTTTATATAATCATTTTCATACTTTTGTTTTATATCTAATGTATTTTTTAATCTTGGATCCATTTCTTCTTTAAGTTTTTTAACTTTTGTCTTTAATTCGCTTACTTCTTTTAGATGTGTCTCTAAATTAGGTATCGTTTTATTTTCATCTTGTATATACTTAGTTTTATTTTCAATTTCATTTTTTATAGCATCTATTTCACTTATTTTATTTAAATCCTCAGACAATACATCTGCCCAATCATTTATATTTTCTACGCAATCCATTCTTATTGTTTTAAGTAAATCTCTAACTCTATGTATATTAGCTATAAAATTACAACCGTTATTATTTTTACCATCACAATTTTCAAAATCTAGTTCTATAAGTTTAGTTGTCTCTATTCCATAGTCTAATTTAGATAAAATATTTATACTATGTCTATATGACCTCATCGCAGGTTCCTTTTGTTTCTCTTTAAATGACTTATCATTACTATATTCATTAAACATAAATGCAAATACAAATGATACTGCAAAGTTCAATATTGTACTTAATGTTGCATTTGATATGCTTATACCTAATAAGCTAGATATAAATAAAACAATTGTTATTAAACAAGTTCCTATAAATATAAAATTCTTTATATTTATATTATCTTTTATTTGTTTTACTATCTTATTTCCATTTACTTTATTTTGTATAATCAGACATATTACAATCCCAATTATTACTCCTAATAATAAACCTTGAGAAAATATTGGATTAAATATATCTGTAATTATGTTATTTAATTTATCTTCTATTGTCATTACCCCCTGTTAATGTATCATTTTAAATTTGAATAATATCTTTTCATATCATCAAGAGATATTGAATCATAACCTGGTTGCCACTCACTTTTGCCTTGTCTTGCATTAATCCAAGGATCTTCGGTATGAGTCAAAAGTTCTAATTCATTAGCAGATAAATGACCATATACTTTATAAATGTTCTGTAGAAATTCACATATTTCTATATTACTTTCTACATTATTAGGAATTTTAACTTCCCTAGGAATAGCCCTTGATCCATATGTTTTATATTGTGAATATAAGCTAGGCACAACAGGTCCATGAACCCATGCTTCTATATCGTCTTCAAATAATGGTTTATTTTTTATTGTTACATACCATGCTTGTGCATAGTAACAAAGTTTCTGCAATTTTTTATGGGACATAGAATCCATGTATAAAAATGTTCTAGCTACATCTAGTATATCCATATACTCTCCCCCTCTTCTTTTGTTATTGTATCTTTTAAAATCTATTATATGACCCAATTATACCACTCCTTACTATCTTTGGGAATAAATTTCTATATTTAACTTTTAATATAATATAGTTGTATCCTATATAAAATATGTTATTTGATTTAGACAATTAGATTTTTAAATTATTTCCATCTACGTATTAAATATTCATTATTTTACCATTTCTCTTGATGCAGTAATATGTAAATCATGAGTTATTTCATTGTCAACAAAAGAAAAGACCACATTGAATATCACTTCAACGTGGTCTCTATATACTACTACCTCTTTAACATAATCACTTATAAACTTCTTGCATTCTGGTAAATTCCTAGTTAAAACAAACTCCTTAAACCTTCCAAACATGTTTCTTATTTGATCTTCTGTTATATCTACTGATTCTACACTATTACTTTCTATGGATAATTCATTTATCTTCAAATCTAAATTTAATTTAACTTGTTCCAATTCATCTAATTTGTCTTTAAGCATACTATTCATTATACCACTCATTATAGCAGTAAGTATATTTTCAATTTCCTTATTTACCTTATCTAACTTATTTCTAAGATTATTTAACATCTCATGATTATCGTTAGATTTAGTTTTAAGTCTTTCATTTAATTCCTTACTTAAAGCTGGTATGGCGTTATCATTCAATACATGTTCTTCTAACTCTGTAAGAACAAATTCCTCTAAATACTCTCTCTTTATTTCTTTATTCTTACAATCTCGTTTCTGTTTCCTACATCCACATCTATATGAAATGTAGTCATTACCATATTTATCTTTTCTTTTATTGCCTTGCATTGCATGTCCACACTCACCACATTTGATAATTCCTGTAAGTAAATATAGTGTTATAGCTTTATGAGATCCTGGTGCTTTTTTTCTTTTTTGCATCATTTCTTGTGCTTGTATAAATATATCTTTACCTATTATTTGCGGCATACCACCTTCTACCTTAATAATCTCGTCTTCACTTTTTTGCTTATGTCCATTCCTTTTTCCATTAATTCCTTTTCTTTGAGTCTTATTAAATACATATACACCTGTGTATTTTTCATTACTTAATATACCATGCAAACTGTTCTTTCCAAACTTATTACCTCTTTTAGTCTTATATCCTAAATCATTAAGTTTATCAATAATATTACTATATGAGTATCCATTAACATACATATCAAATATGATTTTAACAGCTTGAGCTTCTTCCTTATTAATAGCATATCTTTTATCATTAGTTACATCATATCCCAACGGTGCATCCCCGCCATTATGCATGGCTCTTAAACCATTTTCTCGTTGGCCTTTAGCGACCTCCCTTGCTAAATTTGCACTATAATACTGGGCCATACCTTCTATAACTGACTCTAATATCAAACTTTCAGGCGAATTATCCAAATTTTCTAACACACTTACTACTCTTATTCCTTTTACTTTTAACTTTTGCTTATACATTGCAGAGTCATATTTATCTCTAGAAAATCTATCTAACTTATGAACTATTACCATAGATATACCTGTTGTATCAGCTTCACAAAACTTAATCATATTTTGAAATTCTGGTCTTTTATCTGATGTTGCGGATTTAGCTCTATCTGCAAATACCTTTACTATTTTTATATTATTCTTATCTGCGTATTCATTTATTGCTCTTAATTGAGCGTCAATTGATTCGTCCCTTTGATTATCTGAACTAAAACGTGCGTATACTACTGCTCTATTCATATTCTACATCTCCCTATTTTATTAAGTATTAGTTATCTCATATATTTATTTTTGATTATAATTTAGTAAAGAAATCACTAAATAATAGTGATTTCTTTACTATTTAAAATTTTATCTGTCTGTATAACTAAATAAATCTTTAGTAAATTTAACATTTTCTCTCACTTCTAAGTCATTATTTACTTTTATAAATTCTTTATTTTCAAATGGTGAAAAATCAAACTCTAGATGAACACCTTCAATCCTTATACTTTCCAAGTACTCTATAAATGAAATCAATAATAATAGATAATCAACCCATTTTCTAAAATAAAATCTTTCATTTGGTATAAATTTAATTACTCCCATCTCACCCATATAATCAATAAATTTAGGTTTTATACTCATCACTTCTATCAATTCATTAATTGCTCTTACCATGTCCTTACTTGAATCTACATATACCTGTGCATCAATAGATTCAAAATTATAACCTCTATACATAAAAAATTCAAAATTTATCTTATTCTCACTAAATAATCTAACTATGTTTATCTTACTTTTTCCTAAGGACGTAGTCGTATCAATTTCTAATTCTTCTATTATCTTATCTGTATCATCGACCTTTAAATCAAAAATTTCTTTATCTATTATTTTTTTATTATCTTCATCATAATATTTACATGTTCTTGATTCATTTACTTCACAAATATTTACATTAATTAAATCCCAATTCTTTTTACCATGTTTATCTAAGTAATGTACTATTTCTGCATAACCATTTACTCCATAAAAATCATCTATCGTTAAGTTTTCTTTATTTAATAAAGCTTTTGTTTGTTCTATTATTTCATTAACTAACTTTGACTTATTTATTTCACTACTGCTATAGTGTTTATTGTAATATGTCATTTTATAAATACCATTATTCTCTAAATATATCATTGGGAATGATATTTCAAACTCTTGTTCTTTGGTATACTTATTTGACCATCCTTTAAGCCACATATCTAGTTCTATTTTTACTCTACCCTGTGGTTTTAATATATTTTTACTTGTTGTTATTATTACATCGCTTCCATTTGTACCTAAGTTAATATTTACTTCTTCTATAGTATTTTCTCTTGTATACTCTTCATGTATTTTTAACCATGCTAATAATTCTTTTCTCTTTTCTTTTGTTATTTCAGTATTCATAAACTTCTCCTCCAATTTAATTTATTTTAGTTTTTATAAGTGTAGTAATTACATATGAGAGATAGTAGTTTTCTACTATCTCTTTATTTAACAATTAGAATCTTCCATCATCTTTACTAATACATCTACTATACCTTTTTTTATATGACTTACTTTTCTATCTTCATCTATATTGTTGGAATACTTTATTCTACTATAATCTTTTGAATATAAATCCTTCCTTTTAATCTCTACCTTGTGATATCTAATCATACTCATATCCATCCTATATATAATATCTATCTATAAATTAATTCGCTTCATTAATATGTTATTTATAAATTAATCATCTCTTCTTCACCTGGTATTACTATCTTGCTATCTCTACTTGACTCCCACATAGTAAATCCACAATCAAATAATTCTTTATTAAATGAAGTATTTCTCTCTTTGTTAGGATTACATTCAACCATATATTTACAATCTAAATTCCACCCAATAAACTTTAATCCTATTTCATCATATTGTTTTATATATTCTATAAAACTAGATACCAATTCTAAATAATCTCCATCAGATACAAGATTTATCTTCCTTATCGGTGTGAAAAATAAATCTAATTCTAATCCATTTATAAATACTAAACTAGGTTGTATATCTAACTGCGATAAGTATTCTAGAAACTCATACACATTCTCATTGTTAAATTCTAAGTTAGCTCTAAGTCCATAAAAACTATTACCTTGTATCTTTACTAAGTCAGATTTTACATATCCCATTTCAAATAGCATATTTACAAACTGTGGTGCTATTGCATTTAAAGATTTAACTAACTCTTTATACTCATCCGAACCTAAGCATATATTTTTTCCATCTCTTTTTGCTCCATTTAATACTTGCATTATTTTACTTATCATATCTATTTACCATCCTTTTCAAATTATTTTATTAGTCATATCAACATTACTTTGGAATTACAAATTCATATTTATCTAAAATCAACAAGTGTAGTTCCTTCATATCCTCTATATAAATATTTATCTACTGTAGCTTTTACTGTTTTATCTAATATCTCACTTACTTCAAATCCTCTTTTAACATCTAAACATTTGCCTGTAGCTGCCTCATATATCTTATGTATCTCATTACTATCATCAAATGAATAAGGTATCTTTTTCACAACAATATGATTACATTGAGTTTCAAATACAAGCTCTAAAAGTGTTACACCTTGTTTTGATCCCCACTTTGCATTTCTAATTATTCTAATATCTCGTATTATTGAATTTACAGTACTGCCTTTCTTTAATCCTGAGTTATTTTGTACTAATGGTTGTATATATTTACACATAAATTTTTCCTCCTCAATATTTTAAATTTATCACCTATTATCAATATATAATAATTGTCAATTGATAATAGGTGACTAATTTTATGGTTATATTTAGTCTTACTTTGATATAATTATTTTTCGTTCTTTGCCTTTAACTATTTGTATACTAATACCTATATCCTGTAAATTACTCTTTATTTCATTTAACCTTCTACTTAAAGAATTAGCTGCTTTTGGCCATCCACTGCTACTTACATTAATATTTTCTTCTTCAGCTACCTTTATCAATTCTTTTAATAGCTCTGTACTTGTACCAGCCCACTTTCTATTAGATTCCATAAATTTAATTATTGCCTCTCCTACTGGATTTGATTGTATAGCTTCATAATTCGAATCATTTTGATTGTTTAAATAGGCCTTTAAAAATACATCTCCTCCTATACCAGATACTTCTGCTATTGCATATCCCCATCTAGTAAAATCAGTTAATCGCCCTAAATCCTTTAACTTTATACTTTTATATTTATTCATTGCTTTTGATATAATCGTAAATATCGCTCCTAAAATTTTAGGCATATCTTCTTCTATCCTCTTATTTAGTTCATTTTCTCCAATACGTTCACTTGAAGGTATTCTTTCTAGCTCGAATAATATACATCTATCTAGTAAATCTGGTCTTGTTGCTACTACATTTATTCCATTTAATACTATACCTTTTTTAAAATACATTACCTGTTGTTCTGAATCAGTGTATAATTTACGCTTTGCATATCCACCACCTGTAACTGCTGTGCAAAGTAAATCACTAATATCATTTGATATTCTATCTATATTATCGAAACATATTAAGTATTGATTACTTAATGTTACTGCCAAATCATCAACTGTTCTGGGTAATGATGTTGTAGGTACACTAGATGGATCAACAATATTTCTAATTAATTTCATAGTACTTGTTTTTGCTGAACCTTTCTCTCCATGTAAGACACATATTGGCCTTTGAATATTATCTATAAATAAAGATACTAATGCTATTTTTTGTAATATTAAATGATTCGTGTCCTTATATCTAAAGTATTTATCTAATATATCTAGACTCTCATGTTCTATCGGTCTTACTTGCTCCTTCATACTAGTATTAGAATCAAATATGCATTTTGGATTAGTAATTATTGTCCATCCATCTTTACTTATCTTTACTACTTCTCCCTTGTTATTCATTAAATCGTAATAAATATTTTCATCTATAACACTACACCTTTTTCCAATGATAACTGGATCTTTTAGCATACTTTTGGCTTTTATTAAGTTTACTGCTTTACCTATATTTTCAGTACTAGGCATTCTTTTTGTTTTACTATAGTACTCTAACGTTATCCAACGCTTAAATTTATCACTTCCTGCATTTAAATGGCTTATTCGATTATTTATATTTAACTTAACATACACTTCATCCATATTAGTTCTGTATATATCCAATTTATCGGCAATTCCTAATATTATTTCTTCTTGTGTTTCTTTTGTTTTATCCTTTTCGGCGATATTGTCGGTATTTTTACCACTATAATTTATTCCATATAACTCTTTTAATGTGTTCCAATTATTTTTGCTGCATGAGTCATGATGGCAGCCTGCATGTATATTACCATTATTGTATTCAATAACATAAGCTGATTTATCAGTGTGACGATCTTTAAATGGACATCTTTCTAGCACATATATTGTTTGATCATCCTCAATTTTTTTATGAGATATATTAATCCCAGCATTTATTAAACATTTCTCTAAGGTTAATCCATTATTATCTTTTCTCTTAGGATATATATTCACAATATTCTGTCTTTTTATATTGCTAATATAACCCAAATCATCTATTATCCTTTGTAAATCTTCTATTGATGAATATTTATTAGGATTACCTATATCTATGATGGCTGACCTTCTGTGTGGTCTATCCTCTGTATTAATACCTTTACAAGTCATAGTTCCATAAAATCTAGTTAATCTAGCTGGATTACCTGTAGTTATATCCACTTTAACCTTATCATTTGAAAACTTACTATCTAATGATTTAAGAAACATCTTTACTGTATTAACATTATCGACATTATTGACTATATCGACTCTTAATAGCAAATGCCAACCATTTCCACTACTTGCAGTAATAAATCCATCGACTCCCATACTTACTAAATATTTTTTTATATCTTCTAACATAACTTTAGCTTCGTTATGTTCTTCATCAGTAGATGATGTTTTTGATTCTCTTATAGGATCTAAATCGATTAATATAAATACATATCGTGCTATATCTTTATCTGATATTGATTTTCCACCTTTTGCAAATGTATTTGATACTTCAATGTCTAAATCAGATTTGATAGGATTAAGCGTTATATAAATATTGCACCTCCCATCATACTTAGCTAAATCATTTAAAAGTAATGTTTCATCATCATACCTTACAGCTTTTACTTTTCCATTAGGACTCATATATACAATATTCACCAATCCATGTTTTTCAAGTATTTCTGAGGTATCTTCAATATTAAATTTACAAAGTGCCATAATTCTTTTTACCATCTCCCTTTTTTAATATTATCAATATCGCCGTTATTGACGATATTGACGTTTTTTCTTTGTATCTCTGTTACAATTACATTCTACAATATTTTTAATTTTTTCCTCTATTAGAAAAAATCTGACTCACATTTTTTCCAATGATGACAAAAAAAATAGAAGGTTAATTTAAACCTTCTCATAATCATAGTTAACTTTTATTTTCATTACTATTTTTAATCTTTTTATTACTTTCTTGAATTGATGTCATCATTTCTTTGAATGTTTGCTTTGAAAACTCTTCCTTTAAGTTTTTTACATCAAATATATGTTTATAGTTATCTATTGATTTATACTTACCTTCTAGTGATACTTCTAACGATTCATCATTTAGTATAGAATCAATATTACATACGTTCATTTCTTTTACAACTTCATTATTTATATTATTAATTATATCTACTTCTTCTCTCCATTTTGTTGTAAACTCATTAAATAATTTTTTATATAAATTTACATATTCTAATCTTAAATTAATATCATCAATATTACTTAGCATACTTAAGTCAGATATCATTATTTCTTTAAGATAATGTATTGTATTTCCCATATGGCTATATAATTTTGTATTAAATGTTCTTTCTAGTAAGTATTCTAATTGTTCTTCATTTTCTTTATCTATATTTTGCCTTTCTTTTTTTATCAGTTCTACATATTCTTTAAAATCTTCAAATTTTAGTTGAGTTAAGCTATTCGTTCTAATCTTCTTAGCTACTGGATGTTGATAATACTTTAAAAGTATTAATATATTATCTATATCACATTTTTTTATTTTTGCCCCTATAAATTTTTTACTTGGTGTTTTAAATATATCAGCTATTTGCTTATATATTCTTGGACTATCATATGCCTTATCAAGTACATAATTCTCTCTATTTTTTTCATCATCCTTGTAATATATATCAAAATATCTTTTACCATGTATATATTCATCTATAATTTCATCTATAGTATAATACTGCGTACTATTAGCTTTAATATTCTCCGCATTAATACTATATTTATAATATATATCTGGCAATAATGAGTCATATATCTTTTTAGTTTCCCAACTTAAATTGTATTTTTTATATTTAATTTCATCATCTACAATTTCTTTTATCATTCTATCTGCATATATTTTCATAATATTTACTCCCATAATTATAGTGTAAATATATTATATTACTAAAATACTTATTTTCCAATTAATTGTAGTTAATTATAATTATTAATGATTAATTATAATTACTTTATTCCTTCCAAGAAATCTTTTCCTAATACTCCAGACTTAATAGCAAGCAGTATTAAATCTCTAAATAAACTCTCCTCGATATCAGTAGGTCTTGGAATTAGCTTATTAGGCCTGTCTAAGCAATCTTTATATAAGCATAATCTTATTTCGTATTTATCTAAAGCTTTTATGTATATTTTCTCTAATGCAAAAGTTTCTTCTCCATCAACTACTGTAACACTTTTTATTATCTTACAGTATCTAGTTTCTTTCTCAAATAAATCTTCTTTCTTAGCCATTACTTTTATCTCCTTTTCTATATATGTATAGATAATTGTAACTATCTATTGTCGGCACTAACTTAATAGCATAATTAGCTTCTTCCATCTCTATATATAGAACTTTCTCAAAAGAATAACCCTGTCCATCACATAATGAAACAAGGTTACTATAATTTTTTATCATATCAAACTGTATAAAATTAACTTCTTCTTGTATCTTCTTTAAAGATATTACACCATCCTTATCTAATTTATATATTAAGTCTGATGGGAAGAACTTGTTGCTAAGAGTTTCTCTACTATCGTAAAAGTCAAATCTTAAATTACCTAACCATAAATCTTTATCTATATCAAAAGATGCTTTTTCTTTTAATTCATAACTCATATAATTAACTCCTTTAATTAATATTCTGATGCTAATAGCATCGTTGAACATTCAGATTCTAATATTACAAATACTTTTAGATTATTCATTACTTCTTTACTTTTAATTATTGATGTCTTTTTATACTCTGGAATTTCTTGAGTATGCTCTATTTTAACTATCCCCTTATCTTTATCAATAATACTAATATTAAATACTTGTAAATAATCTAGTTCCTTTTTTAAATTAATTCTTTTTTCTATTTCATTCCACATAAATAATTGTATATCTATACCTATCTGTTCTTTGATACCTATAGTTATGTATTTTTTATCTATATTAAACATCCTTATTTCTCCTATACTTATATATAATTTAAATTTCTAGGGCTTTTAGGGAACTAAAACTTTTTATCCACCTTAGCCCTAGTTAGTTAAATAGGAACATATAAAAAGTCTTAGCTTCTATTCCTAAGCTAAGACTTCTTATATCTTGTTATTTTCTTTAAAACTAAAGTACCTATCTCTATCACCTACTATTATATGGTCAACTAATCCTATACCTAATATTTCACCACACTCTTTTAACCTTCTTGTTATATTTTCATCCTCTACACTTGGATCTATATTACCTGACGGATGATTATGAAAACATATTATGCTTGATGCATTACTTAACATAGCTACCTTAAATACTTCTCTTGGGTGAACTATAGCTGAATTTAAACTGCCTATACTTACTACTTGCATGTTAATAGGTTGATTCTTTGTATCCAAACAGACTACTATAAACTTCTCTCTATCACTATCTATTAAGAAACTTTTTACTAATTTATAAGCATCATAAGGATTAGTTATCTTTCTAGTTTCATATAGAACACTACTTTCTTTAACTACTTTAAGAGATACAATATCAACTCTTTTAGCTGGTATTTTCTTTTTTGCTTCCATTAGTATTTCCTCCAATTATTTCGTATTAATTAAGCATAAACTAAATCTGATTCAATTATTACTGCTATTGCTACTCCTGCTGTAACTCCTGCTAAAAACCATCCCATACTTATATTCTCCTAAATTATTTATTTGATCTATCTTTTGCTTTAAAATATAGTGCTATCCCACATCCTGCTCCTAGTATAAATAAATCTATTGGTGTCATTTAATCATTCCTTTCTATATAAAATCTATGTATACTTATATTTAATTGTCATTTAATAACTTATCTGTAGCTTCATTTTTTGTAATTACAGTAATTGAGTAATCACTAGATAATAAGTATAATGTTGAACTGTATTTATCAACATTATCTTCATATATTACGTCACTAAACTCTTCTACTAACCCCTTTAATACATTTACTTTTAAATACTCTACTTCTTCAATATCCTGAATTACACATACATATCCACCATCGTATGTTAATTTTCTATTATCTCCATAGGATTCATTTAAAATAGTGATAACGTTATCCACATTTTCAACGACTTCCTTTGGATATTCTGATAATGAGTTTAAATCTTCTTTCTTCCATAAGTTAATCATATTAACTTCCTCCTTTTAATTTTTTGCACTAAAAAAGAGATGTTGGTATTTATACCAACATCTCAATGTATTAGTTTTTATATTCCTATCTAGTAGGGTATCTATTTAATATAGATCAAGAATATAATATATATTTATAGTTTAATTAAAAACGATTTACATATAATATTATTTATATTTTGTTATTTATATTATTATTTCTTCAATATTTTCACTTATTAAATCACTTTCAAATTCAGTATAGTATAATTCACAATATTTACATTGATATTCATTAATTTCTTCATTAAGTTCCGTTTCTAATATATTTATCGAATTTAAATTTCTTCCACATAATATACAGTTTTTTGATATCAATCTTACACTACTCTTCTTATAAATATAGTTACTCAATTTATCTTCATGTAAGTTTATAATTATTATTGAGATTTTGTATATTATCCCAAATATAGCTTACATTCAGACTGATATACTACCCCTGTATCATTTCAATAAATTCTTCTACGTTATATCTTTTACTTTTACAATATAGATCAATAACTTCATTTACATCTAATTGTACTAATTTTATACCATCATCGCAATAAGGCTTCATAAAATCTAAATTAACATTACCTTGCAAATACGTTTTTGAATAATTTGGTAGTAAAAATATATTAAACACTTTTTGTATTTTATTCTCTTCAATATATTCCTTCAAAGAAAGTTGATATAAATATTGTTTAGATATATCTTCAATACCTGGATTTCCATTTACTTTATCATTACTTACGCTTAATTTGTAATACTTTGCATCTAGAACTAATAAATATTTCGTATTATTAATATTAACCACTGATAATATATCAGGTGTTAATCTATTTTTTTTCATTTCAATCTCATTTTTGTATTTAACTTCTGAATTACTATAATTATTTATATTCCATCTAGGTGCATTAATTCCAAATAATTCATATTTACTTATTTTACCCTGACTTATAAACTGATTATTAAATATATAAGCACATATTACTTCCCATACCCACTTAAAATTCCTAGTTCCATATAATTGTAAATTAGTGTTGTTTACTTCAGCCCTTCTTTCAATATAAGCTTGAATTGCATACAATACTCTTCTTTTTCTATCATTAAATTGAACTATAAGTTCTTTATTAATTTCATTATTTATTATATCTAATTCATCTAACTCATCTATAGTATTCTCGACATAAGTTAACTCATATCCTAGAATCTCATCTAATCCAGTTTGATTCAAGAATCTTATACAATCATTTATTATTTTACCATGTAACAAAGTAATAAACTTGTTATTGTCTACTTTGCTCATATTAGTAAATAAATCGGTATAAATCCATTGACTATCTATAACAATAGGATCTATTTGATCTATTGTTATATCCCAATTTATATCACCATTCCCGTTCAACTCAATATAATCTATCTCATTTTTATAAATTCCATATTCAATATAATCATCTATTAGAAAACTAATTATAGATATTAAATTATTTTCTAAAGATTCTTTTTCAAAATCTATGTGTTCAATATCACTATTATTTAAATTTTCTCTTTCACTAAAATCATTTAATAATCTTATTATATTTTTTAATACTATCTTTTTTTCATCTTCATTCATACATTCAGTATATTTTGGTAATACAAATATAATTTCTTCCCTTATTATAATTATTCCAATATATACAAATTGTATTTGATTTTTAGAATTGTACTTTATTATCTTTTTTTTTTGAAATTCTTGTATAATTTCATTTAATATTGTATTATTTACTTTTAATTTTATTCCTAAATCTTCCTCTGAGTAAATCTGAAGTTCTTTTAATATTATCATTTTTAATTACTCCTTTATTTCGAAAGGACTTTCTTCTTCACTCGCTATAGAGTAATTAGAACTTTCTTCTAAATCATATTCTATTTCTCTATAAGATTCAATTTTAAAATTAAATACATCTCCTGAATCGTATGCTTTGATTATATCCGAAAAATTTTGTACTTCAATACTAAAAAAATCTGATTTTTTATGCTTTAATATATCTTCATACAGGTACATTAATACTTTACTTTTAAAAATATTATCAAATTCAATATTACTTTGTTCACTCTTCATAATTTCTGATTCATTTAAGAAAAATGGTCCTAATAGCTTATCTTCATTAACTTTGATATCTTTCAACTTTCTATTAATTTCTGTTCTTACTGTATTCCATTCATATTTTGTATATCCACCTGATTCATTTTTTAATTTTATAAATTCACAATTACTCCCCTTTAAAAACTCCTGATTTTCATCTATTCCAATATATTCAAATGACCATCTTCTTTTAAATGCAGAATCCATCGGATATACACCTTGGTCTGCACTATTCATCGTTGCCCATATATACATATTGCTAGGTATATATAGCTCTTCAATATTTTTATTTAATTCTTTACATACATATTTTTTCATTTCATTAGACATACTTATCTTATATGTACTGTCTCCATTTAAATCTCTATCTAAAATCTGGAATACATCGCCAAAAACTCCTGCTGGATTTGCTCTATTAATTTCTTCTATAATCAAAATATGTGGTATTTCGTTTTTTTCATCTTTTAATGCCTCTATTAGCACATTTAAAAAAGGACCTGGTACAAATTCATATGTAACTACTTCTCTTTCAATATTATTTTCTACTATAGTTTTGCCCACTGGCTTATATGATCCTACAAATTGAGAGTATGTATAATTAGGATAAAATGTTACCCTTCTAAAAAGTTTATCTAATTTATTTGACTGTATATCTTTTTTTAACCTGTAACTTTTACCAGTACCAGGTGCTCCAAATATTATTCTATTATAAGCTAAATTTAATTTTTTATTAAAATCACAAGATTTGTTAACCTCATCTTTTTTCAACATAGTCTTTACTATATCTAACTGATTACAAACATCATTTATTATTTTTTCCTTTGCAATATCTAGCTTATTCGTATATTCATTCATCATAATCCCTCCTTATTTATAAAAGATTTAATAAGTTATCATGCTTTTTATTTAGACTTAATATGCTTCTATCTTGTACTATTAAACTTGTCTCTATTAATAAACTTTTAACATAATTAAATGAATTTTGATGTTTCACTATTTCTAATTGGCCAATTTCTCCATTCCTGTATTGTTTTATATACTTATCTAACATTTGTATATATTCTTCACATTCATATTGATTTTGTAATGTAGTCATTATAAAGAACTCATTTTTATCCATATGCCTATATTTTTTTAAAAATTTAATAACATCTAAATAAATTTCTTCTCCATTAAATATTAAATTTAACATACTTATCATACTAAATAATTCATCTATCCTTTTCATCTCATTTGAAATATCTTCTTGATCTAGTAAAGATATTATTTGTCCTAACTTCAAATATTCAATAAAAACTTTTCCTTCTATTGTAAAAAAATTTACCAACTTAATTATACTATTTTTTTGTTCAAAACCATAATTACTAATATACCCCATTTTTCTTAGAAAAGGAACTAACATTCTCACTTTTGAGGCATCTAAGTGCTTACATGAATTTTCTATATCTTCTTGAATTTGCTTATATGTTTTTTCATATTCTATGTTACTATTTACCCACTGATATAACTCCAATATTTGGCTTTTTCTTACTTCAGTTAAGCTAAATCCTGAATTTGAACATCCTTCTAGTTTCATACTATTCTCTCCTCTTATATTAAGATCCATTATATATATCAAAACAGTTTCATACTATAAATATTTTTATATCTGCTTCCATTTGTAAAGAATATATATCATAATTGTATATTCTTTTAATTTTATAACTTTAATAATATTACTAATCTCAAAAAAAAATGGTATTATATAATACCATTTTAATCTAAATATTTCTTAATTTGAAGCGCTAAATTAAATGCTAAATTTACAGGAACACAGTTTCCTACTTGCTTGTATTGACTAGTTTTTGAACCTGTTATAATAAAATCATCTGGTATCGATTGTAATCTACAACACTCTCTTACTGAAGGAACTCTATTTTCTTCGTAATGGAAATAATTTCTATGGCCTGTATCTACTGTATGTGAAGGTTCTTCACTATTCATTCTCTGGAATGCTTTGTTATACTTTCTTATATTCCAATACTCTTCTGGTAAATCTTTAATACTGCCTCCATCTTTTATCATAGATATTATATTTATTGTTTGCTCCGTATGTTTAGTTGGTTCATGATTATATATCTCAGTACTATTATTTCTAATACTTTTTTGGAATTCCGTTAATTCAACATCATTGTAATATAAATTTTCTTCTGTATTACTTAACCTATCTAATGAAGGTAAATCTCCTAATGCTTCTTTAGTCGATATTTTATATCCCAAAGGCTCTGGAAACTCGAATTTTTTTCCATTTCTTAATCCTACAAAAAATACTCTTAATCTCTTTTGCGGAACATTATAATCTGATGCATCTAATACTTTGGCTTCTATAGTATATCCTAAAGCACCAAATCTTTCTTTTATATCATTATAGAACATACCTTTATTTAAAGTAAGTAAACCCTTTACATTCTCTATTATAAAGAAATCTGGCATGACTTCTTTTACAACTCTATAATATTCTAAATATAAATAATTCCTCTCATCTTCTACATTTCTAGTCCCAACTGTACTAAATCCTTGGCATGGAGGACCTCCTATTATTCCTGTAATATGATGTTTTAAAGTTATTTCTTTTATCATTTTTGTATCTAATAGCTTTATATCCATATTCTTTGCTATTTTATTTTCACGATTATAATTATATGTTTCTATAGCATCTTTCCATATATCTATAGCTAAAACACTTTCAAATCCTGCTTTTTCAAATCCTTGACTAAATCCTCCTAGACCACAAAATAAGTCTATTATCTTTGGTTTATTACTCATTATCTAAAACCTCCATTATACCTTTTGCTATTGCTTTTGCTAGTAACGGCGGAACTGCATTACCTACTTGTCTATATTGGCTAGTTCTAGATCCTAAAAATTCAAATTGATCATTAAATGACTGTAGTCTAGCAGCTTCTCTAACAGTTGGTATCCTATTATATAACGGATGGAAATAGTTACTATGTGCATTTCCAGTATCAATAGTCACAGAACAATCTATTTCATTTAATCTTTTATATGCAGATGAATGTCTATTACTTCTTTGATTTTCAAACAATTCTAATGGTATATCTTTCCAGTTTCCACCTTGTGGTACACATGCAATTCTGTCCTGAACCTTTTGCGCTGGATACTTTATAAGGTGATTCTTTATTGTGCTATTTTGATTTCTCAAGTATTTTTGATATTCAGTTTGCGGTGGTTCTTCTAATGAGTATACTTCTTTCCCCTCTTTTAAATTGTATAACTCACCTATAGCTTCTTTAACAGTTACTATTCCTTCCATCTTTTGTAAACTATCAAAATCAAATTCAATTCCATTTTTTAACGCAACAAAAAATGCTCGTTCTCTTCTTTGAGGAACTCCATAGTCACTTGCACTTAATACCTTAGAATTTATAGAATACCCTAGTTCTTTGAATATACTGTATATTTTTTCTTTTGCATATCCATTATTACTAGTTAAAATACCTTTTACATTTTCTATTAATACTGCTTTCGGTCTTACGATTTCAACAAACTTCATATATTCAAAAAATAATTTATTCCTTGGATCATCTTCTTCTTTCTTATACCTATTTGCCGCTGAGAATCCTTGACAAGGAGGACCTCCTATTATTATATCTACTTCTTGTATATTTCTAAATATATTAGGTATATCATCATTGTTTATTGTTGATAAATCAATGCACTTAGCTTGTGAATTCGGGAAATTATGTTGAAATGTATTTACTGCATCTTGATTTACATCTATACCTCCAAATATTTCATACCCCGCTAATTCAAAACCTAAGCTTATACCACCACATCCACAAAACAAATCTAGTACCTTTAATTTTTTCATCTGTTCACCTCAATTGTATTAGCATATATAGTCAAATAATAGTCATTTGTATCTAACTATTTCTATTATATTTATACATAAAATCTTGTATACTATAAATTATCTGGTATTAATTTTATATTAATTTCTTACCTTTGTAAATCTGTATAGTCACACAATATAAATTGTTATTCAATTTTTTATAAATTTTTAGTTAATTTCTTAATTTTTATAATTATTACTTTATTCAAATTGTTTAACAAATGATTCATCTAATTCTTTATATAATCTTAGTGATTTCTCTATTTCTATTTTTATATTTTCATATAGACTATTTGATATAACTTTTATTGATTTTACTTCTTCATCTGTTAGTTTAGGATATTTATACTTGCTATTATAAATATGATATTCTATTTTTAATTTATTTTTTTCAATATCTTTTTTAGGACAGACATTTACAAGGTGTTCTATCCAAGAATTATAGGTTCCATCAGCTTTTTTAGTTCTTTTGTTACACTTATTACAACAAGGAACTACATTACCAGGGTGGTGTAACCCACATTCACTTCTATTAAACATAAGTAAATGTTCAATTTGTAATTTATCATCAGAACCACAGTAAGCGCATGTATTATCAAAATACTTCTTTATATCATTCCAAACTTGCTTACCTTTTCCACTTCCAGTATTAAAACTTTCACCCCAGTAATACTCTCCTACTTTAGTTAAAAATGCTCTTACTGCAGTATTTGAAGAGTCTGAACTAGTGTTATATATAGCCATTATTTTTCTCCTTGTTTCTATTTTGTAAATTAAAAAAACCGTAATTAATACGGTTTTTCGTGGATTTCAATGGTGGAGACGAGGGGAGTCGAACCCCTGTCCGCAAGTCTTTTCCTCGTTGCATCTACGTGTGTAGCCAACTGTACTAAAATCTCGTCTCACACATCGCCCAGCGGCAGGCTATGTGCTTGACCAGTCCCAATTAGTCCGCTTTTGGTCGAGACACCCCAAAAGTAGTTCCCTGCATAAATGACGACCAGGCCTAGCCGGCAGGAGGGCGAGGCGGGTCGAGCAGCATTATTAAGCTGCTAAAGCGTAATTATCGTTTGCGTTTATTTTAAGTTCCCCAGTTTTTACGTGACCCAGAGTAACACGACACGCAGCCCCAAGTTCCAAACCCACGTCGAAACCTTTACGCCCCCGTGGTAAGTTTAAAGTCCTTGGACTGTTTTCGCAAACTTTTTTATTCACCATTTATATTAAGTTGTTCGTTGTATTTATATATTAATACTTTTTAGCATTAAAATCAAATGTTATTTAGTGGATTATTTAGTATTTTCCCCTAAGTTCTCTTTCTATAGTTCTTTGAGCATCTTTTTTAGCTAAGTCTTGACGTTTGTCGTGTAACTTTTTACCTTTTGCTAAAGCTAATTCTACTTTTACCTTACCATTTTTAAGATACATACTTAAAGGAATTAATGAGTATCCTTTAACAGTTGTAGCCCCTATAAGCTTTCTTATTTCATGCTTATGAAGTAATAATTTTCTTACTCTTAAAGGGTCAACATTAAATCTATTTCCTTGCTCGTATGGGCTTATATGAACTTGTTTTATAAATACTTCGCTATTATCTACAGATGCATATCCATCAGTTAAGTTTACTTTTCCTTGTCTGATTGATTTTACCTCTGTCCCTTTTAATTCTATACCACATTCATAAGTTTCTTCTATAAAGTACTCATGTCTTGCTTTTCTATTTGTAGCTAATGTTTTAGTTCCTGCCATACGTTCACCTTCTTACTTTAAATTCTTATTTAGTATATATCCTATTAGTAAAAATATACCATATATATACTTATTAGTCAAGGTTGCTAGTTTAATACAGGGTGTCGGGAAAACCGACACCTTATATTTACTACTCTTCTATATCATCAAAAGGTTGCTCTTGCTGTTCACCTTCATTTTGTGGTCTATCTTCTAATTTGTAAAGTATCTTAAAGTCTATTTCTCTTAAATCTACATTTACATTAGCAACTTTTATTCTAACAGGGTCACCTATTCTATATGTCTTTCTTGTTCTTTCTCCTATTATAGTATATGTCATTTCGTCATAAATATAATAGTCATCACCCATATTTGCAAGTCTAGATAATCCTTCAACAGTATTAGGTAATTCTATAAACATACCAAATGAAGTTACACTTGATACAACACCGTCAAATTCTTCTCCAACTTTATCTTCCATATAAACTGCTTTGTAATAGTCTTTAACATCTCTTTCAGCTAAGTCTGCTGCTCTTTCTCTTTCTGATGATTGAGTTGATGCATAATCTACTATGTTTACAAGTTGTTCTTGTCTTTTCTTATTTATTTTATTATTTAAATGTTCCTTCATTATTCTGTGTATTTGAAGGTCAGGATATCTTCTTATTGGAGAAGTAAAATGGCTATAGTATTGTGCTGCTAATCCAAAATGTCCGCTACATTCTGGTGAATATCTAGCTTGTTTTAATGAACGTAACATTATTGTACTTATAGCTTCTTCTTCTCTTTTTCCTTTTATTGCACTTATTATTGATTGTAGTGCTTTTGGATGAACTTCTTCTAAGTCACCTTTTATAGTATATCCAAATGTAGATACAAATTTTCCTAGTTCTTGCATTTTTTCAGGTGATGGAGTTTCATGTATTCTATAAACAAACGGTATATTTAACCAGAAGTAATGTTCTGCTACTGTTTCATTTGTTATAAGCATGAATTCTTCTATTATTCTGTTTGATATTCTTCTTTCATATTCTTTTATATCAGAAACTTTACCTTCTGGAGTTAATATTATTTTAGCTTCTGGGAAGTCAAAATCTATAGCTCCTCTTCTATTTCTTCTTTCCATTAATATTTTTGCTAAAACTTCTGCAATTTTAAATTCTTCTACTACATGAGAGTATTTAGCTTTTAATTCTTCATCATCATGTTCTAGTATGTCTGATACTTCTGTATAAGTCATTCTAGCTTTAGAGTTTATTATTGTTTCTTTTATATCATATTGTTTTACATTACCTTTTCTATCTATTTCCATAAATACTGATAATGTAAGTTTGTCTTCATGAGGATTTAAACTACAAACTCCATTTGAAAGTGTTTTAGGTAACATTGGAATGACTGTGTCTACTAAGTAAACAGATGTTGCTCTTTTTAAAGCTTCTTTATCTAATTTACTTTTTTCGTGTACATAGTGTGTAACGTCAGCAATGTGAACACCTAATTTGAAGTTTCCGTTAGATAATCTTTCTATAGATATAGCATCATCTAAGTCTTTTGCATCTTCACCATCTATAGTAAATATATTTAAATCTCTTATATCTAATCTTCTATCAATTTCTTCTTGCGATATTGGTACTGCTACTTTTTGAGCTTCTTCTAATACCTTTTTAGGGAATTCTTCTGGAAGTCCATGTGCTCTTATTATAGAAAGTATTTCAACTTCCTTTTCGCCTTTTGGTCCTAATACTTCTATTATTTTACCTTCTGGCTTTCTTCCAGCTTGTGGCCATACAGTTATTTGAACAACAACTTTATCTCCGTCTTTTGCACCACTGAAATATTTTTTAGGTATATATATATCTTGATTGAATTTCTTTTCATCAGCTATTACGAATCCAAAAGTTTTGTTTGATTGAAATTCACCAACTACCTTTGTTATTTCTCTTTCAAGTACTTTTATTATTGCACCTTCTGCTCTTCTTTCATCAGTTGCAGGTTTAGTTATTTCTGCTACAACTCTATCATTGTGCATAGCTCCATTTACATCTGCTGCTGGTATAAATAAGTCTTGTGTGTATTCCTCATCTGACTCAACAAATCCAAATCCTTTTCTGTGAGCTACGAATTTACCTACAAAGTATCCCATTGATTTCGGTGACGCTATTTTTCCTTTTTTAGTTTTTCCTATATATCCGTCTTCTTCTAATTCCTCTAAGAAGTTATAAAACATCGGCATCTCTGTTGGATGTATGTCAAATATTAAAGCTAATTCTTCCTTTTTTAAAGGTGTATATGCTGGGTCATTTATTAATCCTAATAATCGTTCTTTAAGTCCTGGTAACATTAATGTACCTCCTTTGTTCTGTATTTTATATATAAAGTCTTTTATATTTTATCTTATTATATAAATTTATATAATTGATAAAAAATAATAAGATAGATTTCAATTTCCATTATTATTTTATTATTATCATTTAACTATTATACACTATTGTAATAGATTGGTAAAACTAGATTAAATTACCTATAATTTGATTTTGTATATTGCTAATGTTATAATTTTACTATAATGTTTTAAATTATTTTATTTTGATTTTAATCACTTTAAATAAATTTATACATTTTAGGGGGTATTATGTCTAATCATTTTAGTTTAGAAATTACTGATAGAAATTTTAAAGATTTATTTTTATGTACTTGTGGTATTCACGAGTGTCCACCTTGTCATTCTTATGGTCCTGCTATAAGACCTCATTATTTAATACATTATATTATTGATGGATATGGTACATATTATGTTAATGATCAAAAATATAAATTAGGTAAAAATCAAGGTTTTTTAATCAATCCTAATAAACTAACTTTTTATCAAGCAGATAAGGATAATCCTTGGAAATATTTATATATTAGTTTCGATGGGGAAAAAGTTGATACTTATATAAAAAGTATCGGTCTTTATGATAACAACTTAATATTTACATATGATAAGGATGATAACTTAAAAAATTATATAATAGATATGCTAAATTATAGTACTATGAGTACTTCAAATGAATTAAAATTACAAGGTTTATTATATCTATTCTTTTCAGAACTTGCTAGTATATCAACTAAGCCATATAAAGCTAAAAATTCTTTTGAAAATATTTATATAACTAAATCTATAGAATTTATTGAAAAAAATTATGATAATGCTTATATAAAAGTTAGTGATATTTCTAATTATTTATGTCTAAATAGAACATATCTTACTTCACTATTTAATAAACATTTAAATACATCACCACAAAAATTTTTAATGGAATTTAGAATACGAAAAGCAGAAGAATTATTATATCAAACAGACTTACCAATCGGGGATATTGCTAGGTCTTGCGGTTATAGTGACCCATTAGCATTTTCAAAATCATTTAAGAAATTTAAAGGAGTAAATCCAACACTATATAGAGAAGAAAAACGTAAATTTTCAAATAAACTTACCCAATTACCAGATAAGTAAAAAAGTGTAACTATTATTAAAATGGACCCTTTGTCAAGTACACTAGAAAAAAAGGGTTCTTAAGAAGTTACTAAAAGCTGATTCCTGTA
>ERZ857965.652-NODE-652-length-46007-cov-47.823229_pt1 | contig 46007 bp, 48 predicted proteins | sample MGYA00519758_ERZ857965 | MGnify/ENA primary metagenome ERZ857965 (study PRJEB31778, sample SAMEA3449381) | human gut metagenome | biome: human gut; feature: human-associated habitat; material: faeces | place: United Kingdom | collected 2010/2012 ... | reverse complement strand
GAGCGTTTGGCTACGGACCAAAAGGCTGTGGGTTCGACTCCTACTGGGCGCACCATTTATATAAACCATAAAAATACTAATCGTTTTTGATTAGTATTTTTTCTATATAACTAACAATCAGATACATAAGATAAGAAACTATTAACAAAATAACAATACCTGACATAACCAAATTCAAATTAAATACTTGTGAGCCATAAGTAATCAAATAACCAATACCCTCTTTAGATACCAAAAATTCTCCCATTATAACACCAATAAGTGTCATACTAATATTAATCTTAAGACTACTAATTATTGTAGGATAACTACTAGGTAAAATAACATACCTAAATATTTGCCTTTTTGAGGCCTTAAAGGACTTTAGTAGATTAATTCTATTTTGGTCTGTAGAAATAAAGCCATTATATACTGTAATAATTGTAACAATAACAGATATCAAAAGAGCCATAATAATAATAGATTTAATATTAGCACCAAAATAAATAATAATAATTGGACCAATAGCCACCTTAGGTAGACTATTAATAATAGTTAAATAAGGATCAAATATTCTATAAAGAAAGTTAGAATACCATAATACAATAGCTACAGCTATACCAATCAAAGTACCAATACCAAAGCTAATAAGAGTTTCATGTATCGTAGTCCATATATGATTAAACAAATTACCATCATTATATAATTTAATAATTGTATTAACAATCCTACTAGGAGAAGAACTAATAAAAGTATTAATAACCTCATACTTAGCAAGTAATTCCCAAATAACTATAAGACTTACAATAAGTAGTATTTGCACAAGATGTACTAGTATACTTGTAATTTTCTTTTTTCTTATAAATCTTTTATGTTCCTCACTATACATGGAAATCAATATCCTTCCATATCTTATCATAATACTCTTTAAATTCTTCTTTATTTCTATTACCAATAGGAGTACCCTTATTCTTCATTTCAATATTATAAATACTCTTAACCCTTGCTGGTCTATTAGATAACACAACCACCCTATCAGCCATTGAAATAGCCTCCGCCACATCATGCGTTATCATAATTGTAGTCTTCTTCTCTTTTTTAATAATCTTCCAGACATCATCAGATACAGCAAGTCTTGTTTGATAATCCAAAGCACTAAAAGGTTCATCAAGGAGAAGTATATCTGGATTAATAGCAAGTGTTCTAATTAAAGCTACTCTTTGTCTCATACCACCAGATAAATTTCTTGGATACTTATAAGCAAAGTCAGATAAACCATAAGTTTCCAAAAGAGTTTTAACTCTATCAATATTTTCCTTAGTAACTTCTTTCTTAATCTTAACCCCCAGAAGGCAATTATCTAATATATTAAGCCAAGGAAACAAAGTATCATTCTGAAGCATATATCCCATTCTAAGTTCATCTTTAGAATATAATATCTCACCAGAAGACTTATCCTCAAGTCCACACAAGATTGAAAGAAGTGTCGTCTTACCACATCCAGATGGACCTACTATTGCAACAAACTCACCATCCTTAATATTTAAATTCAAATTATCAATTGCAGATATTTCACTTTTATTTGTATGATATACCTTTGATAAATTACTTATCTCCAATATATTATCTGAATTCACTAAAGTATTCATCGTAAATCAGTTTATCATACGAAACATACTCATCAAGTTCTCCAGAAGCCTTCATAATATCTTGAATATGTTTCCATTCATCTTCATCAATAGCAATAGTATCTCTCCATGCATCAGATTCTTTATATCTCTTTACCATTGTAGTTAAATCATCAATTGAAGTATCAGGAAAGAAAGATACAATAGTCTCAGCAACTACCTTAGGTTCATTTTCCTTAACAAACTTTAATCCTTTTTGAATAGCCTTAGAAAAACCTTCAATAAGTTCAGGATTAGCCTTTATAAAACTACTCTTAGCATTATAAGCTGTATAAGGAACAGCACCACCATAAGTACCAACATAGGCAACTACATAACCATAGCCTTGCTTTTCTACTGAAGTAGCATTAGGTTCAAATAAAGTAACAAAGTCGCCAGTACCACCAATAAATGCTCCCTCCATTGCAGGAAAAGCAACTGATGTATCAATGCTTAAATCTTTGGTAGGATCAATATTAACCTCTCTAAGAGCCCATTCAAAAGTCATTTCTGGCATACCACCTTTTCTACCACCAATTACTGTTTTACCTCTCAAATCATCTAAAGTAAAATTATCAATCTTTTCTCTAGACACTAAGAAAGCTCCATCTCTCTTTGTCAAAGCAGCAAATACCTGTAAATAATCCTTTTCACCACCATTATATACATAAATAGTAGCCTCAGTACCAGAAAAACCAATTTGTACATCTCCAGATAGCACAGCGGCCGTAACAGCATCAGCGCCTGGTGTTAAAGTAAGTTCTACATCAATACCCTCTTCTTCAAAATATCCTTTACTAATTGCAGCATATTGCGGAGCATAAAATATACTATGAGCTACTTCTGCTACAGTAACCTTAGTAATATCTTCTTTTTCATTATTTTTCTTATTTTGAAATATTCCAAATATTACTAAACTAATAACTATTAGAAATAATATCAAACTAACAAATGTTCTTTTCATTTTTTAACCTCCCAGTTTCATATTATTATATTCTTAGTTATAAAAACAGGTATAATTAAATAACACAAAATATATTATTTTCTTATATTCACTTTAAGTCTAGGTCTTAAAGTGTTTATTTGAGTCAAAGTCTCAAATAAATATATCAGCCATATCTATTATATATAAGAGAGTAATATATAATAAACATCAAAAATAATAATTAAATTAAATATAAAGAATATACTATACTAAGTAGTAAAATAAGTGCACAGTTTACACATATTGACAAAAATAAAGTTTTATGCTATAATCTTATCAATCTGATGGCACATTATTCTAGTCAATTAAACTTACTATGAAGGTGAACCTAAAAGCTCACTAAAGAGCACATCGATGAAACTTCTGGTGTTTGCTTTATACGCCCAGTTTAGGGTGAATGCTGGAAGGTAAGGATTTTGGGCACTCATAACGGCATATGATTCTGTTCCAACTTCCGTGGAGACCTAACTTTGTGTTAATGCTATTGTGTGCATAATACGAACTAGGATTAAACCTACTATGTGGGGAAACTTACGAGTAGCGTAGCTTGTCTTGAGTGATTATAGGGGATTATTGATCAGTTATATCTTTCCTAGCTAGAAATATATAATATTGCAATATGAAACTATAACTGCAAAAAAGAATTAATAGTAAGAAAGTTGCCCGAGGAAATCTCCTAGAGTGACATCTTATAGGATTACAGTGTGTACTAAGTGGTAATCAAGTCATATATTTGGCGACAATATATTAGTTTCTATAAAGGGAAACCGCTAATTTGGTAACGAGTTAGTAGAAACTAGGGAAATCCTACTTGACCTAAGACATAAAGTTAACTATAAGAATTGCCATAGTATTAAGTAAAAGGCCTACTCTATTGGCCTTTTTTAATAATTAGAAAGGAAATAATATGTCAAAAAATAAAAATAGTAAAATAAAATGGGTAATAACAGTAACATTCTTAGCCTTCTTTATATCATTTATCTTTTCTTTTAGTTCTAATACCATAATGCCAAAAGTAAATCTATTCGTAGGTATTATAATATTAGTATTATTTATAGCCATAGGAATAGTATTTGATATGGTTGGAGTAGCAGTTACTTCTACTGATGAAGAGCCATTACATGCTATGAGTTCTAAAAAAATAAAAGGAGCCAAAAAAGCCGTATCATTCAAAAAGAATGCTGATAAAGTATCATCATTTTGTAATGATGTAATTGGTGATATATGTGGTATTGTATCAGGTTCTGCTGGTGTAACAATATCGACTTCTCTATCAGAAAAATTAAATACTAGTGTATTATATACAGGACTAGTAATTACTGCTTTAACTGCAGCCTTAACAATAGGAGGTAAAGCTTTCTTTAAAAGTATTGCTATCAAAAATAGTAATCAAATAGTTCATATGACTGCAAAAGTATTATCAATATTTGAAAAGAAGAAAAAATAAACTTCTTTTTTTATTTTTAGATAATAAAATTAATTAGGTGATACTGTGAAAAAATATAGTAAAATACTTTTAACAGCAGTAGTAATAATAAGTTTATTTGGAACATTAATGATATATTCATCTTCTTATGTATGGGCAGAGTATAAGTTTAATGATCCATATAAATATTTAAAATCACAAAGTATATTCTTAATACTAGGATATATAGTTATGTTTATTGTAAGTAAGTTTCCTTATCAAAACTATAAAAAACTATCTAATATTATTTTCTTTATATGTCTAGGTATGTTAGCACTAGTATTAATTCCAGGTATAGGAACAGTAAGAAATGGTAGTAGAAGTTGGTTTGGTATAGGAGGACTAGGAGTACAACCATCAGAATTTACTAAATTAGGACTAATAATATTTACTTCTAAATATTTAGAAAATAATAATAAAAACTTAAAAGATATAAAAAAAGGAGTTCTTCCTATATTAGGAGTACTCTTTCTAGTATTTGCCCTTATAATGTTAGAACCAGACTTTGGTACAGGAATAGTAATAGTTATGACTATCATAGTATTACTATTTGTAAGTGGTGTTAAAATGAACTTCTTTATCAAACTAGGAGTATTAGGACTACTAGGAGTAGTAGTATTAGTAATAATAGCCCCATACCGAATGGAAAGAATAATATCATTTATTAATCCTTGGTCTGATCCTCTTGGTAGTGGTTTCCAAATAATCCAAAGTTTATATGCAATAGGTCCAGGAGGCCTACTAGGACTAGGATTTGGTAATTCAGTACAAAAACATTTCTATTTACCAGAGCCACAAACAGACTTCATATTTTCAATTATAAGTGAAGAGTTTGGTTTTCTAGGAGTTATAATTGTAGCCACTCTATTCATAACTATAATCTATTCTGGATTTAAAATAGCTATGAACTGTGAAGATAAATTTGGTAAATATCTAGCCTTTGGTATAACCTTTGGTTTAGCCTTTCAAACAATGCTAAATCTTATGGTAGTAGTAGGATTAATTCCCGTAACAGGAGTTACTCTCCCCTTCTTATCTTATGGTGGCAGTAGTCTCCTAATAAGCTTAACCAGTATGGGTATACTACTAAATATAAGCAATTATCATAACTAAAAAAATAACTATATGTTATACTTTTTTTATATTCACTATAAGCCTTATCCCAAGTCTTATTAGTGTTTAATTAAGCCAAGTATACTTGTCTTAATTAAATGTATCCAAGATACCTATCATATATAAGCATAGTATATATACTTAGAAAACAATTTACACTAAATATATACCCATGGCTTATATATAATAGATATGTAGATATATTATTTTGAGACAATATAACATATTGGCTCAAAATAACACTGTAAGACTAAAGACTTACAGTGAACATAAAAAGAATGCATTATTAAAATACACTCTTATTATAACCATACTCCATATATTAAAGCTAACATACAAAGAATAAATCCAACTATCCAGAATAATTTAACAATATCATTCTCTTTCCATCCCAATCTTTCAAAATGATGATGGATAGGAGTCATTAAAAATACTTTTCTTTTTAATAGTACTACTGAAGCTATTTGTATAATAACAGTTAAAGTCTCAATAACAAATACTCCACCAATTAATACCAAGGATAATTCATGTGAAGTAAGAATAGCTATCGTAGCCATTGTAGCCCCCAAAGTCAAACTACCAGTATCTCCCATAAATACTTTAGCAGGATTACTATTATATACAAGAAATCCCATAATACTACCTACCAAAATAAAACAGAAAATACCCATATCAGAATTGCCTTCAATCCACCAACTACCCATTGCTATAAGACCAAAAGCCAAAAATGATATTGCAGATAACCCACCAGCAAGTCCATCTAATCCATCAGTTAAATTAACCGCATTAGAAGATCCTACTAGTAAGAATAATATAAATACTCCATAGAACCAACCTAGATTCCAATCAATACCTAAAGCAGATATTCTAAGATAAGAATCACCTGAAGTAAATTGTCTAAATAATACATAAAAGACTAATGCTACAATAAGTTGAAGTAATAGCTTCTGAAATTGTGTAAGTCCTTTATTAGATTTTCTTCTAAGACTAATAAAATCGTCCAAGAAGCCTATTAAAGCATACGAGAAGAAAACAAACAGTACAATCATTAAATTAACCGAGTATTCTATCTTTCCTGTCAAAAGTAAAAATACAGTTATTGCAATAGTAGGAATTATAAATATAAGTCCTCCCATAGTAGGAGTCCCGGCCTTACTTCTATGAGCCTCAACATAAATATTAATATTTTGTCCTGCTTTTAATTTCTTCAAAAAAGGAATAGCTATAAGTCCAAATATTGTCGAACTAATAAAACCAAGCATTAAAGCAAATAATGACTTCGTTAAAGTTAGCATTCTATCACTCCATTTCTAATATCACTTCTATTATACCATACATATTTTTAAATAAATAGTATCTTTTTATTACTTTACATCAATATGTAAACTATTTAATTCTTAATTTTTTTATTTGGATAGGAGTTAAAGTATCAATATAATCACAAGGATTAACATTATCTCTATCATCAAATAGTCTTTCAAAACATCCAATTAATTCTTTATCAATACCTATATCACTCATTTTAGTAAGAAAATCATAAAATTCATTCATACTAACACCATTTATCTTACCATTATATAAATAATTTAAAATAACAATACTATAACAATAAATATCCGTATTTTCATCTACTATATAAGAAGCAAAATAAGGATTACTCATATCAATCTTATATTTAGGAGTATTACACTTTGCAAATAAAGAAACAGGACTTAAATATTTAACTACAGGATTACTATCTTCACTAAACTTACCACCATCCAAATCAATAGTACGAAGAACCCCTGCCTTATCCACAATAAAGTTATCTTCATGAATATCCGCTAAATAAAAATTTTTTAACTCCGTATTTTTTCTAATATTCTCCATTTGTCTAAGTATAGTGCCTATTCTTTTTAAATAGTTTTTCTTTCTTTCTAAAGAAACATTATCATCTTTTAAAACCACACTAAGGTTATTACCATAAACATAATTAATAGCAAAAAACTTAATAATATCATCCACTTTAACTAAGAAATCAGGTATAACAAAATCACTAGGAAGATAATCTCTATATTTATTTAGTAAACTAACTGCATTAAAATGTTTTTGAAAATCATCTTCAGTAAAATCATCAAGTGTTTTTAATAATCTAAGTACATTATTATATCTAAAAAGTAATAAATCTCCCTTTGCATTAAAAAAGTCAAGTGATAATTTTTTTAAATTACCAATATCTTCACTAGTCATATTAATTATTTCCATAATAACCCCCATTAATTGCTGGATATTATATCATAATTAAGTTAAAAATGCAAATTATCCCAAATATTTATTAGTATCACTATATTCTATTACAAAATCCATATTTTTAGAAGTATCATCTTTTAATTTTCATTACTATATATAAAAAGATAAGTATCACTACTTACCATTTAAATAAAAGTCTAACATTTCATTTACTATATCTTCATATAAATCTTGTTCATGTTTAATAGTATCTATCAAAAACAATTTATCATTTTTATAGTTTTTAAGTCCTCTCATATAAAATGGTTTATCATTATCAAGTACTATAAATGGCATTATATTATTTCTCAAACATTCTCTAAACATAATCATACGTCCTACTCTGCCATTGCCATCGCCAAAGGGATGAATAAGTTCAAACTTATAATGAAAATCTATAATATCTTCTATAGTAACATTCTTTATTTTTTTATATTCTAATAATAAATTACCAATATCTTTTTCCACATCTTCAGGAGCAGATGTATCAATAACATTTATTAATCCAATTTTATTAGGTATTATTTTAAAACCACCTACATTATATCTTGGATTTTCTTCATCAGTAGTATTACGTTTTAATATTTTATTCATATTTATTATCATTTCTTTAGATAAATCATCATTCAAAGTATCCAAAGTATAATCAAATAATCTAAAATGATTTTTCATTTCTATCAAATCATCTAATTTAATTGTTTCATCACTTTTGGGAATAAATGAATCAGTCTCAAAAATTTCTTCAGTTTCATCTTCACTTAATCTTCCACCTTCAATTTTATTTGAATTATAAGCAAAATTAACCTGAGAATAATGATATATATTCCCCTTAAACTTAGATTTTCTTTGCTGAATAAGTTCTTCTTTTAGTCTAGCTATTTCCATAAATAACTCCCTTCATCAATAACATTACACGTTACTATTGTACCAAATTTCTAAAGAAAAGTCATTATTTAATGCAAATTATCCCAAATATAATCTAATACTAGAACCCTCTATTAATCTAGTACCACCTTCTGGAGACTGATTAATAACATTATCCCCACTACCACTATATTCTATTACAAAATCTTTAAGTTTAGAAGTAGCTTCTTTCTTAGATAATCCAATAACATTCTCTACATCATAATATTTTTTATCATACCATTGATATTTCTTTTCTGTACCACCATCTTGCTTTTCAATATTTAAAGCCACTATTGCATCCTCCATAATATTCTTAACAATAGGAGCACTAACTGTACCACCATACTGTGTAACTCCTTTAGGATTATCAATAGCCAGGTATACGACTATCTTAGGATCATTTGCTGGTAAAAAGCCAATAAAAGAAACAATATAATTTCCAGACATATATACACCATTATTAACCTTTTGAGCAGTACCTGTTTTACCTCCTACCCTATAACCATCTATATAAGCATTACGACCAGTACCTAAAGAAACAACTGACTCTAAAGTCATTCTTACCTTTTCACTAGTATCCTTAGTAACAATATTCTCTCTAACAGCAGTAGGTTTAATCTCATTAACAATTTGTCCAGTTTCATGTTCCACTACTCTTTTAACTATATATGGTTTATACAAAGTACCACCATTAATTGCTGCGCTAACCGCTGTAACTTGTTGAAGAGCAGTAACACTAACTCCTTGACCAAATGCTGTCGTGGCAAGTTCTACAGGACCAACTTTAGATAAATTAAATAAGATACCCGTACTCTCTCCATTCAAATCAATACCAGTTTTCTTACCATATCCAAATTTATAAATATAATCAAATAATTTTTCTTTACCAAGTCTATTACCAAGTTCAACAAATCCAGGATTACAAGAATTTTGAACAACCTCTAGAAAAGTTTGTGACCCATGTCCTCCATGTTTCCAACACTTAATTCTTGCTCCATCAACATTAACAGAACCACCATCAAAGAAAGTATCCTTAACTAAATCAACCTTCCCCTCATTAACCGCCGCACTAAGTGTCAATATTTTAAATGTACTACCAGGTTCATAACTAGCCCATATAGCCATATTTCTATTAATAGTTTCCACACTATAATCCTGATATTTATTAGGATTAAAATTAGGTCTCGAACTCATTCCTAGTATCTCACCAGTATTAGGATCCATCGCCAAAGCCCAAGCCCCTTCTGGGTTATATTTAGTTACAATATTATCAAGTTCTCTCTCAATAGAAGACTGAATCTTATAATTAACAGTCAAATATATATCAAGACCATCCTCTGGTTCCACATATACCGAATTTCTATCTAAATTATTCCCTTTTGCATCAGAAAAATACTGAATAGAACCATACTCCCCAGTAAGTATTTTATCATATTCAAGTTCAAGTCCACTAAGGCCTTGATTATCAATACCAACATAACCAAGTACATGTGATAGCATTTCATCATGGGGATAATATCTCTTAGATTCCTTAAGTAAATACACTCCCTCAAAGTTAAACGCAGCTATCTTATCCGCAATATCATAAGATAGTCTTCTTCCTTCAGGATGTACCCTTTCCATCATTGACTTTTTATATAAATGTTCTTCAATAACACTTTTATCCACTCCAAGTATTTCACTTATTTTCGTAGCTATTAAATCCTTATCTTTAATTTGATTTGGAATAAATACCAAAGAAGTAGTAGTAAGATTACCCGCTACAACCTCTCCATCAACAGTATATATTTTACCCCTATCAGCCTCAATAGGTAGATTTCTACTCCATAATCCACTAGCCAAAGTATTAAGTTTTCTATATTCAATAACCTCAATGTAAAATACTTTACCAATAACAAGTAAAAATACAAATATCACTATCAAAAGTACTATTTTAATTCTTTTATGTATACCTTTATCAAACATAGTAGTCTCACCTATTAAAGAATATTCAAGCATCTCAGTATAAATTACAAAGAAAAATATAAATATTTTTTTGCTACTTAATAATTACAAAAATTATAATTAATAAAAATTTCTATTTATATTGAAATATTCACAATAATTTGGTATATTATTAATAGAGAGGAGTGAATAAAATGGATGATGCATTTGGCGTTTTAGCAACAACTTCAATTGGCTTAATAGTCTTTTTTGGAATAATTGCAATTGCTTTCTATGTCGTTTATGTAATTGCCCTTGCAAAATTATTTAAAAAGGCTGGCGAAGATGGTTGGAAAGCAATAATACCATTTTATAATGTATTTGTATTAATTCAAATAGCAGGTTTAAATTGGTGGTATTTCTTAATTGCAATATCAGGAACAATATGCACTATAGCTAAAATTGATGGTTTGAACTACATCTGTAATTTAGCAGGTATGGCTGTTAACTTCTTTGTTTTCTACAATATAGCAAAAAAAATGAAACAGCAACCAGTAGGATATGGTGTAGCTGGTGCACTAGTTGCCCCAATAATAACAATGATATTAGGATTTTCAGGCAAATATACTTTTGATCCATCAGTACAAGTTAGTCCTAATGGTCCAATTGGTGATACTAAAGAATCTACAAGTAATGAACCAGAAAAATATTGTCTAGGTTGTGGTTGTAAACTTAAAGCAGGAACAAAATTCTGTGAAAAGTGTGGAAAAGAAGTACAATAAAAGATATCTCACAAAGAGATATTTTTTTTATACAAAAAAGAACTCTATTTCTAGAATTCTTAACCATTAATTTGTTTAGCTACTTCGTCAGCAAAGTTTTCCTCTCTTTTTTCCATACCTTCGCCAACTTCATATCTTACGAAAGATAATACCTTCATACCTTTACTTTCAACATATTTAGATACTTTCATCTTATTTTCTTTAACAAAACCTTGATCTAATAAACAAACTTCTTCATAGAATTTATTAAGTCTACCATTAACAATCATAGGAAGTTTATTAGCATCTAATCCTTCGTTTTCAGCTTGTTCTGTAAGAATAGCTCTTTCTTTCTCTACTCTTTCACTAGGAACAGAATCTTTATCTAAATATAGTGGTCTCATAGCGGCAATTTGCATAGCTACATCTTTAGCAACTTCAGCATCAGTTCCTTCAAGTACAGCAAGTGTTACTATTTTACCACCCATATGAGAATAAGTACCAAATACTTGATTATCTTGCTTTTCAACTAATTCAAATCTTCTAAAAGATAATTTCTCACCAATAGTAGCAGTTTTCTCTACTATCATATTTTCAATAGAAGTACCATTAACTTCTAATTTATTAGCCTCTTCTACTGTACTAACATTACTACCCAAAATAGCAGTAGCAATATCATTAACTAAACCAGTAAATTCTGGATTTTTAGCAACGAAGTCAGTTTCAGAGTTAACTTCTACTATAACAGCCTTATTACCTTCAACTTTAGCAAGAGCAAGTCCTTCAGCAGCTATTCTAGTTTGTTTTTTAGCAGCTTTACTGATACCTTTTTCTCTAAGCCAAGTAACAGCTTCTTCCATATTACCATTTGTTTCAGTAAGAGCCTTCTTACAATCAAGCATACCTGCTCCAGTTTGTTCCCTAAGCTCTTTTACCATATTTGCAGTAATCATAGTATTCCTCCTTATTTTAAATTTTCAATTAATTCTTCTTTTTTCATCTTAGAATAACCTTTAACTTCTTTTTTCTTAGCAAGGTCTCTAAGTTCAGCAACAGTTAAAATATTTAAGTCTAATTCTGGCTTTTCATTTTTAACTTCTTGTTTAACTGGCTTTGTATCTTTAACTTCTTCAGTTTCTTTTGCTTCTTTTTTCTCCTTCTTATTAGGAGTTTTTTCTTTAGAAACTTTTTTATCATCTTCACTTACATAATCAACAAGTGTACCACCATTAGCTTCAATAATAGCATTAGTTAAAGCACCAAGTACAACCTTAATACTTCTAACAGCATCATCGTTAGCAGGCAATACATAATCGACATCATCAGGATCACAATTAGTATCAATAAGACCAAATACTGGTATACCAAGTTTTCTAGCCTCTCTTATTGCATTATATTCTTTAGTAGAATCAACAATAATAACAGCTTCAGGTAACTTAGTCATTTCTCTAATACCACATAAGTTCTTGTTTAACTTTTCATATTCCTTCTTAAGTCCTACTACTTCTTTCTTAGGAAGTTTTTCAAATGTACCATCTTTTTCCATCTTTTCAATTTCTTCAAGACGATTAATTCTTCTTCTAATAGTTTTAAAATTAGTCAAAGTACCTCCTAACCATCTCTCAGTAACATAGTACATATTACTTCTTTCAGCTTCTTCTTTACATACTTCTTGTGCTTGTTTCTTAGTACCAACATAAAGTACTTTTCCACCATCAGCAGCAATCTTATTTAAAGCAGCATAAGCTTCTTCCATTTTTTCTACTGTCTTTTGTAAGTCAATGATATAAATATCATCTCTAGAGTTAAATATATACTCTTTCATTTTAGGATTCCATCTTTTAGTCTGATGACCAAAGTGAACTCCTGCTTCTAACAAATAGCTCATAGATACTACTGTCATAATTATCATATCTCCTTTCGTTTTTTCTTCCAAATATCTCTTCTTTAATATCCACCTTATATTAGGCACTCGAATAATTAAATCAATATTTGTGTATATTTTTTGAAAAGCCAATAATATATTACCATATTATATGAAATTAGTAAATATTTATTTCTTATTTTTCTCATTTTTCACTTTAGTTCTAATGTACTAAAGTGTTTATTTGAGCCAATAATATTGTCTCAAATAAATATATCAACCATATCTATCATATAGAAGCAAAATATGCATACTAAAAAAGATATTATTAATGCTTTAAAACATCTTCTAATATCTTTATATTTCTTTTAATTTTTAACCTATATAAATAATGACCACTATTAATATTTTTAAGAATTAGTTTTAAAGTAGTTAATTCTTTATTGCATTTCTTTTTAAATAAATCATCATTCTTAGTAGTAAGTACCGGTCCTAAATATAATTCTTTATAGTTATATCTTCTCTTACCTTTATTAAATTTAATAACAGTATATATAATATTCTTATCTTCTACTAAAATTTCATCTTCAATATAATAACCCAGACTAGTAATATTCTTTCTAAGAAAATATAAATCAGTATTACTTTGAATAATAATATCATTAACATTACTTAATTTAGAAGTACTATATTTTAAGATGCCTACTATTGTATTTGCTCCCATACCTGCTATCACAATAGTATCAATTTCATCAGCTTTTACTACATCAAGTCCACTGCCAAGTCTAGTTTCTATTCTATTCTCTAGTTTTTCTTTTTTTATATTAGTAATAGCACTACTAAGAGCATTTTCATTAATATCACTAGCAATTACTTTAACATTTTTATATTTATTTACTAAATAAATAGATAAAAGGCCGTGATCACAGCCTATATCAATTACTTTAGAATTATCATTTACAAAACTAGCAACTACTTCTAGTCTTTTAGATAACTTATTCATTTAAGAAGTCCTTTAACTTTCTACTTCTTGAAGGATGTCTTAATTTTCTTAATGCTTTTGCTTCAATTTGTCTAATTCTTTCTCTTGTAACGCCAAACATTTGACCAACTTCCTCAAGTGTTTTAGGAGAACCATCATCTAAACCAAATCTAAGTCTAAGTACTTGTTCTTCTCTTTCAGTTAAAGTAAGAAGTACATCGCCAATTTCCTCTTTCAACATTTCATGTATTGTAAAGTCCTCCGGAGACATATTACTTTCATCAGGTACAAAGTCTCCTAAATGAGAATCTTCCTCTTCACCAATAGGAGTCTCTAAAGATACTGGATCTTGTGCTATTTTAATAACTTCTCTTACCTTATCTGGAGACATACCCATTTTCTTAGCAAGCTCTTCATCAGTAGGCTCTCTATTAAGTTCAAGAGTAAGCTGTCTTTGATATCTAGATAATTTATTAATAGTTTCTACCATATGTACTGGCACTCTAATAGTTCTAGCTTGATCAGCAATGGCTCTAGTTATAGCTTGTCTAATCCACCAAGTAGCATAAGTACTAAATTTATATCCTTTTTCAGCATCAAACTTTTCAACTGCTTTCATAAGTCCTATATTACCCTCTTGAATTAAATCAAGAAATAACATTCCTCTACCAACATATCTCTTAGCTATAGAAACAACAAGTCTTAAGTTAGATTCAGCAAGTCTATTTTTTGCAGTTTCATCACCTTCAGCAATTCTCTTAGATAACTCAGTTTCTTCATCAAGTGATAGTAGACTTATCTTACCTATTTCTTTTAAATACATTCTAACTGGATCATTAATAGTAAGTTCTTTAGCTATTGTATTATCCTTAAGAATATCCTCTAAATTACCCCCAGTATCTTCTTCACCAGAATCATCATCTAGATCAGTTTCAGATATAACACTTATATCATTTTCCATAAAAGCATTATATAGTTCATCTAGTAAATCACTACTTACATCAAGACCTTTTAATTCTTCGGCAATCTCTTCATAAGTAATAAAACCAAGTTCTTTACCTTTTTTAATTAGTGCTTCTTTTCTTTGCTCAAAATCTTTAATTTCTGGTACCATTTTTATTCACTCCCCTTAACTTCATTATCTCTTCAATTATTTTTGCTTGCTTCAAAGGATCTTTCTCTTCTTTTAATTTTTTGTTTAAATCATTTATCTTCACTTCTTTATGATACTCATTTACAACAAAAATATAATCTTCAATTTCTCTTTCTTGAAAGTCATCTTTGATATTCATAGCAAAAATATCTTTTAAAGTCTTAAGTATTTCTTCTTTATCAGATATATAACTAATAAAATCAGCGACATTTATTATACCATATTTATGAAAATAGTAAATAATTTCATTAGATAATTCTCTAATATTTTTTGTTGGAAAGTATCCAACCTTATTTTCAACCATATTAATAACCATATTATCTTTAAACATATAATAAATTAAATAATTTTCTGCCATTCCATATTTATCATAAACCTTTTTAGTTTTTTCTTCTTTAACAATCATCTTATTATTATTGTTACTTTTTTTTATACTATCATATTTTTCTTTAATAGTATTATAATCAATATTAAAATTATCAGATAATTTCTTCAAATTAAGTTCTACAACAATATCATCTTTTTCATTAACTAATTCTTTTAACATTATATTAATATAAGAAGATATTTCTTTTATATTACTAAAATCTTTATCTTTTTTTAATATTTCCATCTTATAATCAATTAAAGTCATAGCAGACTTAATTTGATATAAGAAACTATCTTTACCTTCTTTTAGAATATACTCATCAGGATCCATATTATTAGGAAGTCTAACTATTTTAATATTAACCCCAGTATCCTCTAGTAGTTCTATAGCACTAAGTGTAGCCTTTTCACCAGCGGCATCACCATCAAAACATAAAATGATATTTTTTGCCATATTCTTAAGCACCATTTTATGATCCTTAGTAAGTGCAGTACCCATTGTAGCTATACAATTATTAATACCGACAGTACTAGCCCTAATAACATCCATTTGTCCTTCCATTATAATAACAGTATCTTTTTTCTTTAAATATTCTTTAGCTATATGATAGTTATATAATATTTTACCTTTTTTAAAGTTATCAGTCTCTTTAGTATTTATATACTTAGAATTATCTTTGGTATTATATATTCTACCAGAAAAAGCAACAACATTACCACTTAAATCCCATATAGGAAACATAATTCTACTTACAAATATATCATTACCATTATCATTAGTAAGACCTATATCAATAAGTTTATCTAAAGAATATTTTTTATTAGTAAGATATTTAGTAAGTGATACCTTTTGAATAGAAAGACCTATACCAAATTTCTTAATAGTTTCTTTATCAAGATGCCTATTTTCTAAATATTCTATAGCATTCTTACCCAAACTACTATTAAGACTATTTTGATAAAACTTACTCGCCAAATCATATATATCAAAATATTCATCTCTCTTAGTATTAACTTTTATATCATTTGATACATTAATACCAACTTTTTCTCCAAGTAATTTAACTGCCTCAGAAAAAGATATTTTTTCAAAATCTGACACAAAAGTAAATACGTTGCCTGAAGCACCACATGAAAAACAAGTATATATTTGCTTTTCAGGGCTAACGCTCATACTAGGAGAATGATCATCATGAAAAGGACACACCCCAATATAGTTTTTACCAGTCTTTGTAAGATTAACATATCTTGATATCACCTCTACTATATCAGTCTTATTCCTTATTTCATTAATAATTTCATTACTGATATAAGCCATAATATCACTTCCTTACAAAAAGCCAATATAATTATATAACAAAACAATTTCTTTGTAAAGGAAAACTTTAAAACTCTTTACATTTGTTAAATATTCAATATAATATACTATAATTAGGTGGTATATTTTGGATCAAAGAATAATTAAAACAAAAAATAATCTTTATAAAGGGTTATTAATAACTATGAAAAACAAATCATTTGAAGAAATAAAAGTATCGGATGTATGTAAAGAAGCACATATTAATAGATCAACATTTTATAATAATTTTAATGATAAGTATGACCTACTATTTTCATTATTTCATGACCTTGAAAAAAAGTAACAATAATAATAACATTGCTAGCAATATATTTCACGATACTATTTTAAAAAATATTGCCGAAAATATTAAAAATCACCCATTATATAATGAAGAAATACCATCAGAAATAATTACTATTTTTATGCAAATGGTGTTATAAGTATTTGTCTAGAATACATTAAAAATCCAAAAAAAATATACTAAAAATAGTATATTAAAATATATAAGTAAGTTAATTCCAGATAACTTATGTTAATTATCTAGCATAACCATATACCATTCCTTTTTCTAAAGTAATTTCTTTATAATAAAATAATTCAGGTATAGTAACAAAAGTATATCCTCTATTTTGAAGTTCAGGAATAATAATATTTAAACTATTTGCAGTAGCACTATATATGTCATGCATTAAAATAATATCCCCATCCTTGACTTTGTTAATTACCCTACTGGCAATTCTTTTAGAATTATGATATTTCCAATCTAAAGTATCTATATCCCATATAATAATAGGCATATTACCTATTTTTTTTACTATATTATTATAGACACCATAACTAGGTCTTAATAATTTAGGATATCTACCAGTAACTTCAAATATAACCGAAGAAGTTTTATCTATTTCATCTTTAATAACATTTTCTTTATATTTAGTTAATAGCAAATGATTAAACGTATGATTGCCTATTTCCATTCCACTATCATATTCTCTTTTCAATATTTTTTTATTATCTTTTGCCTTACTGCCAAGTACAAAGAAAGTAGCCTTAACATTATATTTAGCAAGTACATCAAGTACTTTACCAGTATTATAATTAGGTCCATCATCAAAAGTAAGAGCAATTAATTTATCACTACTATTTATTTTTTTATTAGTAATAATATCATAATTAAACACCTCCGTATATACCATACTTATGGTACTACTATCCAAATCAATCATAAAAGAATCTAAATCATAACTATAGATATTACTATCAAAAAAATATTTATAAAATACAACATAATATTTATTATCATTATTATCATAATCATAATCAATAATACCATTTTTATCTTTATATCTATCTAAATATTCATTAATAAAATTATCTATTTTATTATCATTAAAATACGGATAATTAATTTCTATATTATCGTTAATAATTTCCTTATTAACCAAAACATCTTTATCTATATCAATTATCCATAACATTAAAGATATAATAATCATTGGAATAAACAAGTATCTCATTTTCATAATATCACTAATAAATAGTATGAAAAAAGACTCCTCATTAGAAGTCAATACTTAATATCAATACCATCAAAATCTACATTAAGAAACTTTTTACTTGATAAATAATCACATAAATGAACAAATCTTTCATACTTATCTTTAGGAACTGGTAATACTTCATTATCATTAAAATCCTTGTTCCAAATTCCCATATGCGAAGATATTACCCTAGTCATTAAGTTAAGTTCCTCATCGCTTAAAGATAATTTATCCTTATGTTTCTTAACAAAAGAAGCCGCTAGTAAAGGATGATCAAATCTCGTATATTTTTCTTCAGGATTACCTTTTTTTAATCCATCATGAAGAGTAAGAGCCATCAAAATAATATCTTTTTCATTTTGCGAAAAACTATTAATTCCAGGATTATCTAAAAGTTCCTTGGCTATACGAACAGCAACTTTAGTATGTTTAACTAGTCCATTCTTAGTACCAGCAAACTCTGGATGATATTTACCAGTACTTGAAGCCGGTATTTCAAAAAAGTAATCAGGTAGTTCACTAACTAAATACTTTAAGTCATCTCTCTTTTTTTTATCTTTAATATAACTATATTCTTTATTAAAATAACTAACTTTATCCATATTTATTTTCTAATATTAACATCCACTGTAGTATATGGAATATTAATTCCCTCCCTATCAAATTTCTTCTTTATCATTTTTAATACTTCTCTTTTAATTGCATAATTAGTCATAGCCTTACAAGTAATATCAACTGCATATACAATGCTAGAATCCCCTAATTCATCTACTCCTAGTAGTTTATAATCTTTAACATTTTCAATTTTAAGAATATCTTCTCTCATACTTTCCAAAACCTTCTCTAATTTATCAATATCAGTATTATAAGCAACATTAAGTTTAAGAAAAATATCACAATTAGACAAATTATAATTAATAACCTCACTAAAAGAAGAATTACCAATAGATTTAACTTCTCCTGTAAAAGCCTTAATTTTAGTAGTTCTAAGTCCAAACTCAATTACAGTACCTTGAAATCCATTAATTGATACAGTATCACCAACAGCATATTTATTATCAAATAGTATTGCTACTCCCGCTAATAAATCCTTAATAATATCTTGAAAAGCAAGGCCAATAACCGCAGCAAATACACCTAAAGAAGCAATAATACTTGTAGTATCAATACCATATATTTTAAGTATTCCAAGAACTATAAATATAAGTATTAAATATTTAAATATACTTCTTCCTAAATTAATAATAGTGTCCTTTCTCTTATCTTTACCACTATTACCAATATGTCCCTTAGATATTCTATTAATAACTTTTTCTATTACCAAATATAATATAAGGCCAACAACTATATAAACAATTGGTAAATAAAATTTCTCATTAGTAATAAACTTTATAAATTTTTCCATAACATCTACCTCACATAATAATTATAAAATATTTAAGTAAATAAGTAAAGAAAAAGTCCAAATAAATATTGAACTATTATTTTTTTTTACTAAGTATCTTTGTATCATTTATATCAAAAGCAATTTCTTCTCTACCACAAATACTGCATACTCTCTTATAACAATATACTTTATTACCATTTTCATCATTAATCCAATTAGGATTAATAACTTGTTTCCACCCAGCAAAACTATGACCACCAACTTTACATATTTCATCATTAATATCATCTAAAGAACATCTAGTTAAATATAATTTATTTTCTAACTCAAATATTTCTTTAGAAAGTTCTTCTTTTATACCATATAACCCTTTTAAAATATCATCTTTATTTTCCATAATAAACCCTCCTTTTCATGAATTAATATTCTATCACAAAAGAATACTTTATTCAAGTATCCTAACAATAATTTCATTAGATATATACATATACTTCTTATCAATTTTAATACAATTATTATCTCTTATCAAATATCCATTTCTAACTAAATTATCAATATTATATATATCTTCTAAAGATACATTAAACTTTTCTTTAAATCTGTCTAAATCTATACCATCAAACTTTCTAAGTCCAAGCATAATTTCATTTTCCATCCTAATATCCTTATCTTCATAAACAGAAGTATCTAAATATTCACCATTTAAATATTTTCTTAAATTCTTAGTATTAGTTATTCTCTTATTATTTATATAACTAGTACTAGATAACCCAAAACCATAGTATTCTTCATTATTCCAATATACCAAATTATGTTTAGATTGATATCCATTCTTAGCGTAATTACTAATCTCATAATGAATATAATTATTCTTCTCAAGAGCATCCTCTATATACTTATACATATCATAATCAATATCTTCAGAAATATTTTTCATTCCATTAATTTTTAGTATAGTATTATCTTCAATCATTAAACTATAAGTAGAAATATGACTAATACCAAGTTCTAAAAAACATTCAAGATCATTTTTTAAAATATCCATATTATCATATGCAGCATATATTAAATCAATATTAATATTATCAAAGTATTTTTTAACTAATTTAATCTTATTATATACATCAATCTTCGTATGATTCCTTCCCAATAACTTAATAATATTTTTATCAAAAGACTCTACACCAATACTAATTCTATTTACTCCATTATCTTTAAGTATTTTAAGTTTATTTTCAGTAATAGATTCAACATTACATTCAGTAGTATATTCATAATTATCACTAAGATTAAATATCTTAATAATATTCATTAATCTAATTAATTCATTATCATCAAGACTAGAAGGAGTACCTCCACCAATAAAAATAGTATTAACAATTTCACTTTTATATCTCACTTTAATTTCTTGTTCTAAATTATTTAAATAATCATTAATATATTTCTTATTATAAAATATTTTACAAAAATCACAATATGTACAAATACTATTACAAAAAGGAATATGAATATATATAGACATAACATCACCACCAATATAATAACATAGTAATATTTAAATTACAATGAATAAAACATCAAATATTATGCCATTATATTAATGGTGATAAAATGAATAATATAGATATAAGAAAATATATCATCAGTAACTTTAAAGATTCTAGTATTGATGATATAAAAAATTCCATCGAAGACTCTATATCCTCACACGAAGATGATCCTTTAATAGGCCTTGGAGTATTATTTGAATTACTATGGAACAATTCAAATAAAGAAGAAAAACAAAATATATTATCAAACATAAAAAAAAGTATGTAACAAGCAGCATACTTTTTTTAATAATCTTTACCTGCAATAAAAAGTTCTAATAGTATATTGCCATCAATATTATTAATTTTAATATCCCTATCAATATTAGATAGTTTAGACAAATACTTAATCAAAGTATCCTCGCTATAATAATAACTATCACTAAGCAAATACTTAACTCTATATACACTTTTAAACTCCAATATTTTAGCTATCTCATCATTAGATTTACCACTATTATAAAGTCTTTTAACTTGAAACAATAATCTTATTTGACTAGCAATAATAGCAATTATCTGATTAAGATCTATACCATTCATAACAAAATTTTTATATAGTTTAATAGCCTTACTATTATTATTCTTTAATAGTGCACTAACTAAATCATAAACACTATTATCAGTATTCTCTTCTGTAAGAAGCATAATATCACTATTATTAATAACCTTATCATTTATTTTATATAACATAAGTTTATCAAGTTCATTTTTAATATTATCAATATTATTACCAACTCTATTAATAAAAATATTAATATCCATGCTACTCATTTTATAATTCTTTTTCTTTAAATAATCATTAACATAATCACTTAAATATTCATTATTAGCCTCTACCTTTTTTGTAGTACCATTACTATTAATAAACTTTACCAATTTCTTTCTAGAGTCAATAGTATCACTATTAGATACAAATACTAAATAACTATTAGAATTATAGTTATTAAAATAATTCTCAAGTAAATTAATATTTTCAATATCTTTCTTTTGTGATAAATAAATAGTACTATCAATAACAATAAGTTTATTAGCAGAAAACATAGAAATAGTAAGTGCTTCATCTACAACATTCTGAATATCTTCTATATTATAATAAATAACATCATTATCTGAAATAGATAATTTTTCTTTAATAATATCAATTTCCCTACCAATAATAGAGGTGTCAGTTCCATATAATAAATAAAAATTCATATCTATCACTCTTTTTCTATTTTTTTACATTTGTAGTTTTTTTCATTATAATATTCTAATATTGAATCTTCATCTTCAGAGGAAAAATACTCTCTCAAATCTTTAATATTAGACATAACTCTATAAGTCTTTTCTTCATCAATAAACTTATAAGTATCCCCTTCATTCATATATTTATAAAATTCACCATTGTTTTTAAACTTATTATACCTACTATCGCTATTAAAGATATAATTATTAGTTACAACTGAGTTTTTAATTTTACCTTTACCACTGAAAGTAAGTTTAACTTCCTCTTTAACAAAAACATATAAAACATTATGATTATATTCTCTATCACAAACATAGTTCTTATCTTTTCCCACAATAACTTCTGGATTAAAAAAGAAGAAAGCCACTACAACAACTATAAATAATGCAAAAAATATTCCAGATATTGATATTCTTTTTTTCTTTTTATTTTCATTAACTACTTCTGAAGCCTTCTTCTTCGGTATAGTTAATTCATCAAGTTTATTGATATCAATTTTTTTGTTAATAACACCTTCATCAATTATTTGAGCACTAATTATTTTATCAAGTGAAATAACTTCAAAATCACTATCGCTATTACCAGTCAAAATATCATCTAAAAACTTATTGATTAAATTCTCACCATCATTTTTAGATAGCATTATAACAAGTTCATTATCTCTTATAAATAAAGAACCATAATATAATTTACTATTATCATAACTATAAATAACATACTTATTGTTATTTTTCTTATATTTAAAAGCTCCAAATACATTAATAAATATAGTCTCTTGTCCATATTTAAATTTAAAATCATTAACTTTTATTCTTTTTCCATTCATATAAGTAGCCTCCATAACAATTATAATATAATTAAAAGAAAAAAACTAGTCATTATTGGTATTTTATTTGACTAGCATCTATATTAAATCCGCCCTTAAAAGTATTACCCATCTCATAATCTTGATTTTTATTATTTTCTTGGAGCCATATTAAAACAGTAAATGTTTTTTTCTCATTACTCTTCAAATAAATATTAGAACCAATTAATATATCACCAGTTTTAGGAATACTATTTTTAGATATTTTATAACCCGTACTATCATACAAAGCATAACTAAGTGCCTTATCATCAAAATCATTATCAGTTACAAACATAGATATATTAAGTGTTTGATCTAAAGTGCCAGTACTCTTAACAGAAAAACTCTTTTTATATACAGAATACTTAGTACTTAAATTAGGCTCATTAATAGGCATAAGTGCATAAGTATCAATAGCAATACCATCTATATAATTAATAGCCAAAGTACCAGTTTTGATCTTTGTGCTATCCTCTTTTTCACTTGCAATCAAAGAAAAATAAGTAAAAGTTACTCCAACAATCATTATAAGTAGTGTAAGAATCAAAACAATAAAATAAAATATATCTGTCCTACTTTTACTATTATTCATATCATCAATCTCCTAGTATAATAATACCAAAAACATCAAAAAAAAGCAATACTTAAATTGCTTTTAATTTTATTATTGAGTAGCTTCACCAGTAATAGTTTTAGCACCTTTAACTTCAACATTAACAGTACCCTTAAATGTAGCACCTTGTTCAGCATCATTATCAGCACCAGCTTCGTCAAGCCAAACAAATAAACGAAGATTTTTTGTAGTATGATTTCCAGCTATTTTCATTGTTTCATCACCTGTTGCACCAAGTAAACTAAATTCTGTATATTCTCCAGAAACTTCACTATATGGAATAGTACCAGTATAAACTATATTAGAACCATTATCAAATTCTCCAGAAATACCAGTTCTATCGTATAAAACAAATTTTAAATGTTTAAATGGTATCTCACCTTTAGTAGTAACTTCACCTTGCTCATTCTTTTCTTCTTTTACTAAGGCTGTAGGAATTACTTTAGCAATAATTTCCATTTCAGTAGGTCCATCATTAGTTAAAGTAAAATCATAATACCCACAAGTTGTAAATCCCTTATCATCTATACAAGTTTTATATGTACCACCTTGACCATCATCATCACCAGTTCTAGTGAAAGTTCTAAGAGCTATAGTTTGATCTGAAGGTATAATATTAGTTACATTTAATTTGTCACCATCTTCATAAACTATTTTTACAGTAGCAGCTTTAACCGTTAAAGCATTATCTTCACTTTTAGCATTAATAGAAAAGTATGCTAATGATGCACCAATTATAGCAACAATTAAAGTAAGTACTCCAATTACTCCAAAAAATATTCCTCTCTTATCTTCTTTTTCCATTTACTTATCTCCTCTCTTCTATCATAAATTAATAATAGCAGATTTTTATAAAAAAAACAATAGTTTTGAACTAAAAAAAAAGAAATAGTTCAAAAACTATTTCAAAAATTTGACAAATTCTTCTTTATTCATAAAGCCAGTAAACATCTTAACTTCTTTACCATTTTCAAATAATATAATCGTTGGAATTGACATAATACCATATTCTCTTGCAATATCTGAATATTTATCAACATCAAGTTTAATAAAGTTAAAATCGTTTTCTTTAGAAGCATCCTCAAATACTGGACCAAACATCTTACAAGGGCCACACCAAGTAGCATAAAAGTCAACGACTGCTTTATCTTTAATTAAAGAAGAAAAATCATTTTCATAATGTATTAAACCCATAACAAACCTCCTAATCTAATATACTTTCATCTTTAATATGAATTTTATTTCTATCAATAAGTTTACTTAAAGACTCTTTAGTAATAACTTTTTTATCTAATAATAATTTAATTACCTCATCATTTAATTCTTCATTATTCTTATTATCTTTTTCCTTTACTATTTTGTAAACGCCATCATATGTATCAACCATTTCTTCTGAAACCTTAGATAATATCGGTGTTTTATCTAACATAAAATTAGCTATTTTAGAATCTCTAACATAAGGAATATTTATAATTGGTAAAGTAATAACTACTAAAATTAAGAATACATAAACATACATTTCTATTATACCAACAAATATACCAAGTATTTTTGAAGGAATACTAAGTATAACTGTAGCCTTAAGTATTTTTTCTATTAAACCAGTTAACATAAGTACCACTTTAAAAACTAAATAAAGCAAGGAATATACAATAACAAAAGCAAGTACTTCATAGAACAAAATATTAATAGCCTCTATTCCTTTTATAAAACCTCCAAAGTTAATAAATGGTAAATTTTCATACATAATAACCGATAAATAGTTTTTTAAATAAAATGACAAAATAATGATAATAAATATACCAACAAAATTAGCAGTCTTTTTTATAACTCCAGATTTAAATCCACCAATTGCTCCTAGTGCTAAGGCAATCAAAATAACAATATCTGTTACATTCATAATTTATCCTCCTAATAACATTATATACTATTATATAAAAAAAAGAAAGAAAAAAAGATGCATTTAAGCACCTTCTATATTACTAACTTTAAATACTAAAGTTCTATCACCAAGAAATTCCTTATAATGTATTTCAAAATTTTCCCAATTTTTATTAACTTCGAATGCCACAAATCCTTGCGCTTTTTTGCTAGGCGCTAAGTCAGCTGCTAAATCACTAATACCTTCTATATCACCAAGTATACCTGTAATATCACAAGCTACATCATCAACATAACCCTCAAAATCATAATATGAAACATATTCACTTTCTGTTGAAATATTTTCTATATCAAAGAATAATACCAAGTATTCTTTACCTTCAGCGGGTGTATTAACGAAGTAACCTTCTCCAATAGAATCATATTTATAAGCCTCAGTTAAAGTTAAACTAAGACTTTCATCTGTTAAAGTATCACCTATAGTACCATATAAAGTAGAGTCAGTATTTTGTTCTATGTAATCATTAAGTTTATCCTTTATTTCATTTGGGTCTACTTTCTTAAGAGCATTAATTCCGATAACAGCAAAAACTATAATAGCAATAACAACTAATAATCCTAAGCCACCTAAAACTATTAAAACAATAGCCCAAGCAGGTAATCCTTTCTTCTTTTCACCACTTACAGTAGGTTTTTCTTCATTATTTTTATTAGTATTGTTTTCCCCTACCATAGTACCACATTTAACACACATTGCGGCCTCATCAATCATTTCACTTCCACAATTAGGACAAAATTTAGCCATATTTTTCACTCCTCTCTACCATAATTATATATCATATCAAAAGAAAAAGAAAGTATTTTTATTAAATATTTTCTTCTCTAATTTGTTCAATAATATTATGTTTCTTTATCTTACTTGTACTATACATCATAGTAAGAAGTACAATTACAAATACCGAAACAATTGATATAATAATAGCCTTCCAAGGAATAACAATACTATTTATACTCATCATATCTGCAAGAGCATAATGTATGATGATAGTTACTCCAAGACTCACTGGTATAGCATATATTAAAGATTTAAGTCCGAAGAATAAACTTTCAAAAAATAATATTTTATTAAATCCTTTTCTTGTAAGTCCTATACTTCTAAGAACAGCAAACTCTCTTTTTCTAAGCGCCATACTTGTAGAAATAGTATTAAATACAGAAGTAACACCTATTAAAGTAATTAATCCTATAAAACCATACATAAGAATCTTGACAACAAGAATCATATTATTAGCTTGTTTCATTGATTCTTTAACATTAGTATAATTAACATTATCATACTTATCTAATTCTTTTGTTAATTTATCAATATTATCAGTATTATCACTTATAATATTATACTGTGTATAATGAGTACCACTATCAGATATATTATCATATAACTTCTTATTAACAATAAGTTTAAAATCACTCATATAAGAAAACTCTTCAATCAAATCAAAAGACTTATTAGTAATAAAAATATTATCTATTTTCTTATTACAATATTTAGTAGTATCCACATCTTCATCATTATCATCAAAATTACATATCTTAATATTAATATCACCATTGTTAATTACTGGAATATCATAATTAACTCTTTTATTATTACCATAGCTTACGCCTTTAAATTTATTAAGTAAAATAACGCTATCCTTATCTAAACCAATTAATTCTTTATACTTATTATAAGAAATATCATCTAAAATATAGATAGAAATATATTGATATTTTAAATTAGTTAAAGCCTTTATGCCATCATCACCATAAGCACTCTTATAAAAATCAAGATATTCATCACTATAAGTATAATTACCAATTATAGATAAATTACTAACACTATAAGAAACATATTCTTTAACATCACTACTTTTAACTATCTCATTAATTTTATCTAGTGCTGCCTTATCATTATTGGGATCATCACCAAAATAACTAATCTGATAATCATAAGGCACTTCACCCATCACACTACTAGCAGTATCAATAGTATAATTCATATAAGAAGAAAACGATATAAATAATACAATACTAATAAATAAACTAACAATCGTAACTCTATACTTCTTCTTATTTCTCTTAATATTTTTAAGAGCAATCTCTCCTTCTATACCAAATAATTTATTAACAAGCTTGCCAGTTTTAATCTTCTTCTTATTAATTTTAATATCATCATTTTGTCTGATTGCCTCAATTGGAGACACTTTAGCAGCTCTTCTCGAAGGTACTAAAGCAGATATAAATATAACAAGTATCATAAATATAACAGGTATAATTATAAATACAATATTAGTAACCAAATTAAGTTTTAATACTAAAATATCACCAATTAAATTATTTATAATAAGTATTACTGTTCCAATACCAATATAAGCCCCACAGATTCCAAGTATTATTCCTATAATACCCTCGATAAGTGCTTCAAAAAATACTGTATATGAAAGTTGCTTCTTCGTAGCTCCTATACTGGAAAGCAATCCAAACTCTTTTTTTCTTTCCATTACAGAAATAGCAAAAGAATTATAAATAACCACTATACAGCCAATAGAGACTAACGATAACATAATAACTATCATAGTAATCATTGATTTCATTATATTACCATAAGTACTTTCACCATATAAAGCAAGAAGTGTACTATTATAAGATATAGCATTATTATAACCTAACTTCTTAGCCAAGTCTTCTGATTGTTTAATAATTTTTTTCTTATTATTAAACATAACAAATACATTAACGGTTCCATCTTTATCATTCATATCAAGAGTAAAAGTACTATACCCTGAAGCAGAATAATCTTCAAAATTACTTCTTTCTACTATACCAACTATTGTATAAGTTTTCTCACCAACAATATTAAGAGTTTCTTCTTCATAGTACTCATTATTAGCCAAAGTATTAACGCCTTCAATTACTCTTTCACCATACTTTAATGTAATAATATCTCCAATTTTATAAGAAGCTCCTCCATTAGTATTAATATGATTAGATATAACAAGTTCACTATCATTTTCAGCAAATCTACCAGAAATCAAATGAAGTTCATTAAAATATTCCTTATCAACACTTGAAATATAAATATATGGTTTATATTCATTAGCAGAATCAAACTTACTAAAACCAATAGGCTTTTGATAAAAATAGCTGAAATCTTTCTTATCAATACTATTTAATTTATCTAAAGATACATCACCATACTCAGCCTCATATTTACCATTATAACTAATAGTTTCTCTAATCATATAATCTTGAAAAGAAGAGAATAATAGTCCTATTCCTACCATCAAAGCAGTTGATAAAATAATACCAACACTTGTAACTATAGTTCTTTTTTTATTAAGTTTTAAGTTCTTTATAGTTAAGTCATTCAAAATACTCATTTTATCTTCTCATCCTTAACTATATGTCCATCTTCTAAAGTAATTATTCTATTAGCCTCTTTAGCAAGATTCATATCATGTGTAATCATAATAATAGTTTGATGATATTTTTCATTAGAAATTTTAAGTAAATCTATAATCTCTTTACTAGCCTTAGAATCCAAATTACCAGTAGGTTCATCAGCAAGTATTATATCCGGCTTAGATATAAGTGCTCTTCCAATAGAAACTCTTTGTTGTTGGCCTCCAGAAAGCTCATTAGGTAAATGATTAACTCTTCTTTCAAGACCAAGAATATCTATAAGTTCTTTTAAATAATCTTTATCAACCTTTCTACCATCAAGTAATATAGGAAGAGTCATATTCTCTTCAACATTAAGTATTGGTATTAAATTATAAAACTGATAAATAAGTCCTACTTTTCTTCTTCTAAAGACTGCTAGTGCATCATCTTTTTGTTTAAACACATCAGTACCACCCACAATAACCTTTCCACTAGTAGGTTTATCAACAGCACCTAATATATGTAAAAGCGTTGACTTACCACTACCTGAAGAACCAACTATTGCTACAAAGTCTCCTTCATCAACAGTAAAAGAAACATTATCAATAGCTTTAACCAAAGTACTACCTTTACCATAATTCTTACACAAATTATCAGCTTCTAATATTTTCATTTCTTTATCCTTTCTATTACTTCATCAAAACTAATTCCCATCCTAGTAAGTTCAGATATTTTTTTCTTTATATTTTCAATTTCTCTATCTATCTTATCATTAGTAGTTTTCTTAGTATTTTCTGATATAAAAGTACCTTTAGTACTAATCGTAGTAATAACCCCCCTATTTTCTAATATGTCATAACTCTTCTTAACAGTATTAGGATTAATACCTAAATTACTAGCCATCTCTCTAATCGAAGGAATTTGAACCTTCTCCTTAAGTATTCCAACAGCAACATACTTCTCAATACCATTTACTATTTGCTCGTATATAGGAGTTCTACTTTGATAATCCAAATTAATCATAATCTGTTTCATCTACATCACCCTAGCAATCTCAGCATCACTAATGTCGTCATCATTGTCATTAACATACTTTTCCATAATTTTATCAAGTTCTTCTACCCTATTAGTAACAAATATATTTTTATCATAATCATTATTTATAGTAATATATTTATAATTCTTATTAATATCAATATTTTCATCAATATTATCAACAATAAACTTACCAATTTCAGAATAAAGTTCACTATAGTAGCCATCACTAACACCATAAAAATTACCATTTATATCATAAGAATAAATATCATTATCATTCATCTTAATTAAATATTCTTTAGTTTTAGTATTATAATATTTTAGTATATTAAGTACTAAATCTTTATTATCAGTAACATTAATAACAACATTTCTTACAGCATAGTTATCATAAATATATAAAGTAATATTAAGTAATCCATCATAATTATTAACATTTTTTAATGCATCCTTATTATTTTTATATTCGTTAATAATCATATTAGCTAACTCTTTATTTTCCTTTACACCAGTATAACCATTATCATATTCAATACCAAAGACTCTACTATCTTTATAATCTTCTAAAGTTTTTAAATATTCCTTATCATTTACTAAATTATTATTAATATAATTATAATCATCTTCAGTAACATATATCGTAAATTTATATGTATCACCTTTAACTTTAGTTTTAATACGATGCATATTATATACATTTCCCCTAGGATTATCATCTAAAAGTAATGAAACAGCATAATTAATAACATCTTTATTTTTAGTAGAAGCAATATTAATATTATTATCATCCACAAAGGTGATTTCTTTAATATCATTTACCTTAATTTCAAATTCTTCCTTATCATCAAAGAAAGCACCAACAATACACACAGCACTAGATACAATAACTAAACATATAGCCATTTTAAAGAAATTAGTAACTCTCTTTCTAGTAATCAAATCATAAATAATTAAATAAGTAAATATAAGTACTAATAAAAGTATAATTGTAAAGAAATCATGACTAGACAATCCAAGATTTTTAATTATTACGTATAGTATACAAACAACAGGAACAGTAGTTAAAGTTCTAACTAAAATATGAACTCTCTCACTTCTAAAAGAAGTACCAACAATTTCAAACTTTTTCTTTATGAAAAGAATAAGTCCCACAGCAATATAAACAATACTTAAAAATACCATCTTAAGAAGAGAAACATTTATACCACTATCAAATTCTTCTCCCAAAAATACTCCTGCAATAAGTTTATAAGGCATAGTATAATTATTATCACTTACTCTATTTACATAGCCGGTATAAATATTATTTCTTTTATCATTTTTACACTTTAAACTATCACATTCATATATAACTGGTGTACACTCTTTGTTAAGGCATTCAATTCTAGCGGTACCATAATTATTATAATTAAATCCATCAGTTTTAATAAAAGTACTAACAAATGGAACTAAAAATAATATAAGTAGAGTAACAACAATCGTTGTAATCTTATTTGAAGAAATACTAGCGGCTATATTGCAAGATGTAAATACAAAAATATAAGAAATGGAATATATAAGAAATATATCAAATAACATCTTATAGTCAATAATCATATTGCTATATATTAAACTAATAGCAAGTGTAATAATTAAATTAATAATTTGCATAAGAAGAATTATTATTATTCCACCAAATGTATTAGTAAGAAATATTTGCTTCTTATTAATAGGCATTGAAAGTGTAAAATCAATAGAACCCCTTTTATATATAAAACTAAACAAAGTAATTGAAAGTACAACTGGAACAAGATACATACCAAATAGCATCGGACCACTAACTTCATATATACTAGGCATAAAATTGCTACCACGACTACATTTCACTAGTAATATAATACCGCCAATTGTAGGAAGTAATAACATACATAAAAGAATAATAGCTTTAGATTTCTTAATATTTTCTTTTAAATAATTAAAATTAAACAAACTTGTTAAACTCATATCCTAAAGCCTCCATTTCATATATAAATACTTCTTCCAAAGTAAGTGGAAGATAATCAAGTATTAATGGTTTCATCTTTTCAATTTTTTTCTTACTTTTACCGTCAGTATCTTTAATAATTATTGTAGCCACACTGCCCTGTTTCTTAAAACTCAAGATATTAAAGTCTTCAAAGTCATCTTTATCAAAGTTCTTTTCAAATGATAATTGAACCTTAAACATATTAGTTTTAATAGTATCAACATCACTCTCAAACAAAATACCTCCTTGATATAAAAGACCCAAATTATCGCAAATATCCTCAAGTTCTCTAAGATTATGACTAGTCATAACAATTGTAGTATTTTTTTTATTCATTTGCTTAATAAGAATCTTTTTCATAGCATTTCTAATAACCGGATCAAGTCCATCAAAAGTTTCATCAAAAAACATATAATCAGCATTAGTAGAAATAGCACATATTAAAGCACACTGTCTTTTCATACCTTTAGAAAAAGTACTAATCTTCTTATTAAGACTAAGATTAAGCATATTAGCAAGTTCTTTAAGATAATTCATATCAAAATTCTTATACATAGATTCATAGTATCTAGCAGTATCCATAAGTGTATAATTAGAATTAAAGTATAAATCATCTTGAACAAAAACCATTTTCTGTTTAATAACATCATTATCATATACCTTACTACCATCTACAGTAATATCACCACCATCAGTATCATATATACCCATAATAGTTCTAAGAAGTGTAGACTTACCACTACCATTAGCACCTACTAAACCATAAATAGAATTATCTTTAATAGTACAACTAAGATCTTTTAGCACATAATCTTTATCATATTTTTTAGATAGTTTATCTATTTTTATCATATAATTTTCTCCTTTCACAATAATATATGATTGTACTACTTGTGCTAGTACAATTAAATCATACTACATAAAAATAACCTTGTCAAGTAAAAAAATAGCTTTAGTAAAAATAATTTTTGTCAACCTAGGTATATTCCCATACACAAATTAATCAGTATCATAACCTATTTTAGGAGGGAAAAATAATGAATAATTTTAACGACTATTATAATTATCTAAATAATAATTATAATGATATGAATTTTTTAGCAGATCCAAATAGTATGATCTATGATATGAACTATCAAGCATTATATCCAAATGCAGTAATGCCAACTAATAACAATATTTTAGATACAAAACTTGGTTTTAAACGAGGTAATCTTTTTAATAACTTATATGATGAATACAAAAACTATAAACCACAAGAGTTAAAAGCAAATAATGAGAAAGAAGATTTATTACTACAAATAGATGAACAAAGATTTGCTATGATTGAAATGAATCTCTATTTAGATTTATATCCTAACAATAAAGAAGCACTAAATAGATTCAATACTTATCTAAAGAAAGAAAAAGAATTAGTAACATTATACGAAAGTAAATATGGACCATTAACTACATCAAGTCCTGTTCAAACAAATAATTGGACTTGGAATAATTCACCATGGCCTTGGGAGGTGCAAAGCTAATGTGGAAATATGTAAAATCACTTGAATACCCTGTAAACATCAAAAAGAAAGATATAAGAATGGCTAAATATCTCGTAACACAGTATGGAGGAGCCAACGGCGAACTAGCGGCAGCTTTCCGTTATTTAAATCAAAGATATACTATGCCTGACGATAAAGGAAAAGCCCTACTTACCGACATTGGAACCGAAGAACTAGCCCATGTTGAAATGATATCCGCAATGATATACCAGTTATTAAAAGGAGCCACTATAAAAGAATTAAAAGAAGCAGGTCTTGAATCACATTATGCTGAACACGGTTATGGCCTATATCCAACAGATGCGAATGGCGTACCATTTACCGTAGCCTACTTTGCAACAACCGGAGACCCACTCGCCGACTTATCAGAAGATATGGCAGCAGAACAAAAAGCTAGAGCTACTTATGAAAACTTAATCAATCTAACAGATGATCCCGATGTCATAGGACCATTACTATTCTTAAGACAAAGGGAAATAATTCATTTTGCTAGATTCAAAGAACTATTCGATGAATATAAAAGTAAAGGAATAAAATAACTAAATACCTACCTATCTAGGTATTTTTTTCAACAATTAAAAAATTTATTCACAGCAATAAAAAATATGTTATAATAAAAACAAGGGAGGTTTTATAATGACAATTGCAGAAGCAGAAAGATTTTATAAACAAGATACCAAAAACTATGAAATAGAAAAAAATATAGATTTTTTAAATTGGTTAAAAATTTCAATAGCAAATGGATATAATTGTTTTATTGACACAAAAGAATTACAAGAATTAATTGATAATATTGTAACATGGTATGAAATAAAGTATCCTGAAAGAGAATTAGAATACTTTGAAGGAACCAGAGATATAGACTTTCAAAATATTAAAAGAATTTCCAATATAATGAGTATTAGACAATTACTATATAGATTACCACACAATCAATTATGTTTAATAGAATGTGGATATAGAGCAAAAGGATGGGGACAACATCAAGTTTATGAAAAAGATAAAAAAGTTAGTTGGAAAACTTCAATATTTATGAGAATAAATAGAAAAAAAACAGAAGAAACAAATTTATGGTTAGATAGAGAATCATACTTTTTACTTCATGCCGATCATACAACCGGTAAAGTATTAGTAGACTACAATTTAAAAGAATATATAGATAATAAAGATGATTTAAATTTAGATGAACTCTTATCAATATTTAAAGAAAAATATACTAATGAATTAGACTTTACCGAACTAAAAGAAAGTATTTATAATCATAATTGTGATATGGAATTAAGACATAGAATTTTACAATTAGTTGCACTTAAATTATTATATTCTAGAAATACCATACCCGAAAGAGGATATGAAAGAGCAAAAAGATTTATAAATGAATTTAATAAAAAATTAGATCTTACATTATCTACAGAACAAATTGATGAAATTATTAGCAGAGATTACACTAATGGCGAAAAATGGGAACATGTTTTAAAAACTTACATTAATAAAGATGGTAAAGAACATTCATACTGGACTATTGAAAATGTTACAAAAAAAGAATCAAAAGGAATAAAAAGATTAGTAAAAAAAGTTTTTTACAAAAGTTAAATACCTACCTATCTAGGTATTTTTTTATATAAAAAAAGAAGTTATTTCTTTGCATCAAACTTCTTTCTTGCTTCCGTATTTAAAATAAACTTTCTAAGTCTAATATTTTCAGGAGTAATCTCTACTAGCTCATCACTATTAATATAATCTAGACAATATTCTAATGTTAATGGTCTAGGTCTTTTAAGTACAACAGTATGATCTGAACCAGATGCTCTTGTATTAGTAAGTTGTTTACCTTTAACAACATTAATAGCAAGATCATTTTCTCTATTACATTCACCCACAATCATACCTTCATATACCTCAGTACCAGGTTCAATAAACATTACTCCTCTATCTTCAAGTTGTCCAAGTGCATAAGCAGTAGCCTTACCTGCTTCAGTAGATACAAGTACGCCAACTTTTCTTTCAGTAGAATTAATATCCTCTACTGGAAGATATTCCTTAAAACTATGATTAAGTATACCATAACCCTTAGTTAAAGTCATAAAGTTAGTATTAAATCCAATTAATCCTCTTGAAGGAATAGTATAATTAAGTCTAATTAAATTATTAACATTAGACATATTATCCATTTTACCACCACGAAGACCAAGTGCCTCAATAACATTACCTACACAGTCATCACTAACTTCAATTTGAACATCTTCATAAGGTTCACACTTAACACCATCAATTTCTTTAATAATAACTTCAGGTTTAGAAACTTGTAGTTCAAAACCCTCTCTTCTAAGATTTTCAATCAAAATAGATAAATGAAGTTCGCCTCTACCAGAAACAGTCCAAGACTCATTGCTAGCCTCTTCAACTTTCAAACTAACATCTCTTTGAGTCTCTTTAAATAATCTCTCGCCTATTTTTCTAGCAGTAACAATCTTACCCTCTCTACCAACAAATGGGCTATTATTAACCATAAATGTCATTTTTAAAGTAGGTTCATCTATTCTAAGGATTGGAAGAGCTTTCTCTTTACCTACATTACATATAGTTTCACCAACAGAAATATCCATAAGACCTGCTATTGCAACTATATCACCAGCATCAGCCTCATTAATTTCTATTCTCTTAAGACCTTCAAAGCCAAATAATTTTTGAATTCTAAATTGTTTAATACTACCATCTAATCTAACACAAGATACCATTTCATTAACTTTTAAAGTACCACTATGAACTTTACCAATACCAATTCTACCAACATATTCATTATAATCTAAAAGTGCAGGTTGAAATTGTAAATTACCATCTGGATTAGCATTAGGTTCAGGAATCTCATTAATAATTAAATTAAAAATATCATCATAACTTTCACTTTGTGTACTAATATCTGGATCTAAACTAGCAGTACCATTTAAAGCACTAACATAAGCAACTTTAAAATCAAGTTGTTCTTCAGTAGCACCAAGTTCAATAAATAAATCTATAACTTCATCTAGTACTTTCTCTACCCTAGCAGTAGGTTTATCTACTTTATTAATAACTACAATAGGTTTAACTCCTGCTTCAAGAGCTTTTTTAAGAACGAATCTAGTCTGTGGCATAGTACCTTCATAAGCATCTACTAAAAGTAATACTCCATCAACCATATTCATAATTCTTTCTACTTCACCACCAAAGTCAGCATGACCAGGAGTATCTAGTATATTAATCTTATATCCATTATAATGAATAGAAGTAGTTTTAGCAAGAATAGTAATACCCCTTTCTCTTTCTATATCATTAGAGTCCATAGCTCTAACTTCAACTTGTTCATTGTCTCTAAAAGTACCAGATTTCTTAAGTAATTGATCAACCAAAGTAGTTTTACCATGGTCAACATGAGCAATAATAGCAACATTTCTAATTTTCATAAAATACACCTTCTTTTTTCACAGTTTACAATTATATCACAAAAACATACATTTGAACATATTTTTTACTCATTTTCTTCAAAAACTTACCTTCCAGAAAAATCCAAGGTATTTTTCTGTCCTATCCAGCCTAATTCTTAGTCTGTATAGGAATAACACTAAGATATCATATTCACAGTGAAAACTTTCTAACCAATACAAAAACAGTTAAAAAGAAGACACCTAGTATCCTCTTTAATTTAAAATATATAGTTTATGCTTATATATAATAGATCTTAGTTTAAGACTTATTCATAAGGCTTAAACTAACACACTAAGACTACAGGCTTAGAGTGAACCTAAGCACTCTTATTATTCTTCTTATAATCAATAAAATCTAATATAATCATAACAATTATATATACTCCAACCACTTTAAATAAAGTATACATAATACTCTTAGGTACAAATATAAGAAGTATACCAAGAATAATAGAAATAATAGATACAATCAAATTACCAGTAATCTTTCTATCAAAATACTTAGTAATACTACTCGTAGCCATAATAAATAATAATAAACTAACAAGTACCGGAAGCATCTCTAGAAATAAGAAACTACCATACTTAAATACAAACATAGCTACCCAAATACACATAATACCAATTATCAAACTAGAATAGTCTCTACTAATATATTTCTTATCCATAATAAAACCAATTAATTGTACTACTGCAATAATAGCAAAAATAACAACAAATAAAAAATTAATAGTACTAAGTAGTTCTTCAGTAGCAAATATAAGTACAATACCAATAACTAATCCAAGTAAATAATAAAATACCTCTGAAACACCACTACTACTTTTAGTTTTTTCAATCTTTTCAAGTACCACTACTTCATCTTTATTATCTTCTTTTTTCTTTCTTCCCATCTTAACACCTTCCTCTATATCTATAATTATATACTAATTCATAGCAAAAGGAAAGACTAAGTATTATCTTTCCTCTTTAAATAACTATTTAATTTAATGTAAGTGATATTCTGACTCATTTCATCAAATATATCTTCTACTAGTATATACCCCATATATTATCCTCCTTTTTTATAGGATAACACATATTTACATACTTTACATCACATTCGACAAAACTTGTCAATATAAGACATTAACTCTTAGTAATTCTTACTTTAATTGTTGTAGTCTTAGCAAAGTAACTAGCCTTAACTTCATCACCAGTAACATTAACCTTAACAGTATGTTCACCTTCACCTAATCCAGATAAATCTACTGTAGCCTTAATAGTAGTACTATCAATATTATCAAGAACTTCTTGCGTACCCTTAACAATAACAGTAGTTTTAGAAGAATTTTCTCCCATAGCTCCAGCCTTTAAGTTAGGTCCTAAGTTAATAGCATCAATCCTAATATCATCAACTTCCATTGATTTTTCTTCACCAAGAGATACCTTAACAGTAATAGTCTTCTCAGACACTTCTCTTATACCTTCAGGTTTAGGTACAACTACAGTATAAGACTTACTATCAGACAAACCAGTTACATCAACCTCTATTGGAATATAAGATTCTGTATATTTACTAACAACTGCCTGATCACCATATATACTAATTTCGTTTACAGAAGAACTAATTGAACTAATAGCCTTACCAAAAGCAACATTTCCTTTAGGAATAATCTTTATTTTAGCAGTACCACTATAAGATTCAATATTAATTGTAGCAGTAACCTTTTCTGGTACTATTTCAACATCTACAACATTACCATATTTATCATAAGCCACAAGTTTAACATCTTTAAGAGTATTAACACCCGCAGTAGGATCAATAAGTTCACCAATATCTACAAGTGCCTTAACTGTAGCCACTTTATTAATATTATGAATAGATTTCTCATCTTCAGTACCCTTAATAATAACTTCCTCTTTATCAACAGTAACAGACTGTACAGATAACTTACTATCGAGTTTATCCTTATTTATAACATCCACAGTAATAGACTTAGTCGCAGATACTTTAGGATATACATTAACAGTAATTGAAGAAGGATCAAGTTTATAATTAACTGAATTAATTGGGCTTTCATAATTAAGTTCTATCTTATGAGTGCCCTCTTTTAAATTAGATAAATCCGCAGTCACCTTACCGGTAGATAACTGTTTAGCTAAATATAAATCAACAGTTCTACCAATCAAAGTAACATCAGCAGTTTCAGGTAATCCCTCAATAATATAAGCCTCTTTATTATAAGTAACATCCACTATCTGATTATGAAGTACTTCAGCAGCACTATCAATAACAGTACTAGCCTGATTATCTACATAAAAGAATATTAATAATGATACTAGTAAAGATACAAATACCAAAGTATTTCTCTTATTAAGCCATCTTTCAAACTTACCAGCTCCCTTATCAGCTTTTTCACCAATAAACATAGCAAACTTCGTAACCGGAGTAACAATAAATCTGTCAATGAAACTACCTATAGTTCTAAATAAATTTCTAAAAAATTTAATGATTTTCTTAAGCGTTTTCATCACTATCATCCTCCTTTTCATCTACAAACTCATCATCAAGAAGGACCTCTTTCTTAGGTTTTAATTCCTCTACTAAAATCATTCTAGCATCATCTAAATAAAGATTATAATTTAAGTTACCATCTACCGCTATTGAAATCTTACCAGTCTCCTCACTGACAACAATAGCAATAGCATCAGACTCTTCACTTATCCCAATAGCGGCTCTATGTCTAGTACCAAGTTTCTTACTAATCTTACTATTAATACTAATAGGAAATACAGCCCCCGCAGAAGTAATCTTATTACCCTGTATTATAACGCCACCATCATGAAGTGGATTTCTAGGAAAGAATATAGAAATCAATAATTCTGAAGAAATATCACCATATATTGGTTTACTTCTCTCAATATATTCATTAAGACTAATATCTCTTTCGATAACTATTAAAGCACCAATTCTAGATTTTCTAAGATAATCAACAGCAGTCATAACTTCATAAACAAGTTTCTCTCTTTCATCAAGTGTAAGTACCTTATGTCTACCAAGTAATTGCTTTCTACCAATATGTTCTAGTATACTTCTAATCTCTGGTTGAAATATAATTATAAGTGCCAATGGTCCCCACATAATAACATACTCTAAAAGTAATCCTATCGTCGTTAAATTAAGTGTATCACTAAGTATTTTAATAACTAATATAACAAGAACACCCTTAAATAATAATATAATCTTAACATTATTTTTAATATTCTTAAGTACAAAATAAACCATCATCCATACTAAAGAAATATCAATAACTTTTTGTAATATAACTAATAAATTATCAACTGTCATAATATCTCCCTTCTATTTAACCAAATAAATAGCCCCTTCTACACACAAATAGCACAGCAAAATAATACCACCAAATAAAAGTATCATATTACTAACAAATCCAGAATTAGAATTAATTACTTTAGTATCTTTTTCTTTCTTTTCTTCCACCTTTTTATCCTCCATTAACCTATTTAAAAAATCACTCTTAGTCATTATTCCATAACACCTATATTTAATCTTATCCTTCTTATCACTAAAAAGTTCATTTAGTTTATTAACATCATAGTAGGATAAAGTAAAACCCAAATCATGATATAAACTTTTCTTATCTTCAATTCCCTTCGCAGTAATATTAATATAAGAAATATCATTATCTTGAATTAATAAAGCAACTTTCTTTCCTATTATTTTAATATCATCTTTACTAAAATTATATTCATCCTGAAATAAATAAATAGTATTATCACTAATATAGTAAGAAATATTGTCAGTAAGTTTAATCTTTTTTATTTCCTTCTTCATAACATTAGTTACCTTCCTATCTATTAATAATTTTATCATGATACCGTCAAAAATGCAACATAAAAAGAAGCACTTTTATTGCTCCTTTAAATAAGAACTCGTATTAATAAGATATCCAATATAAACAACTTGTGCATCATTACTTTCTTCCTTACAAGTAACTAATGCTATTGACTTTCTTGTATTATCAGTATAAATATCAGCATAACCATTCTTCTTAATCTCATAATTATCACTAAATATATATTCATATTTATTACCATTTTCATATAAATATATCTTATCACCAAGATCCATTTTATATAAATTACCAAAATAAGAATTATAGTTATTACCATTATGTGAGGCCAAAATAATTCTATTATCAGTCTTCTCTATAGTCTCAATATTATCATTAACATTATTATAACTATTATTAATAGTAACAAGTCCTCTCTTTAATTCAATGCTAGGTATTTCAATAAAAGAATTATATCCATATCTGTCCTCTAGTGAAACATCCACATTATCATTATTAATTATTTTCTCAATAGCCAAAATATTCTTCTTACTATCAGTAAAATAATTATAAAAGTATATACCAAAATAACTAATACCAATAATAATAAACACTGCACTAATACCTACTATCTTTTTATTATCAAAAAATAGTATCAAAACAAATCCAAATAAAATAATCATAGCAATAACTAAAATATTCTTAAGCCCTACATTCATACCAGTATCAGGCACTTCCAATCTTTCATTATATATAGTAGTTTCATATACTTCACTATCTAAAGTAAAATAAATATTATCCTCAAGTATTCTATACCCAGTACTAGCCTCTATTTCCGCTATATAATATTCACCATAAAGTAAATCATCTATAACAATCATACCATTATTATCCGTATAGCCCTTATATACTATAACATTATCCTTATTCCTAATTTCAATCAAAGTATTAGCTATTACCTCTTTATTTTTAGTATCTAATTTATGAATAATAACCTTACCCTTATTCAAATAATTATTAATATCAATCTCATAATTAATCTTTTCAGTATATTGATCCTTATATTCAAGTTCTATATCATAAATAGTATCATCAAAGACATTATCATTATTAGACTTAATCTCTTTCAAATAATACTTGCCAAGTGGAAGATTATCTCTTACACCTCTACCCTTACTATCAGTAATAATAGTATCCACCAAAGTATCTTTTTCATATATTAATTTATCATTCTCATATATATCATCTTTAGCATATAATTCAAAATAAACATTAGAAAGCATTATATTTTTATAATAGTAACTATTATCTACATAGTTAGCCTTTTCTCCATATTTATTGATAATAATTTTACCCTTAACTATCTTATTATAGAAAGGAATCTCTAGTATAACACCATAGTTTTCATCATTAATAAAGTTAGATTCTTCACCAATATAGAAATGTACACCATCTTTATTATATAAATAACCATTCATACTCTGATCCACTTCATATAATATATATTCACCAGAATGAAGAACATCAGGAGTAATAAATTCACCATTACTAGAAAGACTAAAAGTATCAATAGTATTAACTTCTGGATAAGTAACATTAAAACTAACATATTTCTTTTCTCTAACATCATATATCTTAAACTTAATATCACTATTAACAATATTATCTAAAGTATCAAAGTCTTTCTTTATAATCTTAACCCTTGCGGTTATTTCACTATCAGATAATAGTTTATATATAGGTCTTGTATCATACTTATCAATGATAACCTTAAAATTATCTACTTTATAATAATCTTTAATACTAGTAACTTGTTTAAAAGTATAAGCACCATAAGGAAGAACTATACTAGCATATCCATCACTATCTGTAGTAATACTACCCACTTTATTATCAGAACTATCATAAACATCAAATATAACACCCTCTTCCGTAGTAAGTATTCCAGTACCACCATTATCAAATACTTTAAATACATCCACTTTTCTTTTGATAATATCCTCATATACAGTAATTTCTTTATTTAAATTATTTTCATTAATAGTAACCTCATAAGTATTAAGATCTACCATATATCCTTCACTAGCAATTCTCTCTTTAATATAATAGTGGCCAATAGGTAATCCACTAATCGTATCATTTTTACCAGTAACAAAATTACCAATATAATTCATACCAGAGTCATATAAATTATAAACGGCACCATTTAACGTAGCATCCCCGAGTGGAGTATCACCAGTTTCTTTATCTAATTTTTTAAGCCTGATACTACCTTCAATAAAATTAAGTTTTATTTCAAAACTTTCATCATCCAAACTACCCGCAGACATCATCTTTTGATTACCTCCAGAAGAATACAAAAAGAATTGTCTATCTGTGTAGTTTAATCTGAATAAAGTAATGCTATCATCATAAAACTTATCTTGAATAATAAGTTTATTACCATCATAATATGTAAAATCATTATTAATAGAATAATTACCAAGTACATCATTAGTATCCTCTAATACATATTCCTTACCTCGTATAATATTAATTTCACTACCATAGAATGAGGGTTTAATATTATGCTTAGACATAAGTAATAAAATATCTTCTTTTTCTTTTGAAACATCAATGTAATTGTTAGGATTCATATTTCTAATATACTTAACAGAAACATTGGATAATCTCTTCCAAATAATATCCTGTGTTGCTAAGTAATAATTATCACTTTCATGTCCAGGATAATTGTAACCATAGTAGGCTGCCAACTTAATATAATCAATATCTTCTTTACTTAAATTACTACCATCAAATGAACTTGAAAAAACATAATTAAAGCTATCTATTGGTTTACCAAGTTCAATACAATAAGCTACACTATCCTCAAAGATATACTTACTAGTAAGTAAATACCTATATCTCCCTTGATTAGAATCATAATAATATGTATGTGTATTATCAAACTTGTCTTTAATCAGTGTTGTTTCATTAGCCTTAGTTACATTACACATCATAAATATTAAAAGTACAAAAAACAAAATTTTTTTCAATAAAAACCTCCCAAAAAATTAATTAATTTTTAACTTTGCAATTGCAGCCAAAGTATATACTATTTGGTAGGTTAAAGTCAACATTATTTTATACTTTTTTAATTCATAAAAGGCAATTATAAGTGTTTACAAATAATCAGAGTGTAAATTTGAAACACCTATTCGTGCAAACAAAAGTACTAAAAAAACATATCACATAGATATATTTCTTTTTTTTGTAAAACATTTACTTATTTTTCATTTCATTTTCTATCCAAAACATAATAACATTAACTACATAATCAATATCATTTTTATCCATTTTTTTGTTTTTATTTATATGATGCCATTTTTCTAAGCATCCTCTGCAGCAAGTACCAGTAGCATGTTGTGCAATAAAAACAGGATGTCCTCTCATTGGAGTCTGTTTTCCATCAGTAACATTAGAAGTATCAACAATTCTCTTAGATATAAAATCATAAGCATGTTCTCTAATTTTATCAATTCCTTTATCTTTAATATATAATACATCTTTATCTTTTAAATGAAAACCACTTCTAAACTTAGATTTAGATAACCTATCTAATACATTCTTAATTTTCTCATCCATAACTCATTACCTCTCTATAATTATAGCATTATTAACTAAAAAGAAAAGAGCTAAACGCTCTTAAAACAATAAATTATTTAAATTGACAGCAACTACCGCATTGTTCATTAGTAACTGTATTCTCTTCACAGCAGGTATATCTTGGTTGATAAGTATGCTTATAAATATGATTATTAACAATTCTAGTATTTATAGGGCATACATGAGGTACAGTATGATAAATATTTCTATAAACAACTCTTTCTCTAGGAGTTTCTACAACTGGAGAAGTAACTCCACCCATTATAGAACCACCCATCATTGGTGCCCCAACATTATTATAATTCATGTTAGTATTGTCATTAACATTTTGATTAGTATTAGTTATATTTATATCAATATCACCATCATACATACCTTGATTAAAACCATCACTAAAATTCATAATTTATCCTCCTATCTACATTATAATATGAATTATTAACATAGATAGATAGTAAAGAAGTCTAGTTTTTATTAATTATCAATATCAAAATTCCAAAGTCCCAATTTCCCCTTACAAGATATTCTCTTATTATATTTAATAACATGTTCTAACTTCCAAGCATAAATTCTTGGATGTTCACTCTTTCCATATACTAAAGGATTAATATTATATAATTTATTTTCAAACTCATCATCAACTAAAATACAATCAGTAATATAAGCTTCTCCTATTATTTCTCCATGGCCATAATCAAGATTATAGTTATTAAACTTTATAGCATTATTCTTCTCTAAAGTAAGTCCCGCATGAATAAGAATCTTTCCTCTATAATTAGTCTTAAAGCTTCTAAACTCATACTCTTTGTAACCATTTATAATCAAACTAGCCCAAGGTTCCTTTATAGTAAGTACTTTCATATCAACACCTAAAATGGCATTTTAAAATTACCGTTTCCCATCATTTTCATCATCTTTTTCATTTCTTCAAACTGATTAAGTAGCTTATTAACATCAGTAACCGTAGTACCAGAACCATCTGCTATTCTCTTTTTTCTACTAGCCTTTAATATACTAGGATCTCTTCTCTCTTCTGGAGTCATTGATAAAACAATAGCCTCTGTTCTTTTCATAATTTTAGGATCAATATTTACATTATTAAGTCCCATCTTCTTAGCACCAGGAAGTAATTTTAAAAGATTCTCAAGAGGACCTAATTTCTTTATTTGATTAAGCTGATTTAAAAAGTCCTCTAAAT
>ERZ857965.633-NODE-633-length-47376-cov-14.649056_pt1 | contig 47376 bp, 66 predicted proteins | sample MGYA00519758_ERZ857965 | MGnify/ENA primary metagenome ERZ857965 (study PRJEB31778, sample SAMEA3449381) | human gut metagenome | biome: human gut; feature: human-associated habitat; material: faeces | place: United Kingdom | collected 2010/2012 ... | reverse complement strand
TTTCTTTCTGCAATAGCCTTTTTCTTCCGTAAATCAGCGTTTATCAGTAATAGCGACACAATGCCAAGGCAAAGAACAAAAGTCGCTAAAAACGCAAATAATTGTCGTTTCATGATTTAAGTATTTTAGATGTTACGTGAGTCCATGTCTTCCCGTTAAGAATACCACAAACAGTAGCCAAACAAACACCGAATTTAATGCAAATATCCTTTTTGGACTCACCCGAATTATACAATTCAACAATACGTATAATATCACTATCTTTTAATTTAGATAGGTTATTTTTCTCTCCTTTTAAAGAGTGACCTAATACCTCAAACCTATGTTTTTGATTTTCACTCCTTGTAGCCCATTCTAAGTTATCTAATCTATTATTAAACTTATTCCCGTCTTTATGGTTTACTTGCGGCTTATTTTCGGGGTTTGGTATAAACGCACTGCATACTGCCCTATGCACAAGCATTCGTCCATGCTTGCAATTTTCATTGGGCAAATCTACACAAAGATAATTCCCAACTTGAAACGGCTTTACCGTCTCCCCTTTATTGTTGTATATAACTCCGTTTATATCAGCATAGTACCTTCTACCGGGTATAATCTTTATAAAACCATTATTTATACCATGATTAAGATTATCAATAAAATTCTTCTTTCTATCTAATTTAATTTGCTTAGCCGTTGGGGATGGCATTTTAACAAGTCCGTTTTTAAAATGATCGTATCTTGTTTTAACCTTTACATTGCTTTCGGTAAATAAAACGTCTATATCGTTTGACTTTCGATAATCAACAATAACCATTTCAAAACCTTTGGAATTTATACCCCTCTCACCTGTCCTGTTTAAAACATCTCCTTTCTTCATAGTTTTAGTATTTGGTTTCTTAATCTATCCGGGTTGTAAGACACATGTACCCAATCGGGGTATTTACTATTCCCTTTCTCCCAAATTAATTGATCGAAAACGAAGTTATTCTTTATAATCTCAAATAACTTAGCGTTATCCTCCTTATTAGATGCCGTAATATCAGCCGAAAAACCCTTAACGTGATCCGATGTTTTAGAGCCGCCAACGGCTTTGTTTAGCTCCGGACACCGATAGCCCGAATTAACTGTGATCGGTTTACCGTAAATCTCACGTAGAGGGTCTAATACGTTTTCTACTAATAAGGTCAAATTCTTTTCAACTTCAGGTGTTGGCGTATTATCAATGCCTTTTGCCGTTGCTGTTGTTGAGCGTGTTAGCTCTTTTAATGTAAAATACTTCATTCTGATAAAGTTTAAAGGGAGGCGTTAAACCTCCCGTGTTAATTACTTAGTTTCAATCTCAATCTTTTCTTCGTGTTCCTCGACTATCTTTGCGGCACGTTCGCCCATCAGCCTCTTAAACTCGAACCGGATAATGTAGTATATCAGTCGGAAAGATTTGTTATCCGGGTAACTTATGCAAAGATTCTTAAAACCGTTCGATAGGTATACGTACATGAAAACGTATGTAACTGTCTTTGCCGATAAAATAGCTTCATCATGATCCCCCATCTTTGCCACAGACGAAAAGATAACGGCTATCACAAGGATATACAAAATAAGCTCCTGCACGGCTGAGATGAATTTTAGCATAGAAAACCTACGCACGCCATTCACCGACAAATTAACCCCATCGGCACGCAGACCGCAAATAATGTTAAAGCCGAACATGAACACAAGTGCGGTTATAAAACCGCTCGTAGGGGTAAGAAACGCAAGTATCGGACTTATCACCGATACAAGCATTAACCTTAACTGTTCTTGTGTAACATTCATTATTCTACTGTTTTAGGTGCGGTTAACGCAAAGATGAAGTTTTGAAAGTCGTTCACATAGACGGACGTTTTAGTAGATAGAGGAAACTGGTTTGCCTCAAAGCGACCGTCACGGATGGCAAGCGATCCGACCGGAACGTATTGTTCTTGCAGAATTGGACTACCGGAAGTTCCAGGCATTTCTACCATTTGTTTCTCTGACACATCAGCCGTACAGTGGGTAATGTTGTACTTGTCCGGCTCTGTCGATACCGTTGTTAATTGACCTACGTACTTGCCGTTTTCCGTCTCGAAATGGTAGTCCATCACTTTTGTTTCTTTCGTGTAAACTACTGACTTTAAATCAAAATCTAAACTTTTCTTTTCCATAATTTTATATTAATTGATTAATGTTTGGTACAAAGGTAAGCGGTAAGAAGGTACAAACCAACTTACCGTTAATTAAAACACTAAACTACCTAACCATGCCACAAAAATAAATAATAACTCCGCCGTCACGCATGCCATTATTTACATCGAATACTTTGTACGTAAACTGTCCCTCTGAGTATGGTTCTACTGTTGTACTTAGCCAGCTTGAAGGATCATACGCTGTAATCATAACAAAGTAGTCCCCATTGGAACCGGTAGTATTAACAGTATATCTCCCTGTTGAGTTTTTAGTTACTCTTGTTATGTGAAAGTCAGGGTTCCCCCATGTTTTACCGATTGCTCCGTTTGCCAAAATCGTACATGCGTAAAAAACACCCGGGGCTTTCCATGTTTGAGCACCCATAAAATCAACATCCTTGCACTGAACCCAAAAATTTGACCCTGTTAGGAATACTCTTCCGTTACCCGTAGTAGTCAACGCATAACCACCCGAATTATGTTCTACACGTACTCCGCTACTGTCAAAAGTAGCGGCATTATTCGATAGAGTCATTTGTATGCCTGCTGGCGTATTTTGGGCGGAAAATATACCCGATACAATGGTGAAGTTACCGATCTTTGCACCATCTTGTATATTGATGTTCTTTCCGGTCAACACTCCCCCTGTGATAGTCATTCCCCCAATAACCGCACCATCCGTCACAGTCAAGTTCCCGGTAGTGATTCTCTGAGCCGCAAAACCTCCGGCAACAACCTCACCAACTTCAATTGCGTTTGCAGTAAGTTTTCCGTTCGCATTGATGGCGGCTGTCTGCTGTCCTGCGTTGTTTTGGAAAAGGACGTTATCAGACTTTAGCACGATTTTGCGGGACGTGATGTTTATTCCAGTCTCGACCAAACCGTTCTGTGTGGCGGTAACTCGACCGTCTGCCGCTTCCGCTTTGTTGTTGGCAGTTCCGGCAAGTGAATTGGCATTGTTTGCAGTCGTTTCTACCACCGATAATTTTGCGTGATCGGCAGATAATGTTAACTCAGCCGCACTTAACCGCCTGCCTTGATCGTCTACCTTTGCAACCGTTGCTGAGAGACTTTCTTGTGTCTGTTTTATCTCAGAGTAGTAACCATACGTCCGGAATGGCTCTGTACCATCGGTGCGAACGGGGAACGATGTATTATACGAACCGTGATAATCTGTTTGATAAACGTTTATCACATTGGGGTCTGTTGTGTCGTGAACGGTTACATCATATTTAGACCCCCCACGGATACCCATCACACAAGTAGAAGTCTCTCTTATTTGTCCCAAATCAACAACTATCTTTGCACCCGCAGAAATCCATGCTTTAGTATAGTCAAAGATATTGGTTACTTCTGGCAACGAACCCCAACCCGAACCAGACATTTCAAATGATAAGTTCATAGAAAAACCGCCATCATGTGTACCGTATGAAGGTTTTCCGTATGCTGCATTTAAGGGACGGCTTATAACAACCTTAGTTTTGTAGTAAACAGGGAGACTTATAGCGAGAGGGAAAAACTTATTATTATCCCATCCGGTCAAATCTATTTGCTTAGTAACGCGTCTATTTGTAGTGCTATTAAGAACATTAATATCACCAACAACGGACGTTATACTTTTTTCGGTCTGTTCGACGCGTGAAGCAAGACCAGTTACTTTACCGTCAACCGCATTAATCTTTTCAACGGTGGATGTTATCTTACCTTCAACAATGTTTATTTGTGACGTTGTATATTCTTTTGAAAAATACACCGAATCAGCCTCGTTAGGACTCCATGCGGTTGCTATTTCACCGTATTCGACTTTAAAGTCTTTAATCCATATATTGGCCCATGATATATCTTGTATATCAACAAAATTATATATACCGCTTTGCTCTTCTGTATTACTCGTAACATCGAAAGTGTGCTTAAAATAACTCCATTTATTATCAGCAGTAGCCAAAACACGAAATTGGTCAGAATCACATACATCAATGGTTATACCGGGAGTTGTATTTTGATTACCTTTAATCCATCCGGAAACAGTGTATTTTCCGGGTATAGGCGGTATAACATAATATATTCTTACAGCGGACCGACCGTTACTTGCACCCACAAAATGAAAACCGTGTTCATTTATAAGCCTTGTTATAGTCATTGGCTCAGGATTCATTTGTTCAATCATTGAGCTCGTGTAGCTATACAAATTGTTAGCTCCTATTCCCAAATTTTCTACCTTAGTCTTTACAGATAGTTCTATTTTTCCGTCAACGGCAAGTATCTGCGTATCGGTGTACTTCCGGTAGTCGTATTCTATATCTTCCGGTGCTTGTGTCCACCCTACTGCCTCAATTCCTTCTGATACCATCAAATCAGTAAAACGGAACTCTCCTAAATTTCCTGTATTGTACATGGTATACACTACTATCTTATACCCATCGAGATTCGAAGGTGTAGTAAATGTATTAGATATTTCTCCCGAAGCTCCTACTGCTTCATACTCGACCATTTTACGCCAAAGGTCTATTAAATTAGAGTTATTCCACATACAAAAAGCTACGATACTATCTTTGTATCCGGTTCCTGATGTTGGCTTTCCAAGAATAGTATATTTCCCTGTTATGGTATATTTCGTAGATGGTTTAAACCTTGACTTAAATTCTTCTTCACTGTATACAGTTGCGACCCATCCGGTTATATCAAAATAGTTCAACTGTTTATTAGTTGCTGTCTGCATCCGTGATATTGGAAATAAGTTCCTAATGCCTGTTTTAGCCTCAGTTCGTGACGGTATCCATGCGGCTACACCAATATCACCCTCAGTAATTACAGCCCATTTTACATACGTTTGGGTTGTTTCTTTCTGTGGGGTTTTATAGAAATAGAAATACGCTGCATCATCATTCGAAGGCGTTATTTTAGTCGAAACAATTGTTTCCTCTGCGCTTTTCGGTAATATAACCAAATAGCCGAACGAAGGGTTATTATACGCTACAACATCGTCCGAATCTGCACACTTGTAACAAACAGTCAACGTATAAGATTTACCTTTCACCAAATGAACATCATATTTGTATGATCCAAGCTGATACGGGTTTTCGCTAAGAGTGTGGTTACTATCTAACAGCAAGTTGTAATTTGCCGTTTTCAAACTCCGTACAGCAAGTTCAATCTTACCGGGAATAGCAGTTATCTCAGTATCTAAGTATTCCTTTAACTTTTTGTCAGCATTATCTACATATTCTTTTGAAGCCGTAGCAATTGCATTCAACGCTCCGTTACGTTTGTCGTAGTAAGCCGTTTGGCTCTGTGCCAATTCTGGACGCACTGCAATATCTTCCGGCTGTTGGGCGGAATGGTATCTAAGTTCATTTAAATAATCTTCATAAGCCTTGGTATATTCAGTAACGGATACACCGTACTTGTCAGCGTTATTTTTTATCTGCAAAAACTCTGCCTGTATACGCTTTCCTTCATCAATCAAAGCTGGCTTTTCAGTAGGAGATATAAAACCATCGTCAGCCCATTTATTAAGCCGATCTTTCGCCTCCTGCGCCGTCTGTTGTGCTCTCTCCGCCTCTGTTGCTGCGTTGGCTGCATCTTGCTTCGCTTGGTTTACTTCATCCTCAACTGACTTGCCGTTTCTCAGCAAGAATATACCACGAAGAAAAGCGTTATCGCAATACAAGCCGCTACCGGATGGCTGTTGTCCTTCCGGAAACGCAGAGTCCTGTATGTTACTTAAATCGCCAAGACGTGTCCTATTCGTACCGGATAACGATTTTGTTTTAACTCCGTTCAATATCTCTATGTACGGATGTCCGCTTTCCTGCGCTGTGATATAAATTAAAGCCTGCCGTTCGGGGTTCTTCGTATTTCCCATCTGAACGACTTCATCACCGACAGCCGGAACAACACCGTTGAACTCTGCTTTATCTACAAAGAAAGAAACCCCGTCAACCGCTTTAACTTCAACCCAATAGAATTTAACTAAGCTATTGTTTGGTGCGCTTCCTGCCGCTTTCTTTTGCTTTACTGTAACCTTACCATTACCGTGACCTGAATCACCAGTTATTGTTATAGCAAAGTTGTGTATGCCTTGTTCTGATTTAATAGCCGGAATGACATTATCACCGTTTTGCAACAATACGCCTACACCTTCTACCGGACTGTCATTTGAATCAAGTCCGGCAGCAAAAGCCATCATACCAGGATAGCCTCCCTCCAAAGTCAAGGTAAATGAAGGTATTTCAATTGGTGTAGGGCTTGACTCTGAAAATTTATAGAATGCAAAACCGGAATTACCAGTATCATTCAAGTTAAAGCTAATAGAGTCGGGTGTAACATCAATCAAGCTGCTATCAAAAGCACCACCGGAATAGTCATATTTTGCAAACTGAGTAAAGTCAAAGGTAAGTCCCGCACCTTGGTAGCCTGCAAACGTCTGACACCTGACTAAATCGCCCTCTTGAAAAGTGGGAAATTCCTCTCCTGTGGTTAGCTTATATTGCGTTCCTACTTCTTCAACAGCTGACAATTTGCCGTTTGATTGGGACACGACCAATGCACCGTTAACGCTCCTTATCTTTTGGATAAGTAGTTCAAATATATTCATAGTCTGTCTTACTGTCAAATTGTCGCATTCTATATGCCAATTGCCATTCTCAACCCATATTTTAAAGCCCTCGCCAAGAAAACCGGAAACGAAAGTAGGGGATGATAGGAACTGTTGGATAATTGCAGAAAGGTACTGCAATTGACCTTCTTTGGTGATCTTTCCGGTATCATTTCCGGTATACACATCTTGCTGCAAGCGGGAAACTCCCCTCGCATTAAGCGCATTTAAAGCCGTATCACCTTGTTTGTTTACGGTAAAGGCTGTTTTATTAACAGTTACATGATCTTCCGAATCAAGCGATTTAACTTTGGTTACACGTGCGTTTAGACCCTGCACCTCCGCATCTCCTACTGCGTTGATAGAAGCGGCAGAACCAGTTATACCCTCACCGAACGTTGCGCCTCCACGAAGGTGTAACAAAAAGTCTGTTGCATCTTCATGCGCCTTAGAAATATAGTCCTGCAACATTCGGTATAAGTTAAACTTTCTCGCCTCACCTGTACCCAAATCAACGGCAATAGTTGTATTTTCATCTATCAAGTCAATAGGGGATAACTCCCGTATCAATTTACCCTTGACTACTGGCTCTGTTTCCCGATACTCTTTGTAATACAGCCCTACGGTATCGGGAGAGAACATTATAGGTGTATCAATGTTCGCTAATAGGGCATTATAAAAAGACGCTTTATCTCGTCTATTGAAAGAAGGGAGTTTTTGTATGATTGAGTCCGTCTCAAACTGGCAGTCAACAGCAGCCAAATATAATTGTTCCTGCCAATCAACATCAAACTCGAAGTTGAGAGCGTTGTAATATTCGCCATCGTGCGAAATTCGGATATAGTCAGATAGGCGAATCAGTCGCATAGCGTCACAAATAAACTCCGGTGCAACGAATGTAAAGGCGTACACCTTCGTAGACGTTTGCAGTTCCAAAAACTTGTATCCGGCACGTTTGGTTAGCTCTTCTTCAAACTCGTATTTAGGTTTGCAGATCGTTGCAGGAACATACATCTGATACCGGAAGTCATTGTTCGCACCCGTTGTAATAAATCCACCCGGATAGGCAATCTTTTCATCGTTCCAATATTCAATCAATAGATATTTGCTACTCGTTTCTATGCCGGGTATAACGCAAAAAGGAGTCGAAATATATACTTCATCACCGATTGTAAAACGTGCTCTATACGTCCCCTGTGGCAAAGCCTCCCTAAACGAGTTCTTGCCGGGTGACACATACAAGACACCGCCATGTTCTGGCATAACATCGAAGCTAACATATACACCCGTTTTTGTCGACTCTCCCGTTTCCTCGTTAACCGCCTCTACTTCGATCGTGTCGGGATCAAAGACTGGTATGTTCAACTCTGTAAACTGGAAAGGAGTTAGCGTGTTTGCGCTTGCAGGAATAGCGTAGTTCTTCCCGAAAGCGTACCATTTTTCGTATGTGGCTTTAGATTCTTTCTTTCTAAACGCCAAAGGACTAAAGTTGTTATGTACTTCCATTTTGATTAAAAAATTGATTATAGGCACAAAGATAGCAATTTAAAAGAAAACACCCCCTATCATAAGGGAGTGTAAGATAAAGATACGGTTATTTGGCGAGTTGTTAGATCCTCAGTCATAGTTATAGGTTTCCCGTTGCCTATATCCGTTGTTATCAGTTGCACGGGGTTTGGTGTGGTGTCGTATGTGAAAGATAAATCTTGCGTCATACTCCGCTTTATTCCTCTCACTCTTATCGTCTGATCGCCTCCGTGTTCAATCTCTGAGGCTGGCATATCGTGCATGTAGTATTTAACGAGGTGCAAGAACGACATGTAGCCGTTTTGGGGATTTACGGTGTACTTCTTATTGTTCTTGTCTGCCAAATTGAATGTAACGAACGGAAGTTTCCATTTTCCGCCCACCTGTGTAGCCCCCAACAACGCAAAACCATCCTGTGAAAAGTCACCCGGTGATAGTAGCATATAATCTACATCGGACGAAAAGTTAGACACCCTTATTTCTTCCTTCTTTCCCTCTTGCACGTAGTTTGATTTCACATCAATAGGGAAACCCGCAAACGTATTTGTTGTATCGTCCATCCAAGAAAATTCAAACCGTGAAGGCAGATCGGTTTTATCATATTTGACCGTGTTAGTTTTCCACGTCATTAACTGACCCGATTTTGCATATCTAAGCTTTGTTAAGTCTATTCCGACCGTCCCGCTACCGGTATAACTTCCGCCATTCATGAAGTAAGAAATATGTTCTATCCTAAACTTATCGCCATCTATAAACCAATACAGTTTCATCGTGTCACGCAACATCTTCATTATATCGCTGAGGGTTGTTTCCGCCTTCTTTGCCGGACGATCATACTCGCCCTTTAGGATGTTGCTTTTCTGTGTGATGAACACCTTAAAAGGTGCTCCGGAAATAGGGTTATTGGCAGCATACAAGAACTTACTGTATTCCTCCGTTGCTTCGTGTGTCAGCGTGGGATCAACTTGCTTAACAAGCGTTCTAATAACGTCTTGTATTGCAAACGAGTCCTTTAAAATATACTCCTTTCTCGCACGCTCTTCCAATGGCGCATAGGATAAATCGAACTCAAACCAAACCGACATATTACCCCATCGTGAACGGCAAATAGGATATAGCTTTCCTACTCCGGCAACGGCAGGTATAAAATCATCCGTGAAATATTTCCCTTCATCATTTACACCATATTCCGTTGGCTCGTTCTGAACTTTTGTTGATGTGTAGAAATAATTCCCTTCCAATGGTGCGGCATATTTATAATTACTATTAGTAGGATAAATATCATCGGATGGAAGTTTCCCGGTAGGGTTTCCGTCCAACGTATCAAGATCGAGCAAAAGACGCTGATACATGGAATTGTTGTAATTCTCAGTCCATTCTATACGCTCCGGCAAAGTTGGTTCGTCCGGTATTCGCATCATAGGTATTTTACGATCTCCCAAATTGAAATTATCTTTTATCCAAGTCAAATTGCCACTTTGGTACACCTTCGTACCATCAGCATTAATCAGATACAATTTTCCGTGCGCAACGTCCGGTTGCGTTAAACTTTCCTGTATAGCTTCGATTCTCCAAGTACCATCCCTTTTTGCATACTTTCCTTTAGACCCGAAGTACACTCCGTTAAAAAACTGGTACGGGATGGCATTTATTGTTATCTCGTTATAATCGCCAAGATAGTTAAAAAAATACTTCTTTGTCAGATCGTCACCCGATGTTATAACCTCGTTTACATCTTCCTCAAAATACGTTCCGGCAATGTAGTTTGATATTGTGCTTCCTCCTTTGATGTACACCTGTATAAGCGGACGTTTTGCCACCCCTATTTGCGACAAAGCAGGTGCAAGCTTAATAAGATCGTATTTGTTCTCAATACCCTTCATTATATCGGTATATTCATCTCGTGGGCTTATCTTGACTTTGCACGTCCGGTTATCGCTGTCTATCTCACAATCTGTCTTACTGAAATAGCCCTCAAATATTACTTGATACTGCGTTGATAGCTGCCCTTTATCCTTTTGCTCTATTTGCAAGTACAAAATATCCTCAATACTCGCATTTTTAACAAGAAGGTAGTCCGCCCCTATCAGCGTTAAACTCCCCTCTATCGACTCTCTGAAAAACTCCTGTTGATTCTCTTTGCCAAACTTCCGTTTTAGCTCTGAATAGTGGGGATGTATTTCTACACCCCCCAATTTAAACCGCAAATCTTTAACGTTCATTATGATTTAATTATTCGTTTAATATTTCCCCTTACTTCAATTATCGTGCCGTCCGCACCTGTGATGTACTTAACACGTCCCTGCTCTTTGATTGATTTCAGATCTTTTTCGACCTTAGACAGATCAACCGTTGAACCTTGCATTATATTCGTTACTTCATCACTACCGGAATAGGCGTTTAAGTATTTCTGTTCAAAAGTACCCTTATTTAGCGAATTAATCAAGTCCGGAACGAGTTTCTTATACTTCTGAGATGAACGTTTGTTCACTACTGCGAAGTATTCACCACGTTCTACCCGTCTACGCTTACCGTCCTTAGTCGTACCTAAATCTACATCGTTTCCGGATGCGTGCGAACCTCCGTAATCAATCATTTCTACCGTACCGTCCCCGTATTCCTCTGTGTCCTGCGAGGCTTTAGATAGCTGTGAGGCTTTTATCTTAGCAAAAGCAAATGATCCCCACATCAACGCAATAGCCGGGATCGCTGCCAAACCTAAATCTTTCCATAGGTTAGCGGTTGCGGTTACCAAAGAACTTGCCTGCATAAGTGTATCTATACGTTCTTGCTGCTTCTGCGCCTTCTTCTTATCCCTCAGCGCTTTTTCCTGTTGTTTGCGTGCAAAATCAAGCTCTTTTTGTGCGGTTGCTACGTTGTTGGCGTATCCGTTCGCCCTCGCTTGTATCTCAGCGTCCAAAACCTTTTGTCGGGCTGAAACTTCTTTCTCTGCTGCCTGTACCGCCACTTCTGCCGCCTCTACCCTTGCCTGCGCAACACTCTTTAGGTTCTCTATGGCGAACTCCGAAGCCTCTAAAATGGAGTCTTTAAACTGTTCTGCACGCTCTGCGCCCGACTTACCATCTTTTGCGCTAAAGGCGTCTCCGAAAACGAGATCAAACAGATTGCCAAACACGCCTTGATTGCTATCCCATCCGGAAGTATCACGCTTAATTGCATTGTCTATTCCCTTAATAGTATCCTCTACCGTCTTTACGTTGTATCCCGTGATTTGCTCTCCGTACTGCCTTGTTAACTCTAATATTTGCTCCCACTTTTCACGCTCTAATTTCAACCGGAAACGGCTCTGTTCTTTCTCCGAACGCTGCACGATATTAAAGGCTGCACTTTCCGCCTGCTGCTGCTGATTAAGTCGGAACACCGACCGATCAATTATACGCTTGTCTTGATTTTCCGTGAAATCCTTTTGCAGTTGGATAGATGCAAGCTGATACGATCTTTGCAGGATAAGCAAACGTTCATTCTTTACCTGTTCGCTATCGGTTGACTGCTTAATGCGCAATTCGTCCTGCGCTCTTTCGTTTTCGAGTAGCTGCACTTGAATTAATAGTTCGTCAGCCGTGCCACGTCTAACAGCTTTTAGGCGTTCACTCAATCGGTCATGCGTGATTTGCAAGTCCTCTACCCGCCAGTCGTTTTGCAGTTTCTCCAAGTCTCTACGCAATTTTGCCTCTATATTGTATACAGTATCAGCATATAACTGCGTAGCTCTTTGTTTCTCCGTTGTGCTCTCCTTTAGCTTTTTCAGTTCATCTGCCGTTGCCTTTTTACGTTCTTCCTGCTCTTTCAAACGTGAATCAATAATAAGAGCTATACGGCTATTTTCATACTCAGCTTGTAGATCAAAGTCCTTCTTTGTCCTTTCCTTCGTCTTACCTCCTTTGTCCCCTGCAAGAAGATCGGGGATAACCACCTTTTTAGCAAGTTCCTCACTCGACTTATTGATAACTGCTATTTGTTCGTCATATCTCTTTGCCTCCTTTTTGGCGGTATTCCATGCGGACGCCTGCCCTTGTAAAGCCGCTTCCAAAGCCACCGCACCAACACCGATACCCTTAGACGAACGTTTAAGTTCCTCGATCTCCTTTTGTTGCTTTTGGTAAGTCTTCCGACCTTCCTCTAATACTTGGTTCTTTTTTTCTTCGAGGTCAATAACTTCCTTTGCGTTCTTTTGTATCTTTTCCTCGTAGGCACGTGCCATTGCTACCGATAGAATGTGTTTTGCAAGTTCCTTATACTCCTTTGATGCGTTTCCTGTCATAATAGCTTCATCAGAGAGGTTTTTAAGGTACTCCGGATACTCTTTCTTTAGTTCCTTAACAGCCTTTAAGCGCTCGTTTTGGCTGCGTGTGGAATCGGTAGCAGCTTTATACAAGATGTTCAGTCTCACAGACTCGTTTACGGCACTCTTTCCAGCCTCTAACATGGCATCTTTCAAGTCAGTAGTAGATCGTTTCAATTGGTCTACCGTTGTTTTACCTTTGAATAGGCTACCTATCCAGTTGATTATATCCTTACCCCAAATAGAAAAGGCGGCCAATATCAACACCATCACGGTATTAAACGAGAACAGAGATTTAACCAGTTTCCCGGTTATACTTACCTGCGCTTCCCCTGCCTTCGCTGCCGCCTGGTTTGCCGCACGCAACTTCTGTATTTCGTCTATAACCATCGGAATGTTATTGGAAATAGCAAGGAAGAAGGTGTTTGCGCTGATCGCCAAGGACGGGAGTTCACGAGCGACCTGTGATATAGAAAAGCCTAAACCATCGAACGCCTGTTTGTAGTTACCCACGCTTAACGTGTGCTTTCCCGTGCTCTTTTGGTATTTATCCATCGCTGCGTAAATCTCCGCAGTCTCTTTAACAAGCTTCTTTCCTGCCTCCGTATTCTCCAAATAAGCCTGCGACAGGTTATTCATCTTTATTTTGTTTAGCTCGTATTGTGCCGACAAAGCGTTATAGCTTCCTGCCATACTATTAGCCAACTTCGCCTGCAACTTATTCAGATAGTTTTGATCGGCTGTCTGTTTCTTCAATACTGCGATTTCCTGCGCTGTCTCTGTCAGTGCCAATTTCAATTGTATCTCAGCGTTCGCCAAGGATCGCACTTGCTTTTCGTAGGCGTCTATCTTTTTGCGCCCTTCCTCCGTTGCGCCTCCACCTTCTGAAATAGGCTTTTGCAGACCTTTTGCGCCTTCCTCGATACGCTTTAACATAGAGTCATATATCTTTTGCAGTCCTTCCAACTGCGTAATAGCGTCCTTTATACTGCTGTCAGGCTGTATAAGATCGCTATACTTTATTCCCTTTACTTCGTTCGCCATTTGATTTAAATTTATTTGTTCTTACTCCTTTTTGCCTGTCTCTTAATCATCTCAAAAGCGGTGTAAAACTCAGACACCGACATTTCACGTGCATTTATGTGCATATTCTGCGTGATAACTAAGCACATTTCTTGAAACTCTTTATCCGTCTTTATCTCGACAGAATCAGTACCGTAGAATATTCGAGGCGGGAAGAAGGTTAGTAACTTATCCTCTATTTCCTTCACCGCCTCACTGTTATCTACGTTGTTCACAAGTTTGTCTAACTTTGCTTTTATCAGCGATAGTTTAATATCGTAATACTCTTTAATCAGAGGATCGTCCGCCATCCGTGGGAAGTATACCGATACTTCCGCCTCTATTTTTTTTTTGACCTTCTGAAACGGCTCAGAAAGTTCGTTAATAGTTGCATCGCTGAGGCTGTCAAATATCGCCTTTAGATCAGAGTCGGATGCGTTAACCGGATATTCCACGCCATCGACCGACTTAACGAAGGCGGCAAAAGCCATCATTCCAGGATGTACACCATTCGCTGCCATGTTGAAACACTGCCTTAGATTCATTAGCTCGTTATACGTATGTTCCGGCTGAGTCCTGCAATAGATTATTGCACGTTGCAAATGCGTGTCGAGTTCCTCGATAGTACTTCCGACTCCCGACTCAATCAGCATAAGACGGTTAAACTTCTGATAACGGACGATAGGCATTTCGTCAATGCCTTCGTATACCGTTACCGTGTGATTCCCTACCTTAATCGTGTTCATTCGTCACCTCCTTATCTGCCTGCTCGTATAATATGGCAAACGTTTCTTCATCGACTGAGTAAGTAACATTTTCGCCAAGAACGATATAATCGTTATCAAACACACGGAAAGCGTTATCATTTATTCGTGCCATCATCACACCATCCATTGCGGAAAGTAGTTCAAAACTTGGCAATAGCTGCGCTAATTCGTGAATATCACCGTTAAACTTAACCGCCTTCACGATCTCGAAAGGCGGGATAGTTGATACATAATTTCTAATCTCCATAATCATTAAATTAAAATTCTACAAATAGGTGTTGCAAATATCGGTGTAAGGATGAAAATAGGGCTTAGCGTTCCGATCGACACAATCACCGAACAAATTACACACGCCCAAAACGATAGGCAGAAATCGCAGTTAGTTAGCTCGTTAATCAGTGATCTATCACCATACCACCGGAACTCCTTAGATAACCAAGAATCACCAAACACTGACATCCGTTCAATTACACCCGTCTTTCGGGCAAAGTTAACACAAAATGCCGCTACAAACGAAACAAGTAGCACGCAAGAAAGAAAATAATTATAAATCTCCATAATTCAAATATTAGTTTGTACAAAAGTATGAATAAAAAGCAATTTTGCAAAGATATTGATTATTAAAACGTTAGTCTCAGAGGCCCAGGAGGCGGATAAAAACGAAATGTTTATAAATAAGAAAAGGGGTCAAAAGACCCCTAACCTACATGCTTTCTGTACAAAACGAACGCCTCCACAATCTCCGGCATAACTTTAAGAGAGCCAACGATAAGCCGTCTTTTAATCATAGACGAAACAACGATAATCTTATCTTCCTCACGCCGAATATACCCCATCTTATCAGCCCACATCATAAAACCAGGTATTTGCTGTGGATACAACAAATCACATAAAGGAAGATATATTTCGCAGTCGATAGGAAGATTGCAACTGCGATCCTTGCTTTTCTCGCAAATATCTAAAAGTGTCTTTAGTCTCTCCCTTTCATTGTGATCTATCATATTGGCTATATATTCGTCCAACTTTTCGGAGTAACTCACATCTTTGCGGTAGTCCCCCCAGTCCTTTGTATTATTCATTCTTTCCACGGTTTAAATAGACATACAACAATGAAGGGTGAACGAACACATTGCCGTTTTTACCCAAGTTAATTATATCGTTTTTTGATACATATTTATGCGCAATTGACGAACGCCCTCTTATAGTGAATACTTCTTCTTCCACATCCAAAAAACCACAGTTAGCACACCAATCTAAAAAGCGTGAGGGAGGGGAGAGTAAAAAATCGCCTACATCAATCAAATCACAACACTTCAATGTAGACATTATTTCTTTGCTATCTGCTGCACTTTCTTTCTCAACACGACTAATTGTATCATCAATTTGCGATCTTAGCTCAGAGAGCATTAAAACAACTTCTTCTTTCATAAGTCAACACATTTAAATTAATACTTTAACTTTTAAAACTCTGTAACATTTCGTTTGAATGTCTACTTTACTTTCTTGAACACTAAACAATCTAATGTTCTTTCACTAAAGCACAGATATGCTTTACACATGCTTTCTAAATCTCCCTTTCGGAAGGCACATCCGTTGCATGAAATAGTATCCCGTGGTATTGCTTGAACTTTGATTTTATTCCCTGTGATCGGGTGTACTACTTCGAACACCTCAAAATCTCTCACTTTCTTTTGCTTCATTCTGATAGATCTTCAAATGTGAGTGTTTTCATATTGTTTTCTTCTTCTTCCTTGAACTCGTTCTTTGCCGGAAGTTCTATATATCTCACATCCTGTTCCCTCTCTCCTTTCGAACATTTGACTTGAGTACAACTAAAGTTTTTAGCTGTTTTAGCGAAGAAACATCCTTCGCACCAGCTACCGCCATTTTTAGACTGTACGCACTTTATTAAGTGGTGTTTCCCTTCATGGTCTATAACTTCCATAACTTCTCCTACATCTAATTTTAGTGGCAGGCATGATAAATCTAATCTTTTCATAACTTTACTTATTTATAGGTTTGACACTTTCCCGTAGCCATGTCTACACATCACATAAGCGGGCATATCTTTTTAAACTCCTTTTGTCTAAATAGGCATTCTCTGCATGATATTACATTGTTGCCTTCCATTGTTTGCACTCTTATCATTTCCCCTGTTATCGGGTGATTCATTGTGAAGGTATCATATAGTTCAACGCTTTTAAATTTCCCCATCTCTCACCCTCCTAAATGTTAGTTTAGACCCATCACCATTAAAACACCATATACGCCAACATAGATTAGCAAGTTCGCCACTACTAAAAACACATTTCTCGCATGCGTCTCCATTAATACACGATATTGTTTTCACTTTTCTATCTATTCTCTTGTTCGGTACCTCCGCAAAGAATACCTCTCCCTCTTCCGGTTCAAATAGTACATTATCACTCATTGATACCCTACGCATTTTCAAACTCCCTTCTTTTTTTTGATGTACATTTAAGTATAATTTCATTTCCATCTCTTCTAAAACGCCCGGAACATCGTATATATTCACACTTTTGTAAGCGATCAAATAAACACCCCTCACATGAAATGTCTTTGATTTTCTCTGCAATACACGAGTAAGTATATTCATTTGTTTCAACGGTTACCTCTTCGCCTATTTCCGGTTCAATTTTCAACGTTCTCAATTCTACTACTTTCATAATGCTTTATTTTTAAGTCCGGCTTTAACACCGGACATTTTATATTAAATTGATTTTATAGCTTTATCACTGATTATCTTAATCAACTCCCCATATCGTTTTGAGGCTCTGCCTAACTTTCCTTTTAGCTTTTCTACTTCGTCGGTTAGTCGTTTGTTTTCCTTTTTTAATAGCTCGCATTGCTCTGCAAACAACTTCCCATTTGCCCTCTCAGACTTTAACGCCTCAATTGTGTGTTTTACAGATGGCATATCAACCTCTTTCAACAAATCTTTGATCCTATTCATCATATTGTCGTGATATGAGCAAGGCTCTTCTAAAGTAGTTTGCATTTTCATTCTCTTTACCGTTTCATCTTTCCATTTGCGAAGCAAATCATTTCTTTGCTGTTTTTCATTTTCATAACTCTCGCACATATGCGAATATTCCTCTTTTAGCTTTTCGAGTTCTGTAGATATTTTTTCTTGCTTTCGTTCAACTCCGGTTATATCGCATACCAGTTTGTGAAACTCGTCACTCTCTTTCAGATACTCCAAAATAGCCTCTTTCCTTTGTTCGGACAAAACCAACTTTTTTTTCTCCGGCTTAAATTCTCCTGTAATAAACATTGTTCCAGTTGTCACATACTGTTCTACTCCTAATTCTTTCTTTTCCATGTTATTACAATTTTACGTTATTGATTAATTTTAAAAAACGATCTCTACCTTCCGGTCTATCCCCTTTGCCGGAACTTCTGCAAAAAAATACTTCCCCCTCTTTCGGTACGAATCTATCTCTATCCGACAAAGATATTCTATTCATTTTCAACCTCCTTAGTTCTTTTTCTTTCTACCAATTCAAACATCACTCCATTCTTAACACACTTAACGAAATAAGGACAATCTAACTCAACATAAAAAGCACATCCAAAACAAGTCCCTCCCTCGTATGGAATCGCTTTTACTACCGTTGTAAAATCTTCCTCTACGACAGTTACAATATCGCCTAATTTTGGCTCTATTCTTTTTATTCGCAAATCTACATTCAACATATCTTTTAATATTGTGCCGTGATAATATCCCGGCTATTATTGTTATACTGATTTCAAACCGTTGTGCGAAATGCTTTCTTTTAAGTCTCTGTAACTGATAGACGATTTTTTAAGTCTCTGTCTTAGCTTCTTAATTCTTTCGTTCAAAGACTCTCTAATTTTACGAGTTTCTTGCAGGAGTGCAGTGTTTGCCATCTCCAAGTATTTTTTATCTCTCGAAAGGTCAAATACTTGTTTTTGTAATTCTCTCTCGGAATTAAGCAATGATTTTTTATCTCTTTCCAAATCCTTACATCTCTTTTGCAAATTTGAATATCCTACCGCAATATCCGCTTCTGAACAAATAGAATCAACCGTTCTTTTTGCCATTTTCGAATTATCATATTTAAGCTGTTTGTTTTCGTCTTTTAGTTTTTCTACCGCCTGTTCTTGATTTTTCAGTTCGCCACGAAGCCAAACGACTTCTTTATATCTACCGTCTGAAAGTTCTTCCACTCTCTTTAATTCCGATTCTTTATCAGCAAGTTTGCAAATAAGGCTTTTTTCACTTTGCATCAAAGATTGGTTTTTATCAGAAAGTTTAGCTATTTGATTGCTTAAATCACGATTTAGAAGTTCTCTTTGTTGTGCAAGCTCTTTTCTTTTGCGTGATTCTTCATCATACATCTTTTTTAAAGAAACGCCAAGTTCAAACTTGCTTATTACTTCGTTCACGTTCGAGCATTCGGTTCGTTTTAAAAGTTCCTGTATCGCCATCGCATTCCTTCGTGCTTTTTCTAACACGCTTGCAATAGTAGGCGCTTCCGTCTTATCCTCTTCTACCTTCTTTAAATAATCGGATATACCGTTAGACACCGCTTGTTTGAATACCTCTCCACTAAACACCGCATTACGTGCGTGAATACCTCCGACTTTCGGTGAAAGTACATCAGTACCAAATATTGATCTACCCCCCACATCATCAAATATTCTTCTTACTACTTCATTATTAGAATCAACCAAAGCAAGTATCAACTTTTTAGATACCTCTTCCGAAAGTTTTGAAACACCTTCCTTTCTTTCCAGTTCCTTAACTCTCTTTTCTAAATTCTCAATTCTTTCTTTGTAAAACATACCTTTAATATTTGTGTGGTTTCCCACGGTTATTATATCACTTTTAAGTCTCTCAAAATATATGTGGCTCTTTCGTTGCCGTTTTCGGCAGCTTTAATTAAAGCTTCATAATGTGATAGCTTGTTTCCTCCGTAAATGCCTGCACTACGCAATAGGGATAATATTTTGGAGTGGCTTATCTTTTGTCCTTTATAAATGTAAGTAGTCATATATTTGTTTTTTTATGTGGGGTGTTACCCCCAATTGTTTTACTTTCCGATAACTGTTATAAATTCACATTTCGCCCAAAGAGAAAGATCGTTGCTTTCCATGTACTTTTTATTATTAGTTTCAATCTCTTTTGCTTTTTGTTCGCTTATCTCTTTTCCGTTTACAAAATATCTTTTCATAACTTTGAGTTTTAATTGTTAGTAATTTGTTTCCTTTTGACACTGCAAATATAAGGACTTTATTTAATATTGCAAGCGAAACTTTAAGTTTTAACACGTATTTAACACAAAAGGGGAAAACTCCCCTTTAATAACACCCTTCTTCGCAATGAATATCACACTCAAACCGCAAACACGCATAGGGATAAACGTAGTATTGATTATCCGTCTTTTGGATAGAAAACTCCTTGTATACGTTGTTGGCATCGTGGAATATCTTTCTCACCTGTATATCACCGGATGGCAGATAAAGTTCATGCGTTAATGCTCTTAGTATTTCGGACTTTACAAACTCCACGTTGTAATATTCTGCGCCCGCTATTTTACGAGTATCGAACCAAAAGATAATGCTAACCGTCCCCCTCAGATCGCCAAAGCCAGATAAAGAGTCTCCCCCTTCGTAATCTTGTGAGTCGTGCATGTAGAAAAAGCAAACGTTACCCCGCTTATCGTCCGGCTCTAAGCGCAAATAATCATTTCCCTTAAAATACACTGATGGGGTAACAAATTTCCCCCTCTCGTTTCTCTCTACCAATTTAACCACGTTCCCGAAAGCGAAATTAAGCCATTTAAGCGATTTTGTTAGGCTTACCTGTACATAGGCTATCGTTTTATCGAAAAGTGTAGCATTTGGTCTAATTATAGCTCTATCGTTCATTTAATATCTCCTTTACTCTGTTATATGCTTCGTCCTTCACATAATCGTTAATAAACTCAGCAAGTGAATCATTTGTTAACCCGAAAATTTCAGCACCGTATTTTTTGATAAGCCAATTAGTTTTTTCATCTGAGGCTTTTATGTAAAACCGATCTTCTGCTGTCTCAACATAAAAAGAGTCGTAAAACTCTCCTGTGTCTTTTAGTGTCACCCGGTCGTACGGTTGCCTCTTTTCTATTTTGACTTGTATAGTTAAGGGTCGGTAGGGCTGGTATTCGTCTATACGAACGCCCAAACGGTTAACACCCTTGGCGTATAGCTGATCTTGTGCGTTCATGTCAATAAGTATATTATCATTGTCACGCACAATCTTTTTTGCTATTTCTCCGGTGTCGAGTTCCTCACCTACCTTTTTAAACTTATCTATTAGACCGCTTATCATGTTGCTTTAAATCTTATCCCGTTGTTCCGGCAAGAAAGGCATATTCTATCCATCCCTTTTGTATCAATAGAAAGAGCCTCAAAAGCCTTCTTTAGTTCGTATCCGATACCCTGCGCACGTCCCTGTGAGTTTCCGTCAACCTCGTACAATAGCGTTTCACGGTCGATATTCAATTGATTGGCATTTTGCCGAACGTTCGGATTTAATGCAAGTTCTCGCAGCACATAAGAAGCCATTTGCAGGGAAACGGCATGCGTGAAGGCATACTTAGACTGAATGATAAAGTCAGTTATATCACATCCTACCGACAATTGAACGTTTAAACCGTAGCAGATTGCAGACGTATACATGTTCATTTCTATATTCCACATCTTTACACCATCCTCCGACTGCGTAGAGTCAACTCTATACGGCGACACTCTGATGTACTTTGTTAGCTCTCTCCACGCCTGCACACTTCCGATATTACAAGTACCGCACGGGTCACGTGAAAAGTCCTTAGATACGTTTATAGCATACATACCCAAAGGCAATTCTTTTTGATCGTAACACAAGTACCACAAACCACCGGGTGAGGTTTCCTCAGACATATAAGGGAGTAACACATCGTTACCGACATCAAACCATTGGTAAGAACCATTTTTAGTATAATTCAAATCAAACGTCTTAATCGGGTCTACCTGTGAGGTGTGCATAAGGTAAAGTTTTACCTTTCCCGGCTTGTTAAACTGCAAACCTATCTTTTCGATCTTGGTTGTTACCCCCATAGAACGGACTGGCAATATTTCATATCCTACAATGCTATCGGTAGGGTCAATCTCGTTATTTATCTTACCCGAACCATCGAAGAAGTTTGTACGCTCTAAAAGCGTCTTTGTTTCCCCTGCAATCAACTTTTCATTGATGAAGCGAGTAACGGTATTGGTGATCGCTCTTTCGTTCAATTCACGTAAATAATCGCTTAGTGGGTTGTACCGTTTCCAGTTATCACCATCGGAAGGCTCTACACCAACATTCTCTGTTATTGCCTCCCATACGTCCGGACGAAGCGTTAACACGTCCTTGCCGTAAACTACCTTGTCACCCGGCTTATAAGTGTCGGTATCCCGATACTCCGGATAACGTAAATAGTAATCAAGTGGCATAATAGATTCAATATTTCTTAGCGTCACAAGCGGGTGAACGTCTTGAAACATAACACCACTATCGGACACCGTTAAACTTTCGTCTATCTTAGCGTCTCTATCGTACGACTGCCGCCATCCTACGAGCGTGGCAAGTTCTTTTTGTATATCCTTTAATCTGTACATGGTTATAAATAAAAAAAGGGAAGGGATTTTGTCCCCCTCCCTTTGTTAATACTTAGTTTACTTTCTCGTTACGTTCCCGGAACTTCCTTTGTGTTAACGGGTGAATCTGTTGAGTTCTTCACCTCAACATTCAGATTTGCAGCCTGCGCATTGACTTTAACATCAACTACGCCACCAGTAGCCGAAACCGCTGTACCTTTGACTTTATCCAAATCTACTTTCAAGGCAGATTCAGCAACCGGACTACCTCCGATTTTAGCAAGGTTAACCGATAATTCGCCAGCCGGAGAACCTCCGCCTATCTGATCTGCATTGGTGATAAATACCGGAGTTCCGCCAAACTGAGAATTTTCTTTGTTTACTTCGATCTTCATAATCGGGTTAGCGATTGTTGTAGGATCGGAGTTAAAAGCTACTACGAAAGCAATATCTACTGAGAAACCGTAGAAATGTTTAACGTCACAAGTCATGTCGGCAGTTGCTGTGCCTGCGATAGCCGACTGATCGCCCACCTCTTCGTAGTAGTGTGTTCCGACCTCTTTACCGAAATAAGGAAGAACAACTTTTCCAAATTTATGCGTGCCCGATTTAGTGTTGTTGTAGGCTGCACGGTCTACACGGGTCAACAAACCAACGTTACCCGATTCAACAGCATACATCTGAGCGAAGTTTTCCGACTCTAAAGTCATGTTGTTGGTGAAATGGAACACTTTGTTTGCATACTCCAACTGTTTGTTAACGTCATTGTACAAACCGTGCTGTTCCAGTTTACGCAACATTGAATCTACACCAGTGTCGCCAATGATATGAAGTTGACCGGAATAGTCGTTTGCACGGAACATCGGGTGCAAGTCGCTGAGGATGTCGTTGCGCTGAGTGAATTTCACCTGTACATCGTTACCCGTTTTTGTGTAATACAGCAAGTTTCCGAACACTTGCGTTTTGTTTGCCTCCAAAGCCGCAATAGCGTCCTTATCAACGGTATCCATGAACTTACGGATGTGCTTTTGTAGCTTTCTGTTCCAGTCCTGTTGGTAATCAATTTCGTTGTTTGAATACATGTTCGGTGTCATAGTGAAACCGAAAGCATAGGTTTTCCACGTTACACCGATCAAACGTGAAGTGTTTTCCGCATCTGCGATAACGCATGTGCGAGCGTTTGACACTGTTACGTTTTTATCGTAATCAATTACGGGAATCTTAATATCGCTTCCCATCGAGGCGAACGCTCTACGCTTAGTTTCATCGGAAAGCATTGAGTCCATCGCATTTGTTTGAGACAAAAAGAAGTCATACGCACCCCATTCGGTCATGCGAGCCATATTTTTGTCAATGTTAGGGTTCTTTAATCTGAACTCCTGTGTTCTTGTAGCAATTAACGACATAAATCTATTGTTTTAAAGTTTATATTGTGAGGGGTTTAACCCCCTCTTTAGTTATTCTGTTGGCAAATCTGCGATCTTGTTTTCAACCCAAATTTTATCAAGCTCCGTTTGATACTCTTCCGACTCGCTTGTATAACCTTTCTTAGCTAAATACTCCTGCGCAACCTTGTTTGCCTCTACTTTGGTTTTGCAACCGCTTAAATCAAGCAAGCTACCGTTACCCTGTCCGCCTCCGGAACTACCCGCACCTCCTGCCTGTCTACCTTTGTCAAGAACACCGAACTGTTCAAACTGTTGAGACAGAAGTTCTGATGCGGTAAACGGTTTCAGACTATTTGCAGGGTTGTTGTAAGGAACACCGTCTTTCATAAAGATAAGACTTTCAGAACCTTCGTCACCTTGCAAAGTTGGTGAGAATTGAGTTTTAAGCAAGTTAACCGCCTGCTGCTTCACAACGTTTAAAACTGGCTCTGAAATATCTTTCTTAAACTTCATCCCCTGCATTGCGCTTGAAATGTAAGAAGTGATCTTGTAATCGTTCAACTTACCGTTAAACTCCTTTTCCTTCTCTGAAAGTTGGTTGTTCAACTCAGCAAATCTTTGCTTGGTGTCGTTTAGTTCGGCTGTAAGCTGATTGATTTTATCAGTATCCCGGTCGCCTCCCTTTTTAGCTTTCTCAGCTTTTAGTTCTTCTTTCAGATCGTTAATCTGTTTTTCAAAAGCTGAGGTATCAGATTTAGAAAGTTTTGTTTTGCCAAACTCAATTGCGGTTTTCAAATCGAGATCGGTTACACCTTCAATACCGAAAGCCTCCTTCATTTGAGTAGCAATACTGTTTTCGGTTTCTCTCACCTTTGCCGCAACCGTCTGCGCTTCATCGTTTTTTGAAAGTTCTGAAATAGCGTTAAGAACTTCATCCGATAGCTCCGATAACGCTTTATTCTGTCTAAGCAAATCTACTGTTAACATTACTTTTCTCCTTTCTCTTTTTGTTTCTTCAACTCCGCACGAAGTTTTGCAGCTTCTTCACGTCTAATTTGCTCTCTCAGTTCTTCGTCTGCCTTCATTTTTGCCTCGGCTCTCGCTGCCAGTCCTGCGGCTCGTCTTGCCTCTGAAATTGTAGATTCATATTTAACCGGGTCGAAAACAATTCTCAATGTATAACCCAATCTTGGCAGTCTCGGCAAAATATCAAGTTCAAAAGTCTTTCGCTTGTATTTTTGTAACACCGGGACGCTGATTCTTTGCCCTGTTTTCGGATTAAATTCTTTCACTTCTTGGATAACGTGATACAATTTAACTTCATCCTGCGGGCAAACGTAATTACTTTCATTCAGTTGATCTAACTGATCCGTTCTGTAAACCATTTGCGTACTTTTTTAAAGTGTTAATAATTATTTCAATTTTCTTTTTATAGTCAAGTGCAGAACCGAACTCAATGATATTCATGTTCTCCCTTTCAAATCTACGCACAAATGTAGGAAGGTTTAATTTAACTCGCAAATCTTCCTCACTTATAACGTTTTCTTTATACAGATTTACCGCTTCTTCTCTCGTTAAGTGTGAATAAGGCTCTATCTCGTTAAGGATTAATAACCTTTGCATCTGTGTAGGGTCGTTCCGATACTCCGTTTCGATGATCTGTTGCCTCAGTGCATCAAGTTCCGCCTCGGACGCTCCTGTTTCCTTCATGATCTTATAACGCTCTGAAAGCTCTTCCGGTGTATAGATATAGAACTCAGTACCGTAGTTAATATTGCAAGAAACAAAGCTATCACCATAACGGAGTAAACAGATAGTAGAGTCTACGAATGTTTGCGCTTCCTCGAAGCCTCGTTTGATTCTGTTTAGTTTAGTAGTCAAGGACTCAAAACCCGCTTTAACTTGCTTTTCGTTAATAGCCTCAGACCTATTTAACTCTCCTTCTCCGCCTGTTACCGATCTTACGAGTTCCTCTCTCAGCCTCTTTTCCTCGTTTACGTTATATTCGAGTGACCCAGTGTCAGCGGATAGCATAGTTATCGGGTTTTTCAAGTCGGGAACGTTGTGCATTTCATCCGGGATAGGTATCTCAACATAAGAGCCTGCACCCCGCAACCGCTTGCTTGAGCAAATCGGGCACGCCATCGGTTTTCCGTCCGCACCTGTTATCCACTCGTTTTTTTCGTTCTTTAAAAAACCATCATCGCACCGTTCTTTGCCATCGTGTGACTCATAGTGACAATCACGTTCATAACCGGAATAAATCGGATAAGACGCGTATAAATCTAAATGCTTCTTTGCAGTGGAATAATAAAGATACCAGTCGAAAGAGTCGAGTTCGCTCGTTATAGGGCTTATTTTAATGTCGGGTTCACTCAATGATATAGAGTCAGACCAAAAGAAACGAGCCGGACAATAGCCCAAATCGTGCATATTGTCTACCTCTAAAATCAAGTCGTTTTCCCTCGTTTTATCAAATCTTACATAACGTTCTTCATCAATATAGACGATCTTATTTTCGTCCGTTACGTACATGATATAAGCCATCAAATTACAGTCTTTCCCACATGTGCGATAAGAAAGTACGTTTGCAATAGGCAACCAAAAAAAATACGGCTCTGGTTTTTCTCCTACCTGTACCTCCGGCATATCAACAACCAAAACAGAGTTAATTCTATGCTTGAAATTATCCCAACCGTCCGTACTCCAAACCGAAGGTTCTTTTAAAACATCCTTTCGGTAATACTCCCAGTCATCCCGATCCTCAGATGATTTAAACTGATAGTTATAAACCGGATTCCTACCATCGAAAACACGGCTCAGTTTGTCGAATATCTCAGAAGTAACACCATTTGTTTTAACCGGGAAATGGAACATAGATAGGAAAATATCATATTTATCTTTCGCTATCCACGTCTTAACCTTAGAAAGAAAGTCAATTACTGGCTTATTACGATCATCACTCGTTCTCACCCGTGTGTGAAACGCTATTCTTTCTTCGTGTTCCTTTGCTTTCGCTATTTGACTGATCCCCTCCGGATGTCTGTATATCTCCCTTATTTCGTCTAATGATTTTCCCATTTTCATTTAATTTAAATTCTGAGTCCTCCGGTATATGCCACCCTCCATTATTAACCATTCCCAAAAGTCTCTCAGCGTGTTCAATATCGAATAAACGAGTTTCCCCCAGTTCTTCACAACTGAGGGAAATATACGTTTTTTTAGCTATCATCCGCCTACACCCGTAGAAGGCACTAACTGAGTCAGAGGGTTAAACTCAGGTTTCACGATAGTGAAGTTGTCCGACCAATTAGGCATGAAGTTCCACGTAATAGCATTGCTATCCGGAGCTTCTAAACCTCCGATAGTCTTATCACCGATAAACAGCGACCAAACAGGGAAACCGTGCAAATTCCCACCCGTCTTATCACAAGCGATTTGACCGTTTCCATTGATAAGGAACACACCGATCTGCCCTGCTTCACACATTAACGCTTTCATCGCCTTAATAATGGTTTGCGGCAACTTCTTGAACGAAGCTGTAAACGGTGTCGACTCCGACCCTAAAATTTCTACAATACCTCCGGGAGTTGCGTTTCCGCCTCCATAAGTAAGGGCAGCGCCCGCCTCTACTGTCGGCTCGTAAATATAAGGCGTAACTACTACTTTAGTACCGTCTTTCGCTGACAGTAAAGGAGTCCATGTAGCCAACTTTACGATACTTTCGGCAGTCATAGTATTTGCAGTTCCTGCCGTTTTTTCGAGTCTCTGAAAAGCAAGTTTTTGAACTTGCCCGAAATTGTCGGGACAGCTAAATGCGGGAATATCCGGAAGTGCTGCTCCTAAAGAACAATCACAATACAACATAATTATAAAAATTTAGTTAAACAATTGATTTTACTTTGCAAATATACCGTATAAACTTGAAAGTCTGATACATTTTCCTACTTTATCAGTTTATAACCCTTATTCCTCTTCTTTTTTGATATATAGTTGGAATAACTTCTTTCTCGACTATGCCAGTTAAAACATCTGCCGCATCATCGTGCTTATTCGCTGAAAATTCACGAAGGTAATTTGTTATATGTTCGTAGAATTTCGGGAAACGTGACTCCCACCCATACGGCATAACAATAGACTGAGTAACGTTTGCAGCGTTCGATAATATACGAGCCTCTTTATTTAACTTCTGACAGAACCAATTTATTTCAGTCTTGGTTTTAGGGCTTATATTAACAGCGAAAGATCGCCCTCCGTTGTTGCTTTCTATATTTGCATAATCTGTATCATTTCTATTTAGCATGTCGGGAACACTTACTTGCGTAACCTCTATTGGCTCAGTCGTATAAATAATATCAGTGACAAGGCAGAAAATAAGATGCTTATACCTCCTTTCCTTTTCATTCCAAACAGCTTCTTTTGATTGATACTTATCATAGCAAATTGAACAAAGGTAGTCACTACCTGTATCCGCACAGTCTGTATAGTTACCCCTTCCGATCAACACGCCAAAATCATTTTTATCGGTGTACGTTTTAAAGTTACCGTATAGAGTCCCCTCAGCGCTACCCGGGTTTCCTTGATTCAAACATTCAAATTCATTTCTATCAAGTTCCCTTTGTGCGTTCAATTTCTTAGCACTATGTTTTTCTTCCCAAAGTGCTTCACCCGGCAAACGTGGATCAATTTCTGTTGGTTCTCCCACCTTTAAAGCAGGAAAGTTTATTTTAACCCATGCGCCATCCGGGATATTATCCAAATCTTCCCACTTTTCAACATTGATAACATTCTCTTTATCTTCGATCCTACCTATTAAATCATCCTTGTGCCATCTCGTAAATACAATAAGCTGTTGACTGTTATTGTGTAGACGGGTGGTTACAACGGTGGTGTACCATTTCCACGCAGATTCCCTGATAATCGGAGAATTCGCCTCCATATGATCCTTATACAAGTCGTCCAATATGGCTATATCCACAGATTTACCAGTCAAGCTACCATTACGACCAACGGATATAATATACCCACCCTTCCCGATTGTTTCCGTCATTTTTGAGTTTCTCGCAAACGCTTGATACCTCGATTTTTTTTCCTCTCCCATTATTCGGGTGTCGGGGAATAGGCTTTTATACTCCGGTGTATCCATTATTCTTTGTACATCCTTATTAAACCCCTCTGCGAGTGATGCGGCATAAGAACCGATCAATATCTTTAAAGACGGGTTAAGCCCCAAAAGGAAAGAAGGTAGCTTTCTACTGCTACCCTCTGATTTTCCAGTTTGAGGCGGAACGGTAACAATCAATTTTTTGATCTTACCATGTGCAAACCTATCGAGAATCTCGTAGTATGTTTTGTGAAACTGACTCAGAACTATTTTATCATCTATGAATTTGGCATAGTTCTTAAACTTCTTCCTCGCAACATACTTCACAATCTCAACCGGTGGTATTTCATTTACTTTTTTCACTTTTTACCCTCCGTATTTTGCAAAGAATCTGCCAATTGTTCTAAAACGTCCTCCGGGACATCCGAAAAATCGTATTTGGGTTTTTCCTTTTCTTTATCTCCCACCAAGTTTATACATAACGGTGAGTCATACCCCAACAACCTTGCTTTTCTTTGCTGCACGTTGAGAACTACATTCAAAAAAGAAGGATCACCCGTTGTTGTTTCCTTTTGCACCTCCCTAGCCTTCCCTAAAATATACTTTGTCTTACATTTGGGACGCTTAGACTTTTCCCACTCTTCCCACGCTTCACGGGCTACATTATCCAAAGACTGAAGTTCCTGCGTAATATACTGATCTATATTATCGAACTGCTCTCTTTTCCACTGAGTTAAGCAAAATTGAATATCATTATACACTGTTTGATAAGTCACTGTATACGGCACTTCATCCGACTTATTTCGCTCGTTAATCGCTTCCGCTATCCTTCTATAAGAATAACCTTTCAAAAACAAATCAGAGGCAAAGGAACGATCTCTTTCAGTCTGTTCGTCCGTCCGGCTGTGCCTTCCCTGCCCTCTTTTCATTGAACCTATTTTTTTATCCATTTTAAGACGTATTTTTAAGTTATAATTTCTATTCGGTATATTGTACTACAAATAATATAATCTTTCAATATGCGCAAAAATAACACTATTATAGATAATATAAAAATAAAGTCACGCTGCTATATTTGCAACGTGACCTATCATTATTTATTTTTATTAGTATTTCGGTTGAAAAAGAAATTCAAACCTTCCTTTTGAGAACACTTGATATTTACCTTCTTCAAACAACACAATATATTGCCCAGGCTTAACACATATCATATCTCCATTTTTTGCCGTAAAATTAAGGCAATACGTGCTATTTCTTATCCATTGTAGACCCATATCTAAAAGCCTGTGTTTTTGTATATCCGACAAAACGAAATTTTCGATATATTCGGCTTTAACCTCTCTTAGCTTTGCAACATACAAGTTTGCTTTTTCTACCGATATTTTAGGCGAAACAATTGATTGGGTTTTCAACGCATTTCGGATAAAAGTAGTATCAAGTTCAATCGTATCTTGTTTTTCAATAAGTTCAATCGCCTTTTTATATTCTTCCTCACTAAACAGCGTATCACCTACTAAGTATTTGCCATATCTGTACTTTAGAATAAACTGGATATACTGGATAGCCTTAACAGATCTTCTTCTTTGTTCTTCTTATCGTGCCTAAACACATATTTCATTGCGTTCCCCTCCAAGAAACCAACTTTATTCTTTTCTAAAAATTCAGAAAGCTGCATGCCGGACGCCTTGTAATGGCATCCCCCAACTTGATAACCTTCCGGATCACCGCAATAAACGCTTCTTCTTGCTAAATCAATAATTTTCTCTTCCATATAAATTGAATTAATATTTTTTTCCATGTTTTTGACCTCTCAATTCGTTATATCTTATTTTTGCCTCTATGGCTTTAGATAGGTCTATGTTATAAATCTTTGCGGCTGCAATGGCTATTGCCATCAGTTGAACATAATCTTTAATACGATAATCATTGCCCAACACAGGAAAAGGAACAAATTGAATAGCATAATAAACAAGGGATGAAATAGATTTTTCAAAATACAACAATTTATTGAAATGGTCACTAACCATACTTTGAAAAACAAAAATATCAGAAGGACATTCTATTTTTCCATTATAATGACCTATCGCATCCATACACCTAATAAACACGTCTGCGAGTTCATCGCTAACAGTGTCTTTAACACACTGTTTAAATATATCCTCAAAATCTTCCTCACATCCTAAAACAAAATCGTAAACATCGTTTTCTACAACCTTTCCTTTTCTTTCAGCCTCCATAGCTTCGCAGAACTCAGACACTATCAATGCCCATTTTTTAGTTTCTGAAACATTTGAGTCATAAAAACCTTTTGCCTTCATTCTTTCATGCTGTTCTGCACACTCCTTAGTTAAACAGATACTTTTTTGATTAAAATCAATCATAATATTTAATTTATAATTAGTTATTAAAATGGTAAATCTCTAAATTTCTCACACGCCTTACAGTGATATTCCTTGTATTCTCCGGTTTCAAGGCACTTATATTTCCCCTTATTGCATTTACTTTCAAGATAGCAGCAAGCACCGCAATAATAATGCTTTCCAAGATTTAACGTACTTTCCAATTTTGATATGTGATCCATTATACCGGAAACTTCTTTCTTTAGAACTCTTATCTCTTTCTCCTTAGCGGATATTTCCGAAAGTTTAGCCTCCAACATTTCACGGTTGAACCTCAATCTATCTAACAGTAAGTTACCAAATTCCATACTTAACCCTCCTTTTTATTTCTTCGTTGTATATATCAAGTTTCTTTCTCTCAAATTTTATTCGATCGCCAATTTTCCGCAACTTCTTTCTTACTAATCTGAAATCGTCCTCCATTGCCTTTATATTCTCAGTCGATTTTCTGATAGTTTCCGAAATAACTTCGTTACTCACCGATCTTGCTTTCTCTATTTCTTCATTCATGGTTTATGTCTTTTAGTCCTACGATCCATTCATTAAGAGGATAGGGAATATTATATTTCTTCATCATCTCTTTAGCACTATTCCAGTTTGCTAAAGACGGATCAAAACCTTTCAACTTATCAACTATCCTATCATGCGTAGTTTTAGGAGTTTCTCCCTTTTCAACATCCAAAGACATTGCACGGAAACCTGTACTTGATTCTGTAACCGATATTTTATTGTCATTTTCCCAATAAGTAAAATACTGATATGCGCCACATTGATACATGAAACCTGTTACCGTTCTTACCACTCCCTTAAACGTGTCATTCCCTATGTTTTTGTACATTGCTATTTTGTACTGACCGGATAATCTTCTTCTTTCCATAACTATAAGTTTAAAGCGGTATTTCTACCGCTATTATTATTTAAATTCTACTACGAAATTAATACAATATTCGTTTGCCTCGATCTTATAAGGAACTTTGTGATTATCACACGCCTTCATAAGTGCATTGGTTAAAACTGTATTCTCCTTTCTATATCCGCAAGAAAACCTATTGTCTGAACAGTGAGCACATCCGAAATCACCACCGCCAAGTAAGTGATACATTCCATACATTCTCTCACAAAATTGTTTTGATGTCATTGTTGCCATAATATTTATTTTTAAATGTTAGTAATTTGTTTCCTTTTGACATTGCAAACATAAGGATAATATTTAACATTGCAATCTAAAGTTTAAGTTTTAACATGTATTTAACACAAAAAAGGGGATGCAATATACATCCCCAATTTAGAAACTACCTTAAAACGGCAAATCATCATTTTGCGTAAACATCTGCTGAGGCGGTTGCTGTTGACCGCTATAACCTCCGGTTGGCGTCTGTTGGTTTCCGTTGCCTCCGGCTTGTGGCTGGTTTCCCTCACCTGCTTTTCTTCCCATCTGCATAGACCTTACAACGATCTCAGAAATAGTTCTTTCAACGTTATTAGAGTCGGTATATTTACGATAGTGCAAACTGCCCTCTACGTATAACTCCATTCCCTTGGTAACATACTGCCCGCAAATCTCAGCCAATTTACCTTTGAATGTTACATTATGAAAGTCTGTTTTTTCCGGAACTTCGATCCCGTTACTCGTTTTATATGCCCTTTCGTTCGTTGCGATAGAAAGGTTACATACTTTCCCTCCGTTATCGAAGGTTTTTACTTGCGGATCAGCGCAAACACGCCCGATCAATTCGATTTTGTTTAAGTTCATTACGATAATAAATTTGCTAATGTTGATAATATGTAAATTCCAATAAAGACGATAACCATAAGTCCGGCTATTGAATCAATCTTGCTACCTTCGGTTAACTTCTTGTTAACTTCCTCAATATTCCCTTTAATCACATGGGGAGTTTCTTGATTTACTGTATATAGGTATACTGTATCTTCACCATGTTGAAATATTGATTCTACCATTTTAGCGTTAATAATAAATTCATTCCCTGACTTATGTTCTAATTTTACTAATTTCATTTCTTTTGCAGTTTTAAACTGTCCCTTTTGAGGACTTTTATTTTTTCTAAATTACTTTGATATATCCGCATCCCTTTGCGGGTATTGGCGTGTTCCCAACGATTGTGGCAATTGAAACAAAGTATGTTTATATTACGAGGATCGTGCGCAATCATTGGGTTCGATCCCCTCGTTATAATATGGCTAATATAAACGGCTGAGTATCCAGTCAACGGCTTTAAACATTCTTCACAATAGTGAGGCTTAATATCCCACATATACCGGAAGAAACGTTCATTTTCCCTCTGTCCGTGACCCTCCCCGAACATCCGTTTTAAATATTCATACCTTGTTTTAGGTTCAATATCGAAATTATTATTAAATAGCAAGGGGTTATACCCCCTGCTTAAACAATAATCTATTTCCTCAAACGTATCAATCGTGTACATCTTCTTCGATCAACTCCGGCTGCTCTGCTTCTTCATCATCAAAAAACGTATCGTCACCTTCTAAATCATCATCTGGCGTCAAACTATCGTCCGGTTCTGCCGTTTCTGTCTCACCGAATAGCTCCAATTGTGCACGCTTATTCTCAAAAAGATACTTGAAAATTTCATCTTTCAGTGCTTCAAAATCTTCTTGTAGTGCTATTTCAAATTTCAACCCCTCACCGTCCAACATAATTTTGCTCGTTTGCATTTTCAACCGGGACAAATCTACTCCCGTGAAAATATATTTGAAAACTATTGTGTTCTTTTCGGAATCATAGACTATCTCAATAATCGCTATACGGGTTGCAAGCGTTTCAAAATATTCATCGAATTGTCTACTTAACTCATTGTCTTGTTTTGCCAAATCAGACAAATAGGTGATGTTCCTAAAATTCATTATTCCCATCAATTCAACTATGTATGAACGAAGCTCATTTGCCGCAATTCCTAAATCTCTATGCAGATATTCGGGGCATTTTACCTTGTGAAACGTCTTTGTTTCTTCACCATCAACCAAACGGCAATCATTGTAATCAACCTCTAAACCGTTATTCAAGAACTTAACTCTCTTTAATTCAAAATTGTCTTTTAACATGATACTTTATTTTTTAATGTAAAACTCACAGACCCGCCCAATGTTCGGGCAACTGCATAACTTTTTATCTCTCTTTTTGCAATAGCAAATCAAATTATGGTGATCTGAACTGAACCTACACTCCGTGCAATGAACAAGAACAAGATTCTTAATCTTCTTTGCCATCAATATACTTTTGCAGTCGTTCGTCTATAAGCCGGACAAACTCTACTGCTGTCATATCTTTCATATCTAATTCGCCTTGAAAACGTTCATGCGCTTTCATAATTAAAACCTTCGTGCGACCTATCAATTCGGGTAAACCGTGATTTTTATAGGCGTAAAGCTGATGGATAATGCAATTTCTTCGAAGTGATACATAACGGGTAATATCCCTATCTATAATTCTCTCCGGTGATATACTTAATGCTTCGCACATCAAATTGAACTTTTCCTCTAAAGTCATTTCTTCATTTTCTTTCATCTTACAAATCTATTTGGTTCTTCAATATAAATACTAAATTCTTCTGCCGCAAACTGCTTTAAAAAATCTATGTATTCGACAAATTCGCTATTGCTTAAATCAGTAACTTTAACTGAGTCCTTTCTATACTCACCAGTTTCAACGTCTACAACTTCACCCATCGTAATAGGACAAATACTACGCATATAAGCCTCCGTTTCTTCTTCGCTCCACCTGTACCCATTTTCGCACATCCCTTTCTGAAATTGGGGAACAACGTATTTAAAGTAGTATCCACGCAAAGATGAAGAATCAGACCGTTCTAAAATGGTAAACTCCGCAATAACATTTTTCCCTGCGTTGTTCTTCATAAACTCATTAAGCTCTCCCATGTAGATGGATAACTTACCGTCCTTAGTTATCTTCCCTGGTATAGTTATTTTCTTTTGCTTCATCTTCGATCACTTTTGTAAACCAACTAATAAATACCTTTCCGCATACACCCGAAATAAAGTGCCTCAGACTTGCAGGCAACTCACTCTTTCTGTCAAGTATCAGTTTAAATTCTGATACAAGTTGTTCTGCATCCATTTTCCCAACTCTGTCTATTATTATCCTTTTAGGGATACCGCCATTATTCAATATTTGGAAAGATACCTTTTCCCGTTGCTCTTTTAAGCCCTCCCAATAAATAGAAAGCTCTTTTCTATACTCCGGTCTATCCAAAACCTTTTCTACTGACAGTTCACTTAATTTCTTGTTAATTTCCTGCATAATTAATTGATTTTATTGTTACTACTGTTTTTATTTCTACGCTGCAAATTAAAGCAAAACTTTAAATTCACGCAAATAAAAACGGGTAAATCTTTCCGAAATACCCGTTATTTAACTTTTGTTAGAAAATAGATAGTTGCTATCTTCGATAACCGACAGAATTTCATCTACTTTCTTTTCCGCCTTTTCTTTCCTCTCTCTGTATCTCTCCCCGAATCGCTCAAATCGCTTCTGTGCGCTTCTCAATTCTTTCACCGATTCAATTAGATCGTTTTTTAGCTCGTTTTCTTTTGAACCCATACATTTCCACGAATTTAATACTATCGTCCAACAGAGGGTAAGAAAATGATATTTCCGTGCTGTTTTCGTTCTGCATGTTACTTGAAAACCAATCTACATCGCAAATCATCTTCATTTGTGCGAAACGCAAAATACATATAGCGTCACTATTCCACAATTTCACGTTTGCAAGTGGGAATTGCTTCATCGCATAATTCAGATATTTTTCTTTTCTATCCTTCTTTTCCTCTTTCTCTCCTTTCTCCCTCAGATTTAAACCACTTTGCCACGAAATAGGCGCACATAGGAACAAAGGAATATCAAGAACGAGCGCACAACATACAAGGTAGTTATAATTCTCCAACATAGTTGCTATTCTAAATTCTTTCCCGCCTCCGGAGTCACCCCCACGAACCGAAAGACGCTCAATGAATATTGCAGGGCTACCGGAACGCTTCACTTTTTGAAACACGTTAAAAATACCCTTTGCCGTGCGTGGCATTGGGATAGTAATAAGACTATTACCCGGCTTATATACCACTATTCCACCAGCCGACACACCCGGGTCTATTGCGCAAATAATATCTATTCCCATAGTAACAAGAACCCTTTCATTAAAGATTTTGCCTGTTTTCGAGAAACACACAAATAGTTAATAGACGCATATTTGCAATACAGAGTATAACATCTCTTTCCCTCCTTTTTTCTCCTTTCGTATGTTAACGAGTCAGAGACATAAACGAATTTATCGGAAGGCTTTGTAAGCCTTATCCGATAACCGTTCTTTTTTACTTTTCTTCTATTCATAACTTTTGGTTTTATTGAATGTAGTAATACAACTTCCAAATATTATCTTCTGATCTATCACCTTCATTTGAGAAGGCTAACATTTCATCCCAATACTGGAATAACTTTCTTTTCTTGGCTATCAGTACCGCACGAAAATAAACTGCTTCGTGGTCTATCCCAAACCTCGAAATACACTCTTTTTCGAAAATTTGCGCAAAGCTGTTTACGGGTCTACCTTGAAATTGAAACAAAGCTTCTTTCTTGTCAGCTAACGTAGGTAATACCGACATATCATATCCCAATCGTTCCATGTACGCAAATGTAGACTCGTTTATTATCCTGTCACGCTCTATGCGGAAACGTCCCGAATACTTATACTTCAAAAGGGCGAGAACAAAATTGTATGCCTGCAAATTTAAAAACATCTTTTCCTGTTCAGGTGTCGGCTTTGGCTTTTCATCCGGCATAATCTGAGAAACTCGTTCCATCGTTTCAACCTTTCGTTTCTTATACGCCTTTAGAACCTTTGAAATATAATCAACCGAAAGAGAGCCATAGTGATTTTTGTCCGGACTACCGTATCTGTCTTTTGGCAAAAACGGGTCGAGTTCCCCGACAGCAAGTAACCGCCATGCCAAACGAATTTCATTGAACGATAGATCATCAAAATACATATCTATCACATCACAAACAGCATAAAATATACTTCCTGCGTCCCGGACATCCGGCATTTTTAAACCAGTCTCTAAACATACTCCGTTAAGAACCTTAGAAAAATTATCTATTCTTTTTCTTTCGTCTGTACATTCGGACACCAAAAGCAAAGTTGAATCACGGAATATCTTTTGATCTACTTTTGATAGCTGTCCGAAGTTGCCACTTTCATAAAATTTTCGGTTCTTCTCTATAAACGATCCGCAACCTTCGTATTTTGCTAATTTTCCGCCCGAATTTTCGATTTTCTCCAAATACATGATACTTTTATTGTCTTAGTGATTAAAATTGAAATTTAAGCCTTAAAATGCTATATAAAGTCATCCGTTAAATAAGACTGATACATCCTGCGCTGTTCGTCACTCTGAAAATACGATTTAGTATTGTTTGCCGGCTGTGTATTTCCGGAGACTCCCGTCTTTTCCCGTAGCCATTGCATATACTGGTTTGGCGTTGACTCGTATACCAGTGAAGCCCATCCCTTAGATATGCTCTGATTTATCAATAGCATAGCAAAACCTTCTTCAAATTGCGCAATCTCGTTTAGGTTTGCTTGCATAGCTGTTAGAGTCTTAGTCTTTACCCGCCACTTTGGTTGAGTCATTAGCACATAAAAGGCTTTTTTAAATTCCTCCGACTCGAACGGGAATGTTAGCTGATCGAAAAAACTATCTGTTCGCTCTATCACTTTCTTAGTCACATCTAAGGTTTTTGCAGTAAAGCCAAATATCTCTGAGGCTAAAGGTTTCTTTTCAACCGGGAACAAAACAGATTCTTCGCGCGTGGCTATACTATAATCTCCGTTAGGAGATTTAGTATTACTATCTGTATATATACTATCTGGTATTGTTTGTTCATTTCTGCAACTTGCATTGTTCATTTCTGCAACTTGCATTTTGCAATTTTGCAAAATCGGCTCAGAATAGCCTATAAGCGTATATCCGCACTCAAAAAGGAATTTTATACACTTATCTGTTAATGCGTACCACGTTGTTCTATCTATACCCGATTTATTAAAATTCCCCTTCAACAAATAGCCTTCTTCCTCCAACTTTCCTATCACTCTATATATCTTAGATTGACTCATATACGGGAATAGTTTAGATAACGCTTCCCTTGTGTTATAAGTCCAATATCTGCCCTCAAAATAATTGTGGTTATCGGCTATATTCTTGTTTATCCAAAAAGCGAAGTTGTGCAATACGCATGCCGCTTCAACTCCTAACTTTGTTGCTACTTTATCGTCAAAACAATGCGTCATTTCATTCCCTTCCCTAAAAACTTATTAATGAAATAATGTACTCCTTTTGGCGTAACGACAGTTGTATTGTAAACCTTTGCTTCATCACCGTCCATAATAACACGCTTCTTAATCTCAAACAAACCGATATTCATGTATGTCTGTGTAGGTTGATTGCGTGATTCTCCAACGCTGCAAAGGTATCCGGCTTTTCTCAGTCGCTCGTATAGCTGCTTTTCCCCGATCTGATAACCGTTTTGGGTGATAAGTTTTGCAAGTTCACGCACTAAGATAGATTTGTTCGAGGCGGAGACCGCTTCACTGAACAGAACCTTCGGTTTATCAGCTTCGATCTTTGCGTTCTTTTCCTCAATTTGCTTTTGCTGATTTTCGATAACCTCCTGTTGTTCGGCTGCAAGCAACAATGCTTCACGGAATGATTTAGGAACGTTGAAATTTCCCATTCTGTTAGCTCTTTCGAGTTCCTCCCATCTGATAACGAGTTTTGCTCTCGCTTCGTCATTAAACTTGGTTGCAATGTATAGACACTCTGTTTTATTTAGTTTATACATAGGGAGTTTACGACCTGTTGAATCTGTATATTCACTAAGCTTAAAATTAAGCCCAGTAACTTTAATCCAAGATTCTTCCATTAATCTAATTGCTGCCAACACGTTTTTATGCTCTTTACATGTTACCTCCGCAATCTCTCTAGAAGTCATATACTCACTTGCGTTTATAGTTTCGCCAACTTTAGACAAATTAGATTCCATAATTTTAAGTATTGATTATTATTTGCTCAACAATGCGTTGAGTGTTTCTCTAAACTTTTTGTAGTCCTCTAACTCTTCATCTGACAGGACAATGAAGCACATACCATCAATGTATATACACTCCAATTTATTACCTTTGATTAAACGCCATATCCAAGGCACAGTAACACCTTTCATGTCAGCGTAACTCTTTACTTTAATAAGATTTTCTAATTTCATATTACTATTGTTTATTGATTCAACACCGCAAATATAGTGTTAATTATGATATACCACAAGGAAAAACAGTTTTATTTTTAATATTTTTCGAGGCCAGGCTGAATATCAGCAACTTACAAAAAAATACCACACTCACATTAACTGTAAGCGTGGTATATATCATGTTTAGAGCCTGGCTATCTTTCTACCATCTGATAACATTTAGTCGTATTCATTCCGGATAACCTGTAATTTGCTTCTTTTATGTAGCCACTTGATACGAGTCGATTTACAGCGTTATATATCTTCTTCGTAGACATGAACGGAATGATCTCTTTTAGCTTTGCTATCGAAATGAAAACAGTGTTAGGGACTTGTTTAACTCGACATCCTTTAAACTTTTCTCTGTACATTCCAGTACAAAGTATAAGAACCATTTCAAAATAAACTGCGGCAGCCTCTAAACCAACCTCGTTTGCTATCTTTTCATCTATAACCATAATTATTTTGCTTTGATCTGAATTGATTCTTTCACGTTTGATGTTTTAACGAACTGATCGTATATTTCGGGGTATTGCTCTTTCAACGCTTTAGAATCAAGTGATTCACGGCTATACGCTTTCTTTCTTGTGACTGAAATAAGTTCCCCTTTTATATTGTCAGCTTTCGCCTCAGACATCAGACCTAACAACTGTTCTTTGAACTTGCCTAAATGCTCGTCTATCTTCTTTTGCATTTCAAGAAGTTCGTAAACGCCTTCTTCGATATGCGCAACTTTTGCAGGCAATGATTCCAATTTTGCTATGTAGCTATCTTTGCTTGCATTATCTGCATATCGAACGCCATTCTTACAGCAATTAAGGAACAATTCTATTTCGCTGTCCGGTATGCGTTCAACGGAGAAAATGCCGTCCTTATCCTTGTCACCTCTCAGCCAAATTGCGATAAGTCCCTCTACTTTCAAGTTTGGGTTTTGTCTCTCGAAAAGGTAGGCGTATATTGATAGCTGCCAAGACAAATAAAGCAAATCAAGTTTGTAGGTAGTTTTAACATCTCCCAATACGACGGAATTTTCCGCGCTACCCAAATACACTTTATCGGTCGGTGAGGCGATAAACTCGTTATCAGTTAGAATATACTCAGATGCGATATGAATTAAACCGCTTTCGGCTTTTAAATTCAAATAGTTCTCTCCGTAAACAGTTTCCGGCTCAATGCCTTCTTTGTCGATTCTCTCTATTTCATCGTGAACCGCTTTCCCTCTCTCAGTTGCCGATCTCAAAATATTATCCGGTATATTATCAAGTTTGCCTGGAAATAATTGATCGTTGATAAAACCTGTTATTCCTCTCAGCTTTCTAAAATCGCTTGAAAAATATTCATGTGTTTCGCTGATATACGTTACATCAGCATTAATCAGTTTGGGAAGTAATGTTAATTCTTTCATATTGTTTATATTTTAAAAAAGTGATCTAATAGAATGTTTCTGTTCTTTTCCTATAATAAAGTCGCATATAAAATTTCTTGCATACTTACCTGTTAGCATAGAACGTTCTTTTGAACATACTCCAGATTTCACCCCCCTTACTACATTGTTGTATTTTTTTGATTTCGTATGGCTTTTCATAAGATTGCCCCGTTGTAGGTTTACAATTTACAAACCAATAAGCGGTAGGTTTTTTAAAACAATCACCTCTTTTCGTCCTATCGTTATCTATGAACGTATAAGGTATGAAATTTATTGGATATAATAAATAACTTGGTTGAGTGGCTGGGTTTTCTAATACCAACCTAATACCTCTTATTTCGCATATTGCAAAAAGCTTATACAATAAAATATAAAAGTATTCTCTTTTCTGTATGCGATCTATTACGGTTTCATATTTCTGCCTTATGCTTTGTTTTTTCATATTAATGTTTGTCATTTGGTAATATGAAGCTTGCATTGTTTCAAAATAAATGCAAGGGAAAAAAGCTATAACAAAATCATCTTTAGTAATATTGTCAAAAATGCTTTCTTTTTCTTCATATCCTTTTTCTATTTCGGAAAAAAGATCTATTTGAAAGTCAGTTTCCCCAAAATCGTTTTGTATATCATAATCAAAAGCCTTATAACCAAGTTTTATGAATTCATTCTTAAATATACCCGATTGTTCAAAAAAACAATGAACATTGCCTTTAATTTCCATTTTCTATATATTTTTTTATTGTCAGCAAGGGGAATTATACCCCTTACTAAACACATTATTTACACTTTCTTTGCTTCTGCTTCCGCCTTTTCAAGTTCCGCCTTGCGGACGACTAAAGCGTTCATAAACTCACTGTTTTGATGAAATTGACCGTTGTTCTTGTGAATATCACCCAATTGTTTATAAGTTGTTGCTTTCTTTATTTCATCAATCAGTGAACCCAAACAATTGGGGTTGATTCCGGTATTACTTTGGTTGGTAGCTTGTTTTGAGGATGTCTTTTGCTGTTTTTCTTTCGCTTCCGGCTCTCCGTTCGCAGAATCATTATCTATGCCATCATCTATCGCAAAAAGTCCACATAAGGCGTATTTTCGTGCATAACTGGATGTCGCCCCGGTTAGCTGTGCCGAGTCCATACCCTTTTTGCTGTCTTCTTCACGTGCAAAAGCCGAACACGTTTCAATACTCCCGGTTTCAGTCTCAACAATTTTTGCGGTCGCCTTCACGTAAAAACGTCCTTCAATAAATTCGATAGAGTCAGTCACCATAACATAACATCCGTATTTTTCGCACACCCTTTTCGCTTCCTGCAAAATATCCTCACACGAACGGTAATTATATCCTCCAAACTTGTTAAATTTCGACTTTTGAACATTCATTTCGTTTTGAATGTTGGGCAAATTTTTAATCATAACTTTTATTTTTTAGGGTTAATATTAAATAGGAAATTCGCATCGACTCCGGTAGCCTCGCATATCTCTTTCACCCACTCTATTTTTATCGTTTGGGTTTTGTGGTTACACAAGGCAGACATGTTTACCGCCTGCGTTCTTTGCTTTGAATCCTTCCACAACAACGCTGCAATATCCTTTTTCGTAATCTTTTTGCCGTTCATACGTGCGCTTATAATCGCATCATTGATACGGATCATTGTGTTTTCAATATTCATAAAACAACCTCCTTTCCACATGTTAAACATTCATATACATTTTCTTCCTCTCTCTCCGGCTCACAATCACGATCGCAATACTGTTTGCTAAATTTGGGATAAGATTCTATCAATCTGAGTAAACCTCCGCAATTCGGGCAATCTCCCGCACCGATACAAGTTAATTTACTGATAATATTGCTTAATGTAAGCATTCCGCAAATATCAACCGATATATGTTTAGCGATTGAAAAATCAATATCAGATATTGTATATCCAAATACTGAATCTTCTTCATCTTCAATGTACTTATTCAAAAACAAAACAAGTTTTTCGTAGGAGAATGGAATACCTTTATTCTTGCAAACCTGCACAAGCAATTTGTAATTTCGATCTTTTTTAATCTGCATATTATTCGTTTTTAATGTTACTACTTATTTTTTGATGTCGCAAAGTTAAGGATAAACTTTAAATATGCAAAGGAATTCTTTAATTTTATTGTTAATGAAATATAAAAAGACTCGTTTTAACCATTGGATAGTATCAAAAGCCTACCTTTGTATCACTTTCATACTTGTTACTACATATTGTTAGATTTGTTTCATAGAGCAACGATAGTTTCGGTATGTGATATATAGAAACTAAAAAGGGATCGCAAAGCGTTGCAGATCCCTTTTAAATTATAATCCCGCTAATTTATGATTTATAGCGTTCAATATACAATTTCTCAAATACGAATTAACGGTTTTCTTTAGCAAGTTATTCAGATAATATACAGATTCCATGTGAAGGTATCTTTCAAAATCTACCAATTTATTATAGGCTAAAAACCTGTAAATTTCTTTTTCATTCATACCGCAACCTCTCCCTTTATAGCCGGATGGCAGTTATAATTTACTATCTTAATATCTTCATACTTAAAATCGAATATATTACGAACATTCGGGTTTAATTCCAATTTGGGAAGGGCGAACGGATCTCTACTCAATTGTTCTTTCACCTGTTCAACGTGATTCAAATATATGTGTCCGTCCCCGATCGTATGAATGAATCTACGAGGCTTTAAGCCGCAAACCTGCGCTACCATAGACAGCAAGATAGAATAAGACGCAATGTTGAAAGGAACGCCTAAAAATAGGTCTGCACTTCTTTGATACAGTTTCAAATCCAAATAACCGGACTCAGACACATAGAACTGAAAAAAGCAGTGACACGGAGGAAGTGCCATCATGTGTATTTCTCCAACATTCCAAGCACTAACAATTAGCCTTCTTGACTCCGGGTTAAACTTAATCATATCTATAACTGAATCAATTTGATCTACTTTCATTTTGCTATTTATACGCCAGTCACGCCATTGTTTACCGTATATGCGTCCAAGATCACCGGAGGGCTTTGCCCAATCGTCCCAAATATGAACACCATTTTCATTTAGGTATTTTATATTGGTATCACCTTTCAACATCCAAAGAAGTTCATGTATAATACCCTTCGTGAATACCTTCTTAGTTGTGACAAGTGGGAAACCGTCACGCAGATCATAAGATCGTTGTAAACCGAACAAGCTGATAGTTCCCGTTCCGGTTCGGTCTGTTCTCTTTTCACCATAATTTAAAGTCTCTTTTAGTAAGTCTAAATATTGTTCCATTTTAAAATAAATTATTTGTTAATATTACAATCTCTTATCGAGTTATTTAACAATTGGGCTACCGTCTATATTGATATGCTTTCAAACTTTATATTGTGGCTATTCATAAACTCAGCAAGCGCAAAAGCCTGCTTTCTCGTTACATGGACTTTAAAGCCTCGTATATAAACTTCTTCTTCGTTTGTTTTCGGCTCGTTTTGAGGCTTAATTTCGGGCTTTTGTTGCTGAGGCGTGTTGTCTGTCACCCTCTGTTCAAACTGTCTGTTTGCGGCTTGTATTGCAGCTTCTTTTAGGTGATTTCCATAATCGAACGACTTGTTATAATCGAGTGTAGACGTATATTTGTCGATAACCGGAATATAAAATGCCTCTCCCGCAAAATGCTCTTTCAGTCTGTTAAGATCATCGTCTACTGTTTTAAATAATTCGTCTATCTCCATTTTCACAACTGAAAGTGCTTTGGTCTTATTAAGCCACTCCGGACGAAAAGCAAAATCAAACAATATAAGATTTTCATTGTGTTCCTCGAAATACTCCCTTATTTGATCCAGTTTCTTTTGCTTCTCCTTTTCCTCCGTTTCTTTTATCTTACTATCTATTCGTGAAGAAGCTTCACCGATCAGCTTACAAGTTTCGTTAACAACATCCTTTAGTTCGTTGAATGGTTTCATCCAAGCCTTTTCCAGTTCTATACGGCTGTCGTTAAGTCCCTTTTTCGCCTTGTTTAAAGTGGCTCTATCGGCTTTTGCCACCTTTATATTATCATCGGTATACTCTATTGAGTTATACTCAGAAAGTTTCTGCTTAACAAGTTCGTGAATATCGTTCGCCTGCTTTATCATATCGGGAAGTCTTTTTCCCTCAGTCGATAGCTGTAATTGAGTTTCGTTTATCTCTTTCATGTTATTCGGGTCTAATTGATATTTTATTACTGCATTGTGGTTTGACCAATAACGCACCTTTCGGACTATTAACCACCAAATTTCCCATATTATCGAACTCAATGATATATCTTTGTCCGTTATGGTTCTCTACCTCTAAACCGTATTTAGCTTCAAAATTGGTAATTTCTTCTTCTTCTTTAAATCTAACAATTACTTTCATACTTAATAACCCGGTTAACCGCCACCGGGTGAGGGTAAAATGAAACTTACTTTAATTCACGATAAACAACAACGGTTTCAATGCCATTTCTTGTGCACCAATATTGCAATATACCTTTATTCTTATTGTATGCAAACCGTTCGTTATTGCTACTTTCTATTGAATAAACGGTAAAGCCTAAATCATCGTGTGACACCTTTGTAACCTTGTGATAACTAACATGCCCTGCTGAGAATACTCTAACACATTTGTCTGATAAGTCCACATGTTCCCAAACATATGGAGATATAGACGTTGTAACCTCACCATTAACATAAACCGTCTGCCATGCCGGAACATCAATAGAATATTCTGTTTGATACACATTGTCACTATCATCACCGCACGAAGTTAACACGAAGGTGAACACAAGTAACACAAAAACAATGATTAACGCTCTGAACAATTTTACTTCTTCTTTCATTTTGATTAAATTTTAAATTAAAAAATACTTATGGTTAATACTTTATTAGGTAAATTGAAAGAGTATTTAAACCCTTCATTTGCTAGGACTGTATAAATTGCATCCAAAACCTCAGAACTATCGGTTGTTAACGTAACGTCCGATGAACGGTTGCCGTAATACGACATTTGAACAACTGCCATTTCTATACGCATTAAGTTGTATGAAACTTCCTTGTTAGTTAGGCAGTAGCGGTTAAACGCTTTTTCCTTATCTGTCAGCATAGATGTTGAACCCGACTTACTAAATGATCGTATCATAGTTTATCAAATTTAGATTCAAGATAGCCAATACGATTTTCAATATATTCTCTTATAGACTTTTCCAAGTTTTTGCGCAAACCTTCATAAAATTCGCCATCCCCTTCTGAAAATGTTACGCTACTTCCCGAACTGAAATATAAATCTGTTCTACTAAGACAGCCGGACTGAAGCCTTTCAAGCTTTTTTTTTGCCAAAAATCTTTTTCTTCCATTATACTCTTTGCCTCTCTGAATTTTACTAATTCCATAACTCTAAATTTTTATTGTTAGCATACATGTGAACAAATAGACCCATCTGGATAGCATATTGTGTATACAATACGACCAAGTTTAAACGGGAGATCAGCACGTGAAACACTCCAAAAGATTGATTTTCTTTCCGGATCATTCAATATAGCACCTCTCTGAATAGCCGCTACAAGTTTCATAGCACTTTTTATTGTCTTAGCCTTGACAGTGCCTAATACGTTAATCTCTCCGGTCAAGCAATAAATAAATTCCTTTTCTTCCATAATTCTAAGTTTTATTGTTAGTAATTCGTTTCCTTTTGATGTTGCAAAGTTAAGGAGATATTTTAAATATCAAAGCATAAGTTTAATGTTTAACACGAATTTAACTTTTTAGGCGTGTTCGGATAAGGTAATAAAAAACCCCTCTACTTTCACAAGCGGAGGGGAAAAATGCAATTATGACAAAAAAACAATATATATAGTTAGTGAAAATGTTCTAATTAAAAACTGTCTATATTCTCATACCGACAGTTTAAGATAAAATGTGATACAAATCTTCTAAAAACATGATTCTATGAAAATCAATAACCGCTGTTAATGACGTTAGTAATAACTTCTACGCTGCAAATATACGGATATATTTCTCAGTGGCAAATACTTTAACGTGCATTAACTGTTTTAACATGGAATTATCACTTTATTATCGTAGTTACGTTAAAACCTGTTATCTTAGCGTAGGGGTTTTTGCTCGTTACGATAAACTCCCTATACTTCACCTTCTTTAGTCGAAACCACAAAAACCGCTTTCTATGCTCTATGTTTAATATTTCCAAGCTATCACGGGTAACGGTTGTTCCGGCAAACGTGCCGTTGCTATCTATACAGCCGGATAAGTCAAGCCATTTAGAGCGAATATTTACGCATTTCATTGTGTCGATAACCAAACTATCACGAATAACAATACTATCCCGTACTGGCGTTCTAAAATGCGTCTCAGTTGATGTTTGAACGCTTGTGTGACTTTTCAAGTCCTTAATAGGCTGCTTTAGCTCTCTTATAGTGTTATCCTTCCCTTGTATGGTGTTCCGGTACTGCTTTAAAGTCAGATTCAATTCCTCTGCCTTCATGGCACTTTGCCCACTTTTCGTCCGGTACGCAACGTTCTGAGTTGTTAGGACGCTAACATTTCTTTCTGCAATAGCCTTTTTCTTCCGTAAATCAGCGTTTATCAGTAATAGCG
>ERZ857965.630-NODE-630-length-47560-cov-14.095927_pt1 | contig 47560 bp, 49 predicted proteins | sample MGYA00519758_ERZ857965 | MGnify/ENA primary metagenome ERZ857965 (study PRJEB31778, sample SAMEA3449381) | human gut metagenome | biome: human gut; feature: human-associated habitat; material: faeces | place: United Kingdom | collected 2010/2012 ... | reverse complement strand
AAAATGATACGGCGGTTCTTGCCGAAAGGAACAGACTTCCGGAAAGTAACCGCCGCATATATTCAGCGCGTCGAAACGTGGATCAACAATTACCCGCGCGAGATTTTAGGCTTTGAAACGTCCGGATCGCTCTTTGAAAGATACGTCGCCGAAGCCGCTTGAAGCCTTCTGAAAAAATATTTTAGTTTTTTCTGCTTTTACTCTTGACTTTTGCGAATTTTTGCAATAAATTAAAACTCGGCAGTGCCGGTAGTTCGAGGGAAAGGCAGCACATCTCTGATGTTAGAGATTCCGGTTAAATACATAATAAGGCGTTCAAAGCCCAATCCAAAACCTGAATGTACAGCCGTTCCGTAGCGGCGCAGGTCAAGATACCACCAATAATCTTCCTCGGGCAAATTTAACTCTTCCATACGTGCAATTAAACGTTCTAACCGCTCCTCACGCTGACTTCCGCCGATAATTTCTCCAATCCCTGGGACTAATAAATCCATTGCAGAAACGGTCTTACCATCCTCATTTTCGCGCATATAGAACGATTTTATTTCTTTTGGATAATCGATGACAAACACAGGCCTTTTATAAATTTTCTCAGTTAAATATTTTTCGTGCTCAGTCTGAAGGTCAATTCCCCACGAAACTTTGTAGTCGAAGCTATCATTGTTTTCTTCCAAAATTTTAACAGCATCAGTGTAAGTGACCACGCCAAAGTCAGAATTTACAATGTTTTCAAGACGACTAAGCAATTCTTTATCGTAGAATTGGTCAAAAAATTCCATGTCGGCGGGACAGGTCTCTAGCACGTACCTTATAATAAATTTCATCATATTTTCGGCAATTTCCATGCACTCATTGAGATCAGCAAAAGCAATTTCTGGTTCAATCATCCAAAATTCTGCAGCGTGACGTTGAGTATACGATTTTTCGGCTCTAAAAGTTGGTCCAAATGTATAAATTTTTCCAAAAGCCATAGCCATACATTCACCCTCAAGTTGCCCCGAAACCGTCAAAGAAGTATGTTTTTGAAAGAAATCTTGAGAATAGTCAACTTTTCCATCTGCAGTTTTAGGTACTTTTTCGAGGTTAAGCGTGGTAATCGTAAACATTTCGCCAGCGCCTTCGCAATCGCTGCCAGTAATTATTGGAGTGTGTGCATAAATAAAGCCTTGCTCTTGAAAAAATTTGTGAATAGCATAAGCGGCCGCAGAACGAACTCTGTAAGCGGCGCTGAAAGTATTTGTGCGAGGACGAAGGTGAGCAATAGTTCTAAGGTATTCGAGTGAGTGCTTTTTTTTCTGCAAAGGGTAATCACTTGTTGATTTACCTTCTATAAAGACTTCTCGAGCTTGAATTTCGAGCGGCTGTTTTGCTTCTGGAGTTAAAACGACATTCCCTTTTATACGAACTGCAGAACCAACATTAAGTTTAGCAACTTCCTTAAAATTTTCAATATGGTTTTCTTCGAAAACAACCTGAATGTCCTTAAAAAAGCTGCCGTCATTTAGCTGCATAAATCCCAGTGATTTGGAGTCTCTAATAGTTTTTACCCAGCCGCAAACAGTAACTTCAGCGTTAGAAAAATCTGCAGAGTTTTTATATAATTTAGCTATTTCTATTCTTTTCATTGCAAAACATAATCAGCATTAAAGTGATTATGCGTTCCCACCTTTCAGATAGAATTTTAATAATATTATACCCAATTGAAAAAAAAACGTCAATAAGAATAGGAAATATATTATAAATATTTTTACCAAAATTATTGACATATATGAAAATTAATGGTATAATATTAACAAGTTGCGTAACTTAATTTATTTTTAAGAAAGAAGGAGTAATTAAAGTGAAAAAGAAAGAATATAAAAACACAAGCCCATGCGAATTGAGTGATAGCTCGATAAGTGAGGTTTCTGGTGGAACGGTTGATTTTCATGTATTTGAAGATGGCAGTGCTGGCTGGGTTGCTTCTGCTGCACCTGGAGATATTTTTCAAAGCTCTAAAGACGCTATTGCAGTAGATAAAGCATCTGGAGGCAGTGGTATTTCTGCGTCAAAAGAAAAATCTGTTAGCCAAAACATCGGCTGGAAGGATTTGGACGCAGTAAAAGACCAATGGAATAATCCTCTATCGCGTTATTAACAATTTAAATTTTTAATGAAAGGAAGAGAAAAATGAAAAAGAGCTCTGCTGAATTAAAGGATATGGACATGGAAGGAATTTCTGGAGGAACAATTGATTTTCATGTTTTTAATGATGGAAAATCAGGCTGGGTATCGTCAACAACAAAAGATAAAAAAATTTACAAAACAAAAAGAGATGCTTCTAAGGCAGATATGTTAGCTGGAGGAAGTGGATACACTCCAGAAGATGAACTAGCGCGTTTTTCAAGATTTTAAATAAAACAAACTGTGGATACAATTTATACGTATCCACAGTTTATTTTGTAGCGCCGGTTTTCATCAGTCTGGCTTGAGTGCTCCGTTCATTTTCATCCAATTTCATAGAGATATATCGAATGCCATTTTCTGCCTGAGGAATAACAACATACTCGAGCGCATTAACTCTGCGGCGAGTTTTTTCTATTTCTGCGGCTAAAAGCTGACAAGATTTTTCTACTTCTGCAAGTTTCAACATATCTTCAAACACGTCAGAGAGCGACTTTACCGCAATATCTAGACCGGATGAAGTAAAAGCTAATCCATAAGAAAAAATATCATTTTTATCAGCGGTGCGAGTTTTGTATTCAAATTTAGGCACATTCACGCTCATGATGTTTTTGCTAGAGACATCGATGGAAACTGATTGTTTTGGTGCGAGCAGTGCGACATTTAAAGCTTCGTCGCTCATTTCGGACTTAGCCAACAGAAACATTTGATTAGCTTTTTTTATTCCAATTTCAACTTTTTCACGAAGCTTTTTGTTTTTTTCCATTAAGGAAATAAATTGTTTCATCAATTCGTCACGTTTGTCTTTTAAAAGTTTGTGCCCGCGCACAGCCATTATGCGTTTTTTCTTTAAACGAGTGAGTTCCATCCGAGTTGGATTTACATGAACATTTGCCATAATCAATCACCAGTTTTTCCGTAGTATTTATCAAGAAATTCGTCACTGATTCTTTTAAGTTCACTTCGAGGCAAAATTGAGAGTAACTTCCAACCGATATCCAAAGTTTCTTCGATGCTTCGGTTGTTTTCATACCCCTGAGAAACGTATTCAGCTTCAAAAGCCTCCGCAAGTTTTGCATAAAGCTTATCAATATCTGTGAGAGCTGCCTCACCAAGAATTACCATGAGCTCTTTAGCTTCTTTGCCTCTAGCATACGCAGAAAACAACTGATTCATCGTGCTAGAATGGTCTGCGCGAGTTTTTCCCTCGCCAATTCCTTTATCTTTCAATCTAGAAAGTGACGGTAAAACATCGATAGGTGGGGTAACACCTTTTCTAAAAAGCTCACGACTAAGAATGATTTGCCCTTCTGTAATATAACCGGTTAAATCGGGGATAGGGTGAGTTTTGTCATCCTCTGGCATAGTTAAAATCGGAATCAAAGTTATACTTCCATTTTTACCTTTTTGTCGGCCGGCTCGTTCGTAAATCGTAGCCAAATCCGTGTACATATATCCGGGGTATCCGCGTCTGCCAGGGACTTCTCTTCGGGCGGCAGAAACTTCGCGCAATGCGTCAGCATAGTTGGTGATATCTGTCATAATGACAAGCACGTGCATATTTTTTTCAAAAGCCAAATATTCAGCAGCGGTAAGCGCCATTTTGGGGGTAGCGAGACGCTCAACGGCAGGGTCATTGGCCAAATTCAAAAACATAACAGTGCGGTCAATAGCTCCGGTTTCTTTGAAACTTTCGATAAAAAATTGCGATTCTTCAAAGGTTATTCCCATTGCGGCAAACACCACAGCGAAAGGTTCATCAGTACCGCGAACTTTGGCTTGACGTGCAATTTGAGCGGCTAAATTGGCGTGAGGAAGACCACTTGCAGAGAAAATCGGAAGTTTTTGTCCTCTAACGAGTGTATTTAAGCCGTCGATAGCAGATATTCCAGTTTGAATGAATTCTTGAGGATAATTTCGTGCAGCAGGATTCATCGGCAATCCATTTACGTCCAAACGTTTTTCCGGCAAAATTTCCGGGCCACCATCGATAGGTCGTCCCAAACCGTCAAAAACGCGACTTAGCATATCAATAGAAACGCCGAGTTGCATGCTTCTGCCCAGAAAACGAACCTTGCTGTTCGAAAGATTTATTCCAGCAGAATTTTCAAACAGCTGTACAAGTGCATTAGAGCCGTCGATTTCCAATACTCTGCAGCGACGTTTTTCTCCATTGGAAAGTTCTATTTCACCAAGCTCATCGAAATTCACATTTTCGACGTCGCGAACCAACATTAAAGGACCGGCAACTTCATCAATAGTTCTGTACTCTTTTGGCATCAAAAATCCTCCTTTTTCAATGTAGATCCGACTTGTACGGCAACTTTCTGTAAAATGTTTTTATATTCTTCACCTGACTTTTTGCTTGAAACATACTTAAATCGGCCAATCTGTTCTTTTACAGGCAAATTAAGCAAATCATCGACGGAGACACCGTTTTCAACGGCGTGCAAAGAGAAATTATAAAACTCCAAAATCAAGTTCATCATTAAAAATTGCTTGCTTATTGGTGTATAAGTATCCTCATCGTGGAATGCGTTTTGATGTAAAAAGTCCTCGCGAATTGAGCGAGCAGCCTCCAATTTTAGTCTGTCCTGAGGCGATAAGGCATCCATACCAACAAGTTTAACGATTTCCTCAAGTTCGGCCTCTTCCTGAAGGAGCTTCAAAACTTGAGCGCGGCGTTCCATAAAAGACGAATCTACATTTTTGTTAAACCAGTCCGATAAAGTGTCGACATATAACGAATAACTATTTAACCAGTTAATGGCCGGAAAATGGCGTTTATAAGCGAGAGAAGAGTCTAGGCCCCAAAAGACTTTTACAATTCGCAAAGTGGCTTGAGAAACCGGTTCAGAAATGTCTCCACCAGGAGGAGAAACTGCACCAATAACTGATAAAGCGCCTTCTCTTGAAACTTTTCCCAAAGACATAACTCTACCAGCACGCTCATAAAATTGAGCCAATCTGCTGCCAAGATATGCTGGATAGCCTTCCTCACCAGGCATTTCTTGCAACCGACCAGACATTTCGCGTAAAGCTTCAGCCCAACGCGAAGTAGAATCGGCCATAAGCGCAACAGAATAACCCATATCACGAAAATATTCCGCGATGGTAATTCCTGTATAAATAGAAGCTTCACGCGCAGCAACAGGCATATCCGAGGTGTTTGCAATAAGTACCGTACGTTTCATCAAAGATTGTCCGGTTTTAGGGTCGATAAGCTCTGGAAATTCGTTTAAAACATCAGTCATTTCGTTTCCGCGCTCGCCGCAGCCGATATAAACAACAATGTCAGCATCAGCCCATTTTGCCAACTGATGCTGAACGACAGTTTTTCCGCTGCCAAAAGGTCCAGGCACCGAAGCAACACCGCCTTTTGCGATAGGGAAAAGCGTATCAATAACTCTTTGACCGGTAATTAGAGGCATATCGGGGGATAATTTCTTTTTAAAAGGTCTGCCAACGCGAACAGGCCATTTTTGCAAAAGAGAAAGTTCTTTCTCGATATTTTCGGATTTAATAACCGCAACGGTCTGGTCTACAGAATAATTTCCTTTTTTTATTGACTTAACAACGCCAGAGACTCCGGTTGGTACCATTATTTTGTGTTTAACAAGTTCAGTTTCGGCAACGGTACCAATGACATCGCCAGATTCAACTTTGTCTCCGACATCAACGCAAGGGACAAATGTCCACTTTTTATTTCGCTTTAAAGAAGGGACTTCCACGCCACGTTTCAAATTATTTCCAGAAACATGCATAATATCATCTAAAGGTCGCTGAATTCCATCAAAAATACTGCCGATAAGACCAGGACCGAGTTCAACGCTTAGTGGCTCACCAGATGATTCAACCGGAGCACCGGGACCTAACCCAGAAGTTTCCTCATAAACTTGAATGGAAGCTTTGTCGCCATGCATTTCGATAATTTCACCAATCAAACGTTCGTCGCTAACGCGCACAACATCGAACATATTAGCGTCTTTCATGCCCTCGGCAATAACAAGAGGACCCGCGACTTTTTTTATAATACCTCTGCTCATTATTTCACCTGCTTAAATTATTTATGAAAACAAAATATCCGTTCCGACAGCTTTTATAACGGCTTTTTTCAAACTTTCAACACCGATTTTTGTTTCGCCCAACAAGCCAGGAATCGGGATAACCGAAACGAAACTATCCGCAGTAAGTTCGGCTAATTCGTGATAAATATCCGCAATAATTGACTCTGTTAAATAAACAATAGCGACGTTTTCATTTATCAACCGCTTTACTGTGGACTTAGCTTCGTGAGAATTTTTAACCGAAAAAATCTCCAAACCGAGCGCCGCAAAGCCATAAATGCTGTCTTTTTCGCCAACCACAGCTATTCTATGCATACATCATCCGCAACCTCTCTTTTATCAAGTCGTTTTCGATGCGGTGTAATTTCCCAGAAAGAATAATTCTAACGACCTTAAACTCATTTTGACGAGCTAAAATATAAGCAATAATCGGGCCGATTGAGAAAGAATTATATTTTTCTGATTTTATAAGTTCAATAATTTTATTATCACGCCAAAATTCAAATTTTTGTAAAGATTCTTTTATAAAAGGCACAGCATCAGAGTAGGGAGTAAACTCAAGATATTCGCATAAACCGTCAATTCCACCAGAAGTTGCAGCCGCCAGTTTTTGAACATCAATCGAGTCACATTTAACTAAAATAGAATTTAAAAAGTTCATATTTTTTTTCAAAATCAGACTCCGAACAGTGATTTTAATATTAGAACTGGCGACATAAAATTCAGCATAGTCTCTAATTAATGCGCTTTTTGAGCGGTTGCCCTCGCCGATAATTGCCTCTAATAAAGCCTTGTCTATAATGTTGTCGCAAAGTTGTCCGTCGCCGGTATGAAGCAATTTTTCAAAAGCCAGTTTGGCAGATTCAGCCATATAAGCCGGCAAGTCAGAAAAGTTACGTTCTTCAATGCACCGCGTCAAATGAGAAATATCTGCATTTCCACCAGGAATAAACAAATTTTCTGAGAGCGATTCTGTAATATACCCCTTAACAGCGGCTTTTAAATTATGAAAATCCGTAGGCAATAAAACCACATTAAAAAGTGATTTGTCCGGAACCAATTCAGAAATCAACTGCCAAAGTTTAGCTTCTTCGATTTTCAGCAAAGCCTGATAATCGGCGACATCAACAGTTTCGCTGCCCCAGCCTTTGTCGCGCAAAATGTTAATACACTCCTCGAAAGTTTCGCAGGACATCAATCTGCTGACGTCCTGTGCCGAAAGCAAAGATAATTCCTTGGCACGTATACGTGCGACAGCATAAATAAATTGTTCGCGCATAAAAAACTCCCTTCAAAGTTCACACTCTACGAAAACAAAATTTCGTTGACTTTATCGGACAAAAAATCGAAATTACTTTCAAACAGCGCATCAAATGAGCAATTTTCTTCGATGTCACCATAAGACAAAATGAATCCTCCGTTGATATCGCGAGTTTGTTCAGAGATATAGAGTTCGCCGCCAATAGAGTTAACCAATTTTGATAAATTAGCCTGAAAATCCTGCGGAACTTTTTTCAAATCCGCGCTAGAAAAAATGATTTCACCTTTCAAAGGGCTAACATATTTTTTACACAACTTTAAAATTAGTTCAAAATATTCCTCAACAGGCAGACTACGTAAAGACTTTTTAGTTTCGTCAAAAACATAATTAATTTGTTCACGCTTTGCTTCAAGAATCATTTCGCGCTCTTTTAAGTTTGCCAAAGAAATGGCACGTTTTAAGATGAATTCAGCCTGATTTTCAGCATTTTTGATGATTGAACTCGCAGTGTTTTCAGCGTCGGCTTTAGCCTGAACGACAATTTTTTTAGCCTTCTCTTCCGCAGAATTAATTATTTCATAAGCCGAGGCTGAAGCTTCCTCGTCGATAAGATTAACAATTTTGTCCAAACCTGTCATAAATAAAACTCCCCACAAATAAGATAGGCAAAATTAAATATTAATTTTAGGGATATTTAAAATAGATAAAACAGAGACCAAAAGTGCCAAAATCGCATAAGTCTCGACCATAGCTGGAAAGATCATGGCCTTACCCATTTGTTCAGGGCGTTTGGCCACAGTTCCGATACCAGAAACAGCAGCTCTAGCTTGGCGAATGGCTGACCATAAGCCAACAAAAGCGATAGGTAAGCAAGAGACCAAATATAAAAGTCCTTGACCTAAAGAAACATCAGAAGAACCACCTAAAATTCCGATTTGTATAAGAGTTAAGACGGCGACTAAAAGACCGTAAATGCCTTGTGTACCTGGCAATAATTGAAGTAACAAAACTTTACCAAATTTCCCAGGGTCTTCTGTAACGACACCAGCAGCGGCCTCGCCAGCCATACCAACTCCAATTGCAGATCCAATTCCTGCCATGAACGATGCTAAAGCCGCACCCAATAAAGCTAAAACAATTCCGAAATTACTCATTATAAATATCCTCCGTAACATTAAAATATTTTGTATTTACAAAAAACGGTGAAAATTTTCTTCCTCCGCCCTCATAAAACTTGCCAAAAAACTCCACAAATTGCAATCTATTGGTATGAACATATGCTCCCAAAAGGTTAATAGCGATATTCATGGTATGTCCCACAATAAACACAACTATGAATAAGACTATTCCAACAGGGCCATTTCCTGCCATAGTACCCATTTTGTTGAAAACTTGAGCAATAACGCCAGTGGCTAGACCCAGTGCCAAAAGTCGTGAATAAGAGAGAATGTCGCTAAGATAACCAGTAACGCCATAAAGGCCATATAACCCCTTAAGTAACCGCTTGAAGGGGCTTTTTGATTCTCTGCCGGCAGTAAATAAAATCAATAAAGCGCCTACTATAGCACAGATTAGGCCGACGTTTCCAATAGAATGAGACAAAATAAAGTTTAAAACCAACATTTCTGCAACCATTGGTACCGAAAGCATGTAAATTATAAGCCCACCAACCAGCAAATACCAAGAGACCACATCATATATAGCATCCTTGAATTTTTTAGCCAAAATTAATTCATATAATTGTATAAGAAGTCCGGTAAACAGGTGAACTATACCGATTCCGAATGAAAATGCGAGCATTCGCATAGGCTCGTTAAGTGGAACAAACCACAGTGCAGGAACGATTACAGGTGAATTAAAGAAGGTCGTAGAGACCACGTCAATAACATCTCCGAAATAGCTTCCGAATAAAATGCCCCAAAAAGTCGTGGAAATTCCGCAAAACAAAAACATCTTCAAAGCTTTTTTCATTCCGGGTTTAATGTTTTTATATTTTGTCAAGACGAATCCGCAGGCCGCAACGATTATAAGCCCATAAGCCGCGTCAGAAAGCATCATTCCGAACAAAATATAATAAAAAATTGCCATCACAGAAGTAGGGTCAACTTCACCTTTTCCCGGCAAGCTATAACTTTCGAGAACGCCTTCAACCGGCGAAGCGAAGGCATTATTTTGCAAAGTGACTGGAACATCGTCATTATCATCCGGCGCAGAGAAGTCAATTGCAATATCGAACTTGGAAGTCAAAGCAGTCTCCAATTTTTTTGCATATTTTTGAGGAATAAATCCACTCAGCATAAATACGTTTTTTGTGTGCCAAAGTTTAGAGATGACCTCATATTTTTGCGAACGCATGGTATGATAATCAACCATAAACTTTATTGCATTTCGCTGACCTTTGTAACTTTTAATTTCTTTTTCCGCATTAAAAATTTGTGTTTCGAGATCTTTTATTCTATGCAAAATTTCCTCTATTTTCAAACTAGGAACTTCATCAGAAACGAAAGTCGGCAATGCGAAGTCATTTTCTCTGAGCACAGACCAAATTTTGTCGGCTAATGAAATATGACACAAAATGAAAATACAAGTTTGTTCAGCGCTTCTAGATAAAACTTGCAATGTGTACATTTCTTCATTTGGCAATGCCTCAGCCAGCAGCAATTTTGCGTCAGATTCGCTGATGTCTAAAGGTAAAGAGCCAATAAAAGCACGAGTTTTTTTAGTTCCTTCAAAATTCATTGGGACATCAAGAGGTTTCCAGTCGGACAGTGCATCAATTTGAGCGTGTAACCGAACGACTTCAGCATTTTCATCGTCAATTAATTTAGAAAGACGTACGATTTCATTTGCAACGCGCATGATTTCTTCAGTTTCGTTTGCAAAAATATAATAATTTTCCTTTGAAATGTCATTTTGCCCCCGTATACTGCTGAGAAAGACTTTTTCTTCTGGGAGGTATTTCTCGAGGATTTCCAAAGCATTTTGAGCTATAAATTTATTTTTATCAAAAACTGAACGCATATTAAAAGTGTCGATTGTCTTAAAATCGGTCGAATTTTTATCCAAATCAGAAACCTCTACCAATCCCAAACGCTGTAAAGTTTCGAGGACAGACTTTCTGTCTTTTTTGAGCGCACATATATTAACTTTTTTCATAGGAAGAACGGCCATAATTGCGCACCTGCCTTTGCTAGGTTAGTCAACAATCAAATTAATGACTGTTTTTATTGTTTGAGCCTTCATATTTTCTGATTTTTCTTTTAATTTTCTGATATTTTCTTCACATTTTTTAATATTTTTTTTGTAGGCTTCTTCAACAGAACTTTTTGCAAAATTAATTCTTAAATCGGCCTTAGCTTTAGCTTCTTTAATTTTTGCTTTAGTGATACTTTGAGCCTCTTTATTAGCGTCCTCAATAATCAAATCGGCTTGCTTTTTGGCCATTTTTTGTTTGTCCATAGCAGATATCTCGGCATTTTTGACGGCATCAATCATCTCAGAAACCAATAGTATCATCACCTTTTTATAAAAATTAATCGCAATAGCAACCTCTATCACCATTTGGAGAAACTACATAAATACCACAACGATTTACGCCTGCAGAAAGTGAATTTTTGAGACAGTGAGAGCTTAACTCGCCGGACTTTTGTAAGGAATCGCAAAATAAGATCCGATTGCAGCAAGAATGGCTTTTAAGTAAATAATCACAATTTTCTGTTCCGACACAGTGCTTTATGGCAGTGTTATTAGCATAATTGACAGAAATTTTGCTGCCGGCATGATATTCTCCGTTTGAAATTATAATGTGAGAGCAAGTTAAACGATTTAAAACATCACTCTGATAATTATTTGTGCCATGATGAGGGGCTTTTATTACATTATAGACCTGAAATAAATCATTTTCAAGTAAATTTAAAATATCACGAGTAACGTCGGCGGTCATCAGTATGTTTCCGCCGTTAAAAGAATTTTGAAGTTCATTTTGAAAAACTATGCTGGCAGAATTTTGCGCAGAGCTGTATTGTATACGAGTATTTTCATCGTTTAAAAACGACATTATTTCATCGGCAACATCGATATAGATTAATTTTTTTGATAAATTGTTTAGCTCAATAGTGCAGAAATTAAGATTTTTTATTGATTCAGTTATATTTTCATCAAAAAATGAATCAGTTTCTCTGCATAAATCGCAACAGTTAATGTATTCGCGGCAAAATAAATTTCTTAAATGGAAAAATTCATCAATCAAATCAGTCTGCAAAGATTTTTTTAATAAAGCGTCAAGAGCACCAATAATATCGGAAAATCCCTGCGAAAACGGAAATGATTCACAAAAAGGATTTAGCACGTTATATTTTATTCCCGCGAATTCAAAAATATCGTCGCGTTTTAGAGGAATGACATTGTTTGCAAAGCTGTTTTTCCTCAAAAAATCAAAGATAAACAATGCGCTCGTGCTCATACTCGCGCAGGCTTGTTGCCTTTTAAGAAAAGTAAAAGCGTAAATTGCCATCTCCAAAAGCAAAGTTTGCCGCGACTCATTCAGAGCGGGGTAGGGAATGTAGATATTATCAAAAAATTTTTTTTGTTTTTTCAAAATGTACTTCAACCCGCAGAAGTGGTCTCTGTGAAAGTGCGTCAGAAGAAAACTTTTTTCAAGCGCGTCGTCGTATCGAGGCATAATGAAGTCAGAAACGTAGTCCTTAAATTTGATGTGGCTGTTTTTTAAAATAGTATTCATAGAGCCACAATCGACCATCAAAATTTCATTTTTTTCGCCCTCAAAGACGATACATTCGCCGTAGCCCACATCATGAATGTCAATAAAATGCATCGTTTTACATTAAAGTTGGCTCATCGGAACGAACCTGTGACACTGAAAGTTTGCCATCTTCGATATTATAACTGGCGAAATTTCCGACTTTTTTACCATTCTCAATTTTTCCGGCGTACAATAAATTTCCAAATTCGTCAAATTCAGCAACCATACCCTGCGCGATTCCATTTTTGTATGCTCGGACAATGATTTTATTCTGAGATTTATCAAAAGTTATGCCGATATTATGTTTTTTATCCTGCTTAAAACCGCCAACATACCGAATTTCGCCTGATTTATTACAAAAAACGCCCAACCCATCTTTTTTATCGTTTAGATAATTGCCTACATAAGCCGCAGTGCCGTGTTCTGTGAGAGTAACCCCTTTGCCGTTTCTTAATTCAGAATTCATCTGGCCAAAGTAGTAAAATTTCTCATTATTTTCGGTTTTTATAACCTTTTTATACGTTAAATTACGTTCAATGCTATTCTCGCAGACGATTTTTTTATTAATAACATTATTTTTGCCTGCATTAGATTTAATTTCATTGTTTTTATTTTCTAAGATGGAATTATTATTTTCAGAATGTTTGTATTTTTGATTTTTTACGCTGTTTTCATCAGTTTCGAATTTTTTCATGTTTTCTAAAGCCGCTAATTGTTCTTGCGTGCTGTAGGTTATCGTGCCTTGGTCAGTTAAGCACAAAAATGTTGTGAAATTTTTATCAATAGCCGCAAATTTATAATTTTTCAAATTTATATTAATTGGATAAACAGTATAAGAAACAGCATTATTTGTGTCATTTTTATATTCTATCACCGATAAATCGTTTTTGTTTAAGTTAAGCGTCAAGGCTTTTTTACGAGTTTCACTGTTATTTAAGAAATATTCAATTTTTTTAATGCTATGTTGTTGGTCGAAGTAAATAATTTTTGAAATAAATCTGGTTGTTTCGAAAAACAAAATTTCGTAAGAACCGTCACCATTTATGCGGCTTTTTTCAATGACTTTATCTCCAAACATACGTTTCCAACGCATAGGTTTGCCGGCCTCAAGAGCGTATGAGTAGTGATACACTTTATTGGAAAACTCTTTGGTTATTTTATTTTTTTGTTTTTTTCCACTTGTAAAAAAGTTTTTTCTGACCTGAAAAAGCCAGTCACAGTCGTATTGTAGCAAGTTTTTGTCGTACTTAGGGCAGATTATTGAATAATAATTGACATCATTTGTATTGTCCATGATTTTATTAAGACTCCCATCAATTTACACTTAATTTATTATATATTATATTAAATGTGAAACTTTTTCAAGAAGTTTTGATTTAAACAGGTAACTCTACCAAATATGTGCTATAATAAATGTAATTGATAAACTAAAAGGTGGGTATTTTTATGGATATAATCAGTTCGACATATATGCCATTCATTTTAAATAAATTAATTCCTGCGGTGCTAACGTTTTTTATTGGGTGGCTTTTGGCTGGCAAACTTACAGTTATAATAAAAAATGCTATGATAAAATCAAGTGTGGATGAAAGTATCATTTCGTTTTCAAATTCTGTACTAAAAGTAACCTTCCGAAGCATAGTTATTTTAATGGTAATTACTTGTTTTGGAGTGAATATTTCTTCGATAATTGCTGCAGTGGGCGCGACTTTTATAACAATAGGACTGGCAGTGAAAGATAACCTTTCTAACGTGACTAGTGGCATAATAATTATTGTAAATAAACCTTTTAAAATTGGGGATTCTTTGGAAACTAGCAATGTAAAAGGAAAAGTTACCAAAATTGAGATGCTATATACGACTTTAGTGACTCAGGACAATAAAGAAATAGTTGTGCCAAATTCAAAGCTTACCGCCGATTATATCATTAATTCTAGTGCGAATAAATGCCGACGACTGGATGTAACTTTGCCAATAAAAAAAGAAGCTAAATTTTCAGACATTCAGCCTATTCTTGATAAAATAATTAAAACCGACAGAAATGTCCTCTCGAAGCCAGAGCCGGTTGTAGCAATAAGCAGCTTTAACGATGAAACGATAAATATTGCTATAAAGGTTTGGTGCGAATCTGAAAAATACGATTATTTAAGCAAAAATTTGCATGAAAAAATAAAAATTGAACTCGAAAATAATAATATAAGCTTTTAAATATGGAGGGTTTAAACATGAAATTTGATGCTTTTTCTGCCGGTGTAAATTTAGGCGGATTGAGAAGCAAAAATGATATCAAACTGCTGATTTGTTATATGCTTGCCAGTGTAAATCAGGCACTTGCGAAAGATGAGATTGTTTCTGTGCTGCAAGAAAACGGGCTTGCAAATTATTTTGAGATAAATGACGCATTTTCTGACCTTATAGGCAATAATAATATTTCAAAAGATCGCGATAATCCTGATAAATATGTAGTTACAGAGAGCGGAAAATTAATTGTAAACCAACTGGATACCGCGTTGCCAATTTCTATAAGAGAAAAAACCCTTGCAGCGACAATAAATTTATTGGCAAAGGTTAAGCGCGAAAATGAAAACGTTGTTACGATAAAAAAAGAAGAGAATGGTTGCTATGTTTCTTGCAATGTTTCTGGCGGAGATAATGTAAACCTTTTGACAATAAATCTTTTTGTTCCAGACACAAAGCAAGCAGAGCTCGTTAAACAAAATTTTCAAGAAGACCCGAACTTAATTTATACTTGTATGTTGGCTTTGCTCACAAAAAACCATGACCTTATTAAAAGTGCACTTGAAAATATCCAAAATCATAACTAATTGTGATTTTGGATTAAAAAAGCAACGATTATCAATCGTTGCTTTTTTGCGGATTAACATTTTGTTAATCTGTGTTTTCAAGTGCATATTGGTGAAAGAAAAACTGTTTTTGTTCCTTATCATAGCTACATAGCACATTTTCACCGGATTTTATTTCACCTTTTAAGATTTCTTCAGACAATTTATCCTCAACCTTTGATTGAATTGCCCTTCTGAGTGGACGAGCGCCATAAACCGGGTCGAATCCAGCGTCAGAAATTGCTTCAATGGCGTTTTCATCAAAGTCTACGCCAATGTTGAGGTTTTTAGCTCTAGCTTTTACCTCTTTAAGCATATTTTTAGCGATAAGTTTTATATCATCTGGTGTTAACTTATTAAAGACGATAGTGTCATCAACACGATTTAGAAATTCAGGTTTAAACACTTTTTTTAGTTCTGCCATAACAGTTTCTTTTAGCTTTTCTTTGTCTGATTCACGACTGTTGTTCACAGAAAAGCCTAAATTAGCCTGTTTTTCTGTAATAAGTCTAGCACCAACATTAGAAGTCATTATTATAACGGTGTTTCTAAAATTTACCTTTCGGCCTTGAGAGTCAGTTAAGTGACCGTCATCTAAGATTTGGAGGAGCATATTAAACACGTCTGAGTGAGCCTTTTCAATTTCGTCAAAAAGTACCACAGAATAAGGTTTTCTGCGCACTTTTTCAGTAAGCTGACCGCCTTCATCAAAACCGACATATCCAGGAGGTGAGCCGATAAGTTTGGAAACGGTATGTTTTTCCATATACTCGGACATATCAAATCTAATTATAGCGTTTTCATCACCAAACATTGCCTGAGCCAAAGCTTTGCAAAGCTCAGTTTTTCCGACGCCGGTAGGGCCTAAAAATATAAATGAACCAACTGGACGTTTTGGATCTTTTAGGCCGACTCTGCCACGACGAATGGCTTTTGAAACTTGTTCAACAGCTTCGTTTTGCCCGATAATTCTTTCATGCAGAATGTTTTCCATATTTAAAAGCCGTTCACTTTCGGCCTGCGTCAATTGAACTACAGGAATACCACTCCAATTAGAAACTATCTGTGCAATGTCTTCCTCGGTGACTTCTCCGTTTGTATTTTCGTGCTTACTTTGCCATAATTTACGCTGTTCATCCAAGTTTTTCTTTACAGATTTCTCTTCGTCTCTTAATTTTGCTGCGTGCTCAAAGTTTTGCTCATTTATTGCAGCAGATTTTTCTTTATCCAGTTCTTTAATTTTATTTTCGAGTTCCTGTAAGTTGTCAGGTACAGTATAGGCTCTGAGTCTGACCCTTGATGCAGCTTCATCGACTAAGTCGATGGCTTTATCTGGTAAAAAGCGATCAGAAATGTATCGTGAGGACAAGTTTACCGCAGCTTTAATGGCCTCATCAGAAATTTTAACCTTGTGATGAGCTTCATATCTATCGCGAAGGCCTTTCAGGATCATTACAGATTCGTCTTCTGTAGGCTCGCCAACGGTAACAGGTTGAAATCTTCGTTCGAGAGCTGCATCTTTTTCAATGTATTTCCGATATTCTTTTATTGTTGTTGCGCCAATAACCTGAAAATCTCCTCGAGCGAGGCTTGGTTTCAGAATATTAGCCGCGTCCGCAGAGCCCTCAGCAGAACCGGCACCAACGATTGTATGAAGTTCGTCTATGAACAAAATTATATTTCCGGCTTTTTTGATTTCGTCGATAGCGTTTTTTATTCTGTCCTCAAAGTCGCCACGGTATTTAGTTCCAGCAATCATACCAGTTAAATCTAAGGACACCACACGTTTACCTTTTAAAAGTTCCGGAACGTCACCAGAAGCGATTTTAAGTGCCAACCCCTCAGCAACTGCAGTTTTTCCGACTCCCGGTTCGCCGATTAAACAGGGATTATTTTTTGTACGTCGAGAAAGGATTTGAATAACCCGCTCAATTTCATTTTGTCGACCGATTACAGGGTCAATTGCGCCGTTTTGTGCCAGTTGAGTTAAGTCTCGACCAAATTGATCAAGTGTTTTAGTTTTAGCCTTTGCTGAGTGGCCCCCGGTGCCGATTTCACCAGAGAAAGATTCGCTCATCGAACCGTACATAATATCCTCTGCAGAGGGGTCGCCAAAGGTTTCATTAAGTTTTTCAAAAATATTTCTCGTACTTGTGCCGAGTTCACTTAAAAATCTTACCGCGTAGCTGTCAGACTCACCGATTAAAGCCAAAAGCAAATGCTCTGTGCCAACATAGTTGTGTCCTAAGCCGGCGGCCTGCATTACTGCATTTTGCAAAACTCTTTTTGTTCGGGGAGTAAAATCCGCAGTGCTAAGCGAACTTCTGGAGCCTGTGCCGATTTCAGTTTTAAGCAAGTTTTCCAAGCCGTCAGCATAAATACCAAGTTCATCCAGAACAACAGAGGCCACACCAGTACCTTCTTTTAAAAGCCCCAACAAAATATGTTCACTGCCAATGTAGGTATGCCCAAGTTCTTCCGCACTAGAAATTGCTAAGTTCATTGCATGATTAGCTTTTTCGGTAAAACCATTGAATCTATACATAAAAATTCCCCCTTTTATAATATTTCTATTTTTCCAAATTTTTCATTGATTAATTCAGCTCTTTTTTGGTCACGCTGAAGCGCAGAAAGTTCACAATTTGAATTTTGCATCAAAGTGAAAGGCTGAGATTTAACCACAATTTCATTAAGAACATCATATGAGACCCCTTTAATAAGACCAATAGATAATCCTAACCTAGCGTTAGAAATCAGCTTCATAAATTCGTCATTATTTAAAAGTTTTGCGGTTTTCAAAATGCCCACAGACCTGCTTATAGAGTCGATTACTTGAATATTTTTGGCCAATTCTTTTCTGCAATTTCTTTCCTGATTTATTATTTGTAATGTAATATCATTTAAGTTTTTGAGAGCAGTTTTTTCAGAAATTCCCAGCGTAACCTGGTTAGAAATTTGATAAATATCACCCTTAGGCTCCGACCCCTCACCGTAGAGTCCACGAATAGTCAAACCTAATTTTATTAAGCTTGACGAAATTTTTTCAATCATTCCGCATTTTCTAAGTGCAGGCAAATGCAGCATAACAGAGGCTCTCATACCGGTTCCTAAATTTGTGGGACATTGTGTCAAATAGCCAAGTTGCTCACTGAATGCAAATTTTAAGGATTTGTCGAGTTTAGTATCGATTTCGTCTGCAAGCTGGTAGGTATCCTCGAGAGCTAAGCCTTCCTTCATGGTTTGCAGTCGAATATGGTCTTCTTCATTGACCATGATACTTATATCATTAGCATCTGACAAGAATACTGCTTTAAACTTACCTGGCGCTATAAATTCTGGACTTACTAAGTGACATTCGACCAAACTTTTCATACTAATTGCGTTTATGTCGGAAGTCTCTAAGCAATTGAAGTTATAATTTTTGAAATCATCGTCTGCTAAAACTGATTTTATATCATTTATAACCGCATTTTTCATATTATCATTTAATCTGCACGGAAAAGGATATTTAGAAATATTTCTTGCAAATCGAATTCTCGTGCTTATAGCAATATCGCAGCATTCGCCGGCTTTTTCGTACCATTTATTCATTATTAGGTTGCTCCCTTTCTTGCAAATTTTTAAGTTCATCTCTAATTTTTGCAGCTTCCTCAAAGTTTTGTTCATTAATTGCGATTTTCATTCGATCATTAAGAGACTGAATTTTATTTTTAATGATATTTTCTTCTCCCGCCGCAGAAGCGCATTTTCCAGAATGCTTAGTATTTCCGTGGATTCTTTTTATAGAAGGCATAAGTTGTTCAAAGAAAACATCATAACATTTAGCGCAGCCAACTTTTCCAGTATTTGAAATGTCTTCGAATGAAGAACCGCAAAAGTCACAACGTTTGTTACTTAAAGGCGTGAGTTTAGGTTCACCATTTGTAAAAAAACTTCCCAACAAGTTATTAAAATCAAAGCCAAACCCTTCAAAAATATTCGAATATCCCAACTTGGCGGCACATTTTTCACAAAGCATGTATTCTGTTAATTCACCATTAATAATCCTTTTTATATGGGTGTTTGCCTGATTTTTTCCGCAAGATTGACACAACATAAATATTCCTCCTTACATTTGAGTTAATAGCATATTTTTTAAAATAGAAGCTCTTAAAATACATCGCAAATTTACTGGAATATCGGTATAAACTCTGTCAGAAACAGCACTTAGCATAAGTTTGCTGGTGTTTTCAGAAATTATTCCGCGCTGAACTAAACTTTTTATAATCATTTCTGCTGAAAGAGCATCCAACTTTGAGCCTATAGAATTTATTATATTCATGATTGCTGTACTTTTTTCGGTTTTTATGCGAGTAATTCTGATATATCCGCCGCCGCCGCGCCTACTTTCCACAATATAGCCGTGTTCTGGGGTAAACCTTGATGTTATGACATAGTTTATTTGGCTGGGCACGCAGCCGATATTATTTGCTAGTTCATTTCGTTGAATTTGAATGTCACCATGAGACTCCTCCAATAATTCTAATAAATATTTTGCGACTTCATCGCTAATTCTCAAAACTTTTCATCTCCTTTTAAATTATTTTAACTTTAACTTTCTTTGACTTTTAATATTATAAAGCAAAGATCAAACTAAGGTCAAAGTTAAATAAAGTCGATTTAATACAAAATGAATATATATATATTATTTTTTCTCAATATTTCTCGCGATTTCGTATGTTTTCTCAAAGTTTTAAATTACTTTAACAAAAATTTAAATTTTCACGGTAACCAGCCGTCGGTAAACTCCATAAGATGATATTGAAATAAACAAAAGGAGGCAAACAATATGTGTAACAATGGTTTTGGCGGAGGTTGTTCTTGGGTTATTATATTGATACTCATTTTATGTTGCTGCTGTGGAAACAATGGCAACGACTGTGGTTGCGGCAATGGCTGTGGCTGCTAATTTGATTGAAAATTGAGTTGCAAAAAAGCCCCGCGCGGTATAGTGCGGGGCTTTACTATTAAAATTTATCTCTGTAAAAATCGTCAGGCAAAAGATGCCTGCCTTTTTTTCTGCGTTTTTTATGTCCGGAGATTTTTTGAATAGGAACATCCGCATTGCTTTTACCTTTAACCATAACAAAAATTACAATAGCAGCACCTAACAAAATGCAAAGCCAAGCAATAATTCCAGCAAGATAGTTAATAGATTCAGTTTTTTCTGTGCTGGAAGGGGCCACAACTTCAGGAAAGTCAATTTCAGAGGATTCTACTTTTGGCAAGTCCTCTGGAGCTTTAGATTTTTCCTCTTTATTTTTATCAGCGTCATCTGGTTTAGTTTCAGAAGTTGTCTGTTCGGAGACAACATTGTTCGAGGAGAATGAATCGCTATTGGTGTGTACAGCAACTTCGGGTTTGTTCTCGACGTTTTCTCTGGATTTATTATCTTGAGAAGGTGTGTTTTTGGAATTATTTTCCGGAGCAGAAGTGGTTGGATTTGCGGCAGGAGCTGATTTTTCTGATTTTGAAGCAGATGTGTTGTTGCTAGTAGATGAATTTGAGTTAGGTTGAGCTTTTGAAGAAGGAGGCGAAACAGCAACTCTCGACCGGCTTGAATGCCTTGACGGGATGTTAACTTTGCTTGTAGAGCTAGAAACATTAGAACTGTTGGTGCCAGAACTTGTGCTGCTATTAACCGAATTTGATGAAGCCTCATTAGAATTTGCGGCAGAATTTGGCGATGAATTTTGTGATGGATTGGTGCTTTCAGTTATGATTGCAAAGGTATTTAAATTGCAAAAAGTAATTAAAAATACGCTTAATAACACGCAGAAATGGAATTTAAAAAAGATAGTATGGTTATTTTTCATTTTTAATCGTGCACTTTTGTGTTAAAAAAACGCAAAAATGCATGCACAGACCTCCTCTTTACAGCAAAATACATAAAAAAATAGAAACTGATACCTACATTATAACACAATCATATTTTTAAGCAATACAAAATTTAAAATTCACATATTTTTTGACATATTTTTTACTGCACTCGCAAATTGATTCACATAATTTAAAATAGCATCTGTTACGTTGTATAAGCCAGAAAAATCTACAGTACAGAATTTATTCATAAATCTGATTTTAAAATAATGACCATCATCATAGGAATCTTTGTAAATAAACCAAGGATTATTATCGGCGAATCCTATTTTTCGAGTATTTTTTTCCACTATAATAAATCCCAAAAGCAAAAGCAAGATAAGCGATGTAGCAATCATGCTATTAAAAATAGTTTTAATTGACAAGATTTTTTTTTGCATTTAATCACCCTAAAAAAATTTTTCAAAGTCCTTCAAAAACATTAACGAGTGCATTTCCGATTAAAGTACCGCTGTAAACTGCCTCATTTAAGGTATTGACTTCTGTTCCGACTTCAATCAACAAAGACGAGTGGGTTTTGTTCATATTGTACTTTACCGGACCAAAAAATAAAGAGCGAGTCATGCCGGGGTATAAGGTTTCGGCGCTTTTTTGAAGCCTAAGCGCAAAGCGTAAGTTAAATTCCCAATCAGGAAAGTTCATACTGCCGTCTAAATCGCACCCTGACATAATCATAATCTGAGCAGCTTTTTTGTCACCGACTCTAAAAGTAGGCTTTATTTTACCGCGCTCGTTATTGCCGATAGTATCGCGATGGATATCGATTGTTACTTGAATGGATGGATGCTCGGCCAAATTTTTGTCGATAGTTTCGGCACTTCGTTTATAAGAGCCGCTAAAACTCGGAGAATCATGACAGGTCGTGTCATGAATGAAACCGATACCGGCTTTTTTCAAGCTTTCACATATTGCGTCACCAACCCGGACAACACTGTAGCGTTTGTCTTCTGTTCGAGGATAAAAGCTTTCAAAGTAAAAACCTTGGTCTCTATCCATAAAAGATTCGCATGTGTGTGTGTGGTAAATCAAAACTTGTGGAGAACCATCTTTTTTTATGTTCATATCGGGCTTTTTTGACAGTTCTTCTGCAATGTTAAGTTCGATACCAGATTTATTGTTAACATAAAAATTTTCGTATTTTAAACCGTTGTCACCAAAATGACTTTCAATGATTTTAAAAGTATTTTCGCCCTCATTATGAGGAATCGAAAAGTCAGATATGTCTGGATAATCACCGCTTTGTGCACGTGCATTTTCTATATTACTGTTTCCAAAATTAGAAATTAATGGAGAATTTGGGCTATGAATATCCAAATTAATAACCTCATTGATGTTAAAATCGCCAACATTTATTTTTGTTTCAGCGCAGCGCATATCACCATCAGACATAATAAAACTCAGAGAGAATACCTCAAATAATCCTAAATTTTTTTTAGATATCTCAAAAACTTGGATAGCCAAGCACAAACAGCAAACTGTCGCGGAACTGGTTGACAAAAAATAAAGGATAAATTTTTTGAATTTTTTAACGTCAATTAACATCCTTTTACCTCCAGACATCCATAAAAGATTTAATCTTTAGTAAAAGTATGCAGTTGCCGCAAAATTTATGCTAGTTATCAGACTAGTGACATGATATCATTAACAGAAAATTTGGGCTGTAATGCGCCGTTTATAGACATTGCTAGCAATTTTGACGAGCGTTCGATAAGCAAATCTATTTCTCTGGGAGTAACCATCATGAGTTCGCCGCGAGGGGCAGTTTTTTGAGATATTTTTTCAGAGTATCGAGTTATGTCTGAATCCAATAAATTTCTAGCCAAAGTTTGAGCATCTACAACGGTTGGAACACCGATTCCAATTACCGGTATTCCCATAGATTCTTGATTTAATCCGGGCCTAGCATTTCCCACACCGGAGCCGGGAGAAATTCCAGTATTACAAATTTGGATGGTTGTACCAAGTCTGCTGGTTTCCATAGAAGCGAGCGCGTCGACTACAATTAACGCAGCGGGATTTATTTTTTTTATGATGCTTTGAATAATTTCACTGACTTCAATTCCAGTTTGCCCCAAAACTCCAGGAGCGATCGCAGCAACAGAGCGCAGTGCGTCAAGTCCGGTTGAACGGGCGATTTCTCCCGTTATATGTCTGGTAGCCAAAATAGATTTTATTGTTTTAGGTCCCAATGCGTCGGGAGTTATCGCTTCATTGCCCAAACCTACCACAAAAATTAAACCTTCACTCGGCAACAGATATCGTATTTGCTTAGAAATTACCTCTATTTTATCATCGATATTTTGAAAATTGTCCGTAAAAGCCGGCAATTCGATGGTGATATATTTTCCTTTTAGTTTGCCCAATTTTTGAGCAGCAGCGTCGGTTTCAATTGTAACTTGAGTTATTTCTAAATCACCGACATTTTTTTTATGCTGTTTTATTCCGCTGTCCGTCTGTTTTAACAGCTGAACAGCCTCCATAGCTAAATCTGTTCGAAAATTCATTAAAAAACACCTCTATTTACGCATTTCTATTTATATTATTGAGTTTTATTTACACTCATATTCCGCTATATGTAATTTTTTAATCAACTTTACATAAAAAAGCTCAAAACCTCTTGATTTTTTGTCCGCTTGGTGTTATCATATTCTGTAATTGGCAAATTATTAAAGGAGGTGCTCGTATGCCCAATATTAAGTCTGCAAAGAAACGCGTTAAGGTTATCGCTACTAAGACTGCTAAAAATAAAGCTTATAATTCTGCTTTAAAAACTGCCATCAAAAAGGCGGTTGTTGCTGTCGATTCGAATGCTGCTAATAAGGCTGAATGCGTTCGTTTAGCTGTTAAAAAAATTGACCAAGCAGAATCTAAAGGAATTCTTCATAAAAACACCGCTTCTAGAAAAAAATCTGTGCTAGTTCGCAAATTGAATGTTGTTTCAGCCTAGGTTATTTTTAGGTAGCCGTTTAAGCAGAACTTTTTGTTCTGCTTTTTATTATTTGTTGACTTTTGAGAGAGTTTTTATTATAATTGTCTTATTAAACTACGGAGGTGCTCTTATGAAACGTAACGATAAATTTGGCTTGATTATTGCAATCGTCGCTACTGCTGCAACAATCGCAGCTGCTGTCGCTACTGCTATTGTTTACTTTGAGAAAAAAAGAAAAGATGATGAAGACTTAGACCATTATTTAGATTGTTCTATTCAGTAATTTAATAGAAGTTTAATTTAACATGTAAAAGGGGAGCTGCACTATACCGCGCAGCTCCTTTTTTGATTTAAAGGCGGCACACTATATCGCGTGCCGCCTTTAACCGAATAAAAAATAAAAGAATTAGTTAAGCAATAATTCCGCCGCCAAGGACGGTATTACCGTCGTAGAAAACAACAGACTGACCGGGCGTAACGGAGCGCTGTTGACGCTCAAAAGTGACTTTAATCTTGTCATGAGATAACTGAATTAACCGAGCCTTTTCTGGTTTAGCTTGATATCTAATTTTTGCAGTTACTTCGATTTCGCCGGGAATACTATCAAATGGGATGAAATTGATGTTTGTAGCGATAAGTTCATTGGAATATTGTTCGCCCTCTTCGCCTAAAATTACAGTATTATCGGCCGCATTAATGCCAACAACGTACATCGGCTTGCCAAAAGTAACGCCCAAACCTTTTCTTTGGCCAATTGTATAATTTAAAATTCCGCTGTGCTGTCCGAGGATATTTCCTGATTTATCCACAAAACTACCTTTTTTGCTGATAAAATTAAAATGATTTTTAATAAACTCGACATAATTTTCATTTTTTATAAAACAAATCTCTTGACTATCTGGTTTTTGAGCAATAGGAAGTCCAAAAACTTCAGCGATTTCGCGAGTTTGAGTTTTTTCAAGATTTCCTAAAGGAAATAACGTGTGTGCCAAGTGATTTTGTGTAAGGTTATACAAAACATAGCTCTGGTCTTTACTGCTGTTGGCGCGTTTTAAAAGCCACCTGCCTTTTGACGTATCGAATTCCACAACAGCGTAGTGACCTGTTGCAATGTAGTCAAAACCATGCTCCATCGCGTAATCAAACATAGCACCGAACTTTAAAAATTTGTTACACACGACGCAAGGATTTGGAGTTCTGCCGTTGCAATATTCGTTTACGAAATTTTCTATGACTTTTTTCTCAAATAAGTCAGTAAAATCCGCGACCATGTGTTTTATTCCGAGTTTATCCGCAACAATTTTTGCGTCGACAATGTCTTTATTCGGGTTATTTTCGCCTTGAGCGCCCAGATTTAAATACTTTTCCGGCTTTAGTCTTAAAGTAACTCCAGTAACGTCATAACCCTTTTGCTTAAGCAGCAGCGCGGTAACAGACGAATCCACACCGCCGCTCATACCAACCATAAATTTTTTACTCATAATTTTTAATAAGCTTTTGCTTAAATCCTCCCATCATGCTTTAGTCGTGTCATTTACAATACGCCATTTAACGCCTTGCGGAGTATCTTCCAGCACGACATTTTTACTTTTCAACTCGTCACGAATTTTATCTGCGGTTGCCCAATCTTTGTCTTTTCGCGCTTGTTGTCTTTGTTCTATTAATTTTTCTATTTCGTCGTTTAACGAATTTTCTTCTTTGTTGTAAACCAAGCCTAAAACGTCGGCCAACTCATCAAATAAGTCGATTGCGAACTGTACGGTTGATTTTGAAATATTTGTTTTCATATTTATGTTTGCGTTTATTTCTCGCACTAAATCGAATAAAACCGCCAAGGCATCGGCTGTGTTCAAATCGTCGTCCATAGATTCGATAAATTTAAACTTGTAAGACAACAACTTTCCACGCAACTTCATTTCAGCAACGGATTCATCATTAAGAGATTTTTCAAGAATAAACTTTAAATTATTTCTGCAAGTGTATAATCTTTCCAACGAAGCGATGCATTGCTCGATTATTTCTTTGCTGTAATTTATAGGACTTCTGTAATGAGATGACAGCATCAAAAAACGAATGGGTTCATAACCGTATTGAGTTGCAACGTCTCTGACGGTAAAGAAATTGTTGAGCGATTTGGACATTTTTTTATTATTTATATTGATGTATCCATTGTGCATCCAGTAATTAGCAAATGGTACACCGTTGCAACATTCACTTTGTGCAATTTCATTTTCATGGTGAGGAAAAATCAAGTCTTGGCCGCCACAGTGAATGTCAATGGTTTTGCCAAGGTATTTATTTGCCATCGCAGAGCATTCAATATGCCAACCAGGTCGGCCTTTTCCCCACGGAGACTGCCAATAAGGTTCATTTGGCTTTGCAGACTTCCATAAAGCAAAATCCATTGGGTCTTCTTTGGTTTCACCTATGCTTATCCTTGCGCCGGCTTCCAAGTCCTCCAGCGGCTGATGCGATAATTTTCCATATTCTCTGAAATGCTTTGTTCTAAAATAAATGTCATCATCTTTTGTTCTGTAAGCGAAGCCTTTTTCCATCAACTTTTTTATTATCGAAATCATCTCGTTGATATTATCTGTAGCTTTTGGGTGAACGGTAGCTTCTTTTATGTTTAACCCTTTTGCGTCTATTTGATATTCTTCTATAAATTTTTGAGCGACGCTATTATAATCGGTGCATTCTTCATTAGCTTTTTTTATTATTTTATCATCTATATCTGTAAAATTTTGAATGAAATCAACTTTTAACCCTCTGTATTCTAAATAACGGCGCAAAACATCGAATACGCAAAGTGGTCGAGCATTACCAATATGAATATAGTTATAAACAGTGGGGCCACATGAATAAATTTTTGCATGCCCTTCTTTTATTGGAGAAAAATCTTCTTTTTTTCGTGTCATGGTGTTGTAAATTTTCATTTTTGAAGCTCCTTTATTAAAATTATTTTTAATTTTGCAAATTAAGTAGCAATTTTATAAAAAACAAACCGCCACCATCTTCCTAAAAAAGGAAAACAGAGGCGGCAAAATAAAAATTAAGCCACGGTTCCACTCCGAATTTATCGCTCAAAAGTCATATAACGGTGACAAAACCGCATAGAAATACTGCTAAAAAGGTTCCTTCTATGAGCTAAAAAGTGCATTCTTCAGACATTTAATAAAAAGTAATCGCAGCAAAATACTTTCTCTCTGAGTATTAAATTTATCTGAATACTAGTCTTTTTCAACGCATTTGTACGATATTCATACCATATAACAACTATTATATACAAAAAAAATAATAATGCAACCTTATTTTGAATTTTTTATAATATAAAAATTTTCTTTCATGTAAATGTATCCTGAAAAAACAGTAAAAAATACAGAAATCCAAACAAAAAAATTGTTAATTGACGAGATAAAGTTTAATTCATTATAAGATAGATTTGCAATTTTTGTAGAAAAACATTGTGAAACCAAAATTACAATTATAGCGATAAGTTGCGTTACGGTTTTTGTTCGACCCCAGATGTTTGCTGCAACGACTTTTCCTGAACTCATTGCAACCAAGCGCATTGATGTTACAAGAAATTCTCTGAGCAAAATAATAATTACTGGTACAGAACTTATTAAATTTAAATCCACAAAGCAAATAAATGCCGACATAACCAACATTTTATCAGCAAGTGGGTCTAAAAATTTGCCGAAAGTCGTTATTTGACCGTACTTTCTTGCGAGTTTACCATCTAAATGGTCTGTAAAAGACGCTACTAAAAAAACGATCAAAGCCAAGAAAAATCGGTTAGAAATTGATGTTACAAGTAAAAGTATTATTAAAATAGGGATAAGAAATATCCTAAATATTGTAATTTTATTCGGGGCATTAAGCAAAATTTTATACCTACCTTCATGATGTTAATTTTGCACTAAATTTATAGTTTTTATGTGCTCACAATGGGAAACCGTGCCAAGCGTATGCTTGGTTAAGGCAGTGGCTTTGCCACTACCTTATGGATTGTCGAATTTATACCGACAATCCGCATGGTTTCGGGTTTGCTGCGAGATTTAAGATCCGAGCACCTGTTTAATATCGTCCCAGGAGTATCCATGTCTTTGTAAAAAAGCAACAGCGCGCTTTTTTATTTTTTCGTCATAGTAGGCTGTCTTGTATTTTTTATCAACCAAGATCTGAATTTGCTCAACAGAATCACACTCTAAGTCAGACAAAACTTCATAAATTGTATCTTTGTCAATTCCCTTTTGTGAAAGTTCAAACTCAGCTCTGCGTTTCGAAAAGTGTTTGTTAAAAAGTAATTCTTTTGCGTATTTTTTAGCAAAAACTTCATCGTTTACAAAGCCTAATTCCTCCATACGTACGACCGCTTTTTCTACTGCTGTCGAGGAATAACCTTTTTTCAGCTTGTTGCTTAATTCTTTTTTAGAATAATCTCTAAACGACAGTAAGTATAAAGCTTTATCTTTTGCACGCTTGAAATCTGAATCAAATTTAAGTTTTGACAAAAATTCATTATCTACCAAAGTTCCAACTTTAACGCTATTCCGAACCAAAATTTCATTGTCAACTTTTGCCCAAAATGCATCGTCAACAAAGACAACACTCAACCTTTTGCGCTCTTTTTTTAAACCTGTTATGTACACGATTAATCATCCACTGTTATGTCAATGTTAGCCTTCACGTCATTCTCTGATTCCTGAATGACTGGTACTTCAACGGGAGTGGCAACGGCTCTGGCGGCAGCTTTTAAATTAGCTTTTCCATACAGCTTATCGACGTTTACATTGACTTTTTCCTCGATTTCATTCGCAATTTTTTCATTTTCATGGAAAAGTTCTTTAACTTTATCGCGGCCTTGGCCGAGTTTTTCATCTTTATAAGAGAACCATGCACCGCTTTTTTTAACTATATCAAGTTTTACAGCTAAGTCCAAAAGCTCGCCTTCACGAGAGATTCCTGTGCCGTACATTATATCAAATTCAGCTTCTCTGAATGGTGGAGCAATCTTATTTTTTACAACTTTTGCACGAGTTCTTGCACCTATTATTTCTGTGCCGCTTTTTAAAGTTTCGATTTTTCTAACTTCTATGCGAACAGAAGAATAAAACTTCAGAGCGCGACCACCAGGAGTAACTTCCGGATTTCCATAAACTATACCGACTTTCTCGCGAAGCTGATTAATAAATATAGCAACACAATTAGATTTTGAGATTGCACCGGCTAATTTTCTTAGTGCCTGGGACATTAATCTGGCTTGAAGTCCAACATGAGCATCACCCATTTCGCCCTCGATTTCGGCTTTTGGAACTAGTGCAGCAACGGAGTCGACGACGATAACATCTATTGCACCAGAACGCACTAAAGACTCTGTAATTTCTAAAGCCTGTTCGCCGGTATCTGGTTGAGAGACCAGCAAAGAGTCTACATCTACGCCCAAAGCAGCTGCATAAACTGGGTCTAACGCGTGTTCAACATCAATAAAAGCAACATTTCCACCATTTTTTTGTCCTTGAGCAATGCAGTGCAAAGAGAGTGTAGTTTTACCAGAAGATTCCGGTCCATAAATTTCGATTATACGGCCTCTTGGCAGTCCACCGATTCCTAAAGCTAAGTCTAGAGACAAAGACCCTGTTGGAATCGCGTCCACTTGCATAGCCTGGCTTTGTCCAAGACGCATCACGGCACCTTTACCAAATTGCTTTTCTATTTGTCCTAACGCCGTTTCAAGCGCTTTTTTCTTATCTAACGCCATTATTTGCCTCCTAATTTTGAAAAATATTTTCATTATAATTATAACTTTTTTTCAAATTTAAATCAACAGATAATGTAAATTGGCACAAATTTTCTCGAGTTTTACTATAAATAGTTCTGAAATCCGTTGATGGAACTTAAAAATTAATATATAATAAATTTTAAGTTTATAAATAAAAAGGAGGTATTTTTTTGGCAGAATCTATAGTTACAACGATAACAAACAATTTAACTAGTGTTATTCCAGCCGAGATTATAATTTTTATCGTGTCTTTGCTGCCTATTTTGGAGCTTCGTGGAGGGCTTATTGCAGCTAGTTTACTAAAAGTAAATTGGCTATATGCTTTTCCTATTTGTATTATTGGAAATTTATTGCCGTTGCCGTTTATACTGCTGTTTATTGATAAAATATTTGCGTTTTTAAAGAAAACTCGCTTAAGAAAAATTGTAGAACACTTTGAAAAAAAAGCAAGTGCCAAAAGCAAATCAGTTGAAACACACAGAAAATGGGGACTTTTTGTTTTTGTGGCGGTGCCACTGCCTGGAACAGGTGGCTGGACGGGCGCTTTGGTTGCGTCTATGATGAGAATGAAAATAAAAGAAGCTTTTCATCCAATTGTGTTGGGAGTAATCACTGCAGGAGCAATAATGTCCATCATTTCGTATGTTATTCCGGCGCTATTTTAAAGACTTCGCCGTAAGTTTTTGTCGGTCGTATTGAAAAAAATTCGGTTTTGAAGTATAATTTTAACTTATATGTTACGACTTTAATCTTTTTAAAATGAGGCGATGATGTGAAGTTAAAATTTACGAAAATGCAGGGCTGTGGTAACGACTATATTTATTTTGATTGTTTTTACCAAATAATAAATAATCCTAGTGCGCTGAGTGTAAAATTATCTGACAGGCGCTATGGAATTGGCGGTGATGGAATTATTTTGATTTGCCCATCGAATTCTGCAGATGCAAAAATGCGAATGTTTAATCTTGATGGCAGCGAAGGAAAAATGTGTGGGAATGGAATTCGCTGTGTTGGAAAATATTTGTATGATAATAACATTGTTAAAAAATCAGAAATTTCCATAGAGACATTAAGTGGAATTAAGACTTTGAAAGTTTTAGAGAATAACGGAAAAGCAGAGCTTTTAACCGTGAATATGGGCAAACCTGAGCTTATAGCTGAAAAAATTCCTGTTAATCTGAATTTGCATAAGGTTATTGACTATGAAGCAGTTTTCGGTGGGAAAAATTACAACATAACGTGCGTTTCTATGGGAAATCCGCATTGCGTAGTCTTTTGCAATGACATAAATTCAATTGATATAGAAAAAATTGGCCCGGCATTCGAAAATAGTGAGTTATTTCCTGAAAAAATTAATACTGAATTTGTAGAAATTGTCGACAAAAATATTCTAAACATGAGAGTGTGGGAGCGAGGCAGCGGAGAAACTTTAGCTTGTGGAACAGGTGCTTCCGCAGCCGTTGTAGCGGCAGTTTTAAATGGGTTTTGTGCAAAAAATGAGAATATCACCGTTAATTTAAAAGGTGGGACTTTAACAATAAATTACTCTGATGATGCGGTTTATATGACGGGCAGTGCAAAAAAAGTTTTTGAAGGAGTGGTTGAAGTATGACGAAATACATCTTTGTAACTGGTGGAGTTGTTTCTGGGCTCGGAAAAGGCATAACAGCAGCGTCTTTGGAAAATAGAAACAAATCAAATATTTTTTGAGGGGATTATCTTAATGAAATTAAATTTGAATTATTTGAATCTAAAAGACAGCTATCTTTTTGCGAATGTAGCAAAAAAATCTGGTGAATTTTCAAAAAGTCACCCTGACGCAGAGGTAATTAGTCTTGGCATAGGAGACGTTACTTTACCTCTCTGCGATGCTGTTACTGAAGCGATGCAGCAAGCAGTTTTGGAGATGAGCAAAAAAGAAACTTTTAAAGGATATGGTCCTTACCAAGGCTATGATTTTTTGAGAAATGCAATAAGAGATTATTATACTGATAGAAATATTGATGTAAATATTGATGAAATTTTTGTGAATGATGGCTCAAAAAGTGACGTTGCCAATATTTTGGATATTTTTTCAGGCGACAATACAGTGCTGATTCCTGATCCGGTCTACCCGGTTTATGTAGACACAAATGTGATGGCAGGCCGAAAAATACGATATGTTAATGCCAATAAGGAAAATAATTTTTTGCCATTGCCGGACGAAACTGTGAAAGCGGATATAATTTATTTATGTTCGCCCAATAACCCGACGGGGGCAGTTTATAACCATGAACAGCTCCAAAAATGGGTGAATTATGCTTTGGCAAACAAGGCAATAATTTTATTTGATGCAGCCTATGAGGCGTTTATTTCGGCTGAAAGCTTACCTCGTAGTATTTTTGAAATTGAAGGCGCTAAAAAATGTGCAATAGAGTTATGTTCATTTTCCAAAACGGCAGGATTTACTGGAGTTAGATGTGGTTATACGATTGTGCCTAAAGATATGATTTTTGACAATATTTCTGTAAATAGTTTGTGGTTTAGACGCCAGTCGACAAAGTTCAATGGCGTGGCTTATATCGTTCAAAAAGGTGCCGCCGCAGTTTTTTCTAAAAACGGATTGGAACAAATTGGGGAAAATATAAATTATTACAAAGAAAATGCACATCTTATTGCTGAGGTTTTGCGCAAGAAAAATATTTATTTTACCGGTGGAGAAAATTCACCTTATATTTGGCTGAAGTGCCCAGGTAATATGTCGTCTTGGGAGTTTTTTGATTATTTGTTGGAAAATGCAAATATTATTGGGACTCCGGGTGCTGGTTTTGGTCAAAATGGTGAAGGTTACTTTAGGCTAACCTCATTTGGAGATAGAGAAAGTATTTTGAAAGCAGTACAAAGACTAAAAAAACTTTGAGACAGATATTTTTGACGATATATGCGCCCGGGCTCAATGCCCGCAACTTAAGCTAGAAAGAAAATTTTTTAGCAAACTTATATGATTTACTCCTATGACCAAAAGAACATCTAAAAGATCGATTAGGCAGGGAAGAAACAGCATATTTAAGGATATGTTTTTTATAAAAAATACACAAAAAAGCTTTTTTATGCGGCACTTAGTCAAAAAAATTCTTATAAGATTTCGTTTAATTTCGCCAATCGTCCAGGTCATATTAGGTTGAATTTTTGGATGAGATCTTATGATTTTCATCTGTTCTTGATACGCAAATGAAGCCACATTTTGGATAAGTATTGCTGCATAAAAATCTTGAAGTATAGCAAATTTTGTTTCTCCTGTAAAGCTTTCCAGACATATTTTATTTTTTTAATATCAAAGCTTTTTTCAATTTCCCAGCGATTTTTGTAAATACATTTAATATCATTTACTTCAAATTTTTCATCTAAGTTCGTTACTATTTTTTCAATCTCACCACACGGCAATGCTATGTTTACTACACGAAATTTTATATTCCTTTTTTCTTGATTTTGTTTATATGACGTTGTAACCTGGCGGTCTATATCAGCCGCGTCTTTTGTGATTTTTGAAAAATTTGATTGTACTCTAATAACGTATTTATATCCGCTTTTACCTATGTAGTCCATCAGCTCAAACGATGGATAGCCACGGTCTAATACTATTTATTATTATATTTTATAATTTTGTTCTTTTAAATAGTCTATGAATTTAAAAACTAATTTTTTCTCTGAGTCTTTTCGCTTAAAAAGTCCTGCATGAATTGTTAGCTTGTTTAAACTATCGTACATTGTCATTGCTAAACCTTTGGCTCGTTTTATTCCGCTTTGGTTTGTACTAAATCCGAATCCTTCTGTTGCAAGCCTACTGTTGGGCAATGAAATGTAACTCCCATCTATATTGAATGTTCGATGGTTTTTATACAATTTTTTCTCTCTGTTTTGCTTCTCAAAATCTTCAATTATTGATTTGTTTATATCTAGTATTGCTTGCGGATTTATATTTTCTCTGACTTTTGCAAAACTTTGTCTGCTCACACTTTCTTTTCCCTTTTGTTTAAAATATTCGTCTATTTCTGTTTGTACACTTCTTGCTTTTTTATTTAATAATATTACTATACAATTTTCAAAACTCAATTTTCTTCTTCGGATAAATGCGCTATCTTTGCTCCTATATTTTTCCTTAAATTTTGTTGTCTTTATTTGCTTTATTCTTTGCATACTCATTTCAAAATTCATTCTTAATTCACCATTTTTATTATACCTCTTTTCTACTTTTTTTCTTTTGATTCTTAAGTTCGGGCATTGTCCGGCGACTTCCTATCCAGCTCTTTTCACAAATTGCTTTTTGTGCTTCTTTTTCAGCAAGTTCACGGCGCTCCACTTCATCTGCATACATACGCAAAGCTTCCGGGTATGTCTGGGGAACATTTAATCTTAGTCGTTTTTCCATGTCATCGAATTTCTTTATATACGCCCTTTTAAAATCGTTGTAGCCTGTATAATTCATAACTAGCAAAATGAATGCGTTTTTGTCCAGCAAATATTCTTTGTATCTGTTCCCCTGACTCGTCATAAATTCACGCTCAGAAAATTCTCCTACCGTTAAAACATCCTCTATTTTCCTTAGCACGTCCTTATGTTCCTTTTCCAAACCAATCGCTATATCGCGGCTTCCAACTAACAATTTTCCATTTTCGTTTTTGATATTTACTTTTATTAATTCATTCATGAATGTTTTCCCCATTTTTATTTTCTATATTGGTAATTTGATTTGTGTTTGGCGTGTAGACTTCTTTTGTAACCGGGTTAAATAGCACATCTTGAAGTCCCAATTTGACAAAGTTAAGCCCTAGAGGCTCTAAATTTTCTAAATATCTGACCTCGTCTATTTGCATTAAATTCGATTCCAGTGCGGTTTTATAGGCTTCAAATCGAGTTTTAATATCGCCCTTGATAATTTCTTTTGTGTCGAAAGCAAAATAAAAAGACTTTTTCTCTTTCTCGAGAAGCAAGTCTCTGTTTAATGCGCATTCAAATATCGCCAGAATCGGCATAATGGCGGTTTTTATGAAAGTTTCCCAACTCCAATCTATAGGTACGCCGAAAATTTCTAAAATCGAGTCGGACATCGATTTTTTGCTTTCATTCAGCTGCATTTCTACGCTGGTATTGCTAGCTTCCTGAAAGGTCAGGCCTTCGTTTAAAATTATGACATTTTCATCATTGTTGGAATAGAACTTATACCACGCAGCTTTTAACGCATCGGTGGCTTCTTTAGTTAACCGATTTTTTGCGTTTATAAAACCCTTTTTGTTGCCTCCGGTTGAAACGAGATTTTGCTCGAACTTAAGTGTTGTATACGCAACTTTTAAGAGTTCACCATTTTCCTCGATAACACCACTACCACGCGCTCCGTCTTTGGTTGTACGTAATATTTTCAAGAACTCAAAAGGCTTATATGTTTGACCATGGACTAAAATATTGTAATCCTTGAAAATTGGGTCAAAATTCTGATTTATCGTGACGTTTTTGCTATCCACATAGCGCAGCGATTTTACTGAATTTCGCTGCTTGTTTATGTTGAATTTGCGCTAAAGTATCGAATAAGACAAAAAGAGAAGCAAGTAGCCAATAAACTTTGGAAGAGAGATTTAATAATCTTTTCATTTGTTGACAACTTGACGAGTCAATGACATAATATTAAAAGGTAAGCAATAAAAAGGAGTTGTGCATTATGAGCAAAGAACTTTCAAAATCATATGAGCCTAATTGGGTTGAAGAAAAGATATATGAATTTTGGCAAAATGAAGGTTGTTTTACTGCTAAAATAGAAAAAAATAAGAAACCGTATACAATCGTGATGCCGCCACCAAATATAACTGGCCATTTACATATGGGACATGCTTTGGATGAAACTTTGCAGGATATATTAATTCGTTTTAAAAGAATGCAAGGTTATAGCACACTTTGGATTCCTGGTACAGACCATGCGTCTATTGCTACGGAAGCCAAAATTGTGGAAGCTATGCGAAAAGAAGGTATAAAAAAAACAGATATTGGCCGAGAAGAATTTTTAAAACGTGCTTATGAATGGAAAGAAAAATACGGCGGAAAAATCATCGAGCAAGTAAAAAAATTGGGAGCTTCTTGCGACTGGACTCGTGAACGCTTTACCATGGACGAAGGCAATAAATCTGCTGTTAATGAAGTTTTTGTGCGACTTTATGAAAAAGGCCTTATATATCGCGGTGAAAGAATAATTAACTGGTGCCCCAAATGCAAAACGTCAATATCTGATGCCGAGGTTAATTTTAGTGAACATGATGGCAATTTTTATCATTTAAAATATGAATTATCTGATGGCAGCGGTTTTGTTGAAGTAGCAACTACACGTCCAGAAACTATTCTTGGAGACACTGCAATTGCAGTTAATCCAGACGACAGCCGGTATAAACATTTAATAGGAAAAAACGCTATTGTACCGCTTATCAACCGTGAAGTTTCGATAATTGCAGACCATTATGTAGAAATTGACTTTGGCACTGGGGCCGTAAAAATTACCCCTGCACACGACCCAAATGATTTTGAAGTTGGCTTACGACATAATTTGCCAATAATAAATATTATAGACGAAAATGCCATTATAAATGAAAATGGCGGTAAATACTGCGGCTTAGATAGATTCGCTGCACGAAAAAAAGTTGTAGAAGATTTAAAATTAAGTGGATATTTGACTAAAATTGAGCCAATTAAGCACAATGTTGGAGCTTGCTATCGGTGCAACGAGACCATTGAGCCGAGAATTTCTAAGCAGTGGTTTGTAAAAATGGCACCACTTGCCGAGCCTGCGATAAAATGTGTAGAAAACGGGGAGACTAAATTTATTCCAGCCCGTTTTGATAAAATTTATTTTAATTGGTTAAATAATATCAAAGATTGGTGTATTTCTCGGCAGCTTTGGTGGGGACATAGAATTCCAGCCTACTACTGCCAGCAGTGCGGTAACTTGATGGTTTCTAGAGATAGTGTTTCAGTTTGCAATAAATGTGGATCTCACGATGTGAAACAAGACGAAGATACTTTGGATACCTGGTTTTCTTCTGCATTATGGCCATTTGCAGCTTTGGGTTGGCCTGAAAAAACGGCAGAATTTGATTATTTTTATCCAACAGACACGTTGGTTACCGGATACGATATAATTTTCTTTTGGGTTGTCAGAATGGTTTTTTCTGCTATTGAGCATACTGGCCAAGTTCCTTTTAAAAATGTTTTGATCCACGGACTTGTGAGGGATTCGCAGGGAAGAAAGATGTCAAAATCTTTAGGAAATGGCATTGACCCTCTTGAAATTGTTGATAAATATGGCGCAGATGCGCTGAGATTTTCTTTGGCTAGTGGAAATAGCCCAGGCAACGATATGCGTTTTTCAGAAGAAAAGGTGAGTGCAAGCCGCAATTTTGCGAATAAATTATGGAATGCAGCCAGATTTATTCACATGAATATCGACGGTTTTGATGTTAAAAATGAACTTCCTAATAATTTAAATTTAGAGGATAAATGGATTTTAAGCCTTTTAAATTCGGTTAGCGGCAGTGTGACCGAAAATATTGAAAAGTTTGAACTTGGTGTGGCAGCACAAAAAGTTTACGATTTTATTTGGGACTATTTCTGTGATTGGTATATTGAGCTTGCAAAAATCAGGATTCAATCAAATCCTGATTTAGCTCAAAATACTCGTTGTGTTTTGGTTTATGTTATGGATAAAATTTTACGATTGTTACATCCGTTTATGCCGTTTATAACGGAGGAAATTTGGCAGTCGTTACCTCATGAAGGTGTATCTATAATGTTAGCAGATTATCCTAAATTTTCACATGAATTTGTTGATGCTAATGCGGAAAATTCAGTAAAATCTATGATTGACGTTATAAAAGGGGTAAGAAATCGGCGTGCGGAAATGAATGTTGTGCCATCTAAAAAAACAAATTTGTTCATCTCCACGGAAAATGTTGAATTATTTGAAGATTGTGCACTGTTTATTCAGAAGTTAGCCTACGCCAAAGAAGTGCACATCGGTGCGCACTTCGACTTAAGTGATGCTGTAACAGTTGTTACGTCTGATGCTAAAGTACTGATTCCAACGGACGAATTAATCGATAGAGATGCAGAGATTTCTCGGCTGAAGAAAGAGTTAGAATCGACTCAAAAGGAACTCAATCAAAATTTATCGAAGCTTAATAATAGCGGATTTTTATCTAAGGCTCCACAGAATGTTATCGAAGAAGTAAAGAAAAATGCAAAGATCTTATCAGAAAAATGTACTATTTTGCAAAACTCTTTAGATAGTTTCCTAAAGAATGGATGAGTTTTCGGTGAGAACTACTTAGATTTTTGGTGCGGGCGGAGCAATGTTTAATTAAAAAATTGAACTTGCCCTTACGCGCCTTTTATCAATTGCCAACGCAAAGAGGTTTTGAATGTTTCTCAAGGGAACTTTTCCTTAAAAAGTTTCCTTGAGCCATCGGAAACTCAAAAAGGAGTTGTTTATGAAAATTTTAGCGGTGGATTTAGGCTTAGCGCGGACTGGAATTGCTATTTCGGATGTTAACCAAATTTTGGCGTCACCATTTTGTGTTATTGCGGAAAAAAATAAAGAAATTTTATTGCAAAAAATACATGAAATTTGTAAAAAAGAAAAAATTGAAAAAATTATAGTTGGGCTACCTCGAAATATGGACGGTTCTGAGGGTGAAAGCGCTAAAAATTGCAAAGATTTTGCCTCGACTTTAAGTGACATTACGAATTTGCCAGTGACTATGGTCGATGAACGCTGTACAACAATTACCGCACATAATTTTCTTAATGAGAATAATGTTCGCAGAAAAAAACGTAAAAATGTTGTGGATTCAGTTGCGGCGAGCGTTATTTTGCAAAATTATTTGGATTTTTTTCAACAAAATTTTAATTAGTATTGTCCACAATAATTTATGCTTGATTTTTATTTTTATATATCTTATAATTATTTTAACTTTTATTATTTCGGAGGTTCGTTTTTTGCAAATAGAAGTGGCGTTAAATGCGGGATTTTGCTTTGGCGTGAATAGAGCGATTAATTCCATTTATGAGCTTTTGGACAGTGGCAAAAGTGTTTGCACTTTGGGCTCGATAATACATAATCCTCAAATCATTGCAGAACTTTCTAAAAAAGGTGTGAAAATCGTCGAGCGTCCTGAAGATGTGAATAATGATGCAGTTTTGGTTATTCGATCTCATGGGGTCGGCCGTGATATCATAAAAAAAATAAATGATTTAAATTTGAATTATTTGGATGCAACTTGTCCCTTTGTAAAAAAAATTCATGAAATTGTTAATAAAACATCAAAAAATAATGATGTGATATTTATAGTCGGGGACAAAAATCATCCAGAAGTTAAAGGCATAGAGGGCCATTGTAACGCAGACTATTGCACTTTTAACAATTATGATGAATTATTGGATATAATAAAAAATGATAACCATTTTTCTAATTTAAATATTATTGTTGTGGCTCAAACCACTTTTAGTGTCGCTCAGTGGCGGCGGTGTTTGGGTCTGATAAACTCTAGCTATAAAAATGTTACAGTTTTTAATACTATCTGTAATACTACTGTTAATAGGCAAGCCGAAGCTGAGAAATTGTCTAAAAAAGCCGATGCTATGATTGTTATCGGAGGGAAAGAAAGTTCAAATACTACTAAATTATTTAATATTTGCAATAAAAATTGTAAGTCGTTTTTGATTGAAAAATTTGATGATTTGCAATTTGATGATATAAAAAATGCAAAATTTATTGGGATCACTGCCGGTGCATCCACTCCGGCTAACATTATAGAGGAGGTTAAACAAAAAATGGAAGAAATGCTGAAAAATAATGATGTTGAACAAGGGGAAGAAATGGACTTTGAACAGATGCTGGAGGAATCTTTAAAATCTTTGAACACAGACGACAAGGTTAAAGGCATTGTAGTTGGAATTGCTCCAAATGAGGTTTATGTTGATGTTGGAAGAAAACATGCCGGTTTTATTCCTGCGTCGGAGCTTTCTAATGACCCGAATGCAAAACCTGAGGATATTGTGAAAATCGGTGATGAAATAGAGCTTTTAATTATGCGCACAAATGACCAAGATGGCACAATTATGCTTTCTAAAAAACGTATAGATTTGGCTAAAGGATTTGAAGAAATTGTTGCGGCACACAAAAATAATTCAATTTTGACTGGCAAAGTTGTAGAGGTAATAAAGGGTGGTGTAATTGTTTTAACAAATAGTATCAGAATTTTTATTCCTGCTTCGCTTGCAACTTTATCTAGAAACGAAAGTTTAGAAAATTTAAAAGGCAAAGAAGTTAAATTTAGAATTATCGAGGTTAATGAGAGACGCAGAAGAGCTATTGGTTCTGTTCGTTCGGTTTTGCATGATGAAAAACAAGCTGCTATTGAAAATTTCTTTGATGGGCTGGAAGTTGGTCAAAAATTAAGAGGTAAGGTTAAGTCTTTCACCAATTACGGTGCATTTATTGATTTAGGTCCGATTGATGGAATGATTCATATTTCTGAGCTTTCTTGGGAGCATGTAAAACACCCATCTGAAGTGCTAAACCTTGGCGACGAGATCGAGGTTTCGGTGAAAAGTTTTGACAAAGATACAGGAAAAATTTCTTTAAGTTACCGAAAGGATGAAGATAATCCTTGGGAAAAATTGAAAAATGAATATCCTGTTGGAACAATTGTAGATGTTAAAATTGTAGGCTTAACAGATTATGGTGCATTTGCAAACTTTTTACCAGGAATTGACGGTTTAATTCACATTTCTCAAATATCAAATAAAAGAATCGGGGTGCCGAAGGACGTTTTGTCAGTTGGGGATGAAGTGAAGGCTATGATAACTGATGTTGATTTTGAAAAACATAGAATTAGCTTATCAATTAAAGCTGTGTTAGAAGAAGATAACATAATTGACTCGGCTGAAAATAGCGAAAAGCAAGTAGCCAATTCGAATAATGAATAATTTAAGTAAATAATTATTGACAGCTTGTAAAAAAAACAGTATGATTACTTTTGTTTATGATGATAAATTAATTAGTAATGCTATTTTGTGCTTAGCAATCAGAATTTTTAAATGTACTTTATAATGAGAGAAAAAATTACTCAGGTTAAAATATAGATTTAAAATCAATCAAAGATAAAGCCGCTATGAAAAATTTTTTCGTAGCGGCATGTTAATTATAAAGACTCAAATAACTAGTAACGACAAACATAAAATTAAAGCAAAGAAGATTTTAATAAAAGGTAATGAACGATATCAAATTACTGATAACGATATTTTCAGAGTATTTTTACGATAAATAAAAAGTTAATTTGGAGCTGATAAGCGGATTCGAACCGCTGACCTCATCCTTACCCAATATAATATTGTGACTTTACCATCTGCAAAACGTTTTCTCTGACCCCATGTTGTGTTTTCTGAGATACTTCGACTTTCCTCTTGAGCAAGCGAACTCATAATCGTTATCAAAAGCTCACCTTTAGTATCAAACGTATAGATATTTTCTTTTTCGAAATAAACCTCTATGCCTTTTTCCTTGAGTTTTCTAACTGTCGTTAGCGTATCCACAGTATTTCGTGCAAATCTCGATACCGATTTTGTCACGATTAAGTCGATTTTTCCATCCAGTGCATTAAATAAACCTTAACTTAAAAATCTAAGATGCCCCACAGTGTAAACTAATTTGATCAGAGCTAGCGTATCTAAATATCAGCCGTAATATTGGTGACACAAAAAATTTACGAAAATAATCCTACGTATTTTCAATTTTATTTTCCTTTTCTGTCGAATTTACTTATAATACATCACTATGAAACATTTCAAGTTATAGCGTACCAGTTTGGAGCTAGCTTAGGTCGATTATTTACGATTATTGGCTTTTTCTACAACGTGCCTGGGTGCTGTGACTATTGATATAAGCTTGTGAAATAAGCATTTGTATATCTCACTTTTTATTTTTACATAAAATCATTTTGGAAATTTTTCAAAACTTTATAAATGCACGAATGTATGCTATAATAAAATTATTGATTAAAAAGGAGGTTTTTATTATGGCATATTTTCTTAACAACATAAATGAAGTAAATCAGTTTTCTAAAACTACTAAGGAAAAGTATTTTGTAGATAAATCTGAGTTGATAGAAAAAATGAATGAATTGGTTGGGACAGCATCCCAGTACGTATGCATAACACGTCCACGTCGTTTTGGAAAAACTCTAAATGCTATGATGCTAGCTTCATATTATTCTAAAAACGCCGATTTTAAAGAACTGTTTGATAAACTTGAAATTAGTAAAAGCAGCTCGTATAAAGAGCATCTGAATAAACATAACGTTATTTATATGACATTTAACCAAATTCCGAATACCAACTGTACCTACGAAGATTTCATTGGACGTTATACCTCTTTTTTACTAAAGGATCTAAAAGAAATTTGTCCCGAAATTGAAGTTAATGAAAAAATGCTTCTGTCTGATATGTTCGACCATATATATCAAAAACAAGGCAACGGTTTTATTTTCATTTTGGATGAATGGGACTATATCTTCAATAACAATCTATTTTCAGAGAATGACAGAAAAGCTTTTTTAGAATTTTTAAGAGATTTATTAAAAGATAAACCATATGTAGAACTTGCTTACATGACTGGTGTCCTTCCTATTGCAAAATACTCTTCTGGTTCTGCGCTTAATATGTTCAAAGAATATAACATGTTAAATGATAGTAAATACGATAAATACTTTGGATTCACCCTCGCAGAAGTAGAAAATTTATGTAAAAAACAAAACAAAATTACTTTTGATGAGTTAAAATCTTGGTATGATGGCTATAAAACTTATTCTGATTTAGACGTATTCAATCCAAGGTCTGTTGTTTACGCACTCAGCGATGGTGTTTGCCAAAGTTATTGGACAAATACCGGGCCGATGGATGAAATAAGTTACTACATTGAAAACAATATTGAAGAAGTTCAAAATGATATCGTACAGATGGTATCAGGTATTTCGGTAAACATTCATTTAGAAGGTTACAGTGCTGAGCAGATAAATTTAAACACTCGTGAGGAGATACTTTCAGCAATGACTGTTTATGGGTTCTTGAGTTATCACGACGAAACTTTAGCAATTCCAAACAAAGAGCTAAGAATGAAGTTCGACTATTCACTCAAAAACCATCAAATGGGCGCAATTTCAAAATTAGTCTTAAAATCGAATGAAATGCTTGAAGCAACTCTTAGAAAAGACACCGAAACGATGGAACAGTTGATTCAGGAAGCTCACGATATCAACATTCCAATTATAAAATACAACGACGAAAATTCGTTGGCTTGTGTGGTTACGCTGGTTTACTTAAGTGCTCGAAGCAAATATAAAATTGTTCGGGAAATGCCTGCTGGTGTTGGTTTTGCTGACTTTATATTTTATCCAAACGATAAAAGCAAGCCTGCGTTTATACTTGAACTAAAAAAGAATTCGACACCAGATGAAGCCCTAAAGCAAATCAAAGAAAAAAGATATGCCACTGCACTAAAAGATTATACAGGCAAAAAGCTGGCTGTTGGAATTTCTTATGATGAAAAACTCAAAAAACATAGTGTGAAAATTGAAGACATTTAACTTACAATAATACGAAAAAAGAGGTTTAGATATGACAGAATCAATAAATGAATTACAGAAAATTATGAATGAGGATTTTTCTGAAAAAAAGAAAATTAGCCCACAACAATGGGCTGGATTTGTGGAAAGCAATGTAGTTAACTTTTTTGATGAGCATAAAATAGAAAAGCTCTCAATAGAAGACGGCAACGGGAATAAAGCAAAACTTGCCAGGACAAAAGATAACGGCATAAAAATTGAGTATTCATCAACTGTTTTGATGTAAGATTGTTATTTTATTTGGATACTCAAAATACTTTGTTTTAAGAGGTGTTTTGGATTGTATTTCTGAAACACTCCTTAATTTTTTGATAAAATTTTATGTTTATGGAAATAGTTTGACTAGAAGTGGCTTTGTATTGCACGTTATATTGAAACATTTTCTTATCAATAGTCTAATGATTCGGATTTATAAAATTTTATATTCATTCATTTTTAATAACCTCATTACTGACTTTATGTCAAAATGGCCATTCTTGTTTCACTGATATTGACGCAAATATTGGCTGTAATCTTTATATCTTCGGTACATTTGAGGTTAGTTTGGACTTATTCAAACTTCTATCATAAAAATTTTTTAATATCTACAGAGTAAATTTTTAAAAAGTCCGCAAACTTAATTACCATACATACTTTTGGCAACATTGCAGAAAATGTCAAATAAAAATAGATATTAGTAAACAAATCACACTGTCAAAACTTCTTTGATGATTAACACAGCTATAAATAAAAAGTGCTTCTAAGTATATAAAAATTTTCAGAACAAGTACACAAAAAAAGAGCCGGATTGCTTACTAACAACAACCAGACTCTTCAAAACTTAAATTTAAAAAGTAGTCATAAAAAACTCTCAAGTCCCTTATAACGAATCATTCTGAGTTAAGGCGCTATTAAAAACATAGAAAAACGGCATAACACTACTTTCAGCCATCTGAAATGTTTATAATTTAAAAATTAATAACTAATTTTCAATTATATTTCTCTTCTCAAATACCGATTTAAGTATTCTTTCCTTTCTGGAACATTTTCTTCTGCAAAAAAGTGGTACAAAAATATCCACAATAATTTGATGCCTACCTTTTAGCTTCTTCTTTTCCAGAATCAGTCATCATCAAATCTTTTAATTTTAGTATCTTTTCAAACACATGCTTTACACTGCTTTCAGCACATTTTGTAGTATTATACTCGTTGACACTTAAATCTTCAATTGGAAAAACATCTTTGTTAAAGAATGGTTTATCTTTTGTTATACTGTAAGCATAAGTCCTTTATACACCATTAACACCCAAGCCATCGTACATATCTGCATCTAAAATAATTTTGCTTTCAATTTGTTTTAGGCCTTATACCTTTTAATGATTTACTATATCCAATACATTGCAGTTCATTTAAAACTTGATGTTGAATTTCCTTATTTACTTGGCAATCAATCATAATACTTCTAGTATTTGTCAATTTTTAGGCATTTTTTAACCCAAATAATTTATAATCATCCACATCATGCAGTAGTGAAATCAAAGCAACTATATTTTCATACTTCTATTATATCAGATATTTCCCTTCTTGTCATCTCTTTGTGTTAACACGCTCCAGCAAAAGTACCATCTAAATTAGCGTCACAAATAGCAAAATGTTAACAAAAGTCAATGACTCCGTAATACATCTACACTATACTCAGAAGTACTGCTGCTTACACCTTTCCAGATAATTGAACATTGGCAGTAACAATGCAATCTTTAAAAAATTTACCACCTTTTTTTCAGAGTAAATGTAAAGGTGTCACCGGTAAAATTGTCTATATCACTGACAGGCAATAGTTTTCGTAAATTGAACTTGGAATATTTGCTACTTCTTTTTCATAATCGTCCGTTACACCTATAAATGTTACTTTTGTTACTTCACCTTCTTCTCTTTTTTCACTTTCTTTACTTAGAGTAAATATTGTTTTATCAGAAGTTGTTACAGTTCTTGTAGTCTCTGCATTTGCTTGCCTTGGGATACAAAAGCCTAAATAAAAAACATTGCTACAAATAAAATTACTCGAGTAAAAAAATTTTTCTGCATAAAAAAACTCCTTTTTTTGATATTAATAAAGTTACATAAAAAAGCCTCCTCTTCTATATTTTTTAGTAATTAAATAAATTTGTTATTATATTTTCCTTTATTTAAAAGAAAATATAATAAAATTATATATATACGCAATCTTTCGTGAAATCATTTCACCGAAAATTATAAACGCAGACAAAGATTTGTCATATTTTACTCTTTGCTAAGAACGCTCTTTAAAAAAATAGTACAAAAATCATAAGACCAAGCTTTAAGAAGAGCAAAAAGTATAAAAATAAATGTGAATAAGCAACTTATACTCTTGCATATCACAATAAACGCAGTATTAATTCAAAATTTGAAGTAATAATTAAACTATCATAATAAAAGCGAAGAAAACTATCTAATTAAAAATTCTTTATTTTGTTAATATATGATTTTTATTATTTCAGCTGAATTTTCTGATATAACATAAACTCAGTCAACACGCCTGAAAATTTGGAGCACCTATTATTTTGAGCATTTCTGTCAATTATACTGGCTGATTATACAATCTCACTTTTTTCTGCCTTTTATCACAAAAAATTCACAACTACATATAATGGTATTAATCATTCCCCATGATTTAAACTTTGTAAGGATGTGAATTTATGGAAAATAATGACTTTGATATGCAGACAAATAAACATTCTATATCACCGTTTCCTGACGATACAGTCGTTGCAATGGCTTATATACCGTATCAAAATCCTACTGTAATTTACTCAGTAGAGCAAGGCATTCAAAGAGGTACACTTTTTCCGTGCTTGGATAAACCTTTTCACGGCTGCGAGGTGGCTAGAAAATGAGCAACAGAGAAGAATTATTAAATCGTATTGCTTCGTATGATTTTGCTATCGTGGAACTTCATTTATTTTTAGATACTCACCCAAATAATAACTCTGCCGCGGCTAAACTCGATGAGTACATTACAAAGTCTAATAAACTGAGAAAAGAGTTCGAAGATAAATACGGCCCTTTAAACGCCATGAATAAAAATGCTGACCGCTGGGCTTGGATTGCAAATCCGTGGCCATGGGATATTATCAAGGAGGGTGACTAATAGATGTGGGTCTATGAAAAAAAATTACAATATCCAATTAATATAAAAAGAACAAATCCTGCTCTTGCTAAAGTTATAATCAGTCAGTATGGCGGTCCAGATGGCGAATTAGGTGCTTCTCTGCGTTATTTGAGTCAACGATATTCTATGCCATACCCTGAGTTAAAAGCTATTTTAACAGACATCGGAACTGAAGAATTGGCACACTGATGATATACATAAAAAATTAGCTGTTTTCTTTTAGAACATAGGGATTAATGTTAGGCAATGAATTTTTCGCAATATTATTCAGTATATTCTTGACTTCGTCTTCATTTTTGACACAATAATTAGTACATATTTTTATGCGAGTCTTTCCTATATTGAACTCTTGTGCGATATTATTGTCAAGTGGATTTAGCAGGTCAATCCCTCCTTGTTCTGATAAATTACTATAACTATATGTGGATAAAAACTTGTACTATGTCAAAAGACAAATCTCAGACCACTTTTGGTGGCACACGAATTTCACGTCCTCGAAGTTATCACGAGACTACCCCCATTGCTTGCGACGGTTCTTTCACGCTCGAGCTGTGGCTGGGCAGGAGTATCTTTAAATGTTACTGAGATATTAATATTCGATTTTCAAGATTCAGATAGAGGAATGGGAATTTATTCCTCCATATATATAAAGAGTCTTTTGAAGTGTTTTTTTATTTGAAAAAATTGTCGACAAAAATATTTCTACCTATTTGATATATTGCTATTTAAGATTCGCAAAATCTTGTTGAATCTGTAGCAAACTTGAGATTGACTTAAATTATAAAAATAAGAGATTTCACTTTGGGTTTTGCACTCTTTAACTATGTAGCTGATAAAAATCTGGTCGTCGATAGATAGACCTTTCACAGCTTCATATAATTTCTGATTTTCAATCAATTCAATCCAGCCCAGCAAAGTTTTCTCTTCCAAATGCTTGTCCATGTTCTCACCAACAGAAAATTGGT